>Ga0070694_100000052_pt1 | contig 54240 bp, 51 predicted proteins | sample KBSK1251metaG_FD_65470 | JGI IMG/M metagenome (GOLD analysis project Ga0070694, IMG submission 65470) | Corn, switchgrass and miscanthus rhizosphere microbial communities from Kellogg Biological Station, Michigan, USA - KBS K1-25-1 metaG | ecosystem: Host-associated > Plants > Roots >...
GGGCCGGTCACGACGATCGGATCGGTGAACACCAGGCGCCCGCCGGGGCGCAGGACGCGCAGCCAGTCCCGGAAGACCCGGTCGCGATCGGGGAAATGATTGACCGCATCGATGCAGACGATCCCTTCGAAGGATGCGTCCGGATACGGAAGCGGGCGGCTCGCGTCCACCCGGTCGAACGCGGCCCGGGACTGGAGCGAGGCGCGCGCCGCGCCGGCCCGCGCCTCCTCGATCGCCCGCTCGTGGACGTCGACACCCTGCACCGAGCAGCCCGTGCGCGCGGCGATCCGGAGCGCGGGGCCGCCGGAGCCGCAAGCCACGTCGAGGAGACGCGCCTTCGGAGTCAGGGCGAGCCAGCCGATGAAGAGGTCCTGCTCGTCGGCGCTCAGCCAGCTGTTCTGGCCGATGTCCTCCCCGAACGCCTCCGCCCGGATTTCCTTGTTGAGACGCGATTCCAGGTGGCCGTACTGGGCGTCATACAGGGCGACGGCGGGGCGGCCCGCCGGATTCGGCTTCCGGGCGTACTCGTCCGCTCCCAGGAAGTGCAGCGAGACGTACGGCCTGTCGCCGACCACCCAGCTGTCGTGCGGCACGGCAGGAACGTGGAAGAGGGAGCCCTCGCGAAGCTCGATGATCCGGCCGTCGTCGAACGCCACGGTGGCGGCGCCCGACAGCACCATCCCGACGTGCTCGACAACGCAGCGCACAGCACCCGTCGACGGGCCGACGTGCTCGGACCATCTCCAGCCGGGCTCGTAGCGCGCGCGACCCAGAACGAGCGAACCGATGCGCACCAGCTCGAGGCGTCCCTTCTCGAAGGTCCGGACCTCGTCCGGCTTGTCGAAGCACCCGAGCGTGACGGTGAGAGCATCCATCTCTCATAGGTTAGCACCGTTCACTCCGTCCCTCCCGGCAGCCGGATGAAGTCCCGCTGCCCGCCCTCGAGATACAGGAAGAGCAGCAGGTAGTCGCGCAGCTGCCGCGTCAGGAGGAAATTCTGGCGCACTCCCTCCCGTCCGTTCGCTCCCAGCCACTTCGCATAACCCGGCTCCTTCAGGAGATGCCGGATCCAGTAGGCCGTTCCTTCGACGGTGTGGGTCAGGACCCCGGAGTGCCGGTGGCCGATCTGGTTCGGCAGGCCGCCGACGGAACCGGCGATCACCGGCTTCCCCTTCCAGAGCGCCTCCGTGACCGTGAGCCCGAAGCCCTCGCGCAGGGACTTCTGCAGCACGATCGTGGAGGCCCGCTGGATGGCGTTGATCTCCAGGTGGCTCGTGGGCGGCAGGCAGAGCACCAGGATGTCGTCGTCCCCGTCCGCGCGCTCGCGGACCTCCGCGAGGACCTGGGCCCCCTCCGGATCGTCGTCCGCCGGCCCGCCGACCAGGACCAGCCGCGCCGTGCCGGATGCCTGCGACATCCGGAACGCCTCGATCACGCCCAGCGGGTCCTTCAGGCGATCGAACCGGGACACCTGCGTCACCAGCGCCTTGTCGGTCGGGATCTCCAGCCGGTCCACGATCGACTTCACCTCCCCGCTCTCGAGCTCCCGGTTCTTGTCGGAGAGGGGATCGATCGAGGGGGAGATCAGCGCCTGCGGGATCGGCAGGCTGCGCGCGAACGCCGGGGCCGAGAAGACGCAGGCGTCGAACCGCTCCACCTGGGGGCGGAAGAATTCCCAGACGTCCGGATCGGGCCGCGAGAGATCGATGTGGCAGCGCCAGATCCAGGGGCGCCCGGCGCCGTTGCGCATCTGGACGAGGCCGGCCGGCTGCGGGTCGTGGATGAACACGATGTCGGCGTCCAGGTTCAGCGACGGGAGGTTCTCCCGGATGGTCCGGTCGTAGACCGCGTAGTCCGCCGGTGTCACCGTCTCCGGGGCCCCGTGCAGGGCGTTGTGGAACCTCTTCGTGGCCGCGTGAAAGTCCTCGCCCCCCTTGATGACCTCCCAGCGGGCGTCCAGTCCCAGCTCCCGCAGCAGGGGGACCATGCGGCTCAGGATCTCCGCCACGCCCCCGCCGACCGCCGTCGAGTTCACGTTCAGGATCGACCGGCCCACGAGGCGGCCCGCGAGCAGGCGAAGCTCGTCGAGCGTGTCCGCTCCGACCACGTCGCGATAGTCTTCAAGCCCCGGCATGGGAATGCTCCTCCAGGCGCCGTTCCACCATGGTGATGAGGCTCGAGCGCAGCCCCTCGAGCGTGTGCGTGTAGGGATCGAGGCTCGATACTTTCCGGGCCAGGCCCGGCTCGTCCACCTCCCCCTGGAGCCACGAGGAGAAATCGTTCACCCCCGGGGGAGGCCGGAGGAGCGATTCGAACAGGTGCAGGTAGAGGCTCGAGGGGCTGACCTGCTTCAGGCAGCGGGCGAAGCCGGCCAGGTCCTGGGCCTCGTGCGCGGTCGGGACCGAGAACCGGACCGCCTGCATGAAGTGGAACTCCTTTCCCTCGGGGACCGCCGTGCCGTTCCCCCGGCCCTCGACATGGCGCCTGATGGGCTCGACCAGGGCGCGCTTCAGATCCTCGAGCGAGCCGAAGCGGATCGTGTCGACCGCCGCCAGCTGCTCTCCCAGACGCTCGTCGCCCAGGATGTTTCCCACCCAGTACGCGAAGTCGTTCGGCGGCTCGGGGACGAGGTACTGGTGCCGGCGCAGGAAGCGGTACGTGTGCTGGTAGATGACCGGATCGGGGGCGGCCTCCAGGTGGCGAAGGAGCTCCTCGAGATTCCTGGCCTTGAGACCCGTCAGTCTCGTGAGACAGAGGCGCGTAAAAAAACGGAACGGACGGCGCGCGCGCGCGAGCTTCATGTTCGATCCTCCAGGGCGGCCCCGGTTTCGCGAAGGAATCGCGCCACCTGCTCCTGGCCGCGAAGGTAAAAGTCCGCCCGCGACGACTTCAGCCGCCCGACGCGGATGCTGATCCCCCTCCCCTTCACGGCCGCGAAGAGGTCCTCGTCGGTCGTGTCGTCCCCCAGCGCGACGGGAAACGGGCCTCCCAGGTGCCGCATCACGTGGAGCGCGGCGGCCCCCTTGTGCCAGGTCACGCGTGGCAGGAGATCCCAGACGTGCCGTCCGGCGCCCCACCTCACCGGGAGGCCGGACGCGTCCGCCCGCACGCGGGACTGGACCCGCCGCAGGGAGGGGCGGGCGGACCGCGCGACCCGCCGGTAGTGCACGCTCAGCGTCAGCCCCTTGTTCTCGAGGGCCGCTCCCGGGATCCCCCGGAGGTCCCTCTCGATCCGGGCGGCCAGCAACTGGACGATCGAGCGTCGCGCGCTCGCCCCGGAATGCAGGTAGGAGATCCCGGGCCCCGCGATCTCCAGCCCGTGGTTGCCCCCGTAGTAGAGGGCGGGAAGGTCGACCCGCGATCGCACGTCCTCGAGCGAACGGCCGCTCAGGATCGCCACGTCGACGCGCGGCAGCCCCTGCAGCGAGACCAGGAGCCGGCGGATCTCCCCGGTGAGGCGCGCCGCGGCGCGGCTCCCGGAGAGCGCGGCCAGGGTGCCGTCGAAATCCAGCAGAAGGAGGACCTGCTTCTGCATCGCGAGCCGTTTCCTGATGCGCGGCCATTCCGGCCACAGGCTTCGCACGCCGCTACTCGTTCCCCGCCACCGGCCGGTCGAGGCGCACCTGCGACAGCGCCTCGATCAGGTTCCCCGCCCAGCGGTAGATGTTGTGCTCCCGGACCGTCTCCCGCATGCGCGCCATGCGGTGGGCCTGCTCCTCCCGGTCCATCCGGAGCGCTCCCCGGATCGCCTCGGCCATCTCCTCGATGTCGTAGGGGTTGACGATGAGGGCGTCCCGCAGCTCGCGCGAGGCCCCGGTGAAGCGGCTGAGGATCAGGACGCCGGCCCCGTCGTCGCGCGAGGCGACGAACTCCTTGGCCACCAGGTTCATGCCGTCGTGCAGCGAGGTGACCATGCAGAAGTCGGCGTGCCGGTAGAACGGCAGGATCTCCTCGTGGCTGTGGTGCTTCTTCAGGAAGACGATCGGCTTCCAGTCCTTCGCCTTGAGCTTCCAGTTGATCCGCTCGACCTCGGCCTCGACCTCCCCCAGGAAGTCGTGGTAGCGCTTGATGTGGGTGCGGCTCGGGGCCCCGAGCTGGACGAAGGTCAGGTCGCCGCGGAAGACGGGATAGGTCTCGAAGAACCGCTCGATCGCCCGGAAGCGCTCGAGGATGCCCTTCGTGTAGTCCATGCGCTCCACCCCGATCCCCAGGTACCTGCCGCCGAGGCCCAGCTCCTTCAGGAAGCTCTCCCGATCCGTCGGCCGCGATCGACCGGGCGGGATGTCCGGGAAGACGTCGGGGAACGCGACGCTGATCGGGAACGGCGTGACGAGCGTCGCGTGCCCTCCGCGCCGCACCTCGAACTTCTCCCAGTCGACGCGCGACTCCAGGGTGCGGTCCACGGTGTCGAGAAAATTGTTGCAGTGGAACTGGGTATGGAACCCGATCAGGTCCGCCCCCAGCATGCCGAGCAGGAGCTCCCGCCTCCAGGGGCAGACTCCGAAGGCCTCCGGGTTCGGCCACGGGATGTGCCAGAAGATCGCGATCCGCGCGTCGGGACGCCGGCTCTTGAGGAGCGCGGGCAGGAGGGCCAGGTGGTAGTCCTGGATCAGGACGCACGGCTCCTGCTGCCCGTCCATCTCCGCGGCGGCGGCCTCCGCGAACTTCTGGTTGGCGCGGTCGTAGTGCGCCCAGTCCTCCGGCCTGAAGACCGGACGGGTGTGCGCGATGTGGCAGAGCGGCCAGAGTCCCTCGTTCGCCAGCCCGTAGTAGTAGCCGTTTTCCTCTTCCTTCGTCAGCGCCACTCTCCTCAGGGTGTAGAGCGGGTCGTCGGCCGGGACCCGGATGCGGCTCTCCGCGTCGACGACCTGCCAGTCGGCGTCCCCCGCCCCGTGGGCGATCCAGGTGCCGCCGCTGGCCCGCATCATCGGATCGAGGGCGGTGACCAGGCCCCCGGCGGGGACGATGCACTCGACGCTCCGCCCCCGGCGCACGTGCATGTAGGGCTCGCGGTTGGAGACGACGAGAAGCGGCTTCCCCTGAAGCCTGTGCCGCACGTGCTCGGCGAGCCTGTCCGGCGTCCATCGTCCCTCGCCGGCCTGCCGCAGCCTCGCCTCCTCTTCGGCCGCGGCGCGGGCGCGGGAGAGCTGGCGGGAGAACGTCTCGACCTCCCGCGTCAGGGGCGAGAACATCTGGACGTTCGGCGGGTCCGGCCGCGGGGCCGGATCCCCCGTGCGCAGCTGCTTCATCCAGAGCGCCATCTGGGCGATGGGACCGGCGATGCTGAAGCGCAGGACGAGGACCGTCACGACGACGACGAGCGACGTCTGCGCCAGCGCCGCCAGGAAGGCGCGGCTCCATGTCCTGAAGGAATGCGACGACCCGGGGCCCGGATTGTGGATGATGGCCAGGACCCCGACCGGCTCGCCCCTGACCACGAGCGGCCGGGCGTCGACCTTGGCCGAAGCGTCCCGGGGAGCGGGGCCCTCGCCCGGTTCCGATCCATGACGGAGGACCCTGCGCACCGTGTCCGGAGGGGTGGACAGGGAAGCAGGAAGCCCGGACGAGCGGGAGACGAGGTCCCCCTTCGGCCCGTACACGGCCAGGCCGGCGACCGCCCCCCCCTTCCCGACGGCGTCCGCGAGCTGGTCGAGCCCCTTCCGGTCGCCCCGTTCCACGAGCTGCAGGACGACCCCCTCCAGGCCGTCGGCCAGGAGCCTGGCGCGGCGGGCGACATCGTCCGCCTGCGAGCGGCCCTCCCGGCGGATCTGCAAGTACGCCCCCAAAGACGCCAGGACGAGGGCCACGACAGCGAGCGACAGGACGAGCCTGCGCGTGATGCGCATGGATGCGGGCCGAGGTTGGTCACGGGCGGGCCGGGGGACTTGCCGGGGGGCGGGCCCGCCCGTGACGCCGTCACGCCCGATCGCCGAAGCGTGATCGGGCGCAATCCTCGAATCAGAACCGGACGCCGACTCCCAGGACCGCGGCGGAATCGTCCGCCACGATGACCTTCATCTGACCGTACGGACGGGCCTCCCCTTTGAGGGCGCCCACTCCGAGCACCAGGTTGACGCCGGGGTCGGTGCTGTCGTCGTTGCCGGGTCCGTTGTGGTCGCGGAAGAGCACCGTCGGCCCCGCCCCCGCCCAGACGGTGTACTCCCGGGTCTGGTGGAAGTCGTAGTGGAAGTCGAAGCTGACCGTCGTCAGATCGCCGGTGTCGGCGAACGCGTGCTCGACGTTGGGGTTCCCGTACCAGTGCGTGGAACCCCCGACGCCGAACACCATCTCGGCGCCGAGGAACGGATTGCTGTCGTCGCTGTAGGCCCCGCCGCGCACCCCGAAATCGGTGTTGGCGTGGACCGGCACGAACGACAGGGTCATGACGAGAGCCGCTGCACCCGCAAAGGACAGGACACGGATCAACGAACGGTTCCTGTGGGTCTTCATCGTGGTTCCTCCTTTCAGCTACGTACCTGGACGTTGCTGACCACGTGCTTGACGCCCTCGATGTCACGCGCCACGCGGGCGGCGATCTGCCGCTCCGCCTCGGAATCGACTTCGCCGGTGAGGGTCACCGTGCCCCGATCGGTGTGGACACGGATGGCCGATCCCCGGACGCTTCGCTCGAACGCCAGCGCCATCTTCACGGAGGCCGTGACCGACGCGTCGCGAACGGCCTCTCCGAAGGTCTTCTCGGCCTCCTCGGGGCCGTCCCCTCCCGCCTCGGCGAGCTCGAGCTCGTTCCGGACCTCGCGAACGCCCTCGGCGTTCCCCGCGATGGCCGCGGCGAGATCCCTGTGGATATCGCTGGGGACGCTTCCCTTCAGGGTCACCACCCCGTCGCGGGTGTCGACCTGGATGCGGAACGAGTCGAGGTGCTGGTTGAACAGATAGGTCGTCTTGATGAGGGTCGTGATGGACGCATCGTGGACCGCATCCCCGGCGACCCGTTTCTCGTCCGCACGCGGCTCGGACTGCGTGCATCCGATCGAGAGGGCCGCGATTCCCAGAAGCGCCATGACAGCGAATCCCACAGGGCGAGGCATCGTGGTCTCCTTTCTGGCCGCGTTCGCGCCTCCGGACACGGGCACGCCGAATCACGCTCCGCAGCCGAATGCCGTTGTGGGTCAGCAAGGTCGATGCCACAATCCGCTCCGGGGGCCCGGCGCGGCGCAACTCGCTGTGGCTTAGTCAGATGGGAAGACGCGGAAAGGCGGGCCGCGCGTCCCTTGAGGTGAGCAGACTGTCCTCCCGCGGGGATCAGGACGAGAGTCCATATGCGCCTCGGGACGGTTGATTCCACGGGGGCATCTTCATGGTGGCGCGTCGCCTTCGCGGCGCCGCGCGCTCCGGAATTCGCCACCCCGGCGTCGCTGTGCTAGCATCCGGTGTCGCTGAGTCATCCCGACTCAGGAAACAGGAGGGGTGCAATGCGGAAGCTCTTGCAGGTGTTCAGCGTGCTCGTCGTCCTTGCCGTGGTGGCCGCGCCGATGACTTCGGCCTGGGCCGGATCGAGCGCCGTCAAGAAGCACGAGATGTCGGTGACCGTCGTCTCCGTGGACGCCACGGCGAAGACGATGACCTTCAAGACCGACACCGGCGAGGAGAAGACAGCGCCGATGATGGGTCAGGCGATCAACAAGTCCAAGAACGTCAAGGCGGGCGAGACCGTCACGATCACCTGCACCGACAAGGAGACCGGCGAGCACGAAGGCATCAGCGACATCAAGGTAGCGAAGGAATCGAAGGCAAAGAACTAGACCTCGGTCTTCGATCACCTGTCGACGCGGGGTGTCCGGCGGCGCCGGGCATCCCGCGTTTGCGTTGGCACCCCGCCGGCCCGATTCTCGGGCAGACTCCTCGCCCCAGGCTCCTAAGCGCAGTTCAGCTCCCCCTCGCCCGGGCCCTCCGCCGGCCTGACACGCAGGTCCCCGAGTCTCTCCGCCTGGTACAGCAGGAGGGCGGCCAGGCGGCGGGCCTCCTGGCGGGACAGCTGCACGATTCTGTAATCGTCGGGGCTCAGGCCCCGGATGTGGACCGCCACGCTGGAGCGGAACGGGTCGCGCACGACGAGGATTTCCCCCGCGCTTTCATCCATGATGTCCATGGCTCCTCTCGGGAGGGGCGCACGCCCCCTCGGACCTGGGACCGGACCGTCCGATCCCGCCCGCCAACCTACGCCCCCTCGATGGAGGTCCGGTGTCCCTTCGGTCGCAGGACGGTGAAGCCCCGCCCTCTCTCCTCGATCGGCCTGGAATCTTGACTTGGGGGGGCCAGGCATTAAATTGAACCGCCGATGGGTCTCCGTGGAGACTCTCGGGCGCCGCGCGCCCTCCGGGCTTTCGAAGCGAGTTCTGGCTCCTTTCAGGTGATCTGATGTCCCGGCGAGCGACCCATCCCGACCACCGTCTCCTGACGGCCCTGCTGGCCGTGGTCCTCGCCGGCGGCCAGACCTTCTCCCAGGACGCCCCTCCCGACCTGACGACCCTCGGAATCGAGGCGGTCATGAACATGGAGGTCACCTCGGTCTCGAAGAAGCCGGAGCGCCTCATGGACGCCGCTGCGGCGATTCAGGTCATCACCTCCGAGGACATCCGGCGCTCGGCGGCCACGAGCCTGCCCGATCTCCTGCGCCTGGTCCCGGGAGTGCAGGTCGCCCGCGTCAATTCGAGCACCTGGGCGGTCGGAGTGCGCGGCTTCACGAGCACCCTCTCCCGCTCGCTCCTCGTCCTCATCGACGGGCGGAGCGTCTATTCGCCCCTGTTCGCCGGCGTCTACTGGGACGTGCTGGACGTCCCCCTGAACGACATCGAGCGGATCGAGGTGATCCGGGGACCGGGAGCGACCCTCTGGGGGGCGAACGCGGTCAACGGTGTCATCAACATCATCACCCGTAGCGCGCAGGCGACGCAGGGCACGTACGCCTCGCTCCGCGGAGGGAACGAGGACCGGGCCGTCGCCACCGGTCGCTTCGGGGGGAAGACCCCGGGCGGCCTGGCCTGGCGGGCCTACGGCAAGTTCTCCGATCGGGATGCGGAGTTCCACCAGGGGACGAACGACTACGACGGCTGGGACATGGGGCTCGCCGGGTTCCGGGCGGACGGCGACCCGCGCGACCAGGACCACGTCATGTTCCAGGGGAACTTCTACAGCGGCAGGGTGGGCCAGCGCGTGGTCAACTCCACCTACACCTCTCCCTATTTCGACGTCGTGGAAGAGGACGGCGACCTGTCGGGCGGGCACCTGCTGGGGCAGTGGAAGCACAAGGCGCACGAGGATTCCGACGCAACGCTGCAGGCCTACATCGACCGCACGCATCGCGCCCAGCCGAACTTCCGGGAGGACCGCAACACCCTGGACGTCGATTTCCGGCAGCGATTCAACCTGGCTTCCCGCAACGAGCTGCTCTGGGGGGCCGGCTATCGCCTGACCATGGACGACACGGAGTCCGTGCCGACCGTCGAGTTCAATCCGGCCCGCCGCACCGACGATGTGTTCAGCGCGTTCGTCCAGGACGAGATCCAGATCGTCCCGTCGAGATGGACCCTGACCCTCGGATCGAAGTTCGAGCACAACGACTACAACGGGTTCAGCTCCCAGCCGAACGTGCGCCTGCTCTTCGTCCCGGCGTCGAGGCACGTCCTCTGGTCGGCGGCGTCGCGCGCCCTGCGCGTGCCGTCGCGGCTCGAGAGCGATCTGTCGCTGACGGCCCTCTTCAGCCCCGCCACGCCGACGTTCATCCGGCTGACCGGGACGAAGGATTTCCAGGCGGAGCGGCTCACCGCGTACGAGCTGGGCTACCGGGTGCAGCCGACCGATCGCCTGTTCGTCGATCTGGCCCTGTTTCACAACGACTACGCCCGCCTGCTGAGCCTGGAGCCGGGGGCCCTGTTCACCGAGACCGCCCCTCCTCCCTCCCACGACGTGATCCCCTACCTCCTTCTGAACCGGATGAGAGGGGACGCCCGTGGCGCCGAGATCGCCGCCGAATGGCGCCCCGCGGCGTCGGTGCGGCTGACCGGCTCCTACTCGTATCTCGATCTCAACCTCCAGCCCGCTGACAACAGCCTGGACACCACGACGGAGCCTTCGACCGAGGGAGGGACCCCGCGCCACCTGGCGAATCTCCGCTCCTGGTTCGACCTTCCGTGGCGGCTCGGGCTGGACGTGACCTTCCGGTACGCGGGCAGACTGGAGAGCACGAGCGTCGACGCCTACACGGAGATGGACCTGGTTGTCAGCCGGGACTTGCCGCTCGGCTTCGAGGTGTCCCTGGCCGGACAGAATCTGCTGTCGCGACATCATCGGGAGTTCGGCGCCGCCGGCACGGCGATCGAGGTCGAGCGCAGCCTGCACGGCCGTCTCGTCCGCCGATGGTAGCCGGCGCCCGCCGGTTTCGCCCCGCCCTCCTTCTTCTCGCCGTCACAGCCCTCCTGGCCGCGGGCGGCCCGGCGCGCGGCGAGGAGGGCGCCCCGGGGTCCCTCTCCGATTACCAGGTCAAGGCCGCGTATCTTTATTACTTCACGACGTTCGTGGACTGGCCCCCCGAGGCGTTCGAGCGGACCGGCAACGAGCTGGTCGTCGGCGTGCTCGGAGAGGACCCCTTCGGGGAGATCCTCGACGCCACGCTGCGCGGCAAGAGCGTCAACAACCGCGCGCTCGTCGTCCGCCGGTTCGCGAACATCAAGGACGCCCGCGACAGCCACATCCTGTTCATCAGCGCCTCCGAGCAGGACCGCATCCCTTCCATCCTCAAGGCCCTGGACGGCGCTGCGGTCCTGACCGTCGCCGACGTCGACGGGTTCGCGACCCGCGGCGGGCAGATCGCGTTCCACACGATTGACCGGAAGGTCCGTTTCGACATCAACGTCGCGGCGGTGGAGCGGTCCCGCATCAAGATCAGCGCCCAGCTCATGAAGCTCGGCCGGATCGTCCGGGCGGGACGCGAGGGGGTCTAGATCGCATGAAGTGGCCGGGCGCCTCGACGGTGAGGGGCAAGCTGCTCCTCGCCAGCATCCTGAGCAAGGCGGCCGCCTTCCTGGTCGCCGGCGTCGTCATCACCGGGTACGACATGATGGCGCTGCGGGAGAGGCTGGTGCGGCGGCTGGCGGTCCAGACCGACATCGTGGGGGCGAACTGCCTCTCCGCGCTGCTGTTCAACGATCCCCAATCGGCGGAAACGACCCTGGCGGCCCTGCGGGCCGATCCCCGCGTCCGCGCCGTCGGCCTGTATTCGGCGGATCGGAGGATGTTCGCGACGTATGTCCGCGACGCCGGCTCGGAGAGGATCCTCCCCGTCGAGGCCCCCGCCGGGAGCGGCCCGGACTACCGCGGGCGGGACGACCACCTGCGCCTGTCCAGGACCATCCTGTTCCAGGGCAAGCCGGTCGGGAGCGTGCTCATCGTCTCCGATCTCAGCGAGGTCACCGACACGATCACGCGCGACGTCGGGATCTTCGCCGGCGTCCTGCTCCTCGCGCTCCTGATCGCCCTCGCCATCAACATCCGCCTGCAGCGGGCCATCTCGGGGCCCATCCTCAGCCTGGCCGAAACGGCTCGGAAGGTCTCCCAGGAGAAGGATTACGCGGCCCGGGCGGCCGGCTCGAGCGGCGACGAGATCGGGGCCCTCGTCACGGCCTTCAACGAGATGCTCGAGGAGATCCAGATGCAGGAGGCCGAGCTCCGGACGGCGCACGACCGGCTGGAGCAGCGGGTCGCCGAGCGGACCGCCCAGCTCGAGACCTCGAACCGGGAGCTGGAGGCCTTCTCCTACTCGGTGTCCCACGACCTGCGCGCTCCCCTGCGCAGCATCGAGGGCTTCAGCCGGGCGCTCCTGGAGGATTGCGCCGATCGCCTCGACGAGGCCGGGAAGGATTCGCTGAACCGGGTCATCGCGTCCACCGTCCGGATGGGCCAGCTGATCGACGGTCTGCTGAACCTGTCGCGCGTGACGCGGGCCGAGATCCGGGGCCGGACCGTCGATCTCAGTTCGCTCGCCGGCGAGATCGTGGAGGAGCTGCGCCAGGGGGAGAACGGTCGCCGGGTCGAGGCCGTGGTCGCCGGCGGCGCGATGGTCGAGGGGGACCCGGCGCTCCTGCGTGCGGTGCTGCAGAACCTGATCGGCAACGCGTGGAAGTTCACCCGCAAGCGGGACGAGGCCCGCATCGAGTTCGGCGTCGCGAAAGAATCGGGCGAGACGGCGTTTTTCGTCCGGGACAACGGGGCCGGCTTCGACATGACCTATTCGGACAAGCTCTTCGGCGCGTTCCAGCGCCTGCACGGACAGAACGAGTTCCCGGGAATCGGCATCGGCCTGGCCACCGTCCAGCGCATCGTGAACCGGCACGGCGGCCGCACATGGGCCACGGGCGCCCCCGACCAGGGGGCGACCATCTACTTCACGCTCGGCAACGGAGGACGCAATGGCGGACAAAAGGATCGTGCTGCTGGTGGAAGACAATCCGGATGACGAGGCCCTGACCCTCCGGGCGCTGAAGAAGAACAACATCCTCAACGAGGTGGTCGTGGCGCGCGACGGCGCCGAGGCGCTCGACCTCCTGCTCGGGACCAACGGAAAGTCCGGTACCTTGAAGCTCGACCAGCTGGCGGTGGTCCTCCTGGACCTGAAGCTTCCCAAGGTGAACGGGCTGGAGGTCCTCAAGCGGCTCCGCGCCGATCCGCGCACGAAGCGGCTTCCGGTCGTCGTGCTGACCTCGTCCAAGGAGGAGCGCGACCTGGTCGGCGCCTACGATTCCGGCGCGAACAGCTACGTGCAGAAGCCTGTGGAATTCGCGGAGTTCGTCCAGGCCGCCGGCCACCTCGGGCTCTACTGGCTCGTGACCAACGCCCCGCCGCCCATGTCGAGGTAGAACGTCATCCGGTCAGCGAAGGGCCCGGTACAGGAACCCGCGCGCCTTGCGCCAGTCCCGCTTCACCGTGCTCTCCGAGACGTCCAGCAGGCGCGCGGTCTCCTCCTCCGAGAGCCCCGCGAAGTAGCGCATCTCCACCAGCCGCCCGAGCCGCTCGTCGAGACGCTCCAGCTGCTCCAGCGCGCCGTGGACCGCCAGCACCTCGTCCGCGCTCTGCGTCGAAGGGGCGCCGGCCTCGTCCAGCGTCGCGTGCTCCACGTCCCCGCCGCGGCGGGCGGCGGCCTTGCGGCGGGCGTGGTCCACCACGATCTGCCGCATCGCGCGCGCCGCGGTGGCGAAAAAATGCGATCGGTCGGTCGGCGTGACCCGGTTGCGGCCGACCAGCTTCAGGTAGGCCTCGTGGACGAGCGCGGTCGTGTCGAGCGTGCGGTTCTTCCAGTCGCGGCGCGACTGGCGGCGGGCGAGTCTCCGCAGCTCCCCGTACACGATGGCGAAGAGCCGATCGAACGCGGTCTGGTCACCGGAGCGCCAGGAGTTCAGAAGCTCGGTGATTTCACCTGGGTTCGGATCGCGGGGTCCGCTCAATGGCCCTCCGGCTGCATGCTTCCCGGGAGATTCGACCGTTCCGTCATCCTACGCTCATCCGCGCCTTCGCAGCAAGGCACGCGCTCCCGCCGATCCGGCGCGCCCCAGTCCACTCAAGATGACATCCCTGACCGCCGGCGAGGCCGCCTCGTCCCGCGGAGCGCCCCTCGCGCCCGAGTCCCAAGCGGCTGAACCGCGGGGCCTTGAGCGCCGGAGCGGCCGGCTCGAGGCGTCGTGGCATTGCCCTTGCACGTGCGACGCGTGTTCACGACATCATCGTCAAGGACGAGCCGGAGATGCGGACTCTCTTGAGGAGGAATCATGGCGACCATCCTGCATGTTGATCGTGAGAACGCACGCCGCCCGGCGGAGGCCGCCGGGACCGTCGAGGACGCCTGGCTCACCGCGTACGCGCGCGGCGGCCCGATCGCGGGCGGCCTTCCCGTCCCCGAGAGGGAGGCGCCGTGCGTCGAGATCGGCTCGATCGCGCTGTCCGCCCACGCGGGGGCCTGCGACGTGCACGACGTGTTCCGGGTCTCGGAGGACACCCTGGCCCTGGTCATCGCCGACACCTGGTGCGTCGGCGCACCCCGCACCGCCCTGGGCGCCTTCACCCGATCGATGGTCCGCGATCTCTCGTCGATCAGCCGATCGCCCGAGGAGGTCATGGCGCGGCTGGGCCGGATGCTGTGCGACGCACGGCTTGAGGCCGCGATCGTCACCCTGTTCCTGGGCTGGCTGGACCTGCGCGTGGGGCGCCTGCACCATGCCAACGCCGGCCACCCGCATCCGCTGCGCGTCACCCTCGGGGGGGAAGTGCGATCGTTCGGCGAGGTGACGGGGCCGAGCCTGGGGGTCGACGACTGCGCCTTCCACACCGGCGGGGTCGTCACGCTCGAGCCCGGAGAAACCGTGGTCCTCTACACCGACGGCGTCGTGGAATCCCGGGGCGCCGCGCGCCGGTTCCTGGGCGACAAGGGCCTGGCGGACATCCTCATGGGGCATGCCGCCCGCCCGGCCGCGGCGATCTCCCAGGCCGTCGCACGCGCCATCTCGCCCGATCCGGCCGCCCCGCGCGACGAGGACGCGACAATCCTGGCGGTTCGCTGGGAAGGCCCCGCGGCGTCCTGCTGACATAGACTACCTCCGCCCCGACACGTCCTGCATCGCGGGGGCGGAGGAATCCGCATGGAACCCGTCTCCCCTGAACGCTGGAAAAAAATCTCCGCGCTGATCGATGCGGCGCTGGATCTGCCGGCCGATCAGCGATCCGCCTGGCTGCATCGCGCCTGTCCGTCCGACCCGGAGCTTCGTGCCGAGGTCGAGACCCTGCTCAAGGCCGCGCAGCAGACCGGCTCGTTCCTGAAGACCCCGGGCGGAGTCCTGCCCGAGTCGCTCCTCCGGGAGATGCGGGACAAGGAGGATCGGGACGCCGATTCCATGATCGGGCAGGTCGTGGGGCATTGGAGGCTCGCGCGGCGGCTGGGCCAGGGGGGAATGGGGATCGTCTACCTGGCCGAGCGGACGGGGGGGGAGTTCAGCCAGAACGCCGCCATGAAGCTCATCCGGCACGGGATGGATTCGAAGGAGGTCCTCGCCCGGTTCGAGACGGAGCGCCAGGCCCTCGGCCTGATGGACCATCCGGCCATCGCCAAGATTTACGACGCCGGCTCGACCCCCGACGGCCGGCCCTACTTCGCCATGGAGCACGTGCAGGGCGTCCCGATCACCGAGCACTGCGACCGGCACAACCTGTCCATCGACGAGCGGCTCGATCTGTTCGTCCAGGTGTGCGAAGGAGTGCAGCATGCCCACCAGAAGGCGGTCATCCACCGCGACCTGAAGCCCTCGAACGTGCTGGTCGCCCTCCAGGACGGACGTCCCGCCGTGAAGATCATCGATTTCGGCATCGCGAAGGCGGTGGCGCGCCGATTGACGGAACGGACGCTGTACACCGAGATCGGGATGATGCTGGGCACCCCCGCGTACATGAGCCCGGAACAGGCCGAGTCGACCGGCCAGGACGTCGACACCCGGTCGGACGTCTATTCCCTGGGAGTGATCCTCTACGAGATGCTGGTGGGGGCCCTGCCGTTCGAGCCCGCGGAGATGAGGAAGGCCGGCTTCGACGAGATCCGCCGGAGAATCCGCGAGCAGGACCCGCCCCGGCCGAGCGCCCGCCTCGAGACGCTCCGCGACCGCTCGGGCGAAACGGCACAGCGGCGGCGGACGGAGCCCGGGGCGTTGCGGCGCCAGCTTCTGGGCGACCTCGACTGGATCACGATGCGCGCGCTCGAGAAGGACCGATCGAGGCGCTACGGGTCCCCTTCCGAGCTGGCGGACGACATCGGCCGCCACCTGAGGCACGAGCCGGTCCTGGCGCACGCTCCGTCGGCTTCGTATCGGGCCCGCAAGTTCGTGCGGCGCCACCGCCTGGGGGTGGCCGCGGCCGTCGTGATGGCCGCGGGCCTGGCCGCGGGCCTCGTCGGTTCGGCGGTCGGGCTGGTGCGGGCGCGCCGTGCCGAGAGCCTCGCCTTGCGGGAGGCCCAGGCCAAGGGCCAGGTGGCGGATTTCCTGAAGAACCTGTTCAAGGTGTCGAACCCCAGCGAGTCGCGGGGGAACAGCATCACGGCCCGGGAGCTCCTGGACAAGGCGGCGGGAACGATCGACGCCCAGCTGTCGGGCCAGCCTGAAGTCCAGGCCGAGCTGGCCGCGATCATGGGCGAGGTGTATCTCCATCTGGGGCTGTACGCGCCCGCCGCGTCGCTGAGCGAAAAAGCGCTGGATATCCGGACGCGCGTGCTGGGGCCCGAGCACCCCGCGACCCTCGCCTCGTTGAACCTGCTGGGCTGGGTCCGTCTGGAACAGGGGCGCTATGCCGATGCCGAGACTCTCCTGTCCAGGACGCTGGAGATCGGGAGGCGGGTCCTCGGGCGGGACGATCGGGAGGTCCTCCGGACCATGGCCTTCCTCGGGGCCGTGTACTGGAGGCAGCGACGCCTGCCCGAGGCGGAGCGACTGAACCTGGAGCAGCTCGAGATCGAAACCCGCCTGCGCGGCCCGGATCACCTGGAGGCGATCCGGACCAAGATGAACCTGTCCAACGTCTACAGCAATCAGGGCCGGGAGGTCGAGGCCGAACGGCTGCAACGGGAAGCGCTCGACAGCTTCAGGCGACAGCTCGGCCAGGAGCACGATCAAACCCTGGTCGCCATGATGACCCTCGCGAACACGCTGGAACATCAAGGTCGATTCCCCGAGGCGGAAAAGCTCCTCGTCGAGGTCCTCGAGATCCGAAAACGCGTGTTCGGGCCCGAGCATCCGGACACGTTGCTGACCATGGGGAACCTGGCGAACAAGTATCTCTCCATGAACAGACTGCCCGAGGCCGAGCGGCTCCATGTCGAGGCGTTCGACATCGAGAAGCGCGTCCTCGGTCCCCGGCATCCTCAGACGATCTGGTCGATGTACAACCTCGCGTGCACGTCGTCGCTTCGGGGCGGCCGCGCGCAGGCGATGGACTGGCTGCGTCGGGCGATCGATGCGGGCTATTTCAATGCGGACGGGATGGCGCGGGATTCCGATCTGAAGCCGCTGCACGGGCCTGAATTCGACGCGCTGGTCGAGCGCGCCCGCCGGAATGCAGCGGCCGCCCGCGCTCCGGGCGGCGAGGCTCGCTGAGCCCGGGCTCCTCCGGGCCGGACGTCAGTGGCCGGGCGGGCGCGTCGGCGGAGTGCCATCGGCCGCGCCGGCATCGAGGGCCTCGCTGAAGGCCCGTCGTGCCGCCCGGGCGGCGCGCGTGTAGGCGTCGCCGAGTCGCGGGGTCGCCCGCCGGGCGCCGCTCGCGGCCTCCCGGGCCAGGCCCTTGAGCCTGTCCCGTGTCTCGCGGCCGGACTGGGGAGCGGTCAAAAGGGCCACGGCGGCACCGGCCACCGCGCCGGCCAGGAAAGCCAGGAGCACGGTCGCGGGATCGGTTCTTTGGATCTCACTCATGGCCGACTCGAGCGGCACGGTCCACGCGCGTCGCCTGATCCTCGGCCGGCACGCCGGCGGCCGCCGCATCCGCGCGGGCGCCTTCGTCCTCGTCGCCGGGCCGGGACGCCGAGTCGTTCCCGTCCTCGCGGCCGAACAGGGAGCGCAGCCCCGCGGCGAGGGCGGGCCCCACCGCCGCGCCCACCGTGGTCATGATGCGCAGCGAGGCCTGCGCCTGCTTGAGGGAACGCCCGAGGCCGGCCGCCGCGTCGGTGAAGACCTGCAACCCCTCGGCGTCCCGCTCGAGGGTCTTGCCGAGACGGTTGATCCGCGCCGCCGCCTCGTAGACCTCTTCCAGGGTACGGTCCATCTTGGGCCCGGTCGATTCCAGGACGTTTTCGGCGCTCCTCAGCGTGCGGCGCAGCTGCAACAGCACAGGGACCGCCGCCCCCACGAGGACCGCGAGAAGGACCACCGTGAAGAGCTGCCAGGTCGTGATCATGCTTGACCCTCCCACGGGCCCGACAGGGTCAGAGGCCCCGGCCGGCCCGGAAACCGCGAACGATGAGCGTGAGCGATCATTTTAGCACGGCCCTCTCCCGAAACACCGTCAGGAGAGCAACTCCACGGGATCGCCTACTTTGAGAAGGCCGCCCTGCACGATCGAGCAATCGAGCGCCATGCGCCCGCCGAACTCCTCGACGATCCGCCGCAGGACGCCCGGGTCCTGCTCCTGCGTGTCGGGGTCGAACGTCGTCATGACGCAGCGCTGCCGCACGCTTCGGACCTGGATAACGACTTTGCCGAGCCGGACGCGGCGGCCGGGCCATTCGCGCTCCGCGAGCCCTTCGACCCCGCCGATGACGACGTTCGGTCTCAGGCGGCGATGATCGACGCCCAACAACGCGATCGCCCCGTCGGTTGCGACGAGCAGCGGCAGCACGTCGAAGCGCTCGGGACCGTCGAACCGCTTCAGGCGCGCGTCCGGCGCCGACGCCCGCCGGACCTTCGCGGCGATCTCCGCGGAGTCCCAGGGAAGGCCGTCGACGAGCGGCTCGCCGGCCGTGCCGTCCCAACTGGCTTTCAAGGCGAGCAGCCGCGGCGCCGTGCGCGAGGTCACCACGCGATCGGGGCCCTGCCAGACCTGAACCACCCGATCGCCGACGATGCCGGCGGAGGTGACCTGCGCCTCGGTGAGCCGCTCCCCGGCCATCGACTTGACCGGATAGCGCCACAGCTCTTCGACCTGCATCAGGTCCTGCGCAGCGGAATGAGCGCCTTCAGCCGGCTCTCTCGGAGGTAGAGACCGAGCCAGACGAGGATTCCGAATCCGATCTGGAAGTAGAACGGATCGCCGGCCCGCAGGTGGGTGCAGATCGCGCCCCCCATGTATCCGGTCAGGAGGATCGCCAGAGGCACGATCAGGGATTCCGCCAGCCCCAGGTGGGCCATCCCTTCGGTCACCTGCGCTCCCCCCTTCAGTTTCATGAACGCGCTCACAAGGAACGCGAGCGACACGAGACCCGAGATCACCCGACCGCCCCACACGACCCTGCCGCCGCTTCCGCTCACGATTGGCCTCCTCGAGGGTGGAGATGGATTCTGCGACCGGGTGGTCGCAGCCGGTCCGGAATCGCAAGTGCGATCAGGACGCGGCGCGCTGGTACTGGAAGATCTCCGTAGCGTCCTTGCCGGCGGCGGACCAGGTCCATTCCTGGGTCAGCCGGTCCTTTCCCTCGAACACCATGACGAGGTTCTTCATGTGGCCGGCCCTGGGATCGGACAGGTTGGTGGCGTCCACGAAGGTGAACACCATCCGCCCGCCGTCGCCCGAGTCCCTGGTGCGCATCCGCGGCTGGCTGTTGCTGGCGCAAAAGTGCGTCATCATGACCCCGTCACGATCGGGGCAGTACACCGACACCATGTCCATCGCGTCGGCGGAATGGATGGACTCCTCGAGACAGGTGTCGTTGGAGATCATCCGGTACGTCACCTGGACCGGCTTCCCTTCCTTCGTCGTACCGGTCCAGGAGCCGACCAGGCCCTTCAACCTGGCGAGCGCCGCGTCGCCCGACGGCGTGTTCTTGTTCACGTACTCCGGGGTCGCCCGGGTCGCGGCCTTCTCGGCCGGAACGGCGCCGGCGGGCGTTCCTGCGTACGCCGCCCCAAAGACTGCGAGCGAGAGGCCGAGTGCCATCATGTGACGCATGCTTCCTCCGTGGCGTCCGGTGGCGGCGCCGGGTGGTGCGTTGCGGGGGTCCAGGGACGATCGGGCCTGCTCAGGCCGCGTGGCGGCAACTCCCCCTCGATCCGGGCGTACCGCGCACCCGTGACTTTCCGGGGATTGTAGCGCGATCCGGCCGGAGCCGACTCGCGTCGCACCGGCCCGCGCGACCGGACGCAGGGATGGATGACTCAGGGGAGGACGAAACCCGGCACGGTGGCGAGAAACACCCGGGCGTTCCCGGTGTCCACCCGGGCATCCGAGCTGGTCGCCCTGCAGACAGTGTCCCCCGTCACGGTGATCGCCGCGACCACCTCACGGCCGTCATCCAGCCGCAGGAAGTTCGGGCCGCCCGAGTCGCCGTAGCAGGTGCCGCCGTCTTCCCTCGCCGGATTCTGCGACAGGACGACGTAGGCCGGGTTCAGCGCCAGGAACTCCGATTCGGCGGCGCGACGAACGAAGGGATCGATGAAGACCGGCGGGCCGGTGGCGGTGGCCAGGTCGAGGATCAGTGCGGCGATGTCGGCATTCCCTTCGTTCTTCCCCTCCGGCCCGAACCTGAAGCCGGGGTTCACGACGATGCTCCGGACACGGACCCGCGGCTGATTCGGATTCGGCTCGGGCCAGTCCGGCAGGGAGGGAATTTCGAAGAACGAATAGTTCGTGTCGAAGCTGACCCAGAGGACCGGCAGGTTCGGCTCCTCGCCGTACGCACAGTGGGCCGCCGTCAGGAAAACGTCCGGAGCGATGAGCGTGCCGGAGCAGAACCCCCAGTTCACGATGTAGGCGCCCTGGTTGGGATCGGGGTATTCCAGGCGATACATCAACAGGCCGACGCTCGGATGGGACTCGCCATCGGGCAGCCCGTAGGTGATGGCGGAGGTCGGTACGCTGCCGGAAAGGACAAGGAACAGGCCGAGAACGATACGAAACGCGAGGGAGCGCATGGAGGTTGCCTCCTGTCTGGGAGAGTAGTACCCCAAAGCGCGTGGCACTGCAACCTCGAGGATCCGCCACCGGTCTCCCGAATTGCCGCCGGCCTTCCCGCGGCGCGGCCGGATGGGGTACTCTTTGCGGCATCGATGGCCATCCCTCCGGGAACCCGGTTCGGTCCCTACGAAGTCGAGGCCCTGCTCGGCGCGGGCGGGATGGGAGAGGTGTACCGCGCGCGCGACACCCGCCTCAACCGCATGGTGGCGATCAAGATCCTGCCCCAGGACGGCCTGGACCGGGCCGGACTGCGCGAGCGGTTCGATCGCGAGGCGCGGGCGGTCTCCAACCTGAACCATCCCCACATCTGCTCCCTGTACGACGTCGGGCAGCGGGACAGCCAGGTCTACCTGGTCATGGAATACCTCGAGGGGGAGACGCTCGCTGCGCGCCTGGATCGCGGGCCGATGCCGATCGAGGAGCTGCTGCGTGCCGCCATCCAGATCGCCGACGGACTGAGCGCCGCGCACGGGCGCGGGTTTGTCCACCGGGACCTGAAGCCGGGGAACGTCATGCTCACCCGGGCGGGGGCGAAGCTGCTCGACTTCGGCCTGGCCAAGAACCTGGCGGCGGACGGGCCGGCGCAGACGATGACCGTCGCGCCGACCGCCACGAGCCCCCTGACCGCGGAAGGGACGATCGTCGGCACCTTCCAGTACATGGCGCCGGAGCAGATCGAGGGAGCCCCGGCCGACGCCCGCACCGACATCTTCGCCTTCGGGCTGCTGCTATACGAAATGGCGACCGGCCGGCGGGCGTTCGATGGAAAGACGCGCGCCAGCCTGATGGCCTCGGTCCTCAAGGAGACCCCCCGATCGATCGCGGAGCTCGCGCCGATGACCCCGCCGGCGTTCGAGCGCCTGGTGCGCATCTGCATGGCGAAAGATCCGGCCGATCGCTGGCAGACCATGCACGACGTGGCTCTGCAGCTGCGCTTCATCGCCGAGGCCGGGTCGCAGGCCGGCGTCCCGGTCGCCGTGACCGCGCGCCGCCGGCTGGGGCAGCGCGTCTGGCAGCTCGCGGCGACAGGCTTCCTCCTGACGAGCGTGGCGCTGGCGGCGCTCCTGTGGCAGAACCTCCCTGGACGACCTCAGGCGATTCGCGCCTTCATCCCGCCCCCCGAGAAGGCTGCCTTCCAGTTCATCGGCACCGGCTTCGGGACACCGGCGGTCTCGCCCGACGGGAGCCGGCTGGCCTTCGTCGCCCGGCGTGACGACGGCATGACGTTGCTCTACGTGCGGCCGCTCGATTCGATCAAGGCGCTGCCGCTCCCGGGAACCGAGGGAGCGACCTGCCCGTTCTGGTCGCCCGACGGCCGGATGCTCGGCTTCTTCTCCTTGGGCAAGCTGAGGAAGATCGATGCCTCCGGCGGTCCGCCGCTGTCCCTGGCCGACGCACCGGTCGGCCGCGGCGGGTCGTGGAGCCCGGAGGGGGTGATCGTGTTCGCTCCCGACCAGGGAGGGCCGCTCTATCGGGTTGCGGCGGCCGGCGGCCCTGCCACCCCGGCGACTCAGCTCGACGAGTCCCGCAGCGAGAGCACCCACCGCTGGCCCCAATTCCTTCCGGACGGGAAGCACTTCCTCTATTTCACCCGGATCGTCCAGCGCGATGAGCACAACGGCATCCGCGTCGGCTCGCTCGACGGGAAGGAGTCGCCGTTCCTGCTGAACACGGAGGCGAACGCGAGCTATGCCTCCGGGCATCTGCTCTACGCCCGCGAAACCACCCTCATGGCCCAGCCGTTCGACGCTGCCCGCCTCGAATTCCGGGGCGATCCCTTTCCGGTCGCCGAAGGCGTCCAGGTGGACTTCGCCTTTTCGCAGATGACGTTCGCCACCTCGGAGAACGGCGTCATGGTCTACCAGACAGGGCAATCGGAAGGCGGATCGCGACTCTCCTGGTTCGATCGCTCCGGCAAACCGGCCGGCCTCCTGGGAGACCAGGCATCGTACTTCACTCTCGCACTCTCTCCCGATGTCCGGCGCGCCGTCGTTTCCGTGATAGACCCGCGGGTGGGGGCCCCCGACGTCTGGATCTTCGACGTGATGCGCGGCCTCCGTACCCGGTTCACCTTCGACCCGGGCGTGGATAATTTTCCGATCTGGACCGCCGATGGCGAGGAGGTCATCTTCTCCTCGATTCGCAAGGGGAAGAGCCGATTCAACCTCTACCGGAAATCGATCACCGGATCGGGCGAAGACGAGCTCCTCCTGGAGTCGGATCGCGACAAGTTCGCGACCCACTGCTCGCCGGACGGCCGATCGCTGCTGTTCTACACGCGGGGCGATCCCGTCACCAGGACCGACATCTGGGTCATGCCCCTGTCCGGAGACGGCAAGCCGACTGCGATCCTGCGCACCGAGTTCGCGGAGCAGTCCCCGGCCCTGTCCCCCGACGGTCGCTACATGGCCTACGAATCGGACGAATCGGGCCGAGTCGAGATCTACGTCAGCCCGTTCCCGGCCCCGTCCCGCAAGTGGCAGGTCTCGATGGCCGGCGGCGAGAAACCCCACTGGCGCAACGACGGGAAGGAAATCATCTACCTCGCCCCCGACAACAAGCTGATGACCGTCGAGGTCAATCCCACCGCGGCGGATTTCCAGGTCGGGAGGGCGACGGCCCTGTTCGCTATCCAGCCGCAGCGCCCGGGCAACGTCTTCGACATGTCTCCGGACGCGCGCCGCTTCCTGGTCAACACGTCGATCGTGGAACAAAACGCCCAGCCCCTCACGCTCGTCGTCCCCTGGACCGCCGGGATCCCCCAGAAGTAGCCGCACGGCCGTGCCCGCGCGCGGCAAGGGGTTCTACCCTTTCGTGCGGCGGATGAACGCATGCGGAGCCGGCACTTGCGGCACCGCCTCCTCGTCCTCGGAGGAGTCGATCCAGGCATCGCTCTTGCATACATAGGCACCGTCCACGCCGCAGAGCTCGGGAAGTTCTCTGAATCGTCGATTTCTGCGGCGAACGGGGCCTGTCGCACTCGGGAATGGACGAAGGAACAGGCCCCTGTCCGGGATCAAGGACAGGAGGTGCGCGATGGAACGGGAAACGGAAACGATGAAACAACAGGATGTCGGGGCGATCGAAACGTTGAAAAACGGCATCGTGCACGCCATCGAAGGGGCCGGGGACGTGACGGGCGCGGTGGTCGACACCATCAGCAGGACCGTGGCGAAAACGATCGAAGGCCTCGGGGGCGTCGCGACGTCGCTGATGCATGCGACCTCCGAGGTGGTCCAGGGCGCCGTCGAGGCCGTCATGGAAGTGGGCGGCGATCTGGGCGCGGCCGCGAAGGGGATCGTCCTGGGCGTCCTGCGAGGATCCAAGGAGGCCGGCGTCGCGAATCTCGAGACGATCGGTCAGACGGCCGAGTCCGTGATCAAGACGACCGCTCGCATGTCCGGCGACCTCGGAATGGCAGCGAAGGGACTGGTCGCCGGGGCCATCCAGGGGGCCAAGGAGCTCGGCCTCGACGCCACCGAGGCAGCCACCGCCGCGGCGACGGGGGCCCTGAAGGGCGCCGGAGAAGTCGGGGCGGAGGCCGGGGAGAAGGTGCGCCAGGCCCTGACCGGAACGATTTCCGGCGTCAAGTCGGTCCTGACGGAGCCGTTCAAGAAGCACGAAAAATCCGACTCCTGATTCCTGGGGGCGGCCCGGGGACTCCCGGGCCGCTCCGGCACCTTTCTCCAAGGAGGTCGTTCGATGCGACACATGCTCACGTCCGTCGTCGTTCTTGGCTTCGCGATCCTGATCTCATCGCCGTGCGCTTACGCGGACGGCGACGTCAACTTCGGCTTCGGCTCCCGCGCGATGGACGACGAGGATTCCTGGGAACCGACCGAGGACCAGGACGTCTTTGGCGTGACGGCCGATTTCGGAGCCAAGACATGGCCCCTCCACATGGCTGTCGGCTACTACAGCTCGAGCGACGAGGGACAGCTGGCCAACTTCCCGGTCCTCGGCCCGGTGGATCTGGATTCCGAGGTCAGCGAGATGAGCCTCGGGGTCCACAAGGTCTGGACGGTGAAGAACGCCCGGCCGTTCCTCGGAGGCGGCGTGAGCTTCGTGGACGCCGAGGCGGACGTCGAGTCGGTGCTCGGCCAGGCCGACGACGATGACAGCTCGACCGGCGCCTATCTCGAGGGCGGGATCTTCTGGCGCCTTGGAGAGGCGTTCAATCTGGGACTGCAGGGCCGGTTCGTCCAGGGAACCGACATCACCCTGTTCGACGTCGAAGGCGATGCCGACTACTTCCAGATCGGCGCCCTGATCGGCTTCGGGTGGAATTAGGAGTGTGTCCGACTAGTGCCCGGGCACACGCTCACTCGCCCCCCAAGAGCTCCGCAACCGGCGCCAGCTCATCCTGGTGCGCGCAGTAGATCTTCGCCATCGCCAGCACCGGCACCGCGATGAGCAGGCCAACCGGGCCCCAGATCCACGCCCCCGCCATCAGCGCGATGACGATGGCCAGGGGGCTCAGGGACATCTTGCGCCCCACGATGATCGGGTTGACGAACTGCCCTTCCATGGTGGCGAGGAACAGGAACGCGGCCGGGACCAGGAGCGCCCGCGGCAGCGTATCGAAGGTCAGGATGGCCACGAGGGTCAGGACGACCAGGGTCACCGCGCTCCCCAGGTAAGGGACGAAGTTCAGCACGGCCGCCACGACGCCCCACAGCACCGGATTGGGCATGCCGAGGACCGACATGGCGAGGGCGGTCGCGGCCCCCAGCCCTGCGTTGATGCAGGCGACCGTGAGGAGGTAGCCGGAGACCTCCTCCTCGATCTCCGTGGCGATCTTGACGACCTGGATCTTGGCGCGCAGGCGGGGCGAGATCTTGACCAGCTTGCGCAGCGTGGAGTCGCCGAACGCGAGAAGGAAGTAGAGCAGGACGATGACCTCCACCGCGTGCATCAGGGCCGCCTGCGTCATGGCCACGACGCGCTCTGCGAGGGAGGGCTCCTTCACGGTGACTTCGGTCGGCGGCGCGTCGCCATCCACGCGGGTGATCTCTTCGACCTTGTCGGCCGCCTGCCGTGCCTCGAGCATCGAGGCCTTCACCGTGCGCAGCTTTCTCTCGATCTCCCGCATCGTCTCGGGGGCGCGCTCGATCCAGGACGTGGCGGGATCGGCAATGGAATACACCCCGAGTCCCGTCGCGGCCGTGAACGCCAGGACCACGATCGCCGCGGCCAGGGGGTAGGGCAGGTGCCACGCGTGGAGCCGTCGCACCATCGGGATCAAGACGATGCTGAGCAGGCACGCCAACACGAGAGGCAGGAGGAGGGGCCGCGCCAGTCTCAGCGCATAGCCGAGGGTGAACAGCAGCAACGCCGCCAGCGCGGCGCGGCCCGGCCCGGAGTGCCACCACGGGACGGGCCCCTGGACCTGCGACGTGGCATCGAGCCAGGCCGGGCCGTTCTCGGCCGGAGCAATCGAATCGCGCATGGCACCTCACCAGGGAAGGCAGGACACCCGCGCAGGCAAGGAAAGCGCACGCCGGGGGCGGGTCCCGGCGTGCGCGATGAAACCGCCGGCTCAGAACCGGATGCCGGCCCCGAGCACCGCCTGGGTGTCGTCGGCGACGACGACCTTCATCTGGCCGTACGGCCGGACGTCACCCTTCGTCGAGCCGACGCCGAACACCACGTTCACGCCCGCGTCGGTCTGATCGTCGTTCCCGGCCACGTTCCGGTCGTTGAAGATCACCGTCGGGCCGGCGCCGGCCCAGATCGTGTACGGCTGGCCGGTGGGAAAGTCGTAGTGAAAATCGAGACTGAAGGCCGTCAGGTCCCCATTCTCGATGAAGGCGTGCTCGATGTTCGGGTTGCCGAACCAGTGCTTCGTGCTCCCGAGCCCGAACAGCGCCTCGGCTCCGAGGAACGGCTCCTCCGCGTCGGTGTACGCGCCGCCCCGGACCCCGAAGTCGGGTCTCGCCAGGCTCGGCGAGATCGACAGGGAGCCGGCGACGACGCACGCGCAGGCAAGCAGAAGGACTCGTGCCATCGAACGCTTGTGAATCCGTTTCATGCTTCCCTCCTTTGGAGGCGTCTGGTTCAGCCTCGAACCCTCAATTCATTCACGACGTCCGTGACGTTCTCGATGTCCTCGGCGACCTTGACGGCGAGCTGGCGCTCCGCCTCGGTGCCGACTTCACCACGCAACGTCACGACGCACCGGTCCGTGTCGACGTTGATCTCCGTCGCCGCGACGCCGGGCTTCAATGCCAGCGCGATCTTCACCGACGCGGTGATCGTGGCGTCCTGGATCGCGTCGCCCGCGGTGCGCGAGGTCTCGTTCGACTGCTTCCCCGCGCAGCCCCAGGCCAGCATTCCGGTCATGGCCACTGCCGCGAACAAGCCTCTCAGACGTCCGTTCATTGAACCCTCCTTTCGACACACTTGAGTCGGGCTCGCAGGGTCGTTACAGCAAGCACGATGCCAGACGGCCCCCCGCGGCCGTAACCTTCGTGATCGGAGCAGTTGCGGGAGGGTCGGAGCGGTCCGTGTCACGGGAAAATCGAGGCGCCACCCGTCCCCCCGGGGGGACAGGCGTCCGTCACATCTGGGAGAGTCGTTTTCCCCACAGAACCGCGACATTTCCCGCCACGCAGAGCAGGATTCCCAGGACCAGCGAGGGGTGCCAGCGCAGCCCTTCGAAGCAGGCGGACAGGAAGAGCGCCACGATCGGGATGGCCACGGTGATGTAGCCGGCGCGATCCGCCCCGATCCGGCCGAGCAGCACGAGGAAGGCCCCGAACGCCAGGATGGAGCCGAACACCGCGAGGTAGGCCAGGGAGATCAGGTAGCGCGCGGACCAGTCGAACACGAAGTGCTGCCGCGTGACGAGCGCGAACACGGCCACGAACAGGGCGCCGTAGAGCATCCCGAACGTGTTCATCTGCACCACCGGCAGTCCGCGGCCGTGATTCCTCGACGCCACGATGTTTCCCAGCGAGGCGGTGACCGCGCCGCCGAGCGCGAAGGCGATGCCGAGCGCGGGATCCCCCCTGCCGGTGGTGCCGCGGCTGAGCTCCGGCAGGAAGACCAGCACGATGCCGCCGATCCCCAGGACGGCGCCCAGCATCGTCGAAAGCCTCAGCGGCGTGCCGAAGAACAGCCGGGTGCCGATGATGTTCAGGACGACCAGGAGCGAGAAGGCCACCGCCACGAGCCCCGAGGTGATCTCGGACTCGGCGAAATAGACGCACATGTAGTTGATGCCGAAGAGCAGGACCCCTTGCAGGGCCATCCAGAGATGCTCCTGAGGCGAGAAGCGGAGGCGGAGTCCTTTCAGGAGAGACCAGGCGAGGAGGATGAGGCCCGCCAGCGCGAACCGGTACACCACCGACACGGCCGGAGGGACCGTCCCGAACTGGAACGTGATCGCCAGCCAGGTGGACCCCCAGATGAGGACGGAGGTCAGGTAGAGACCCAGGATGCTCACATGCCGCCCGCCGGCGGCCGCGTCACGTACCCGCCCTCGCGGAGCCCGTCCAGGACGAACTGCACCGCCATCGTGGCCAGCACGAGCCCCATGAGCCGGCTGAGGACGTGGATGCCGGTCTTCCCGAGCACCCGCTGGAGGACCGAGGAGTACGTCAGCAGGATGAATGTGGCGATGCCGGTGAGGACGATCGCGGCGTAGACCGGGATGGCGGACCCCCAGGAGGAGGTCGGCCGCATCAGCACCATGACGGTCGAGATCGCGCCGGGTCCGGCGAGCAGGGGGATCGCCAGGGGGGTGATCGAGATGTCCATCTTCTCGATCCCTTCGCGGATTTCCTCGCTCGTCTCGCGGCTCGGCCTCTCGGCCCTCAGCATCTCCAGCGCCGAGAGCCCCAGCACGATGCCGCCGGCGATCCGGAACGCGGGAAGGGTCACCCCGAAGAACCGGAGGATGAGTCCTCCGGCGGTGGCGAAGACGATCAGGATGACGGTCGAGGCGACCGACGCCTTCAGCGCCATGGCGCGCCTCTTCTCCGGAGGATCGTCCGCCGTCATCGTGAGAAACGACGGGATGGCCGCCAGCGGATCCACGATGAAGAAGATCGAGACGACCGGGATGAGCCACGTGTCCACGAAGGTCTGCATGGTCGCGCGACTCTATCCGAAAGGCTGTGGGCCCGCAATCGGAGGTCTGCCGCTCCTGAGGTCTAGAGACACACCCCGTTGACGTTGGTTCCCTCGTTGCACACGCCGCCGGCGCACGGCGGCTGCCCGATGCGGCCGCACGAGACGCAGAGGCCGATCCCGCTCGAGGCGCGCCGGCATTCCTGCACGTTCAGCCCCGCACGCCCCGTGCTCCCGGGACAGCCGACCTCGTCCCCGCACCCGTCCTGGCACGATCCGTTCACGCACATCCTGCCGCTGTCGGTGACGTCGCCGCACTGCGCGTGGTCCGTGCAGCCGGGGCCGGGGTACGCCGGGTTCATGTCCGGGCCGTGCTCCATCGAGGAGACCAGAAAATTTCTCGCCGACTTCCATGCCGATCCGTCCTTGGCCACCAGGACCGCCCGCCCTCCTGCGCTCCCGTCGTCGGTCAGGTGGGCGCCCCAGAATTTCGCCAGCGTGGCCTGGGCGTGCGGCATGGAGAAGTTGTCGATCGTCGCCTTCTGGGAGTCCCACCTCATCTTGAAGCCCTTCCAGCTCGCGACCGGGTTGTTCGTCTCGGACAGGGCGTTGTGACAGCCCGCGCAGTACGGGCTGATCACGTAGCGATAGATGTCCCCGGCCTTGGCCCACCCGGACGGAATCCCGGCGGGGCCCGCCTCGGAGCCGGGCGGGATCGTGGCCGCGCCGGGATCCCTGACGCCGTACAGGGCGCGCAGCCACTCCCGCTGCGCCGGCGTCAGCAGGACGCCGCCGCCCGCCGTGCCGTCCGTCCGATAGATGAGATCGTGGCCCGAGCGGAAGGTCTCGTTCTGCTCTGCCTTTGTGTAGGGGGCGTCGTCGGGGTACTTGACCTCGAGGACGTTGACAGGGAGGAATCGCGCGCCCTGCACCAGGTGCTTCGACGCGTCGTAGGTTCCGCCGTGGCAATTCATGCAGATCCCCGGCAGCGGCCTGATCCCCATGTAGTCCAGGGCGGCGGTGTTCATGAGCAGCCCGTTCCCGTCGTACGCGCCGAAATTGACCCCATACCCCGATGGCAGCGAAGGCTGGTAGCTGATGACCAGGGTGTTCCGGACGCGCCTCCCCTCGACGGCGTCCTCGAGAGCGCCCTTGCGGTCGTTGATCGCTTCCCCGTAGTTGGTAACGAAGCAGGCCAGCCCCGGCGTGGCGATCGGCTTGCCCTGGTTGTCGTAATCGGTGAACGTGGAGCAGCCCATCTCGCGTCCCAGGCCCAGCTCACTCTCGTTGTAGTAGATCGCGATGCGGTTGCGCTTGCGGTAGTCGGCCAGGCTCTCTCCCGGCTGAAGCGGCGGGAACCCGAAGCGGGCCTGCCAGGCGATGAGCGTGCTCAGGTCGTGGCCCTGAGGGTTCACTCCCTCGCAGCCGGCGGCCGAGTTGAAGGTTCCCCCGTCGCAGGGGAGCAGCCGGGTCGCGGGGTAGTAGTTGTACCTCGCCTCCCAGTCGCCGAAGTCGCTCGACGTGGAGGGAGTCGGCACGAGGCCGGCCGGCGCCACCGTGGCCAGCCCGTTCCTGTCCGCGAAGGGCGGGCCGGTCCTCAGGTTCAGGTAGCTCGGGGCGACCGGCGTGACCACGGTGTCCCAGTTGGTCGCGGCATCGACCCGGCCGAGCCGGAATCCCCCGTTCACCAGGAGCGCCACGACCGCCGCGCAGGCCACGGCCAGATGGACGAACCCATGTCTCCTCATCGCGCACCTCCCAAGGCTTTGGGGGATTTCCGTTGCGGCGATTGTACCACCAGGATTCTCCATAATCGCCCGAAGGCGGGAGGAACCCGGGGGGGGGCGCTCGCATGCGGACGCTCAGGCAGAAGGGGATCGACGGCGGGTACGGCCACGAGCCCGGATTCCGCTGGCGCGGCTCGGAGGTGACCCGCCTCGAGGGGTGATGAGCGGGTTCCCGGCGTTCGGCGCCTGCTTCACCCTGCTGTTCCTGATCTGGCACAAGCACTACGTCTACTTCCGGCGCTACGGGCTCCAGGACACCTGGACGGTCACGCTCACCGGGGCCTCCTGTTCCGGGTGCTCTTCTACACCTATCCGCTGAAATTCCTGTTCACGGGCCTGTTCCAGCAGATTCTCGGATGGGGGACGAACGGGCCTCATGCCATGCCGGTTATCGAGGCCGTGCAGGCGCGATCGCTGATGCTCGTCTACTCGGCGGGCTTCCTGGGCGTGTTCCTGGTGTTCGTGCTCATGTACCTGCACGCCTGGCGCCGGCGCGCGGCGCTCGGGCTGGACGCCGTCGAAACCTTCGACACGGTCTCCAGCATCCGGCACTCCGGGATCTTCGTCGGCGTGTCCGCCCTGTCGATCGCCCTGGCCGCGACCCTGCCGCCGGCACGGATCAGCCTCGCCGGATGGATCTACTTCCTGATCGGCCCGGCCGCCGCCCTGCAGGGACGCCGGCGCGGCGCGCGCCGCCGCAGGCTGCGAGCCTAGCCGGGCTCTGCCGGACGCAGGCCAGCCAGGGCTATAATCCGGAGCCCGGACCGTCCTTCATAATCTTCAGGAGGCGCCTCGTGAAACCACGGCTGTGGATCGTCCTTCTTCTGACCGCCCTCGCCTTCGCGGCACCGGCTCTCACGCGTGACACTCCCACCGTTGCGGGCGTCCAGGCGCCGGTCGCCGAGCGCAAGCCGCACGCCGTCGTGTCCCCGAACGGCACGCGCGACGACCCGTACTACTGGCTGCGCGACGACACGCGCACGAAGCCGGAGGTGCTCGACTATCTCAAGGCCGAGAACGCGTACTACGAGGCGCAGAGCGCCCCCTACCACTCCCTCGTCGACAAGCTGTCGAAGGAGATGATCGGGCGCCTGAAGCAGGACGACAGCACCGTCCCGTACAAGTACAAGGACTACGTCTACTACACCCGCTTCGAGACCGGCAAGGAACGCCCGGTCCACGCCCGCCATCCGCTCGGCTCGGAGAAGGAGGAGATCCTCGTCGACGCCAACCGCGAGGCCCAGGGACGCTCGTTCTACGTCGTGGGCCGGCGGGCCGTCAGCCCGAAGCAGGACCTTCTGGCGTTCGTCGAGGACGTCGCCGGGCGGCGCCAGTTCACGCTGCGCGTCCGCGAGATCGCCACCGGGCGGGACCTCCCCGACCGGATCGGCGGCCTCGGCAACGGCGCCGTCTGGGCGGGCGACAACCGGACCCTGTTCTACGTCGAGAACGATCCGGTGACGCTTCTGTCCACCCGCGTGAAGAGGCACGTGCTGGGGACCGACCCGAAGGACGATCCGATCGTCTACGAGGAGGCGGACCACAGCTTCTACCTGGGCATCGACAAGTCGGGGGACGAGCGCTTCATCGTGATCCGCCTGCGGAGCACCGTCGCGACCGAGACCATGATGATCGACGCGGCCGATCCCGGCGCCGCCCCGAAGTTCCTGGCGAAGCGCCGGCGCGATCATCTCTACGACGCCGACCACATCGACGGCCGCTGGATCGTCCGCACCAACCTGGACGCCCCCAACTACCGCATGATGTCCGTCGCAGACGGGGCCGAAGTCGGCACCGAGGGCTGGAAGGAGCTCCTGCCTTACGATCCCAAAGTCTTCATCGAGGGGGCGGCCCTGTTCCGCGACTACCTGGTGATCAACGAGCGCAGCGAGGGGCTCCTGCGCCTGCGCGTGCTCCCCTGGTCGAATCTCGAGCAGTCGACCTTCATCCGCTCCGACGAGGCGGCGTACGCCGAGGACCTGTCGGTCAATCCCGAGCAGGGCACGGACCTGCTGCGCTACAGGCATGCCTCGCTCATCACGCCCGACAGCATCTTCGAGATGAACATGCGCACCGGGGCGCGGCGCCTGCTGAAGCGCCAGCCGGTCCTCGGGGGGTTCGACCCGGAGCGCTACGCCACCGAGCGCGTGTGGGCCACGGCCCGCGACGGGACCAGGGTCCCGGTCTCCCTCGCCTACCGCAAGGGGCTCAAGCGCGACGGCTCGGCGCCGATGTACCAGACCGCCTACGGGGCGTACGGCGCCTCCTCCGATCCGGAGTTCGACAGTGCGTCGGTCTCGCTCCTGGACCGCGGCTTCGTGTACGCCCTGGCCCACATCCGGGGCGGCCAGGAGATGGGGCGGGCCTGGTACGACGCCGGCCATCTGCTGAACAAGAAGAACAGCTTCACCGATTTCATCGACGTGACCGACTTCCTGGTGAAGCAGAAATACTGCGCCGCGGACAAGGTGTTCGCCATGGGAGGCAGCGCCGGCGGCCTGCTGATGGCCGCCGTCGCCAACATGGGGGGCGAGAAGTACCGCGCCATCGTCGCCCATGTCCCGTTCGTCGACGCGGTCACGACGATGCTCGACGAGACGATTCCCCTCACCTCGAACGAGTTCGAGGAGTGGGGGAACCCGAAGGAGAAGCCGTACTACGACTACATCCTGTCGTACTCGCCGTACGACAACGTGCGCCCCCGGAAGTACCCGGCCCTGTACGTCACCACCAGCCTGAACGATTCGCAGGTGCAATACTTCGAGCCGGCGAAGTGGGTGGCGCGGCTGCGCGCCACCAAGACCGATACGAACCCGCTGCTGTTCAAGATCAACATGGCGGCCGGCCACGGCGGCCGCTCCGGGCGGTTCGAGAGCCTGCACGACACGGCCGAAGAGTACGCCTTCCTGCTGAACCTGCTCGGCCTGCGCGGCTAGGCGCCGGCGAACCGGAAGCCCCCCGGCCGGTTTACGGCCGGCCCGGGGCGTGGTGTGCCCACCGAGTCTCCGGGAATCCTGCCCCTCGTGACCCCCTCGGCGCGGTTTTTCCGTAATAAGGAGGTAAAGCATCACGGAACTGAACGCTGAGACAAGGAGAACGAGGATGAATCGCAAAGCGAGACGTTGGGGAGGGGCCGCCCTGATCGCCGGCATGGGCATGGTCGTGGCATTCACGAGGCCCGAGACCGCCACGACCCAGCTGGCAGGGACGGCGCCCGTGACGGTGATGAACACGCCGTTGCCCGTGGCGCTCCAGGGCACGGGCAGCATCACGGGGAACGTGAACGCGGCGCAGAGCGGCCCCTGGAGCGTCGGCGTGACGACGCTGCCGGCGGTGCAGCTGGCCGCGGGTACGACGGTCGCGATCAACGGCGGCAGCGTCGCCTTCGATGATCCCGCCAGGCAGGCCTACGTCGTGGAGCTCTGCGCGGCCTACGACGATGAATGCTCGCCCGGTGCATCAGAGACCACGCTGCCGGTGGGCACACGATTCGTCATCGAGCAGGCTTCAGGTTATTGCAAGGTGATCAACCTGGCCATAGATGGCTGGGAGGTCAGGGCACCGCTGAATGGCCAGAACCACTCCTATGAGATCAGAGACAAGATCAGCGCAGACGACGACGAGAGCACGAATGGCCTGTTTTTTCAGCAGACGCGGATTTACGCCGACGGTGGGGGCGTGAACGGGTTATCGGTTCAACTGATAGAGCCACATTCCGGCGAGACCCATACCTTCGGTCCTCATGCGAGTTGCAAGATCACCCTGTCCGGTTACCTCGTGCAGACGTCGCCGGCATTTCCGGCGACGCCCTAGCCGAACCCGCGGATGATTACGGGGCGGCACGAGGATCGAACTTCCGCCGCCCCTAGAATTCCCAGCGCGCCCCGATCCCGGCTTCCCCATGATCGCCGACGATCGGGGCGACGCTCGTGGGCCTGAGACGGGGACGGCCGCTCTCCATGTAGAGACCATGCGCGTCGGCGACGACGTTGCTGGTCCAGAAGCCGATTCCCAGGCCGAGCAGCGTGCTGTAGGCGAAGTGCTGCTGATCGTTGACGCGGCCGAACGCCACGACGACCGGCGCCCCGTAGGCGAACCCCTTGCCGATCCGCTTGAAGGTGCGCGCTGCGCGTCCATCCTCGGGCCGGATCTGCAGGTACTGCCGCGACAGAATCCCGGAGATCGAGGCGGCGGTCGCGGTGTGGCCGGAGACGCCGTGCCCGATTCCCTTGAACGGATGGAGCCGGCCCCCTTCGTTCGGGCGATCTTCGCTCAGGACCCACTGCCCGGCGACGCAAAGAATGCCTGTCAGGAACAGCGATTCGCCCAGCATGACCCCGGTCTGCTTGGTCTGATAGCTGCGAAACGCCGAGCCTCCCAGGTACATCAGGACGGCGGCCGCCGGGACGATGCCGCGGCCGCCGAGCTGCTGGGCCCGCTTGAAGAACGCCGAGCGCTCGGGCGAATCGTCCTCCGCGACGTCGCCCTGGATGGCGCGCTTCTGGCTGGCGAGGACGAACGACGCCATCAGGACGCCGGCCCCCCACATCCGGTCCTTCTTTCCCGGATGGAACAGGCGCCCCCAGTAATACTTCTGCGTCAGCTTGAGCTCCGTGCCGTCGATCACGAACGGCCGCGAGTAGTGCTCGATGTAGGCCGGGAGATCGGCGGCCGGGTCCGTCCCCGCGTCCGGGGTCGGTTCGGAATCGTCGACCCGGGCCTCCGTCGCACCGGGAGGCTCGGCCAGGGCCGGGGAGACTGCGGCGGCGGAGACCGCGGTCAGGGTGAAGCCCGCGACGAGCGCCGCGAGGAGGCTCGGTCTTCTCATGCTTCGACCTCTGCTTCAAGCCGGGTGGCGGGCTGCAGAGGTTGAAGAGGCCGCCCCATGCGGCTTTCGTCGAGCCTCGGCCGGTCGCACCGGTATCATCAAATGTAGCGCCAAATCTTCCTGAAGACCACGACCGGCAGACCGTCTACGCAATTGTGGCTGCACGAACGCCGCAGCGGCCGGCGGCTCGTGTGGGGGATCTGGACAGCTCTTGACGGAGCACCTATCCCTGTGTAATATGTTGCTATGTTACATATCAACACGCGCATCCATGACCGCGAGCTGAAGAAGGGCAGCGCCGAGCTGTTGATCCTTTCGTTGATCGAGAAGCGGGACCGGCACGGCTACGAGATCAACAAGCTCATCGAGTCGCGTTCCGGCGGCGCGCTGCGCTTCAACGTCGCCTCGCTCTATCCCCTCCTCTACCGGCTGGAGAAGCGCGGCTGGATCGACGGTCGCTGGGTGGAGAAGGCCGGCCAGCGGCGAAGACGCTACTACCAGCTGACCCCCGACGGCAGGAAGGTGCTGGCCACGCAGAGGACCAGGTGGCGGGTCTTCGTGGAGGCGATCAACCGGATCACCGGGGCCGAGCCCGCCTGAACAGGGGCCGACATGCCTGAGTGGAAGGACGAGATCCGACGGCGGCTGGCGAGCTTGAAGCTTGCGCCGGCGCGCGAATCCGAGATCGTCGAGGAGATCTCGCAGCACCTGGAGGATCGCCGCGCCGAGCTGCGCGCGGGTGGCGCGACGGAAGCGGAGGCCCATCATGCCCTGCTCGCGGAGCTGAGCGACGGCGACCTGCTGGCGGCGGAGCTGCGGCGCGTGGAGACCCGGGTCCGGTGCGAGCCCGTCGTCCTGGGAGCAACGAAGGGCCATCTGGCACGGGATCTGTGGCACGACCTGCGTTACGGCATCCGCGCGCTATACAAGCAGCGTGGCTTCACGGCGGTGGCCGTCCTGGCGCTGGCGCTCGGCATCGGCGGCAGCACGGCGATCTTCAGCCTGGTGAACGGCATCCTGCTGCGGCAGCTTCCCTTCCGGCAGCCGGACCAGCTGATGTGGGTCTCCCTGCGCCGGTCCGATCCGGGCAAACGCCCGTTCAACCTCCCGGATTTCCTGGACTTTCGCGATCAGAATCGCAGCCTGGACGGGATCGCCGCCTTCGCAAACTGGAACGTCACTCTCACGGATCGCGGCGACCCCGAACGACTGCAGGGGCTGCGGATCTCGGCCAATGCCTTTCAGATGCTGGGCGTGGAGGCCGCGGTCGGGCGAGCCCTTGTGCCCGCGGAGGACACGCCGGGCCGGCAGCACGTCGTGGTCGTCAGCCATGGACTCTGGCAGCGGCGCTTCGGTGCCGATCCCCGGCTGGTGGGGAGGACGCTGACCCTCAACGGCGCGAGCTACACCGTCGTCGGGGTCCTGCCGCCGCAGTTCTTCTTTCCGATCCGGGAGGCCGAGCTCGCGGTGCCGCTGGCGCCCGACGCGGACCCCTGGCGGGGGGTGCGCACCTCGGTGAATTTCCTGCGCGCGCTGGCGCGGCTGAAGCCGGACGTCACGCGCGAGCAGGCCGAGGCGGATCTGACCGCCGTCGCCGGGCGGCTCCGGCGTGAGTACCCCGTGGCCAACGGGCAGAAGCTGGGGGTGACCCTCAGCCCGCTGCACGAGGAGGTGGTGGGCAACGTCCGCCTCGCGTTGTGGGTCCTGCTCGGAGCGGTTGGAACGGTGCTGCTGATCACCTGCGTCAACCTGGCGAACCTGGCGCTCGTGCGGGCCTCGGCGCGTCACCGGGAGATGGCCATCCGCACGGCCCTCGGCGCGACGCGCCGCCGCCTGATCCGGCAGCTGGCGACCGAGAGCCTGTTGCTCGCCGCGATCGGCGGCGCCGCGGGTCTGCTGGTCGCCGCTCACGGAATTCCTCTCCTGATTGCGCTCGGCCCGGCGAGCCTGCCGCGCACCGCGGAAGTCGGTGTGGACTTCCGGGTGCTGGGGTTCACGCTCGGGCTGTCGCTCATCGCGGGGCTGATCTTCGGCCTGGCCCCGGCCTGGCAGGCGACCCGCGTCAACCTGAACGAGGAGCTCAAGGAAAGCGGGCGCGGATCGTCCGGCGGGGCGCGGCAGGGTCGCACGCGCGGCCTTCTGGTCATTTCGGAAATCGCGCTCTCGCTCGTGCTGCTGGTCGGGGCCGGCCTGCTCGTCAAGAGCTTTCTCCGTCTGCAGGCGGTCCGCCCCGGCTTCGACGCGCAGAACGTGCTGGCCGTCCGGCTCTCGTTGCCCAAGGCGCGCTACCCCGACCGGGCCGCGGTCACCGCCTTCCACGACACGCTGCGTCCGCGGCTGGAGCGACTGCCCGGAGTCGAGGCGGTCGGCCTGGTCTCCGCGCTTCCGCTGAGCGGGACCCTGGCCAGCATTCCTTTCACCATCGAGGGCCGCGCCGCGGCGCCGGATGAAGCGCTGGTGGCGGACTATCGCATGGCCAGCTCCGGCTATTTTCGCGCCATGAAGATTCCCCTGATCGCCGGGCGCGGATTCGACGGGCGCGACACGGAGCAGGCCGTGCCCGTGGCGCTCGTCAGCCGGAGCCTCGCCCGGCGGTACTGGCCGGACGGCACCCCGCTCGGCGCCCATCTGCGCATCGACGACAACGATCGGGGCCCGCGGCCGGTCGAGATCGTCGGCGTGGTCGGGGACGTCACGCACCTCAGCCTGGACGGCGAGCCGTCGCCGTGCATCTACCTGCCGGTCCGCCAGGCCCATGAAGACGCCGTCGTCTGGCTGATCGGCAATCAGCACTGGCTGCTGCGCACGGCGGTCGATCCGCTGACGCTGCAGGCAGCCGTGCGGCGCGAGATCCAGGCGGTCGACCGGGAGGCGCCGACCTCCGACATCCGCACGATGGATCAGTACTTGGCCGCGTCGGTCGCTCCGCGGCGCTTCAATCTCTGGCTGCTGACGGTCTTCGCGGGCGCCGCGATGCTGCTCGCCGCCACCGGGCTCTACGGCGTGATGTCGCACGGGGTGGCGCAGCGCCGGCGCGAGATCGGCATCCGCATGGCGCTGGGCGCGAGGCGGATCGACGTGTTGAGGCTGGTGATCGGTCAGGGCATGGTGCTGGCGCTCGCCGGCGTGGCGCTGGGCCTCCTGGGCGCCTGCGCGCTGACGCGGTGGATGGAGTCGCTCCTGTTCCGTGTCGGGGCGACGGACCCGGCGATCTTCGTGTCGATCGCCGCGCTGCTGGTGCTCGTGGCGCTCCTGGCGTGCTATGTCCCGGCGCGGCGCGCGACGAAGGTCGACCCGATGGTGGCGCTGCGATATGAATAATCGCGAGCCGTGCCCATCCAGCCTACGATTCGGCACAGGGTCCCCTGCCGTCAGGCCCTTCCTGACAGGCGATTCAGAGAAATACCAGATTGTCGAGTGACCGCGGTTGCGGCACACTTGTCGCAGCGATCACGACCTCGATCATCCTCGCGAGGCGCGAGCACGCGGATGGTGATCGATGCGGCATGACAGCTCCCTGACTCGACACGGCCCGCGGCGGCATCGATTCGTCCGATGGGACGCGCGCCACCCCGAGACGCATCCTTCCGACCCTGCAGGCCCTCGCCTGGATGACAAAGACTGACTTCATGGCACACCAAGGCGCACCCGCCCCCGAGGTCGTCGAAGTCGTTGACCGCCCGGCCTTCATGGTCGCGGAAAAGGAATGGAACGCGCTTGTCGAGACGACGTGTGACGAGCCGTTCTACCGTCATGAGTACATCCGGAGCTGGATCGACAACTTCGTGCCCGCCGCGAAGCTGAAGATCCTCACGGGCCGCGATCACACGGGGAAGCTCGTCGCCGCGCTACCTCTGGTGGCCGAGCGCGGCTTCCTCTACGGGCTTCCGGTCCGGCAACTGGTTTCGCCTACGAACGTCCATTCCTACCGATTCGACCTGATTGCAGAGGACCGCCAGTCCGCGGCCCGGGCGTTCTTCGAAACCCTGGCAGCCGACGACACATGGGATGTGATCAAGATCACCGATGTGCCGGAGGGAGGCAATGCCTGGGATCTCTACAAGGTGGCGCTGGAAGCCGGCTTCCCGGCCGGGTCCTGGGAATCCCAGCGCAGTCCTTATGTCCCGCTTCCTGCCTCCTATGATTCCTTCGAAACAGGCCTGTCCGCCAAGTTCAAGGCGAACCTTCGCCGTCGCCGCAGGCGACTCGAAGAGCGGGGCGCCGTCACCGTGCAGCGCGTGACGGGGGGCGAGGACCTGCAAAGCCGCCTCGAGACCTGTTTCGCGCTGGAGCGCAGCGGCTGGAAGGGCAGAAAGGGAACGGCGGCGGCACAGAGCAGGCAGATCCATGGCTTTTACTCCGGACTGGCCCGGCGGGCGGCCTGTGGCGACTACTTCTCCCTGTACTTCCTGATGCTGGACGGCAAGGCGATCGCCTCGCAATACGGGCTCACCCGTCGCGGAGTCTATTCGCTGGTGATGACGTGCTACGACGAGGCGTTCAGGGAATACAGCCCCAGCCACCTGTTGCTGGAGGACGTGCTGAAACTCTGCATCGCACGAGGATTGAGCGAGTTCGATTTCCTCGGATGCGATCTGGAGTGGAAGCTGGATTGGAGCCCCATCGTCCGCTCCCATCACTGGCTGTTCATCTTCCGTGGAAGCCGTCTGGGGCGAATCCTGCAGAAGGCCAAGTTCGACTGGATCCCGGCAGCGAAGGAAACGCTCAAATGGTGGAGAAAACCACACGGTGCTGACACTCAAATCGCCATCGGCCATTGACGCCGTACAGGTGGTTGGCCGTTCAGGGTTCATGGACCTGGAACAGGAATGGAACGATCTCGTGGTCACGACGCGGGACGAGCCCTTCTATCGCCACGAGTTCCTGCGCGTCTGGATGGCCCACTTCACCCCCCGCGCCAGGCTGGAAGTCCTCACGGCCCGCGATCGCACGGGCAAGCTGGCGGCTGTCTTTCCCCTCATGAAGACGCGCGGCCTGGTCTGCGGGCTGCCGGCGCGGCTGGGCGTGTCAACCGGCAACTCGCATTCGTGCCGCTTCGACATGGTGGCCGAGGACGGACGCACCGCAGGCAAGTCGTTCTTCGCGCACCTGGCGGCCGACAAGACCTGGGACCTGATCCGAATCGCCGATGTGCCGGAGGGGGGAAACGCCTGGCATGTCTACCGGGCGGCCGAAGAGGCCGGGTTCCCGGTCGGGACGTGGGAGTCCCAGCGCAGCCCCTACCTGCCTCTCCCGACTTCCTATCCCGAGCTGCTGGCGCGGATGAGCGCGAGCTTCAGGGCCAATCTCCGCCGACGCCGCCGTCGGCTGGAAGCGATGGGCACGGTCAGCGTCGAGCGTGTCACCGGCGGCGCCGACCTCCAGGCGCGTCTGGAGGAGTGCTTCGCCATCGAGCAGAGCGGCTGGAAGGGGAAAGAAGGAACGGCGATTCTGCAGGACACGAAAACCCGCGGGTTCTATACCGAGCTGGCGCACACGGCTGCCTCGCGCAACTATCTGTCGCTCTTTTTTCTCAAGCTCAATGGCAAGTCGATCGCCTTTCACTACGGGCTCACATACGGCGGCATCTACTACATGCCGAAACTCGGGTACGACGAGAGCGTCAAGGAGTGCAGCCCGGGTCTCGTGCTGCTGGAAGAGATCATCAAGGACTGCATCGCCCGCGGGGTGAAGGGATACGACTTCCTCGGGCTTGACGGGGAATGGAAGACGCAATGGAGCAGCCAGATGCGCCGGCACACCTGGCTTTTCATCTTCCGCGATTCGCGATTCGGCCAGGCGCTGCAGACCGCGAAGTTCAAGTTGATCCCGGCAGCGAAGCAGGTCCTGTGGCCCTGGAGAGAGAACCATGGAACCGCTGATTGAACCGAACATCTTCGTGCCCGCCTTTCCCACATTGGCGCCCGAAATGCTGTTGCGCCGGCGCGAGGCGAGCCGACATCACCCGTTCTCGTCTCCGACCGTCCGCTACTTCTACTTCGCGCGCAACGCCATCTGGCACACGGTGAAGATGCTCGGCCTCGATCGGGGCGAGGTGCTCGCTCCCGCCTACCATCACGGCGTCGAGATTGAATCGCTTCTCGACGCCGGCGCCCAGGTGAAGTTCTACCGGATCGGCCGGAAGTTCGACGTGGACCTCGATGATGTGGAGCGGAAAATCAGTTCCAGGACCACCGCTCTCTACCTGACCCACTTCGCCGGCTTCCCGGGTCCTGTCCGTGAGATGAAGCGGCTGGCGGAGAAGCACGCGCTCCCGTTGATCGAAGACTGCGCCCTGTCCCTGTTCTCCATGGACGGCGATCGGCCGCTTGGACTGACCGGAGAGGTCGCGATCTTCTGTCTCTACAAGGTCCTGCCCGTTCCCAACGGCGGTGCGCTGGTCTTCAACGGCCCCGACCGCAGCGGCCTTCCCGTGCTGCCGCCGCCACCGTTGTCCTCCACGTTCAGCCTCCTGTCTTCTTCGCTGCTTCGCAATGTGGCTCTGCGTGGGGGAAAGCCGGGGCGTCGCCTGCGCAAGGTGGCCCTGGGGCTGGGCAAGAAGTCGCTCAAGGCGGCCCGCATCGCGCCGGTCCTCACTGGCACGCAGCATTTCGATCGCGCCCACCTGAATCTCGGAATCAGCGGGCTGACCCGGCAGATCGCGCTCGGCCAGGACGTTGCGCGGATCATCGCGAGGCGGCGCCGCAACTATCTCTTCCTGCTCGAGCAGCTGCGCGATCTGTCGGAGCCGATGTTCGCGACCCTGCCGGCGGGAGTGGTCCCGCTCTTCTATCCCATGCTGGTGGATGACAATCGGTCGACCGTGGAGAGGCTCGTCGCCCGGGGAATCGAAGCGGTCGATTTCTGGCGTGATTTTCACCCGGCCTGTCCCGCCGCAGAATTCCCCGAGGTCGCCACGCTTCGCAGGAGCGTGATGGAGGTTCCCTGTCACCAGGATCTGACCCTCCCGACCATGGCGAAGATCGCCGCCTGCGTACGCGACGTGCTGACCCCGGCGCCTACCACCTCAGCGCCAGCCCGGCCGTCCCGATGAGGGGCTTGATCGGGATTCTGAGATCCTCGCCCAGGACGGCCTTGACCGGCCGGCTGTCGGTCCTCGCGCTGTAGTCGAGATCCCGGAGATCGAAATTGAACGCCCAATGCTTCGCGAACGGCACGTCCACGCCGGCGTTCACGCCCCAGGCGAAATCGTCGCGCATGTTGATCGCGCCGATGGTGACCTCCTGCTGGGCCACGGCGCTGGGTGTCAGGTCGCCCCAGATCACCCAGCCGATCACCGGGCCGACGTAAAGGTCGAATTTCCTGCTTCTCGTGACGTGAAGGTTCACACCGAGGAGAATGGGCCGCTCCGTGACCCGGCCGAACCCGGCTCTGGGGAAGCTCAGGCCGCTTCCCTTGATCTCTTGAGAGCCCTGGAGAACGCTCACCTCACCGCCGATGAGGGGTGTAAACACGTATTCCAGGCTGAGCTGTGGGCCGATCGTGCCGTCCGCCTTGAGCTCCGTGACGCTCAGGCCCTCCGTCAGCAAAAGGTCGCCGGTCCATTCACTCGAGGTGCTGATCCAGCCGGCGCCGCCGCGCAGAACCATCCTGGAGTCCGCGGCATGTGCCTCCGGGGCAAGCACGAGGAGCGCCACCACCGCGATCACCGGCACGTTCCAGAATCTCATTCTTCCTCAGCGAGCTGTGATGGTGTTGTTGTCCAGGGTGACGGCGCCGTTCAGAGTCAGGGCCCTGCCTTCGATCGTGGCACCCGTGCCCAGCGTGATCGACCCACCCGCCAGGATGCTGCCCTGGAATGCGGAGGCCGCGCCGAGATCGGCCGAGCCGAGGACCACCCAGGTGACGTTGAACGGGTCGGCGTTTCCGCTCAGCACCACCTGGCTGCCGGCTCCCGTGGTGAGCGTGGAGGCGACCTGGATGATGAACAGGGCGTTCGGGTCGCCCTGCGCGTCGAGCATGAGAGTGCCCGAGATCGACAGCGCGGACGGCGAGGAGTAGAGACCGGGCGTGAGTGTCTGCCCGCCCAGATCCCCCGAGATGCCGACCGCGCCGGCCGATCGTCCATCGGCGTCGGCGAACGCGCCGGCCAGATCCTCCTGCGCCACCGCCGCCTTGAGGGAGCCCATGTCGATCGTCCCCCTGACGAGGGGGTACCCGATCACGGTTCTTCCTGGGCTCACCCCGAGATCCCCGACGACCACGGTGGTATTGATGCCACCGGTGTCGGTCACGCTGGTGGCGGCCAGGACCCCGAAGCTGGAGGCGCGTCCAAGCGAGACCGGACCCCTGCCGTCGGATACGTGCATGGCCGGCGAATCTCCTCCATGACATCCGGCGAGGAGGACGAGAGCCAGCGACATCCTCGGCAATGCATGGAATTGCTTCCTGCGCACTCGGATCCTCCTGACATACCTGTTCCCGTGGGACGCGACGATTCTCCCCGACTCCGCGGTTGCCGTGGGTCAGGTGTTTCCGGAATTCCCCGTCGATGAATACCTGATCGGTCTGTCAGGAACAGAATGACAATCGCGCACGGGTCTCGAGCCCCGCGATCGGATACTCTTGTCGTGGAGAACCGGTCGATGCGCGCCTCTCACGCTGGTGTTCTGGTGTTGCTGCTCACCGCAGGTTGCGCACGCGATCTGCCTGACACGCCGGGCTCCGAGCCCCCGAACGTCGCAGAGCAGCCAGGCACACCACCGCCTTCCGCCAAGCCGGCCGTGCCGGCGACGCCGCAACGTGCGAGCAGGGCCGCCCCGCCCGTTGCAAAGAGGTCCGCCGCGGCCCCGGCGCTCGACTTGAACACGCTGGAGGCGCAGCTCAGGGCAACCAAGGCGATCGGCGTCTTCACGAAGATCACGCTCAAGAACCAGGTCGACGATCTGCTGGACAGGTTCCGCGAGTTTTACCAGGGCGGAGCGAAGATCACGATGAAGGATCTGCGGCGGTCTTTCGACATGCTGATGATGAAGGTGCTGTCGCTGCTGCAAGACGGGGACGATAAGCTCGCGTCCGCCGTCGTGTCCTCGCGCGAGGCGATCTGGGGCCTGCTGGCGGACCCGAAGAAGTTCGCGGCCTTCGAAGGCTGAAGGGAGAGCGCCCATGAACAAACTCGCTGCGGCATTGGTCCCACTGCTCGTCGTGGCCGCGTCCTTGGCTCCGCCGTCGTATGCCGACGACGAGGAGGAGGCGATGAGGAAGGACCTGACGGCGGTGATCGCGCTCCACGGTTTGCCGTGCGGCCAGGTCGTTGCCGTCAAGGTGCTGGCCAAGGACGATTACGCGGCGACGTGCAAGGACAAGAACAAGTATCGCGTTTACCTGAATGCCGCGGGACGGGTGATCGTCGACAAGCAAGAGTAGGCTTCCCACCTCGGAACTCTGGATCCGGATGTCCTGCTGCGCGCCTTCCGGCTCGGCCGGGGCGGCGGCCGGGGTTGCTCCCTGACGTATCGCGTGACCGACGGCTCGGGACAAGTCGCGATCGCCACGGCACAGATCACCGTGCCGCGCACCCGCCGATTCCAGGTTGACCAGCCCCGTGGCGTCCATGATGGGGACGGCGCGCATGTCCAGGACGACCACGCTCCGCCACGGCCGCGGCGACGCCCGGCCCGGCGGCCGTGAGCCCCATGAACACGCGGCTGCCTCCCGAGCCCGGCGGGGCCGAAAAAGCCGGAAGCGCCACGACGAGCAGCCCCACGCCCAGGGCGAACATCCCGAACTTGCAGGCGAAGAAGGCGGTGCCCACCGCCGTGGCGAGGACGCGGAAACCCGGGCTGAACTCCACCCACCGCGCCACGGTTTCCCCCAGAGGACGCTCGCCGAGAAGCCCGACCAGGAGCAGCCGCAGCACGTTGTAGGCGCCGATGATCAGGGCCTCGCACCAGAAGATCAGGATGGTTTCGTACGAGGGAGACGAGCGCAAGCCGCTTCAAGGCGCCAGCGGACTACTCCGGCCTGGTCGTCGTCGCGGTCAGCCTGCGGTACGCCGCCAGGTGCTGGATGGCGTCCTTGGGCTTGCCGAGGCGTCTGCACAACAGGCCGAGGTTGTAATGGCAGTCGGCGAAGCAGGGATCCTCGCGCAGCGCCGCGCGATACGCGTCCAGCGCTTCGCTTCTCCGGCCCATGTCCTCGAGGAGGACGGCCAGGTCGTAGTGCAGGAGCGGGTCGTTGGCGCTCGCCCGCAACGCGTCGCGATAGACGCGCTCGGCGTCGTCGAGACGCCCCGTTTCGTGAAGGAGACGCCCCAGGTTGATGCGGGCCCTGACGAGTCCGGGATCGGCGGCGATGGCCCGCTCGTACGCCTCTCGCGCGCCGTCCGGGTCCCGCGTCTCGAGGTCGGCCCCCCGATCGAACCAGTCCTCGGCGCCCGCCGGCGGCACCTGGCCCGCCGGCGGCTCGGCGTCCTTTCGCTCGAGGACGCTCAGGGTACCCGCGTCGGGGTCCCCCTCGAAGCGCAGCAGGTATTGCCCCGATTCGGCACCCCAGGCGCGGTCCCCTTCCCTGACGACGACCCGATCGGCTTCCGCCGCGATGTTCAACCCGGAAAGGGGCATGGACCCGGGGAGACGGCGCCGCAGCTCCTTCACGGCCTGCGTGATGCGCCGCTGCGGCACGTTGGCTTCGGCGAGCGCCTGGGCGGTGCGCAGGATGATCAGGTCCTGGAAGGAGAACCGCCAGGCGTTGCGCGGCCCGCGCGCGGGTGAGACGAACCCGGCCTCGATCAGCGATCGGATCCGGGCGCGCGGGAGATGGACGAGCCTCTCGACGTCGCGCGCGCTGTACGGGTGCATGGCGGACCGGCGCCTCCCCTATTTCTTGGCGGCCTTCTTCGCGGGTGCCTCGCTCTCCTGGGCGCGCTTGGCCGGCTTGCGCGCGTCGGTCCCGGCCGCGGACGCCTCCGCCCTGGCCTCGCGCGCCTTGGCGGGGGCCTTCTTCTCGAGGCTGGCGCGCAGGGCCTCCATGAGATCGATGACTTGGGCGCCCCCTTCGGGCTCCTCGGCCATCGTGATCTCCTGCCCCTCGACCTTCTTCTGGATCGCCGCCTCGATGCGCGTCCGCACGTCGTCGACGTACGGCTTGGGATCGAAGCCTTCGGAGGACTGCTGCTCGATCAGCTGCTGCGCGAGCTTCAGCTCGGCGTCCTTGACCTCGCCCTTCTGGATCTCGATCTCCTGGATCGACCTCACCTCGCCCGCGTAGAGAAGCTGCTGCATGACCAGGCCGCCCGCCACCGGGCGGATCATCACGATGTACTGCTTGCCGCGCGCCGCCCAGCGTCCGATGGCGCAGCGCTTCGACTCGCTCAGCGCGCTGGCGAGCAGCGCGTACGGCTTGGCGCCCCCCTTGTCGGGGGCGAGGTAGTACGTCTTGTCGAAGTACATCGGGTCGATGGAGGCGATCGGGACGAATTCGGCGATCTCCGCGCTGTGCGTGCCCGCCTCGTCCATCGCCTTGAGCTCGTCGGGAGTGAACATCACGTACTGGTCCTTGGCGAACTCATACCCCTTCACCATGTCGTCGCGCGGGACCGCCACCTCCTCCTTGGCGCACAGGTACTGCTGCTTGAGCCGCGACCCGCATCCCTTGTGCAGGAGGTTGAACGAAATCGCGTGGCTCGCCTCGGTGGCGGAGAAGAGCTTCACCGGAATCGAAACGAGCCCAAAGGAGACGGTCAACGACGCGATGGATCGTGGTGCCATGCTTCCCTCCGGATTCGGTCAAGTCGGACGCTTGAGTGCGCCTTCCAGGTCCTGCTTGGTCTTCAGCGCGTCGCTCCATCGATCGCCGGTTTCCGCCAGGCGATCGGCGGCGTTGGCGATCCGGAAGTCGAGCGGGTGCGCGCCTGCGAGCTCCTCCCACGTCAGCGGCATCGAGACCGGGGCGCCCGCGGCGCCACGCGGCGAGTAGGCCACGTTCAGCGTCTTGCCCCGGACGTTCATATTGTAGTCCAGGAAGATCTTGCCGGTGCGCTTCGGCACGCTCCACTCCATGGTGATGTCCTTCGGGTGCCGGCGCATGAGGTGCCGCCCGACGAGCTCGCAGACCTCGCGGGCCGCGTCGAAGCCGAGCGTGCGGCGGATCGGCACGAAGACGTGGAGCCCCGTCTTGCCCGAGGTCTTGACGATCGACTCGAGCGACATGCTCTGCAGCAGCTCGCGCAGCCGGAAGGCCACTTCCTTCCCCTTCTCGAACGCCGTCGTGTTCAGCTCCGGCTCGTCGCCGGGCGCCTCCTTGCCAGAATATATGTAGGGGTCGAGGTCGAAAACAAGGTAATCGGGGCAGTCGAGCACCGAGCTCTCCAGGGCCTGGAGCGACGAGGCATAGTCGGTCCCCCGCCCCCTGGCGTCCGGGCCCGGCCTGGCGCGCGAATGCCAGACGTGGAACTCCAGCGTCCCCAGCTGCGCCAGCCAGAGGAGCGTCGCCAGGTTGTTGCACAGGAGATAGTCGTGACTCTCGTCCTTGTGCCCGGAGAAGACGGTGATCGTCTCGACGAACTCCGGCCGCTCCTGCTCCCAGTGCTTCTGGAAGAAGCGGTGCCCCTGGATTCCCTCCGGCATGCGGATCATCGTGAGCGGGCGGTCCGCGAGATGGGTCAGGATGAGGGGGGACACCCGCGCCAGGTAGCGCAGCAGGTCGCGCTTGGTCAGCGCCGGCTGCCGCAGCGCGGCGTCGGCCGGCCAGTACTCCTTGTCGAGATGCGTGAGGCGGATGCGGTGCGGCCCGACCAGGAGCGGGAAGTCCTTCCGGCCGCCCTCGAGCTGCGCCAGGATGCGGGCGATCTCCCCCGTCGCTCCCGGGGCATCCGGCGCGCCCCGGGAGCCGCCCGCCGCCGGCGCCGCGGGCCCGGCGGGCGCCGCTCCCGTCACGCGGGCCCGCCGCACCTCGCGCGCGGTCACGCTGGCCGCCTTCACGTCGTCGCGCAGACGCAGGAAGATCGGCGCGCGCAGGTGGCCGTCCTCGGTCCAGGAGTGGAACTTGACCTCGGCGACCAGCTTCGGCTCCACCCACGTGGTGGGGTTCGGCAGGTCCGGCTTCTCGGCGAACGGGCAGGTGTCCCGCTTGAGCGGCTCCAGCTTCGCCTTCAGCTGCTTCAGGGTGCGCTCGTCGAAGCCCGATCCGACGTGCGACGCGAAGCGGAGCGTCTTCTTGTCCCAATACCCGACGAGGATCGCTCCGAGCGACGCGCGCGATCCCTTCCCGCGCGTGCAGCCGCCGATGACGAACTCGGCGCTCCGGGTCGGCTTGACCTTCAGCCACGCCCCCGAGCGCCGGCCCGACTCGTAACGGCCGTCCTTGCGCTTGCCGAGGACCCCCTCGAAGCCGCTCTGAAGCGCCGCCTCGTGCAGGGCGATGCCGTCCTCCGCGGCGTGCACGAGCTGCACGCGCGGCGTGGGCAGGAGACACTGCGCGAGATAGCGCCGCCGATCGCGGTACGGCGCCTGGCGCAGATCGACGCCGGCGAAATACGGCAGGTCGAAGCAGTACAGAACGACCGGCACGTCGCGCTCCGCCGCCTTGATCTCCGCCGCGGTCTTCGCCTGGGCGCGGTTCTGCAGCGCGTGGAACGAGGGCCTGCCGGACGCGTCGAACGCCACGATCTCGCCGTCCAGGATCATCCGGCCGGCCGCCTGCTGGCCCAGCTCGGCGGTCAGCCCCGGAAACGTCGGCCCCAGATCGAGCCCGCGCCGCGAGCGCAGCTTCACCTCCTTGCCGTCGACGAAGGCGAGCACGCGGTAGCCGTCGAGCTTCGGCTCCCACATCCAGTCGGGACGGTTGAAGGGGGCGGCGCCGATCTCGGCCAGCATCGGCTCGAGCTTCCGAGGCATCGGCCCGACCTCCCCCGCGGGGACGAGGCGGGACGCCGGCATGCGGTGCGCCGGCAGGACCTTCATCTCCTCGACCGCCGCGCCGGAGAGCACCGAGCGGTTCCGCTCCGTGACGTCGCCGGCGGCCGGGCCGGCCGCCGCGGCGAACCGGTCCCTGTGCTTGATCAGCAGCCAGTTCTTCGCCTCCTTGGTGCGCACCAGCGCGAACGAGCCCTTCACCTTCTCGCCGCGCAGGGTGAAGCTCAGCTTCCCCTTCGCGATCCCTTCCCTGGTGCGCTTTTCCGCCTCGTCGCGGGCGTCGAACCAGGTCCCCCCCTCGTCCGGCGAGTAGACGCCGCAATCCCAGACGATCACCTCTCCCGCCCCGTACTGGCCGGGGGGTATGATCCCTTCGAACGAGGCATAGTCATACGGATGATCCTCGACGTGGACCGCGAGGCGCTTCTCGCCCGGGTCGAGCGACGGCCCCTTGGGGCAGGCCCAGGACTTCAGGACGCCGTCGCACTCGAGCCGCACGTCATAATGAAGCTGCCGGGCCGCGTGCTTCTGGATCACGAAGAGGAGCGGCCCGCTCCGCTCGGCCACCGCGGGCGGCGGCTCGGGCGTGGCGTCGAAGGCCCGCTTGGAGGCGTACTCGTCGAGCGGCGAAGTCCCGGGCGTGGAGGGCGGCTTCACGCGCAGTATGGTATCTTCGAAATATCGCAAGGAGGTCACCATGTCCGAGATTCCATGGCGGAAGGACGTCGACGCTGCCTTGACCGAGGCGAAAGCCGCGCGGAAGCCGGTCCTGCTGGACTTCAGCGCGGCCCCCATGTGAGGGGGATGTGCTCGGCTGGAAGCCGAGGTCTATCCCAACCCGCGAGTCGTCGAAGCCGTTTCCACCCGATTCCTGCCCGTGAAGTTTCACATCAAGGAGCAGAAGCCGGCCTTCCAGCGGTTCAACGCGCAGTGGACCCCGACCCAGATCGTTCTGGACGCCGAGGGAGTCGAGAGACACCGGATCGAAGGATTCCTGCCGGTCGACGACTTCCTGGCGCAGCTGCAGCTGGGCCTGGGCAAGCTCTCCTTCCAGCATCAGGACTTTGGCGAGGCGGAGAAGCGCCTCCGATCGGTCTGCGACGGATTTCCCTCAAGCGGCGCCTCCCCCGAGGCCTGCTACTGGGCGGGGGTCGCGGCCTACAAGGGAAGCAACGACGCCAGGCACCTGGCCTCGACGGCCAGGGTCCTCAAGGAGAAGTATCCGGACAGCGAATGGACACGCAAGGCGTCCGTCTGGAGTCCATGAGTGCAGATGCTGACGGGAACGAGCGGCTACTCCTACAAGGAGTGGGTCGGCCCTTTCTACCCTGAGAAGACGCCGGCGTCCGCCATGCTCCGCTGCTACGCGGAGCGCTTCCCGACGGTCGAGATCAACAACACCTTCTACCGGATGCCGGCGGAATCGCTCCTCGAGGGCTGGGCGCGCGAGGTGCCCGCCGGCTTCGCCTTCACGCTCAAGGCGCCGCAGCGCATCACCCACATGAAGCGCCTGAAGGAGGTCGCGCTCGACGTGGCCTTGTTCACCCGGCGCGCCGCCGTCCTTGGGGACAGGCTCGGCATGCTGCTCTTCCAGCTGCCGCCGACTTTGAGGAAGGACCTCCCCCGCTTGCGCGATCTGCTCGGCGCGCTGCCGGCCGGCCGGCGGGTCGCCCTGGAGTTCCGCCACGATTCCTGGCAGGACGACGAGGTCTACGAGACGCTGCGCGCGCACGGCGCGGCGCTATGCGTCGTGGAGGACGACGAGGACGGCACGTCTCCCTTCGTCTGCACCTCGGAGGACACCTACCTGCGCCTGAGGCGGACGCAGTACACCGAAAGGGATCTGCGCGCCTGGGCCGACCGCCTGAGGGCGCAGCCCCTGGCCCGCGCCTGGGTCTATTTCAAGCACGAGGACGAAGCCCTGGCGCCGCGGTTCGCCCAGATGCTGGACGACCTGTGGCGCGCCGCGACCCCGAAGGACGCCGGGCCATGAAGCAGGCCGGAAGCACTCTGCGGCTCAGCGCCACCGATCTGGCCAATCACCTCGCCTGCCATCACCTGAGCCAGCTGAACCTCGCGGCGGCCCGAGGACAGCGGCGACCGCCGGACTGGTTCTCTCCCGACGCCGCGATCCTCCGCGAGCGCGGGGACGAGCACGAGCAGGCCTTCCTGCGGCACCTCGAAGGGCAGGGCCTGCGCGTCGCCAGGCCGGCCGAGGCCGGGGCCCCGGCAGCCGACGGGTCCGACGAGGACAAGGCGTTCGAGCGGACGCTCTCGGCGATGCGCGAGGGGGCCGACGTGATCGTGCAGGCGACGCTCCTCGACGGGCGCTGGTTCGGACGGGCCGACGTGCTGCGCAAGGTGCCGCGCCCGAGCCGCCTCGGGGGCTGGTCCTACGAAGTCTGGGACACGAAGCTGGCCCTCGAGACCAGGGGGGGCTCGGTCCTCCAGATCTGCCTCTATTCGGACCTGCTCGAGACCATCCAGGGCGCGCGGCCGGAGACGATGTACATCGTGCCGCCGCGCGACGACTTCAAGTCCGACGCGTATCGCGTCGACGACTTCATGGCCTATTACCGCCTGGTGCGCCGGCGCCTCGAGGCGGCGGTCCGCCCGGCCCCGTCGATCTCGACCTACCCGGACCCGGTTCCCCACTGCGAAAGCTGCCGCTGGTGGCCGGTCTGCGACGCCCAAAGGCGCAAGGACGATCACCTTGGCTTCGTGGCCGGGATCAGCAGGCTGCAGACCCGCGAGCTCCAGGCGCGCCGGGTGACGACGCTCGGGGCGCTGGCCTCGGAGCCCCTGCCGATCGCCTGGAAGCCGACCCGGGGCGCGGTCGAATCGTACGCGCGGGTGCGCGAGCAGGCCCGCGTGCAGCGCGACGGGCGGAACGCCGGCCGGGCGCTGTACGAGCTCCTGCCGCTTGAGCCCGGGCTGGGGCTCGAGCGGCTGCCCGTCCCCTCGCCGGGGGACGTCTTTTTCGACCTCGAGGGGGATCCCTTCGTCGGCGAGTCGGGGCGCGAGTACCTTTTCGGCTGGGTCGTGGAGAATCGCGCCGGAAGCCCCGAGTACCACTGTCTCTGGGCGCTCGATCCGGCCGCGGAGCGTTCGGCGTTCGAGACGTTCATCGACTTCGTCATGGAGCGCTGGGCGAGGCATCCGGACCTCCACATCTATCACTTCGCGCCCTACGAGCCGTCGGCGATCAAGCGCCTGATGGGGCGCTACGCGACGCGCGAGAACGAGGTCGACCGGATGCTGCGCGCCGGCCTGTTCGTCGATCTCCACGCGGTCGTCAGGCAGGCGCTCCGGGCGAGCGTCGAGGAGTACTCGATCAAGAAGCTCGAGGCGCTCTACGGCTTCGAGCGCGCGGCCGCTCTCGACGACGCCGGCGTGAACCTGCGCCTCGTGCAGCGCGCCCTCGAGCGGGAGGAGCCGGACGCGGTCGGCGACGACGTCCGGAAGGTCGTCGCGGCCTACAACCGCGACGATTGCGTGTCGGCGCTCCGGCTGGATCGCTGGCTCGAAGAGGTGCGGGCCGGCCTGGAGGCGAAGGGAACGCCCGTCGCGCGGCCCCCGATCGGCGAGGGCCTGCCGAGCGACGCCGTCGCCGAGCGCGACCGCGAGGTCCGCGAGGTCATGGGCTCGCTCCTCGACGGTGTGCCGCTCGAGCGTGCCGAGCGATCCGACGAGCAGCAGGGGCGCTGGCTCCTGGCCTACATGCTCGAGTGGCACCGGCGCGAGAACAAGGCGAGCTGGTGGGAGTTCTTCCGCCTGCGTGACCTGTCCGACGAGGCCCTGCTCGACGAGAAGGCGGCGATCTCGGGGCTCGAGTACGTCGGTCGCGTCGTCGGCGAGGGCGGAGCGGCGGACCGGTACCGCTTCCCGCCCCAGGAGACCAGCATCCGCGACGGCGACACCCTGAAGGTCCCGCTTCCGCACGATCAGGACTTCGGCAAGGTCGTCGCGATCGACCTGGCGGCGCGAACCCTCGATGTCAAGAAGCGCGGCGCCGCGGCCCACCTGCATCCCTCCAGCGTCTTCGCTCATGAATTCGTGGGCACCCCCGAGCAGGCGGCCTCCCTGCTTCGGCTTGGCCGGTGGATCCTCGACAACGGCCTCGACGCCATCGGCCCGCATCGCGCCGCGCGCGATCTCCTGCTGGGGCGCCCGCCGCGGGTCGTCGGCCACGCCGGCGGATCTCTTCGCCGCGCGGACGAGACCGGCATCGGCGCGGCGCGGCGGCTGGTCGCGAGGCTCGGGCACGGCACGCTCGCGATTCAGGGGCCTCCCGGGACCGGCAAGACCTACACGGGGGCCCGGATGATCTGCGATCTCGTGCGGGCCGGAAAGAAGGTCGGCGTGTGCGCCACGAGCCACAAGGTGATCCGCAACCTGCTCGACGAGGTCGTCCGGGCCGGGAAGGAGGCGGACGTCTCGCCGCGCTGCTATCAGAAAGTGGCGGAGCCTGCCCGGGGCGGTGCGGGCGACATTACCGAGATCACCGACAACGCCCGCGCCCTGCGCGCCGTGAGCACGGGCGCCGCCAGGGTGCTCGGTGGGACCGCGTGGCTCTGGTCCCGCGAGGAGTTCCGCGAGACCGTGGACGTCCTGTTCGTCGACGAGGCCGGCCAGATGTCCCTCGCCAACGTTCTTTCGATCGCCCAGTGCGCCGGCTCGCTGGTCCTGCTCGGCGATCCCCGCCAGCTCGACCAGCCTCTCCAGGGCACCCACCCGGAAGGGACCGAGGTCTCCGCGCTCGAGCACCTGCTCCAGGGCAAGAAGACCATCGCCGAGGACCGCGGCCTGTTCCTCGAAGAGACCTGGCGCCTGCATCCCGCCATCTGCGCCTTCACGTCGGAACTGTTCTACGACGGCCGCCTGAAGCCGCACGCGGGCCTGGAGCGCCAGGCCATCCTGGGCCCGGTGCCGATCGCCGGCGCCGGTCTCTGGTTCCTCCCCGTCGCCCACGACGGCAACCAGAGCTCGAGCCCCGAGGAGGTGACCGCCGTCGCGGCCCTGGTCGAGCGGCTGG
>Ga0070694_100000053_pt1 | contig 54065 bp, 60 predicted proteins | sample KBSK1251metaG_FD_65470 | JGI IMG/M metagenome (GOLD analysis project Ga0070694, IMG submission 65470) | Corn, switchgrass and miscanthus rhizosphere microbial communities from Kellogg Biological Station, Michigan, USA - KBS K1-25-1 metaG | ecosystem: Host-associated > Plants > Roots >...
GGCCACGCATAGTTGACATCCGCTCTGAGGTTCTTGCTTCCCATGGCGATATATGCGCCTCCGTAGGCTTTGCCAATGATGCACGTGATTTTTGGCACCGTGGCTTCGCAATATGCAAAGAGAAGTTTGCTTCCATGCCTGATAATGCCGTTATGCTCTTGATCGGTTCCCGGCAGATATCCAGGGGTATCGACTAGAGTGACAACAGGTATGTTGAATGAATCGCAGAAGCGGATAAAGCGCGCTGCCTTGTTTGACGAGTTGATATCAAGCGCGCCTGCAAGGTTCATCGGCTGGTTTGCAATAATTCCCACAGTTCTTCCACCCATCCTTGCAAATCCTACACAGACGTTGTCTGCAAAGAGTTCATGGATCTCGAAAAAGTCCCCGTTGTCAACAAGGGATTTTATGATCTCCTTCATGTCATATGCATGGTAAGGGTTCTCTGGGAGTATGTTTACCAAGTTGGTGTCAATCCTGTTTGGATCGTCGCTGCTTTCAATCGTTGGCGGCTCCTCGGTGTTATTCTGCGGAAGAAATGACATAAGTTTTTTTATCCTGTCAAAGCATTCGTATTCGTTCTTTGCGACGAAGTGAGCCACGCCGGACTTGGTGCCATGGGCCCGGGCTCCTCCAAGTTCCTCAAATGAAACCTCCTGGCTTAGGACTTCCTTGACTACTTCTGGTCCCGTCACAAACATTTGCCCAATGTTTTCAACCATTATCACAAAATCTGTCATTGCGGGAGAATACACTGCGCCGCCCGCGCATGGACCAATGCTTGCTGTAATCTGTGGTATCACTCCGGAGGCCATCGTATTTCGGAAGAATATATCGCCATATGCATCGAGGCTGCTGACGCCTTCCTGTATGCGCGCGCCGCCGGAATCGATGATGCCAATTATTGGGCATCCGACCTTGAGTGCATGATCCATTACCTTTGCAATTTTCTTGCCGGTCATTTCGCCAAGTGAACCGCCAAGAACTGTGAAATCATACGAAAAGACAAAGACCTTCCTACCGGCGATTGTGCCAAAGCCGGTAACAGACCCGTCGCCGTAGAACTTTGGAATCGAAGGATCGTCGCTTTTATGAGTGACGTATTTGTCAAGCTCTACAAAGGTACCTTCGTCAAGCAAGAGTGCGATCCTTTCCCTTGCAGTAAGCTTGCCTTTGGAATGCTGGGCTTCGATTCTCTCAGGACCCCCTCCGTTTTCGGCCTGCTTTTTCATCGTGGCCAAGCGCTTTATTTTTTCTTCATGCATGGCGCTGTAGGATAACCGAGTGAGTAGTCATATAAATTCATTATTAGGTCTAAACAGATAAAGTATCCGTACAATTTACACCTTGGAGCAAGTGAATTCTAGAGAGTTTGTCAGCAATAAAACGGCAAAGTTGCTTATTCTCGAAGGCCAGTCCTTCCGCCTTGGGCTCTCCGGAAGACGTTCATTCCCAGGTTATAGTTCTCAAACATAGATTGGAGCGTTTCGATCTCAAGCGAGAGCATTGAAATCTCGCCTGGGCTTGCATTAGGATCCTTCTTTAGCTGATCCAATCTTTCTTTCTTTTCGGCCAAAAGCTTGCCCACGTTATGCTCGTATTCACTAGACATGCTCGACAGGATAGCCTGCTGTCCATTCAAATTTTAACTTTTGCCATTTTCCGCATTTTTGCAGCGAACACTTCTTGATAGTCTTCATAAGCGTTCTTTTCTGACAGGCATTTGTTGCATATACAGGCCTGAGAAACCAGAGTTCTGTTGCAGTCAGTTTCAAAAGCACATTCGGCACAGCCTGCGGATTTGCCGCAAACAAAACATTCAAGCTCAAGTACCTGAGCATCTTTTTTCCTCTCAGAGGATTTGTCAGGTTCACATTTCACATGCTTGATCGCTTTTGAGGTTCTTGACCAAAGAGCATACTCGCCTTTTGGAATTTCCTTGCCGCAATCGGCGCATTTGCCCTTGTACTTGACCAAGAGTCGAATCCAGTCGCCCTTTTCGCTCATTTTTTGCCCACCTTTTGCATTTCCTTAGAGATAGACTCCCCAACCGACTCATCGCCAAAATTCTCAATCGCAAACTCTACTGGATCAACCTTTTCCTCGATCAAGAATCTGATTAAATAAGGCATGACAGTTGAACCAGCGGAACTTTTTGACGTGTAAACTGCAGGAGCCAGCTCTGACAGGATCTTTCTGGTAGACTGCGAGCGAGCAAATATCGGGCCCATCGCCGGCCACGGGAGTGAATACTGCGTATATTTGATACCTCTATTCCTCGAGATTTCGTACAGCCCGCCAGAGACCATTTTGTCAATGTAGCGCAGAATTCTCCATTGCCTTCCCGCATTTGCCCTTCCAACATGTACGTCTACTTTTGAAAGGACGTCCAGCATTGAGGCAAGGCTGTCATGGTCGGCATGGGAAGACACAATGCTTGAGAATAACGCGCCGATCATATCCTTTCTCCGAACCTCGGGGGTCATTACTGTGTAACGTGGATCGGGATATGATGAGTCGGCTTTCGAGATGAATGTCATTGCCTGTTCAGCATTATCTGAATTAAAGTAGCCGGTTATTGCTTCGGCAATATCTATTTCAACAACATCTTTGTTTGAGCCAGTCGCATATCCAGCAACGCGAGACTGCGCGCTGTTAAGCAGGGATCGTATGTCTCCTCCGCTGTTGTTCACAAGCGACATTTTGTCGCCGGGCCCGAGCTTTGCCCCTTCTTTCTGAAGAACGTGATCGAGGAAAAGCATGAGCAAACGTGGAGGCACGGGGCTGAAATCCACTTTCTTGCAGACCTTGGCAAGATCTTTTATTTTTGTCGACTTTTCGTTTGCCGCCATTATCACGGGGACTGTCGGCTCTTTCATCAAATCAACAAGCGTGTCAAGGCCACCGCTGTCTTCTCTGCCAGAGATCCCGTCGACTTCGTCAAGGAAGAGGAGGATCTTTTTCGCAAAGAGGCTAACATTCCGGAAAACTGGCTCTATTCGCGCTTTCAGGATCTCCTTGTTTCTTGTGTCACTCGCATTCATCTCGACCATGTCATAGCCAAACTGCCCGACAATGGCACGGACAAGGGTTGTCTTGCCTGTTCCAGGCGGCCCGACCAAGAGAAGCGGCCTGCTTCCGCTGACCCATGTTGCGAGCCATTTTACGGCAGCGAGTCGTGCGTCTTCGTTGCCGACCATCTGCTCTACTCTTTCAGGCCTGTACTTTTCAGACCACATCATTTTGGCAGTCGCTTCTCAAATTCTGCAAAAGGTGAGCGGCGAACAAGTTCGTTGTACCAATACTGGTTGTAGTGCCTGACCGTCAGGAAGAGAAACTCTAAGAACGGCTTTAGCTCGAAACTTTCGGGAAGCATGTCAAGTGCAATCTTGGCTTCGTCCAAGTAGAGTTCGCTCTTGTTCATGGTCAGCTCAAACCCGCGCTTGACGTCGCCTGTATTCAGTGCAAAGTACAGTGGCCAGGACGGGACCTTGATAGCGCCATTTTTGAGGGCGTCTTCAATTTCATTTCCGCAGCCCACGCATTCGCCTGCCTTGGCCATTCCAAGGTGGAATATGTCTCCAAGCGGTCGCCTGTTCAGAGCCATGTTCCTTCCTGCAGTTCCCATCACTGCCCTGTATTTTTTGTAGCAGTCAGTCATGTTTTCATCGCTTATTGACATTGGCCTTGACTTTAGCTTGACATCGATATACTGGCCAATCCTCGCGTCCTTGAAACCGTCCTCAAACGCACGGAGTACGCTGTCCCCTCCCTGTGCTATCTTTTCTCTTGCGATCGCCAAGATGTAGGGGCACATGAACTTGTAGTCTTCCAGATAATCGAGATCTTCGTCCCTGTCGACAATTCTGTCCATGGGCTCGCTAAGGTCAATAGCAATGATGTGGCCGTCGATTACGGCATTTCTTTTTTCTTCAGAGATATTGTCGTTAAAATACTTGGAAGATCCGTCGAACAATGCGTTGAAAACTGGAAAGGTCATTTTTACAAAGTTTGAATTCAGGATGAGCCTCACTCTGTCGCCCAAGACTCCCGGACTTGAAAGCTTTGCCCTGATACTATCAAGCTGCCCGGGTTCGGGGACAAGATCGGCGGATCCAACTTCCTCTGCAAACTTGTTCATTGTCAATGGAGTGTTAGAGTCAGAAGAAATCGCTTTGTAAAGCGACATGACGAACCTCTGTGCAAAGCCCTGAAACTCATTTTCAGTCTTTTCCTTATATTGGTTGAACTGCTTGTAGCCTTTGCTCCGGAGCAGGCCCTGTTTCAATATGTCCTTGCCTGCCTGCGTCCCCATGAGGGCCTCCTTGGAAAAGACAGATTCGTCCTTGCCGCTCATCCTTCTCTTGGGTTCTCCTCCCGATGGTTATTTAACCATAGGGGTGAAATCTTTGGCGGGTGTCTATCAGCTGTGACGTTTTTATTTTTTGCATTCCTGGATTCCGACTACATTTTGATGGCGAAAATTCCGGTGCTTTCTGGCTGTGCTTACCTAGAAGCCATTGCTATTCTTTCTTGCTCGTTCCTTTTCTTTACGGCGTGGCTTCCCATGTCGTTGTTTGACGCAAGAAGAATTTCTTTGGCCAATGCCTCTTCAATTGTCTGCGGGTTTGAATAAGTCGATTCCCTTACTCCTTCTGCAATAAACCTAAGGGCTAGGTCTACTCTTCGCAACGGCGCAACATCAACTGAAACGTGATATACAACACCACCATACACGATTCTTGTAGTGTCTTCATTCGGAGAGGAATTCTCGACTGCCCTAACCAAAAGTTCAACTGGATTCTTGCCTGTTTCAACATGAATGATGTCAAACGCAGTCTTTACAATGTTGAGCATGCGGGCCTTCTTGCCGCCCATCCTGCCGGTGTTCTTGGCATACTTTTTGCCAAAGTGCATCATCTTGTTTGCAAGTCTTTCAACGATGTTGACCTCTGCCTTCTTCAACCTCTGGTGCTCGTGTCGCCCAAAGGTGATTGGAATTACAGCTGGCTTTAGCGAAATTGCGGTCTTTAGCCCTTGGTCGTTTACCTCTATCTGGCTCATGTCCCATTTGTTAAAGAGCATAATGTTCACTTGTTCTCTTCCACTCATCTCTATCGCCTCGGTTTCTCCTTTCTTCCATGCACTAGCTCGTTGAGTGAAACGCCGTTCACCTTAAAGACCTGCCACCTCACACCTGGGATGTCGCCCATTGCTCCTCCCATGGCACCGCCGATTCCGCCAATGATTACTTCATCATGCTCGTCAACAAAATTGAGCGCGCCGTCCCTTGGAAGAAACGCGGTGACAGACTTGCCGTTCTTTATCAGCTGCACTCTGACGCATTTGCGCACGGCAGAGTTTGGCTGCTTTGACTCAATTCCAACCTTTTCCAACACTATGCCTCTCGCTTGGGGCGCGCCTTCCAGCGGGTTTGCCTTCTTGTCAAGCATGAGCATTCTTCTCTTGTAATACTTGTCTGCCCAACGGCCGCGGTTCTTTTTGGCTCGCAACACTCTGCCAGCAAACAGACCTAACGGAGATTTACCCATTCTTACATACTCACCCTATTGTAACCTGTTCCCTGTTGTTCAGGGCTAACTATCAATACGTTGGTTATTTGGAAGTATCGCTTTGCAAGGAGCCTTGCCTTCTCTGCGTTTCTGCCCTCCCTGCCGACAACAGCACCCTTTTTTCTAGCGTCGACGACTACTATGGCCTGCTTTGTTCCATCTGGTCTGTCAGAAATCTTGACTTCACTAACCATGTCGGCATTGAGCATGTTACGGATAAATTCAACGGCGTCATCTGAAAATTCTACGAGCTCTACCTTCTTTGCAACGACATTTTGGAGCTGCTTGATTGTCGACCCGCCCTTGCCTATGGCAAGCCCCATCTGACCTTTGTTTACTACAAAAATTACTCTGTCCATCCTGTCGTCGACGATGCAGTCCCTTGCCGTCGCGCTTGTGATGCTTTGGAAAAGCGACATCAGGCGGAGTTCGTCAGAGGTCAGCTTGATCTCAGTCATTTATTACAGCGACCCTTCAACGCACGGCAACGGCGACAACATCATTTTGCTCAGTCAAGGTCAATTTAAGTCTTGGTGCTTTACTTCTTGGACTCTTTCCCTTCTAAGAGGATAGAGTTTATCTCTTCCGAGCTGCCGCTTTTTATGGCAATTGCATTTATTCTAAAAGACTTGTTACACATTTTGCCCAGCTGTACAGAAGTGCCAGGATAATCATAGAGCGCGACGTTTGCGGACTTTGCCTGCTCTTCTATTTTGGACCTCGCTGGAGTAGGTACTGTATTTGATAGGATTATGAGCTTTGATCCTTTCACTGACTGCAGGACTTCTTTAACTCCGCTCTTGTACTTGTCGGAGGCTACTGCTTCCTTAATCACTTTTTCCAGCGTTTTCATTATCTTTCACCCTCATGTAAAGCTCGACCATTCCGGTGCCGACGGGTACTGTGGCACCTACTATAACGTTTTCTGTTACTCCCTTGAGCGTCTCTATCTGGCCTTCAAGCGAGGCGCGTGCAATGGTGGGCACAGTGATTTCAAACGCTGCCCTTGCAAGTACTGATGTCTTTGTCCCGGCGATACCATGCCTTCCTATTTGCTGCAGATATCCCTTTGAAGTCATGAGATCGGCAACCAGCATGATGTGCCTTGTGTCAACCTCAAGACCTTGCTCTTCAAGAGTGTTGGTGATCTCTTTAACAAGCGCGGTCCTTGCGGCTTCGATTCCAAGAGTCTGCCAGATCTCGTAGACATTATTTGTAGTAATCCTTGTGGTGTCAACGCCTTCAACTACGACTACCTTTGCAAGGTTGGAGCCCGCCGTCTGTATGACCCATTCGTCGTCCTGCTTTACTATTGTGACACGCTCAATGTCCGGCACGCCCTTGACGCGTGTCCCAAGGAGCTTGCTCTTTAGAGTAAGCAGAGTCTGTGCATCCGGCTCGTCTGGAATGGTGATCTTGATGACAAGCTTGTTTTCATTGACTTTGATCGTATACTTTTTCTTGGATCCTTCAAGAACAGTCTGGACATCTTTAAGCTCGCATCCGCGCTCTGCCAGCTTTGCCTCTGAAAGATAGAATGTCAATATGCCGCCGTAATCTGTCTCGGTCTTGTCCACGACCGCTTCAATATCTGTAAAGAGGATCTCCCTTGCGATCTCTAACGCTTTCTCTCTTGAAACCCTGTGGGCTTCGTCAAGGTAAATGTCCATTGTAGGCGTTACTGGCTTTTTGCGGGCGTCCACAAGCTCTATCAACCTTGGCAGGCCAAGGGTAACGTTTCTTTCCTTGACACCGGCAAAGTGGAATGTCCTCAGAGTCATCTGGGTTCCGGGTTCACCTATCGACTGGGCTGTTACGACGCCAACCGCCTCGCCGGGTTCTGCAAGAGCCCTGTCGATAAGGTCAAGGACTTTCTTCATCACTTTCTCTACCCCGTCCTTGCTAAGCCTGTTCTCGACCAGCGCCTTCTCTAGATTTGACTTCATTCTCGGGTTGAGGTTTTCTGCATGTTTCGTCAGGATGTTCTTGATGTCGTTTTCAGTTGCCTTGCGCCCTTCGTCAATGATTGATTCTGATTCTATGAGCCTGGACAGGTTCACCGCTTCGCCGTGGTCGCTTTTGGCCGGGTCGATTCCGTCCTCCCCGTAGAGATACTGGATAATGTTGCCATGCGGATCCCTGACTGTCTGGTCGTATTCGATCTTCAAGTGCTCTAGAGCGTTGATGAGCCTCCTCTGCATGTAGCCAGACTGCTGGGTTCTGACCGCAGTGTCCACGAGACCTTCTCTTCCTCCCATCGCGTGGAAAAAGAATTCAAGCGGTGAAAGCCCGTCGCGGTAGTTTGACTTTACGAACCCCTTTGCGTCAGGGTTATGGTCGCGTGGCTTAAAGTGTGATAGCGCCCTGTTGTGGTAGCCTTTTTGGATTCTCTTTCCCCTGATCGACTGCTGGCCAAGAGCCGCTGTCATTTGGCCGATGTTCAGAGTCGAGCCCCTCGCGCCTGTTGACGCCATAATGACGCCCGAGTTGTCGTCCGGAAATGCCCTGTCCGCCGTCCTGCCTGCCCTGTCGCGGGCCCTTGAGAGCTCGTTTACTACATAGAGTTCAAGTGCCTCTTCTGCAGCAAGTCCCCTAGTCAGAGGGAGCGTTCCGTCATTGTACTGCTGGATCAGCTCGTAGACCTTCTCGTAGGTTTTCTGGATGATATCGCTTATCTCCTGCCTCGTTTCAGGGCTGAGCCACAGGTCAGAATAGCCGTAAGTAAAGCCCCTGTGGGTGATGTAGGTCTTGAGCATGGTCAGGATAGAGTCAAGGAATCGCCGTGCTGCATCGTTGCCATAGTCCTTTGCGATTCTGTGCAGGACGCTGTCCGGCTCTTCTGCACCTATGGAAGCCTTGTCGATCACCCCGCTCAAGAGCTGGCCATTCTTTATGACCACGTCCTTGCCCTCGCCCTTTGCGGCCTTGTTCCACTTTGACGTTATGATAAAGTTAAAGTCCTTTGGAAGAAATAGCGAAAACAGCTGCCTTCCTGCGTACATTTTTTCGCCGCTCTTTGAAGTGATTTCTGGCTCTGGCAACGGACCATTATAGCCGCCTATCATGGCCAGGTTAGCCAGCTCATCCTTGGTGAGATTGGATCCATCGCGGGTAAGCAAGAATGCACCGGTGATAAAGTCCCTGATGCCCCCGATTATTGGGCCGCCGTACCTTGGCGAGATCAGCTGATCCTGCACGCGCATAAGTAGCGTTGCTTCTGCCCGGGCTTCTTCGCTCTGAGGCACGTGGAGGTTCATTTCGTCCCCGTCAAAGTCTGCGTTGTAGGGTGGGCAGACTGCGGGATGAAGCCTGAATGTGCGGTATGGCAGGACACGCACGGCGTGGGCCATGATCGACATCCTGTGGAGAGATGGCTGGCGGTTAAAGATCACGGTGTCGCCGTCTGCAAGATGGCGCTCCACAATGTATGCAGTGGCAAGCGAATCTGCTATCGCCTTTCGGTCGGTGACGTAGTCTAACCTTATCTTGACGCCATCAGGCCTTATGATATAGTTGGCCCCGGGGTATGTGTTTGGCCCGTTCATGACAAGCGACTTGAGCCTTTCAAGATTCCACTGTGATACTGTTTCCGGAATAGTCAGTTTCTTTGCAACGTCTGCCGGGACTCCGACATCAGAAATCCGCAGGTTGGGGTCTGGTGAAATCACAGTCCTGCTCGAAAAGTCTACACGCTTGCCGGAAAGCGAGCCTCTGAACCTGCCCTCTTTTCCTTTGAGCCTTTGCGTCAGCGTCTTTAGCGGCCTTCCCGACCTGTGGTGGGCCTGAGGAATCCCAGAAACTTCGTTGTCAAAGTAAGTGGTAACGTGGTACTGCAGAAGGTCGACCAGGTCTTGCACGATCAGCGGCGGCGTGCCTGCCTCCTTGCTCTCCTTGAGGCGCTGGTTCACCCTGATTATGTCAACCAGCTTGTGAGTCAGATCGTCTTCAGACCTGATACCTGTTTCAAGTATGATTGAAGGTCTTACCGTTACTGGTGGGACGGGGAGCACCTGAAGGACGAACCACTCTGGCCTTGCAGTGCGCGGGTCGTAGCCTAGCAGCGTAAGATCGTCGTCAGGGATGTGGCTTAGCCTTTCGCGTATCGTAATTGGGAGTAGCCTGTTTTCTCCGGCGTCAGTTTTTTCAACAAATATCGTCGGCTTTGTAAATATGAGGTCGTACTGGTCCTTTCCGCAGTGTGGACATTCTTTGACCTTCTTTGAGCGCTCGATTATCTCGTCTTTGATATTTTCAAGTGTGATTACGGCATAAGCAGCCTTTGCGTCGCGAATGCTTTTGTATTTTGCGAGGTCTTCAGGGTCCAGCTTGATCCTGTTGCATGACCTGCACGTGATCATCAGCAACTTGTGGATGTCGTCAACAAATGCGATGTGGAGTACTGGCTCTGCAAGCTCGATATGGCCAAAGTGACCCGGACATTTGGCTGACGTGTTGCCGCAAGTCGCACATTTTTGCCCCGGCTCAAGAGTGCCGAGCCTGTTGTCCATGAGCCCTCCCTGGACAGGCATCCCGTCTTCGTCGTATGTTTCAGGAGCCGTTACCTCAGCGACCGAAAACTTGCGGACCTCGGTCGGAGACCATACGCTGAATTTGATCCCGCCAAGTATCTTTAAAGATTCTTCCATCATTGTAACCGGCCTCCTAGACCTTCTCCTTCACCAAGAGTCTCGGCGCAACGTTGAGGCTCATCATTTCCTGCAGCAACAGTTTGAACGCGTACGCGATGACGACAGACGATATCTTTGCCTTGTCGCCGTCCACCCTACAGACGTACCTTCGCTGCTTTACGTCATAATAGGCTAGCAGTCCGCAGCGCTCACAGATGTAAACTTCGGCCTTGTCGGATTCTTCAAGAAGCCTATCTTTGAGCATCATTGAAGCTCCGTACGCGATGAGGCAGTCGCGCTCCATCTCTCCGAACCTGAGTCCGCCTCCGCGTGCCCTACCCTCTGTCGGCTGCTTTGTAAGCATCTGCACCTGGCCTCTTGCTCTACTGTGAATCTTGTCAGCGACCATGTGGTGGAGTTTCTGGTAATAGACAACGCCAATGTAGACATCCGCTGGGAATTTCCTGCCCGTCCTTCCGTCGTACATCGTTTCCTTGCCCGTGTACTTGAATCCATACTGCTCCATTGAGCCCTTGATGTCGTCCAGCTTTTCGCCCAGAAACGCAGAACCGTCAACAATTCTTCCGCGAAGGGATGCGGCCTTGCCGCCCAATGACTCCATGAACTGGCCGACAGTCATTCTGGATGGAAATGCGTGGGGGTTAATCATTACGTCAGGGACTATGCCTTCTTCGGTATATGGCAGGTCTTCCTGGTTGACCAGCATTCCGACTACTCCTTTCTGGCCATGCCTTGAGGCAAACTTGTCGCCGATCTCTGGGATGCGCATGTCGCGGACTCTGATCTTGTACATCTTGCCTCCCTCCACCGACTGCGTTACAATGACAGTGTCAACAACTCCGTTTTCAGACGGCCTGACTCCGACGGAAGTGTCGCGCCTGTACGGTCCTTTTACTTCAAACTCCTTGTATTCTTCCATAAACCTTGGAGGCGACGTCCTTCCGATCAGAATGTCTCCCCCATTTACAACGGCTTCGTGCATGATCGCACCGTCCTGTTCTAGAAGCCGGTACGCCTTTTCGCCCCTGTAGCCTCGGATATTGGCGTCCGCCTGAGGGAGCTCAAAGTTGTCTTTCATGCCTCCGGGATATTGTTTGGCTTCAGCTTCGTAGATTCTGTAAAAGAACGTCCTGCCAAGCCCCCTGTCCACCGATGACTTGTTGAAAACGACTGCGTCTTCGATGTTGTAGCCTTCAAACGGAAGTACCGCGACAACGCAATTCTGCCCTGTCGGTCGCTCTTCCAGCCCAAGTAGGTTAATCGCCTTTGTGCTTACCACTGGAGTTTGTGGATAAAGCATGAAATGCTGTCTGACATAGGTGCTTGCGTTCATTAGCGGTGTGGAAAATCCGAGGCTCTGCTTGGCCATTGCGCTTTCGTACGTGTTTCTGGGTGACTGGTTGTGTTCGGGATACGGTATGATTGAGGCGCCTACACCGAGAATTGCAGACGGAAAGATCTCCAGATGAGTGTGCTTTGATTCGAGCTTTTTCGGATCGATAGCGACGTAAGAATTCTCCTCCTCGTTCGCGTCGGTGAGCTCAATGACTCCCATGTAGAGCAGGTCACCCCACGAAAGGAACTTTTTGGTTATTTTTTCAATTACTTCGTACGACACTAGTGGCTTTGAGTCCCGGATTACTACTAAAGGCCTTAGGACTCTGCCGGCGTTGCAACTGATGTAAAGCCTCCTTGTGGCGTTTTCATTCTGTGAAGCGTAAAGGTAGATTCCAACGTGGGGATGGATCTTGCCTGACCTTCTCATTGACCTGAGCGTATCTGCAAGATGCTCGCCCTTTTCCACGTATCCGATGAGCCTGCCGTCAACAAACACCCTTGTTCCAGATGCCCTGAGATCGTTATTTGCGTCCTCGACGTTCTGGACGCCAAGTTCGTAGAGCTTTTCTGTGACTTCTGCGCTTTGGACGTTGACTGATATAATCGCGGACAGCGCCAGATTTTTTACAAGGCCACAGTTAGAGCCTTCAGGTGTTTCGGCCGGACAAATTCTTCCAAAGTGCGTCGCGTGAAGATCTCTTGCTTCAAAGTTAGGCTGGCTCCTGCTGAGTGGCGATTGGATCCTTCTGAGGTGGCTGATGGTCGACATGTAGTTTGTCCTATCGAGCAGCTGCGTAACGCCTACCCTTCCCCTGCCCCAGTTTCCAGTTGCAATAGCGTTGTTTAGCTTGTCAGACACAATGCCAGGACGAACTGCCGCGGCAACTGCGTTGATGCCGCGCTTCTGACCAGACCGCTCTAGCTGGTACTTCATGTCACGAATCAGGTTTCGAAATGCAGTCCTGAAAAGATCCGCAAGCATCTGGCCGGCGAACTTTATCACCTTGTTTCCGTAGTGGTCTTTGTCGTCAGAGTCAATCCAGCCCAGCTTTAGTTCGATGAGTTTGGATGCAGCTTCTCCGAGGAACAACGCCTTCTCATGCCTGTTGTCGGGGTTCTTGCCAATGTGAGGCAAGAGTCCCCAGTCAAGCAGCGTCTCTGCGCGCTTGATCTGGAATTCTTCCAGCATACCAGGAGCTATTCTCTTGCTAATGTATACGATAGCGTCGCGGCTGGTGTTTACTTCGCCAGCTTTCTCGAATGATGGCTCGAGCTCATCCTGGATAATGTCGTTAAGTGATACTGCGTCCGCGATATCCTTGTCAGATTCCAGTCCAAGGGCCCGGATGAGCGTGATAAGCGGTATATCGACGGGCGAGCCGGGAATCTTGGTGACGATAGAACCGTCCGGCCTCATCACAAGTTCGAGCTTTGCTCTGTAGCCAACTATTGATGAATACACTTTGGCCTTGTAAAGCAGCGTTCCAGTCGTTTCTTCAGCGTCTACGATTATCTTGTTGTATGAAAGATCTTCCAAGCCGACGATAACGCGTTCTGATCCGTTAATCACAAAGTAGCCGCCTGGGTCGCGCGGGTCTTCTGCAAATTCAACCAGCTTTGAATCTGGGAGGTTGTGGAGTATGCAGGTGTTTGACTTGACCATCACCGGCATGTCGCCAATGTGGATAAACCGTGATTCCAAGATCTTGCCATCTTCAACTACGCTGCATTCAAGCATGACAGGCGAAGCATAAGTCAAATTGCGAAGCCTCGCCTCCATTGGTGCAACATGAGTGATTGAGCCATCCAGCTCCATTATCCTTGGCTGCTGGAGTTTTATCTTCCCGAGTTTAATCTTGTAGGGATACTCGGCTGTTTCAATTTCTATTTCGCCGACTTCGTCAATAATACTCTGGAGGCCACGCTCCATAAACTCATTATAGGAATTCAGGTGCTGCCTTGCGACACCTTCTCTTCTCAAAATGTCATTAATAATCGGCCACATCTCGATAGAATTCTCTATCATTTCGATTAACTCAACCCTCTACGACATATCGGTAATATACACTTTCACCTGCGGTCGGGCTCTTTCTCGTGATCTTGATAACGTCGCCGGGGCGGACATCAAGGTCTTCGATCGCCTTATCGCTTGTCATGATATACGGAAGCTGGCCGGGTCTTGCATTGAATTTTCGCATGACTTCTTCGGCTTCGCGCTTTGGAATAATTTCGTGCTTGGGCTGGTAGATATGATTCGATATCTTGATGGCTGTCGCCTTTTTGTCAGACAACGGGAACCGCCTCCAAACTTGATAGCTGGTGCTCGAGTGAAAACATTGGAGTCAAATTTATGGAAATAAGGCAGTGCCTATATATATATTCGCAATTTATTGCCAGCAATGCGCTTATTTCTTTAGAAATTTGAGACTTCACTTTTAACAGGGTTTCCTAAAATGAGCTATGCCGTTAGAGTTTCTTCACAAAAAGGATAAATAGTAATAGAAATATAGGCGTGGTAGGTGTGCATGAGGGATAATGGACTATAAAGCATATGCACTAATGGCTATTCTATTAGCATCAGTTGCGACCGTTGCACTGATAGGCACTGCAAATGCGCAGACAACTTCTGTGACAGTATCGACAGACAAGACGGCATATACAGCAGGCGAACAGATCACAATCTCAGGTACAGTTACCAATGTTCAAGAGGGGCAGCCTGTTCTGATACAGGTGTTCAGTCCAAAGGTCGCCCTCGTTAGAACAGACCCGGTTACTGTAGCGGCTGATGGTTCATGGACATACACGTTCCCATCTGGAGGCAAACTTATGGGAGATAGTGGAGCCTACGAAGTCAGGGCTACATACAGAGGCGTGACACAAGAGGCATCATTTGACTTTACAGCAGGCGAAGAATGGAGAACCATTAATGCCATAATTGGCGGTGAACCGCACGAGATCAGATACCAGATAACAGGCGGAACAGTAGAATCAATTACAGGAGACGTCGATCTTGCAACGCTGACAGTGACACTAGGTTCAACCAGCAATGGTTCACTGAGAATCGAACTCACAAGGGCTACAATGCAAGCATTGACAGTTGCGAACCAGCCAACGGGAGGAGACGATATTTCCTATGAAGTCTTTGTCGACACAATTCCATCAAATGACACAGACGAAGAAACAGCAACTTCTGCGGCAAGAATCCTAAATATACCGTTTGAAGCAGGCGCTGAAGACATAGACATCGTCGGTACATGGATAATCCCAGAGTTTGGCGCAATCGCTGCAATCGTGCTGGCAGTAGCAATCGTCGGAATCATCGTAGCAACTGCAAAATACGGCAAGTTCAACAGCTTCGCTCCAAGGCTCTAGGGCCTTCTCTTTTTCCTTTTTATTATTTTGGCAGATCCTACCGCTAGGTATTGAAAATGATATGGGGCCTTCGGAGGGATTTGAACCCTCCTCAAGCGGTCTCTGCCCAAAACTTTGAGAAGCTGTCCACAGCCGCCTATACTAACCAAGCTATACTACGAAGGCCAGCCAAAAAAATGGAAACGACTACTGTATATAATCGTTCGATTGTTGTACGCGGTCCTCTCTGGACAGATGCGTATGCAGCCGATGGACTTTAGTCCTGATTGATCCGCTTTGCGAACCCGTCAAGTTCGCCACGTTTACTGGCAAGCTCGCCGGCACGTCCCCCAGAAATATCTATATTCGAAAATCCCAGCTAGGAATATGTAAGCGTCCCACGGAGGGTGTTATGATTTGACCAGCGCATTATTGGTAGCTTGCCCTTGCAGTTTTCTGCTTTCTGATAAATCAGGAGCTAGTTCGGCCAAAAGCGAGGCAGAATTAACGCTTGATAAGGAAACCCTGTCCATCATGCCGAGATTTGGTGAGCCGGTTTACATCCCCTTGATTGACATCTCCGAGATAATTCTTGGCGAATATCTGGTCCAGATAGGGATAATATCAGGCGAAAAGCTAGCTATTCAGGACCTAGGGTACAAGTTTGGAGATTTCATATCCAACCTAAATTCCGCCAGAAATGAGGAAATAGTAAAGCACCTACTGATGAATGAAAGTGTCAAAAAGCTGCCTGTACGCGGCGAGGTAACTCTCAGCGAACCATCGGGTGTAGTAATACACCATGAAAGCTGCGAAATCCGACTCTATGAAACATCCTTGGTATTGATGCCATCTGATGCAGAGCCATTGAGATTGCACTTCAGTAACATCGACCAGATAAATGCCAGAGACTTCTCCATTGTGATTACTACCGACTCGACGGACAAAGCAATCATTTCAAAGTTGGGAAACGAGTATGACAATCTGGCCAGAGATCTGTCGGATGCGATTAATACGTTGAATATCCGGACTCAAGCTTTTCTGAAAGAGATTTCAGCCTCTTCCAGCCCGACAGCGATAAGGACGTTGTCGCGCATGATGAAGGATGGCAAGGCCGCAAGCAGCGCAAATATCAAATCAGTTTCTCCGACCCTGTGGATTGATTTTGAAAAAAAAATAGAACAGACGCAGATCTGGCAGGAGTATAATCATTTGAAATCCTTTGCTCGACAGGACTTGATTGCTGTCGGAGTAAAGAGAGGCCTCATGGGTGACATTACAGGAAGTTATCTCTGGCTCATGCTACCAATTTATGGAAATAACGCCGGTTATGGTAATGCTATTGCACTGGAATCAGTTAGACTACCGTCAACGGAACACAAGGATGATGATCCAGATCAAGTCGTAGAATCGAACACCGGCGGAAACGCAACATACTTTTTCAGAATTGCTGGATTCGATGAATACGCCAGGCTTTCTACAAACATTGAAACGCTTGACGCGCAGGCTGATGGATTCATTGGAAAATTAAGCCTGCTGATGTTAGACATCAATTTTCGCAGAGAACCAATCTTTCTGTCTGATGAGAAGATCAACACCGATCGACAATACGCCAAATACAGATACGCAGTGAGAAAGATTTCATCTCTACGAGAGCTGCGCAAGCTCTTCATTGGGAGAGTAATTCATTCGTCATTTGAACAATGGAAGTCGGATGTTGCGGACCTTTTGACATTCAACAAAACAGCCCCTGATGGGGCCAGGTGGGAAAAATCTTGACCAGTTGTCATATCGATGCCTGGAAAATGTTATAAGCGCAGAAGCAAATCAGAACTAGAAATGAATTTGAGGGATGGATCTTTGAGCAAGAATTGCTCTGGACAAGGCTGACACAGATGTCTGGATTCAAACGACCTTGCAGATACTGCAACCAGCTCAATCCGCCTGACTCGAAGGCATGCCCGTTCTGTGGTAGGGTCAATCCGGTAGGACCGCTGAGGTGTCCAAAATGCCAGAGCCCCATACAGAAGGACTGGAAGGCCTGTAGTGGTTGCGCTGTCTCTCTAGAAACTTCCTGTCCTAGCTGCGGCAAAACGACATTTCTCGGAGACTACTGTAACAATTGCAATGCCCAGCTCTTGGTCGTATGCGGAAATTCAAAATGCAAAACGGAACAGAAACTCGGCAGGGAGAAATGTATAAAATGCGGCAAACCACTCAGATGGTGAGTCTCATTGCAAGCATTCACAAGAAATTTTGTGGACAATAGTGACGAAGCAGGGTTCAAGTTTACATTCAATTGCGATATTTGTGGCGATGGATACAAGTCCAATTTCATAGAGTCAAAATCCCGGAAAAAGGCGGGATTTCTCCGAGGGTTGGGTAATGCGGCTTCTATGGGAAGTTCGCTGCTTGGCTCCCACGTGGGCTATTCTATCGAGAGAGGAACCGAAGCGTATGCTGCGAAATTTACGGGTATGAGTCCCCAATGGCACAAGGAACACGAAGTTGCCTTTGAAACTGCTCAGAATGAAGCCAAGGGCCATTTTCAGAAATGTCCGAAGTGTAGAAAATATGTTTGTGAGATGGACTGGAATGAACAAGAAGGACTGTGTGTAGAGGATGCCCCACGACAAAACGTAGAGGTGGCTGCAGCCAAAGCCGGCAAGATGGTTAAAGATATCCAACAAAAGGCGGAGAACACACAGGTTTTTTCAGGAACTATAGAGAGCAAACAGACGCTTTGTCCTCAATGTGGAAAACCCGCTGGAGAAGGAAAGTTCTGCAACAACTGCGGCGCCTCATTGTCATTGGTCAAGTGCGCAAAGTGCGGAACCCAGAGTCCGGTCGGAACGAATTTCTGCGGTGGATGCGGCTCAAGAATCGGTCAATAACTTTTCTCCAAAGCTCCAACGTCTTTCACTATGATTTTTCCCTCAGTCCTCTCTTGTTGGATGGGGTCTTCGATCTGTCGAGATTGACGTTATGCAGGCTAAAGTTCGATCGATATGTCACCAGTAGTTGGATCCACTTGAACTGGATAAGAGTTGACATTTGTTGCCCAGGTAGTCTTGTTTGAGACATTTCCGCTGCGCACGTCAAAGACTGCATTGTGCCATGGGCAAGTCAAATTGTATTCTTCAAGTATTCCCTCATCTAGCGGCCCGCCCTGATGGGTACATATGGCGTCCATCGCATAGATCTTTCCCATTACCATAGCCAGAACAATAGGCCTGCCACCAAGTTCAACTCTTAGCAAGCCACCTTCCTTCAGATCTTTCTTATTGGCTACCTTTCTGCTATCCGATATCATTTTCTATACGAGCAGACGTACGCTATGGTTCTATTTACGGATTCAACTTATGCTTTCCGGCGCTGTGCCGCGTGGCTCCGTCACGAGGGATTTGTGAGTTCAATCTCGCTACCCTCCCTCGTGTGTATCCTAGCCACTGGATCCAGTTAGATTCCTTGCAGCCTTGGAACGGGCAAAGAGGATCAATACTCCTGTAAGTGATGCAATCCATATTGCATGGATAGGAAATTCAGGAACCACATTCGTCCCGGCGACAGAAATGACCTGCGAATCGTCGGCATGTGCTATTTTGATTATCGCCGAGTTGGCCTCTTCTGACTCGATCACTTCGACATCGTCCTTGACCTCTCCGTCGACGGTCACGGTATAAGGTCCTTCCAAAATCGTCCCAATGCGAATCTCTGTCGTCCCATTGGTACCTCCTGCTCCGCTCACATTGAAGCTGATTTTCTTGTTCTCCTCATCCAGTGCAAAGTTGCTGATTGTCGATGAGCTGTTCACGTTAACTTCGATCACATCATCTGCAAAGGTCACTGATTGTGGCTGCGACTTTAGTTCTGGTATGACAGGTGTTTCTACTTCTGGCAGATCGTACGCTACCAACTTTAGGTCTGCGTCTTGAATAAGGCCTACCTTGGGCGCATGGAATTTGTATTCTTTTTCATTTGACTCCAAAGGATTCGTTTCTTCGATCTTCAAAACATTTTCAAACTTTCCAGCGGGAGTGTCTACTACATCATCCAGGCTTATGACTTCGGCTCTGTCTTCGGCAACTCCAGGTGCGACCTCTTGATAGTACTTCATACCCACTGTTGGACTGGCAGGAATGATCATCCCGGCCCTCGCACCGTTCTCTCCAGCGAGCCAGGCTCCTTCGTGGTCGACTATTTCACCGCCTTCATAGATATCGACTTCCTCTCCAAAGTAAAAGATATCTCCGGTTTCTTTACACATTGCGAAATAGTTCCTAGATATCTCAATCAATTCGCCATTCTCACTCTCCCTCTCTTCTACGACTCTGGTTTCAATCCCATCCACCATTTTCGTTACATCCAGAACTGTCATGTTCAACTGGATCATCTCACGATCTTCCTCGCCTTCCAGTGTAAGCTTGTATCCAGGTTCCAGATAGAAGTAGTCGTTAGTCCCACTTGAAGTGAGTGTGCAGTCTTCGAGATCAAACGTGTCCTGCCAACCAGGGTCTGTGCTGGCATAGCTATTGACGCCAAGGCCGCCTGTCACGAATACAACCCCAAACGCTGCTGACACAATTGCAGAAAATATTTTTATCATTGGAAATGTAACCCCGCTCGCACAGGCACTACACGCTGATTCAAACACTTCCAGAATTCGGCTTCTGGTGACAAACCGCGCAACCGAAGGTGTGATTCTTGGTTCATGAGTTTAGGGAACCGCGTGTTTATCCCTCCATCAGCTCCAGTAGCAATATCCAAAGGTCTCGGGATACTTTTTCGCATGCCTATCTAGAGAAAAGTATCCTCTAATAATAAATGTGATACAAATGCCTAAATTCAGCGATGAAATCTGAAGAGAGACGACAGCATTCAGTTAGATGCTTGTATCACATTACTCGCAAATGTCAGTGGAGGATCCCGATCCTTACAGTTTCGACGCCCATGGCCTCCAGCCTGTCCGCGAGTCCATTTAGTCCAATCGAATCGCCTGCAAGGTGGCCGAGAACCACCAGGTTTCCCCGCGGTTTCTCCTCCCTCAGCTTTGTCAGGTCAGCGTAATCCACGTGCAAGTAGATCACCGTATTGACTCCATACTCAAAATAAGCCTTAGTTATTGGAAATCCCCCGTTTGTACCCGCGGCTATGACCAAAACCCAATGTCCAGCCATACTCCTCTCGCTTCCATACCTGACTCGGACCTTCGTCGCCGCTCTTTTGAATTCAGGGATATTGCTAATTGATTTCACAATATCAGAAACGAGTTCTGTACTGCCGTCCTTGATGGCCCTGAGGATAACCTGCCGCATGTATTCGTCGCAGGGCTGGTGGATATTTACAAGTGGCATCTTTATTGCTTTGGCTGCGCCGACAACATCAGAGTAGATATCGGCATGTGTCCGAGTCTCTACTCGTTCCTTTAGTTTGGCTACGGCTTTTCTGGCAATCCTCTGGGGAACGCCATGCTCTACCATGTATTCGACGTGCCTGTCAAAAACCCTGTAAAAGTTGACTGAAGCGACGCCTATCGGATGGTGCGCAATTACCGCGTCGCAGCCGAGGTTGCGGGCCAGAATCAGTTCGGCAGTGCCGACGTCGATTGCAATCATGACTTTTCGGATGTTCTTACCCTTCACGTGCACTGCGCTGTCTGCCGGCATTTTTTTCCATCCAGCCAGCTCAAGCCCTACGCGCATAATCCTTTCAGTGTCAACTGCCACCATATGCCGTTGTGACAAAGCGGTGCAAAATTTAAATCTGATCTTGGCCCAGTCGAAATGAAAGATGAGCTGCTCTGACGAGCACGTGTCGCACACAATGGATGAAAACCTCATCCAGATCACCCCGCAGATCCAGTCAAAGCTAAAAAAGGCAAAGTATGGCGTCTACAACCATTCTGCAGTGGAGCTGTGCCACTGGACAAAGAAATCGTTTGCAAACGAAGGAAATTGCTACAAGCACAAGTTCTACGGCATATCGACACACCGTTGCATGGAAATGACTCCAACTGCCATGAACTGCGAGAATAGGTGCATCTACTGCTGGCGCCCCACAGAATTCTACGACACACTACAAATGCCAGAAGAGCTCGTCGACGAGCCTGATGTGATAGTAGAACAGCTACTGGCCGAGCGCAAGAAACTGATAAACGGATTCTATGGCCATGCAAAGAACGACAAGAAGAAACTTGACGAATCGCTTTTTCCCGCGCATTACGCCATTTCGCTTTCAGGCGAGCCTACCATGTATCCCAAGCTGCCGCAGCTCATAAAGTATCTCAAATCACTTAAAGCTACAAAATCAATTTTCTTGGTGACCAACGGCCAAGAGCCGAATATGCTGCGGAGGCTGGAAGCAGAAGACGCGCTGCCTACTCAGATCTACCTTTCTTCTAACGCCTCTAACAAAAAGATGTTTTACAAGATCAATCGGCCCCGCCATAATGATGCTTGGGAAAGATGGTGGGACAGCCTGAGGTTCCTTTCAAAGGCGGATACAAGGACTGTGCTGAGGATGACTCTGATAAGAGGCTACAACGACAGCGCCGATTTCGTCGAAGAATTTGCCCAAATGATGGAGCAAGGCGACCCGCACTTTATCGAGCTAAAGTCTTACATGCATATAGGAAGGTCGAACCAGCGACTAGAACAGGAGGACATGCTTGAAATGGACGAGGTCAGGAACTTTTCCACGCAGCTCTGCGCCAAGATGCCTTCTTTTGCAGTCATGGACGAAAGCGAAATTTCAAGGATCGTTGTCCTCCAGAATCAATCAAGGCATGTTGATAGGTGGATAAGCGAGTACTGTGAGACTGTCTCCCCATTAACTGCGACCTGAACCCGAGCTGAATTCTTGAACAAGAGTATGACGTGCTCCACGCCATACTACTCAATATATAATTACTCCAAGTTGTACTGAATCAGCGTAAATGCTCAGGGCTCCAGCCGCTATTATGGTATCATTTTCACTTGCAATTCTAGCAGGACTGCCGGGATTTGCAGCAGCTCAACAGCCGATTGTGGCGCTACCGCCTGTGCAGGATATTGACATGGAAGTAGACGGAACGTGGACAAGCGCCAGCGAATGGAGCAAGGCAAGCGAAACCATCATCAATTACACGGATGGCACCAGACTGGCCATAAGGGGAATGCACGACGGTGATTTCGTTTACGTAATGCTTGAGATGCCCGACGACTATGTCGTTGACGGACACGGGGCCATCTGCTTTGATACACTAGGAGACGGCGGCCCGTATCTTGGCGCAGATGATTACTGCTATGTCATGGGTACCAGCTTTAAAGAATACCATGGTGACGGGCATACCACGCTGATGCAGCAGTCGCCTCTTGACCAGTTTGTAACTGCACAAAGGGGATTGTCCGACTCTAAGAGCCCGCTTTATTCTGCAAAGTCCCACGTGACGTATGAATTCAAAATCCCGCGTGTTAATCTCGGTTCCGACAATGTGCAGTTCGGCTTTTACGTATCATACGACACAAGAGGACAGGACACCAATTACAACTATTACTATTCATGGCCTGACTATAAATCCGCAGAGTATCTCAGAGTCGCATCTCCAAGGTCATGGGGAATTGCCTCACTTTCGGCTGACAACGAAATTCCAGAATTCCCTCTTCCAGCAATTGGCGCGCTCGCAGGTATTGTCGGTGTAGTCGCGTTGCTGACCCGTACAAGATTCCTAAAGTTCTAGGTTCAGTTCACTGCAAGTAGCCACTCTGCAAACCTTTCAAGCCCCTTTCGTCTGTGCGAAAAGTTGTTCTTTTCCTCCTTCAGCTCTGCAAAAGTTAGGCGAGTACCGTCAGGGATAAAGATCGGATCGTATCCCCATCCACCTCCTAACACAATATCGGAAATCTTTCCTTTCACCAGTCCCTCAGAAATTGAAGCGTTATTGCCATCAGTGTATGCGATGATAGACCGAAATGACGCCGACCTGTCAGCGTATCCATTCAGCAATTTTAGAATCCCGATGTTGCCAATTGTTTGAAAAACAAACGACGAATACGGCCCTGGGAAACCTTTCAGGGCGTCTATGAAAAGCCCGTCGTCTTCAACAATAACCGGTTTTTTCAGCGAGTCAAATGCGCTTCTCGCCTTATCTCTTGCAATTTGTTCAAGCGAGTCAGATTGCAGCTCCACCAGATTGATTTTGGCGAAATCGACCGTAATGCCGTATTGCTCAAGTATCGCCCGTGCCTCCAAATACTTGTTCCTGTTTGTGCTTGCAAATGTAACCTGGCGCAATTGCAACGTCAGATTGCGGCCAGTGCGAAATAAAAACTAGGTGACACGAGCGTACCTGCCACGCTGCTCTATTTCGCGAACATTCTCAAGAATCCTGACTGTTTTCTTTTTCCCTGCTATGCTCACATATCCTTCAACAAACCGCTCATATGCGCCTCTAACTCGTATGTGTGCGCTGGCCAATACTTCCTTTATCAGACGCAAGTCAGTAGCAACATCCTCGGTTCGCTCGGAATAATATGAAAGACCAAAGTCAAGCAGTACTAATCGTTTCTTATCAATGATGAAGTTTGAAGTGGTAAGGTCCCCGTGCACTATGTTGATGGAGTGTAGGAGTGCAGAATACCTCCCAACTTCCCTGCACAAGGCGGGAGTAATGACATCCTTGACGTTTCGTCCTTCAATAAACTCCATGATGATTTCTGCCTTTTTTGGATCGACAAAGTAAACATAAGGAGATTCGATTCCCGCCTTTTTTGCAATGGACATAAAGTTAGCTTCGCGAATAGTCCTTTGTTTCCTGATCGTGCGGTCAAGTTCCACATGGCGGTACGGCTTTGGAGAGCGAATTTTTGAAATCGCTTTTCGCCCTGCCCAAGTTGTGAGATAGATGTCTGCCTCTGCGCCCTTTTTTATCAGCCGCGGCTGCAAGCATAATATAACCTGCATTGAGCTGATAAAAACGTGGTGAGCTTTGAACCGGAGCCCGGCGAAAAGGTTGTCCTCGGCGAAGATTGTGCTGAGGACAAACTTCGGAGCGGCGTCCTCATCCTGACCGGCAAACGGCTCGTCTTTCAAAAAACTCAGGGCAGGATGGCTACCCTCTCAAAGAAGGAGGGTGAAATCGTCCTTGACCTACCGCTTGACAAGATATCTGAGATCAGATCTGAAGGATTTATTGTGAAAAAGCTGGTGATAACTGCTGAAGGCCAGAGCTACAAATTCGGAGTATATAGCAACGGCAAGTGGGAACGGCAGATAAAAACGCTCAAGGGCGCCACCTGACAGCTATACTGTCGAGCCGCCAGGACTGTCGTACATGCGACTTTTCAATCCTGACGCCCTTGCCAGTCGCCTGGTATTCTTGAAGTGCAGTCCATGAAATCTGGGCACCATTGTCTCCTGCGAATTTTATGGGACACACACCTAGTGTTGCTCCGTGCCGCTCGCTTGCGACCTCGAGCATCCGTGCAAGCCTCTTGTTTGCAGCGACTCCACCCACTATCATCATCTCTTTTTTTTCTGTGAATGACAGGGCCCTTTCCGTTGCTTCAGCGAGCATCGCAAAGGCGGTTTCCTGGAGAGAATAGCAGACAGCGGCAATATCATTTCCATCTGAAGCAAGCCTCAATGCGGCGGTGAGAAGCCCTGAAAATGAAACGTCGTTTCCCTTCACGGCGTAGGGAAGTTGCAGATATTTCCCGGATGATTTGCCGGCTAGCTCTTCGATTCTTGAGCCGCATGGCGACGCGAACCCAAGTCCCCTTCCGAACTGATCGAGGAGCTGGCCAACGGTAATGTCCAGAGTTTCTCCGAATACCCTCCACCGGCCGTCCGAATAGGCAAGAATCATGCAGTGACCTCCAGAGACAAGGAGCACAAGAGGATCGCGTGAATGCGTAAGCATCATACCAAGCTCAACATGTCCAAGCGCGTGGTTGACTGGTACCAAGGGCTTGTGGTAGAATCCCGCAAGCGCCCTTGACACTACAGCTCCCACCCGAAGGCAAGGTCCAAGACCAGGTCCAGCAGAATACCCAATGATGTCAATGTCTTGCATCGAGACCGCAGCGGAGTCAAGGGCCTCTCTCAATACTTCGGAAGAGACTTCAATGTGGTGCCTAGATGCGTCCCGGGGATGTATGCCGCTTCCTTCTGGGGCCTTGTACACATCGCGGGCGTCAGAGAGCACCCTGCCACTAGAGTCTACGACAGAGCATCCGAATGTATGAGCCGTACTTTCTAGTCCAAGGCAGAGCAAATTGTTTAACCCCTACTTGATGCAGAGACTATCTTGATTACGTCTCCATCTTTGAGTTCGTGGTCTGCTCCGATCCTCTGCTTGCTTCTTGCGTCAACCGCATAGAGAAAGCCCTTGGCGAGATCAGCATGGACAGTGCCAGCGAGGTCCCTCGCAGTAGAGCCTGCAGGAAGTAGCCGGACATCAGGCAGGACGTTTCCATTCTTGTCCGATAACTTGAACTCATCTTCTACTGGATATACGGCAACCAGGTGAAGGAGGGTAAAGCATGCAACGTTTACGGCTTCTTGAACTCCAGTCGAGCCGTACCGGTCAATTAGCGATTTTACGATGTAAAGGGCCCTTCGCTGCTGCGGGCTCAGCGTGATATTGGCTCGCACTTCAAATGAGCCGTCTCCCGGAAGGTAGTGCAGGATCCCTTTTTTTGAGGCTTTGCGTAAAAGGGCTTCTGCTTCTGAAGCGCATGGCACAACCTGAAGTCCTGCAGCTTTGATTTTCTCAATATTACTTTCTGCCGAAGGAAGGTCCGCCTTGTTTGCAGCGATAACGAGCGGCTTTGCACGCGCCCGCAAAGTTTTGCAGAACAGCAGGATATCCTGCTCGGTCCACGCCACCGGCTTCTTTAATCCCAGCCCCGTTGAGTGAATCGCGGAAGCTATGGCTGGCTCTGAAATGGACAGCCCAGACAGCCTCTTTGCCAGCATCTGCTCCAGCTTTTGGCCCTGGCTTTCTGCTTCTCGCGCTGTCTTGGCCCAATCGCGGCCTACGATTGATGCCATCCACAGGTCAAATTCCTCCTCTACAAAAGTGATATCGTACATAGGATCGCCGGTGCCTGATGGAACAGATCTTCCATTACTGTCAGTAGACCCCGATGCGTCTACTACATGTATGAGGGCATCGGCCTGCCTCGCATCGTCGAGGAACTTGTTGCCCAGCCCTTTGCCTGCGTGTGCGCCAGGTACCAAGCCCGCGACGTCAACGATCTTGACAGGGATGAACCTATTGCCATCAACGCACATGGAATGAACTGGGTTGTCTTGGACTCCAAACTCCCGGCATACGCATTTTACCCTAGCGTAGGCAACGCCAACATTGGGCTCGATTGTTGTGAATGGATAGTTGGCAGAAGCTACGGCAAGCTCTGTGGCTGCACTGAAAAAAGTAGACTTGCCTACATTTGCCTTTCCAATCAATCCAATCATCATGACGAATTGTAATCAAAATCGCATCCAGCCCGAATTAATGTCTTTCAAGGCGCCCCTTTCTAGACAGTGAAACTTCATATCCAAATACGCGAAAAGGATTCTATCTTGAACAAGAACGCGGCGAAGTGGATAGCAAAGCTGAAGCTCAAAAAACATCCAGAGGGAGGATATTTTCGTGAGACCTACAGGTCAGAGCGGAGGTTGGTAATACCCGGTTATGATGGGTCGAGAAACCTCTCGTCTGCCATCTACTTCCTACTTGCCAAGGGCCAGGTGTCTGCTTTTCACAAGATAAAGTCCGACGAAATCTGGCATCACTACGCAGGAGGCGTATTGTCACTCCAGGTCATAAAGGACGGCAGGTTGTCGAGATTGAACCTGGGCAGTGCAGGCAATGGGATTCCACAGATCTTGATCGAAAAAGGTTGCTGGATGGCTGCGTCAATCAGTTCGGGAAATTATTGCCTTGTCGGATGCACGGTCACACCAGGCTTTGACTTCCGGGACTGGGAACTCAGCAAGAGGAGCGACCTGCTGGCTCTATTCCCCGGACACAGGGCCTTCATCGAAAAATACACGACCGTTTAATAGTGCCGGACAGGTTGGGTTAGAGCGTTGCCAGACAAGGCTGTTTGTATTGTGAGTGGAGGTCTGGATTCCATATGCTATGCGGCAGTTCTTGGAAAAAAATTTGACATCTACCTGATTACATTTGCATACGGTCAGCGAGCAGGAAGGGAAGTCTCCCGGGCCCGCCGATTCTCAAGAATCCTGAAAGCAAAAGACCACAGAATTGTTGACATAGGATTCATGAAATCTCTTTACGGCAAGAGCAATGCTCTAACTTACTTTGGTTTGAAATTGCCCAGAGAATTCGAGCAGAGTCTTGTTGTGCCCATCAGAAACGCTGTATTTATCACGATAGCGAGCGCCTGGGCGATGAGCATCGGGGCCAGGTTGGTAGCTTACGGAGCTCACACAGGCGACATTTCAAGCTATCCAGACTGCCGGCCAGAATTCGCGCGTGCACTAGCTAAGGCTTTGAACTTGGCCGAAGAAGACAGCATCTCATCTAGGCAGCGGCAGAGAATAGAAATCATGTCTCCAGCAATCGAAAAGCTCGACAAGGCTTCGCTAGTTCGCGCCGGTAGCAGGATACTCGGTGACAAAATCTTTGAGACTTGGAGCTGCTACTCTAACGGCATTAAATCAGGTAGGGAATATGTACAGTGCGGGCATTGCGAATCGTGTATAAATAGGAAAGTATCCTTCATCAGTGCAGAAATAGAGGACAAGACGCGTTATGCAGAGAACAGCGCAGAGAGCAAAGGAAGTAAGGCTCAGTGAGATATTTACAAGCGTTGAGGGCGAGGGCATCCTCTTCGGAACAAAGACTTTGTTTGTCAGACTTTCTGGCTGTCCACTAAAATGCCATTGGTGCGACACTCCTTACGCCCTTCCAATAGAAAGCGGCGACCTCGTTTCTACTGAACGGGCAAAGCAGCTCATCTCTGAGCAATTGCAGCAAAACACTTACAAGGTGAATTTCACAGGAGGCGAGCCACTGGCCCAGCATGAAGCCGTCATGGAACTTGCAAGCTTTGTCAAGGGATTAGGAATCAAGACCTACCTTGAATCAGCGTGCTATGATTCCGCCAGGTTTGCCAAGGTGCTCCCAGAAATTGACATCTGTAAGATCGAGTTTAAGCTAAAAGACGCAGGTGCAGTCGACGAAAAGAATTATCCGACCCTGTTGAAGAACGAGCTGGAATGCCTAAGACTCGCCGTTGACAGCGGCAAGGTGACATACATAAAAGTAGTAGTAACGAATTCGTCAAACCTTAAAGAGTTCCAAGGCCTAGTGCATCAGATTTTCAGCATGATAAGGGCTGGCGTCATAGCAGGATTTATAATACAGCCGAGCCATAAAATTGACGAGCCAACTTTGGAGAGGCTTTTTGGCTTTTACGACGCGATCTATCCACTCTACGAGGATGTCCGCATAGTGCCGCAGATGCACAAGGCAATAGGAGTCAGATAACAAATCGTGGCAACAGTCCCTGGAAATCCGATAAACAAGAGAAGAGTTGAAAAACTTGTCCGGCAGCTTCTGCAAGAGCTGGGCGAGAATCCCGACAGGGAGGGATTGGCTGGGACCCCTGGTAGAATAGCCGACATGTACCAGGAGATATTTGGGGGCTATAGGATGGATGCCGAGCTCGACGTAAGTTTTTCAGAGGAAACTGATGCTATTATTGCAAAGGATATACAGTTCTACAGCATGTGCGAACACCATATGCTTCCTTTCTTTGGCAAGATCCACGTTGCCTATGTTCCTGCAGGAAAGGTTTTCGGAGTTTCCAAGCTAGTAAGGCTAGTGGAAAAGTACTCGCGCCGGCTCCAGATTCAGGAAAGGCTCACCAAGCAGATAGCAGATGAGTTGGTCAGGATGGGGGTAAAAGGAGCACTAGTGATTGCTGAAGGAGACCACCTTTGTATGAAAATGCGCGGCGTAAGAAATGACAGCTCTATTATCACGGTTGCCCACAGAGGGGTCTTGGGTGAGAAAGAAATGAGAGAGCAGCTCATTGCCTTAATTCATAATCCAAAATCTGAGCTCAGAAAGTTCTAGACGCAGTGTTTTGTTGTGAATATAGCGTAATTAGCTTTAGCCCAGCCTATTCAACTTCTGCAGCTGACGGCTCTTGCCCCTCTTCTTCCTCATTAGATATTTCTTGCTTCTTGCGCCTTCTCTTTGTTGGCGATTGTTCAACAATATTCTTGCCATAGAATTCCCGGACTTCGGGTGCATAGAGATATCCTATTGCCACTCCGCTAATAGCCATGCTCATCGCGTAAAGACCCATGGTTTGGACATTGCCTCCCGCATCAGCTAGGAACCCGAAGCCAAATACTATGCCGAGAATTTGAAGTGCCCGAGACATCGTCCACCCCCAGCCCTTTCCAAGGAATAGCCCTGCCGCAGAGCCGAAAAAGGCCAGAGCTAAGGGAATCTCAAATACTCCCAGAAATGGCATAATGCCAGTAATGATCGAAAGTACGTCTGACCAGAACGATGGAAGCCCCGTTGGAAATTCTATCCCGCCCGTTGATAGTCCGTTCATGAAAAGTACGGCACCTATTACGGCGCTGAGCCCAATCAGTATCATAATCTCCATCGGCCTGTTTAGGATGTACATATCGTGATTGTTCTGGATTCCTGCAGAATCGTAATAAGAGTAAGTAAGTAGACTCTAGCTACACACAGTCAAATGGTCAATATTGCCCCCTTAACTGCTCTTGTGTCATTGACGGCGTCGCAGTCAGGAGATCCCCCGCCCTCCATGTCGCTCAGCCATGTAACAAGGCTTTTCTTTCTCATATCATTTCCGCAGTTCGGACAACTGAACATGATTCAACAGGCCCGAGATAATAGTTAAAGACGGCAAGTACATTGCATTATGATAGCCCAATCGTAGTCAAATGCAGCTGTCACCATGTAATAGAGATCAATCGAATGAACAGCTTCCGACTTCTATTGGCGTTAGGCCTGTTGCATTATGTTTTTCTTTGGAAATCAATGTGAAGGCTCACAGAGGTTCAAGGGATCAGGTTACATATTCTCTAGAGGGCTTGAGCAGAAGCTATTTGAACGCCAGTACGTAAGTCTGCACAAACTGCAAAAGATATTGTGCCAAGTTCTTGAAGCAGTCAGGGAGGTACTTCTCACATAACGGATCTTTGGATAGACTGCCCAGCCTGCGGTGGCAGGTACGGCGCATACCTTTCATCATGCCCACAATGCGACACTTCAAACCCTTATTTAGGCAGGCCTCAGCGATCAGGAGGTTCTGCAGGAAAAGCGGCTGCGATTGTGTTGGCGGCAGCTGCTGCGGTCATGGGACTGGTACTCTTAGCTCCCGTTCTCCCTTCGCTCCTAAGCATGGAATCAGAGCCACCCGCGATATCAATCCTTCCGCCATTTCGCCAAGAACCCAAGGCAGTGCCTCAGGAAGAACTGGTCAACCATATGCTTGAACTGATAAACAGAGACCGGGCTTCATTTGGCCTGGAGCCGGTGAAGCTTGGCTCAAATTCGGCTGCGCAGATACACGCCGAAGATGTATTTAGAAACAAGCAGATTTCTCATTGGATGTCAAATGGCGAAAAACCATACATGACATATTCAAAGTACGGTGGAAAGGGTAGCATGGGTCAGAACGTTGCGATAGCAGGTTTTAGCAAGGCACAGTATGACTTGTGCACACAGAGTACCCGTTACGACTGTGAAATAATCGATCCCCTGGTCACGCTGGAGGAGCTTCAGTATGAGATGATGTATAATGACACAGAGTGCTGTGACGATGGACACCGCGACAATATACTCAACAAATTCCGTACCGACGTAAGCATAGGGATATACTATGACAAGTACTATCTCGCGCTTGTCCAGAATTTCGAGAATAACTATGGCCTCGACATAAATATCAATGGTGGGTCGGCAAGGATCTCGGGCTTATTTGATGCCGGCATTGTCGATAACATAGCGGTCTATTACGACGTTATTCCAACCCCAGAACTCTACGAGCAGAACAAGCATTCGCTTTCGTATTCTGGTGGGGAACTAGTTGCAGTCGTGTTAAAGCCATTACCGCCAGGCTTTTTCTATGAGCAGCCAGAGGATTACAGATTGCTCATAGCAAGGGAATGGAACACCGAAGACGGCAGTACAGTTGACGTATCGTTTGATCTTGCCAGGGCCGTCGATGTCGATGGTGTCTATACTATCTCAGTGATAGCAAAGACATTAGATGGCAATGAGACCTTTGAAGCAGCATCATACTCGGTATTCGTTAACGCAGAATCTGAAATCCAATAATCCGGCAGGCAGAAAAAGAGTCCATATTAATGACGATTGCCAAAGGTGTCATAGGACGTAATCACTTTGAGTGTCGTCAGCGAGATAATGTCAGATAGAAAGGTCGTCACGCTGTATGTGGAGTCTGGTCCATCCACTCTTGACGCGACCAAACTTATGCTAAAACACAGAATAGGTTCAGTAGTAATAGTGAACAAGAATAACAGACCCGTTGGGATTGTGACAGAGAGAGATGTCTTGAGAAAGGTTTCGACGACCCGCCGGATGCTTGGCGCGATAAAGGTCAAGGAAATAATGTCCTCACCTGTCGTAACGATCAAACCTTATGACTCCATCGAGACCGCGTCTTCTGCTATGGCTGGCAAGAAAATCAAAAGGTTGGTGGTAGTAGAGCAGGACGGATCCATGGCAGGCGTAATATCGCTAACTGACATTACGAAAAAGCTTGCCAAGATACTCACGAACGAGCAGAATCGCTCTGGAAATTTGAAAGCGTTACTTGAACTATAAGAGATAACTAAAACAGCAAGGAAAGGGAGGCATTATCATGCGACGCCATTGCGGGCAAAATTGTGCCCGAATTGCGCGCATATTGCTCGCCTGACCCGTACATCCATGCTGAAACTCGCATATACGCGAGTACTTTTGTTTGGTAGTTTCGACTATTTAAGCCAGCTGACAGTATTCTCCATACTCCAAGTTAATTCATTTAGGCTTCAAAGATGAACTGAGAAGAGAAAGATCCTCTCAGTGACGGCTATCCTGGACCAGTCCAATCAAATGGGATGTGTCTGCTCGAGTTGCCCTCTCTCTTCTAGTTAAATCGAAATTCAAGCGCATCCACCTCGTCAATCTTGGCCTTTCCCCAGGTTGCGACCGTCCCAGGGCCCGCCTCGCAGCAAAGAGCATTGAGAGTCTGGACTCGTTTGCCGTGTGGATGGCGTCAATGCTCTTCCAGAAGCTAGTTCAGTAACAATCGAAATAACATTGTTAACTCATTTATACTATAACTCCATACATTATTCATTCTAATATGATAAGGTCGTTTCACAATCACAGGGAAAAAAGAACCAGTCCTTTTTGTCAGGCGACAGGCTGCTTTGATCATGCAGACGTATATCTCGTCCTCAAGGAGACAGAGGAACCAGACTTTTTTGAAACAAAAACCGGAAACGGGCATCAAAAAACAGCAAATGAAATACTTGACTTTGATGGATTCAAGCTGATTCTCTATCTCTGCAGGAGGCATGATGAAGAATTCAAGTATCTTATCAAGGGGAGCGAGCTCTGGATTTCAAAGAGGCAGAATCTTTGCTGCCCGGAAATTCTGTAGGATCTAGCGTTGCCCAGCTGTCGAGTTTGTAAAAATTCACGCCAAAAGTTCCCGTCGAAAATCCACTAGCAGAGAAGGGTTGAAGCGTTGAAACCACGGCAGAGCCCCGGTTCTCATGAGCCAATTTCATCAGTCTGTGCACCTCCCGCCCCTTTAGTCGCGGAATTCCAGAGCTAGCCTTGACCTGGATATACCACACGGCACCTGGGCAAGAAGCTACGATATCTGCTGGACCCCTGCTCCCCGGAGACAGGTGCACATCCGCCCAGCCCACAGACTTTAGATACAGGGCAACCACATACTCGGCTTCCCTTCCAAAGCTGCTCCAGGAATAGGTCAAGCGGAAATCCGCCGCTCCAACTACTTATTGCTGTTTTTGAACGCAAGTGTTTACTCGCAGGTGAATTCTATGGCGCGTGCAGAAGAACTAGAGGAAATAAATAAGCATAGCTAGGAACATATTTGACCCAGAGAACTTTATGTCCGTCGCACAGATGGCGAGGACCTCTTATGTCACGCTCAAAGTAGGCAAATGGAACCTAGCAGATCTTGTCCGAGATCCGTCAGGAGAGGATCTCAAGCTGTTAATGGATTCTATCGGGTCTGAAATCAGAGAATTTGAGTCGAGGCGATCCAAGCTAACCCAGGATATAGCGACATCGGAATTTGAAAACCTGATACATTCAGTCGAAAGCATATCAGAGAAGGTCAGCATTGCAAGTGGCTTTGCACACCTCCAGTATTATGCTGATACATCATCAAGCGAAGCCTCTGCGCTCGTAACCAGAATTGAAAAGATGGCTTCAGACGTCAGCAACCGAATGCTGTTCTTTGATTTATGGTATAAGAAAGGAATCGACGATGCCGCCGCTGGCAGGCTAGCCAATTCAATTCCCATGGTTTACCGCGAATATCTCAAGCACAAGCGCCTTGTGGCAAAGTACGCATTGAGCGAGCCAGAAGAGAAAGTGATCAATACACTTGAAGTTACCGGGACAAGGGCTCTTGTCAAGATATACGACAAGATGACAAGCTCTTTCGAGTTTTCAATGAAGCTAAGGAGAGGAAGAAAGACCATCATCAGGGATTTTGACAGCAGAGAAAAGCTTGTGTCCCTTGTTAGGAGTCCCGATTATGCCATTAGGGAGGCAGCTTACAAGGCGCTCTTTGAAGTCTATACAAAGAACAGCAGCGTACTTGGTGAGATTTACCAGAACGTCGTGATACAGTGGCGCGACGAAGCAGTGTCGATGAGGGGCTACCAGACCCCCATCTCTGTTCGGAATATCGCCAACAATTTAGAAGACGTCACGGTCAAGGCTCTGCTTGCCACTTGTAGAAAAAACTCTGTGATATTTCAAGACTATTTTAGGGAGAAGGCGGAGATGCTTGGACTCAAGAAACTCAGACGCTATGACCTTTATGCACCCCTGACAAAGTCATCAAGCAGTGCCAGGTTCTCATACGGCAAGGCCGTGTCAAAGGTTCTTGATACGTTTGAAGATTTTGACCCTCAGTTCCGCAGAATGGCCGAGCGAGTTTTTGACGAGAGGCACGTCGACTCTGAAATAAGGAAGGCAAAGCGCGGAGGCGCGTTCTGCTATACAGTATCACCCAAGATGACCCCGTACGTTCTATTGAACTTTGACGGAAGAACCCGAGATGTATCGACACTCGCGCACGAGTTCGGCCATGCCATCCACAGCATGCTAGCGTCAGAAATGCCAATAATGGTATCGCATGCCCCGCTGCCCCTTGCAGAGACGGCATCTGTTTTTGCAGAGATGTTGCTCAATGAAAAACTTGCGGAAAACATGTCCGAAAAGGAAAGACGGATCTTACTTGCCGAGCAGATTGATGACATGTATGCAACCATAATGCGGCAGGCGTACTTTACGATCTTTGAAGTCGATGCGCATCAAGCAATTGCGGAGAACAGTGCCACGATTGATGCTGTCTCTAAACTTTACCTAGACAACCTTCGGGAGCAATTCGGCAACTCCATAATAGTAAGCCCAGATTTTCAGTGGGAATGGGTGTACATCCCCCACTTTTACCATACGCCATTCTACACCTATGCCTACTCGTTTGGCAATCTCTTGGTTCTCTCCCTGTTCAGGCAGTACAAGCTCGAAGGCAAGTCGTTTGTGTCAAGATATCTAAAACTTCTCACTGCTGGTGGTTCAAGAAAACCCGAAGAGCTTCTTGGCGAAGCTGGAATTGACATTTCGCAGGAGCAGTTCTGGCAGCAAGGATTTGACTACGTACGAGAAATGATTCAGCAGTTGAAGACACTTGCGCAGTGAGGATGCGCTTCTTGTTGTTGCAATAGCAGGATCAATGATCGCTGGCGTTCTGATCCCTGATCCGGGGCTTGTCGTAGAACGCTATATCTTGGTCTGGCTCGGAGCTCTCTTGTTCCTCAATCTGATTAGACTGAGGACACAGGATCTCCTCCTGACTCTCACAAGACCTAAGCAGATAATCGTGCTTTCGTCAATCAAGTTGGTCGCGCTTCCGCTTGGGATGTACGGCGTTGCATACTTCGTCCACGAACCGTTTGCGCTCCCGGTGCTCCTCCTGTCAGGCATCTCCACGGGACTTGGAGCCCCGTTTGTTGTTAACCTCGTGGGTGGCAAACTCCCACTGGTCGTGGGCATGATAATCACAACTTCACTTGCGGTGCCCTTTGTACTTCCTTTCATTGTGTATACGGTAGTAGGAACGCAGTTTGATATTCCATTGCCACAGATGATCGTACTTCTTTCGGCTGCCCTATTCACGCCGCTTGCTGCAGGATGGGTCACCAAGAAGCGATTTCCTTCCGCTGCTGGATTTGCAGACAGGAATTCCTTTCCACTATCGCTGGTGTTCATAATTCTTATCAACTACGGCATGTTCGCCAAGTTCTCAAACTATTTCTACAACGAACACCTGTTTCTCTTTCAATCCATCGCAGTCGCATTCCTGTGTTTTGGCGCTTACTGCCTTGTTGGATATCTTTCTGGAGGCAGGGGTAAGCAGGAGCGTGCAGCCGGACTAATTTCCATGACCTATGTCAACAATGTTCTTGTCGCGGTGTTTGCGTATCAGTTTTTTGGATCGCCAGTCGCTGCTCTGGCAGCTCTGTACAACATACCGTACTATGCAGGCATCGTTGTGATCAAAAAACTCATGCCAAAGGCTGAAATGCCGACCTAGGGCAATTTTGCTTCATGCCAGTTATTCAGGTAACGATGAGTGTGGGAAGAAATGTCGAACAAAAGCGCGAGTTGGTCAGAGTGCTGACGAAAGAGACAGCAAGGATCTTGGGGACGAAAGAAGAAAGCATCCGCATCCTTATCTACGAAGTCGCAAAGGAAAACTGGGGTAATGCAGGCATACTCGGTCTGGACATGAAATGACCCGCCTTTGCCTATTCGTCGACGGCTTTTAGTATAGCCTTTGCCTGCTTGTAGTGGACGGCATCTATCATTTTGCCTTCCAAGCTCACGGCTCCTCTACCGCCTCCTATTTCCATCGCCTCGCCTAGGGCCAGGACGACCTTTCTTGCCCATTCGATCTGTTTCATGCTTGGACGAAATACATTGTGTACCGGTTCTATCTGGCTTGGATGGATAATGCTTTTGCCAGAGTACCCCAGCAGTCTGGCACTGGTAGAGTCACGAGCCAACCCATCGAGATCCTCAATCTTTTGCCATATTGCGTCGATGGCATCTATTCCGGCAGCCCTTGCATCCACTGGGATCTTGGCGCGGGCATAGGAATAACCTGTTGGATCATGCTCATCATAGTCTAGCTTCATGTCATGGAGAAAATCGAAAACTCCAAAGACAAGGCAATTTATCCTGTCGTCGGCGGTTGCAATGCGATAGGCGTTTACAACTCCTTTTGCAGTTTCGATTGAGGGCATGATGTTCACGGACGGCCTACTGGCACTTTCAAGCGATGATATCTGTTTTACAACGTTCATGATTTCGCGATCGTCGTTGACCTTTGGTACGACTACTCCGTCCAGGCCGGCGCGCACTGCGGCTGCTAAATCCTCCGAGACAAGCCCAGACTCTACAGAGTTTGTCCTCACGTAAACCGAACTTTGATAATCTTCTTTGTGAGCGAGTGCGTCGGCAATTATCCTTCTTGCAGATGATTTCTCGTTTGCGGGAACAGAGTCTTCCAGGTCAAGGCAGATAATGTCAGCCGTCAGAGTCTTGGCCTTTTCCACAAACCGCGCATTGTTGCCAGGGACGAAAATCAGGCTTCGGAACATACGGCAAAGACGTAAGATAAAGTGTAAAAGCTTTCGCTTTTACAGCGATTGGGGCGTGGTAAGTATCTTGCCGAACTGCTGGGCATTGGCCATCATTATGTGGCCTTCCACCATCTTGCTAAACGGCAGAACAGTGTCAATTACTGGCTTTATCTTGCCCTTTCCCATCCAGAACAAGACGTCTTCGAGTTCGGCCTTTGTCCCCTGCGTCGAGCCGAGTAGGTTTGTTCCCTTAAAGAAGAGATATCGCAGATCTATGGTTGAGTCATAGCCGGTGGTCGCGCCAGTCGCAACGAGAGTTCCGCCCATCTTTAGCAGGCCGACTTCCTGCGGAAATGTCGCCTTGCCGATGTGCTCAAAGACAACGTCTACTCCCTGTTTTTTTGTGATATCGCGAACTTTTTTGTACCAGTCTGCTTCCCTGTGATTCACTGCGTAGTCGGCGCCAAGTTCTATGGTCTTGTCCATCTTGTCCTTATTGCCTGCAGTCGCAATGACAGTGCAGTTGTATAATTTTGCGATCTGGATTCCGACCATGCCGACTCCGCTTCCTCCTCCCATAATCAGCACTGTTTGACCAGGCTTTATTTTGGCCCTGCCAACCAGCATGTGCCATGCAGTCATGCCAACCATAGACGTGGCTGATGCGTCATTGAAAGAAACATTTTCTGGCAGCTTTGCCACGTTTACTTCTGGAAGGTGGGTATACTGTGCAAATGCTCCCCACAGCGGACCAGTCTGGAACCCCCAGATACTTCTGTCGTTGCAGTCGTACTCTCTGCCTGACGTGCACATGTCACAAACTCTGCAGCTCATGTTGGAATGAGAAACGACCCTATCGCCTGGCTTGAACTTGGTTACATCAGAGCCTACTTCGACAACCGTCCCTGCGGCGTCGCTCCCGGAAATGTGTGGAAGCGGGGTCTTGACAGGCTCGCCCCATATCGCCCACAGATCATTGTAATTATAAGCCGCAGCTTCGACCTTGATCATCACTTCGGTTGGCTTTATCTTGGGAACATCGATATCCTCGATCTTGACGACCTTTGTCGGATCCTTGTTATACTCTCTGAATACTGCTGCCTTCATAAATCGAGAAGAACTTTCCAGACCTTAAATAGTTAACTATCAGCTCCGGGTTATTCTACATTCAGAGGATTAGCGCCGGTCGATCTTAAAGTCTCTTTTTGGCTGCTGGATCCTCAGCAGCAGTTGCTTCAGCTCTTCGTCAGAGAGTGCCCTGTTTAGCCTACCTGATGACGCCGCATTGATAAGATAATTTTCTACCGAAGCGGCCAAGTCAGGTTTGACAAGCCGGACATTCATCAGGCGCTGTCTTGCCTGCGGATCAAGTAGGACCTGCAGTACTCGCTGGCGCATAGCGGCAGCCTCGGCTTCCTTCTGCCTTGCCTCTTCGTCATTGGGCTGATGGGGTTGTGGATGCGTCATATTATCATGCGTATCGCTGAAGCTGAGGAGCGGTCTTTATCAGCTCCTTGTGAATCTCTGTGGCAAGCCTGTCCAGCTTTTTCATCCCTTCACTTGAAACGATTCTGCCTTTCCCCTGAATCTTTACTAGATAGCCTGAAGCCTCCAACTGGTGCATTGCCTTGCGAATGATTGCTCCGCCGCTGTCCTTGTGATGCGACAGATTGTATCCTATCTGCTTTCTGCCGCCGTAAGCCACTTTGAGATCCGAAACGCCAAGCGGGCCGTGAAGGTAAATCTTTCTTAAGAGTGAAGCGCATCGAGTATACCACCAGTCCTTGTTCTGGGGCATCCTTTCGGCATGCGAGCCTGTCTTGACAAATACCGACCAAGCAGGAGGCTCGATCTTTTTGTCTTTCTTGAGCTGTTCTGCCAACTTTGAGATCAGCTCGTCAGCCGGAACGTCGTAAACCTTAGCCATGTATCTGCCAAGTTCTCCAAATCCCTTATAAAACCTTATTCCGCCGACAGCACTTTTCGGTAGACGTGGCCACATTTGAGGCAGGTTATCCTGACCGCCTTTGTATTTGACCTCCCCAGTCTGACCCTTGAGCTCCTGCCGGGAATTATCATTTGCTTGCATTCCTTGCAGTAGAGCTGCCTTATTTCATACGGAAGCCGCAGCCTAAAATGCATCGCCATTTCCTTGCCCACACGGGCGTGCCTGTTTGCACGCTCGTCATTAGTTTCTTTTCTAGCCTGCTCGACCAGTATTCGCACCCGCTCGGCGGCCAGATCTTTAAGGTGCTGCCTTTTCTTCACAGGAATACGGGCAATTAGCCAGCTCATAAGTCTTGAGACAACGGTTATCTGCATGGTCAAGTAACTGTACGTGTTGGAAAAACTTGAACAGTTGGCAGAGAGTTATGCCAAGCTAAAGGATGCTGGAGAACCTTCGCGGGTCGAACTTGCAAAGCTTGCTGTGTCTATTGTCGATTCCATATCTTCCCCGTCATTTTCATTCCCTGTAGCAAAAGAAGCCCTTGCAAGCAGCGGAACTATTTCATATACGTATGAAAAAAACGCGACCTACCCCGCGCTCTTTGAGTTCTTGGGCGAGTTACTCCACGCAAAGGTTCCCCTCGAAGTAGAGGGCGCCAAGTTTGGGCCGGGTGAGGTCCTAGTGAGCAAGGAGGACAAGGCTGACGCGGATATCGAGCTGGCATTGTCAACTAGGGAGCTGCAAAAGCTAGTCCACGCAAAGCGGACAGAAATTTTTACAAAGTACGCTGGTGCCGCTTCTCGTTAATATTAGGATCGTACAGAGAAAGCCGGTACGATAACCCTCATACTGGCAGAAGCGGCATTAGAGACCATACCTCAAGAGATCTCTGGCCACCCATCTGTGAAAAACCAGGCGCGCCGGCTTGAGGTCAAGTGGTCCGAACTCCTTCTTGACAAGAGCTATCATTATGCGGCGATGAAGAAGCTTCAGAATAACGCAAAGCGCGGCAGACCCGACATCGTGCATTTTGCCCTGATGGAAGCACTGTCGACCCCGCTCTTTATTGAAAACAAGCTGCGGGTCTACGTGCACACTACGAATGACAAGATAATCGCCGTTGCTGACTGCCTCAGGATACCTAAGTCGTATGTTAGGTTTGAAGGGCTTATGGTAAAACTATTCAAAGATGGATCTGTCAAGAGCGAGGAAGGCGCGGTACTTATGGAACTGACCGATGGGACCTTTGAGAGCCTGCTTGAAGGAATTGCCCCTGAAAAGATAATCGGCCTTTCCACAGCCGGTGTCAGAGGATCCGCCCAACAAGTAGGCAAGATTCTGACCGACTCTGAGAATTCCGCCGTGGTCATTGGGGGCTTCCCACGGGGCCACTTTTCTGAAAGAACGACAAGGCACCTTGGACCTACGTATTCAATTTCCAACATCGGGCTCGAAGCCCACGTCGTTATTGCCCGGGTAATCTATGAATGCGAAAAGTTACTTGAAAAAGGCGTCGACCATGAAGGCGATAAATAAGGCCGTAAGATACGGGCTTGAGAACTTGAATACGGTCCAAGAAGCCCTTTCGCTCGGTCGTGCCAAGAGCCACACCGACAGCGCTATCATGACGGCGCCAAATACGCTGGCTGTAACAAGATAGATCATTCCAAACTGGTTGAAGAAAAATGGAAGGACGCCAAATACAACCATCATCAGGGTCGTTCCTGCGATTACCCTTACCGATGTTTTCTCACTTGATACGACAGGGAGCATTGGAACGCGGGCAGCGGCATAGTCCTTCTTTACATGCAGGGCAAGGCTCCAAATGTGAGTTGGGATCCACAAGAAAACCAGGCCGGCCATGACAAGCCCGATTTCTATATTTTGAGTGGTCACCGCGACATAGCCTATCAGTGCGGGAGCGCCGCCGGAAAATCCCCCAAGTATGATGTTTGATTGGCTCTTTCTCTTGAGCCACTTGCTGTAGACTATGATGTTGTCAAAGAGCCCAAAGGCCATGAGCCCAAATGCCCAAGGATTTATGAACCAGGCGCATGCGAGCGATATTACCGCAAGTACCAGTCCAAACCTTAGCGCGTTGGTTGGAGATATCCTGCCGGAGGGAATCGGTCTCTCTTTTGTCCTGTCCATAATTGCATCGATGTCACGGTCGTTGTACCCTGTCAGTGTGTCCGCTGCGGCAGATCCAGCGGCGACTCCGCCAATCAGCAGTATCCATGTAAATGGACTAATCGGGATGTCAAAGAGAAACGATGCTGTAAGTGCTGCACCAAATGCTGTGAAAACGAGAAGATACCAGATCTTGGGCTTTGTTAACTCGTAGTAATTCTTGACCCTGCTTCCAACTGTTATCTGATGAGGTATAGTCAAGTTTCAGCGGTGAAGATTTAGTGAAACCTAATGATATTATAAGCTTACTTGGCGATCGACGTCGGATAGACCAATTCGCGCGTAGTCTTGCGCATCTCGATAAATGTCTCTGTCTTCTGGACGCCCTCTATCCTGCCTAATTTCTCAGATATCAATTGGTGCATTTCATCAAGCGAGCGCGCAGTCATCGTTACAAGTACGTCGAATCGACCCGTGACTTCTGCAACTTCCCTTACTTCAGGAATCTTGAAGAGCTCGTTTAGCACGTTATCTCTTAGCTTTGAATCCATGTTAATGCCAGTCAGTGCCTTTACGCTGAAGCCTAGGGCTTCGTCATTTATGACGATCGTGAATTTTCTTATCAAGCCTCGCTTGACAAGACGCTTTATCCTGCTGTAAACGACAGAAGAGTTTACGTTAATTTTCTTTGAGAGTCTCGGGACAGAAATGCTAGCGTCCTTTGCCAGCTCGCTGAGAATCTTTACGTCGAGGTCGTCGATTCTGCCCATTTGAGAATCAGGAGTAAGATCAGACCGGGGGTTAATAAACGTATGAAGTATCGCTAATCTGGACTGCAATTAGTGAATTTTTTCGAAATAACCAATTAAAAAGCTCTGCAAACATTAAACCGGGAATTTGATCACGTAGACGCGCAGGCTCATAAAGAAGCTTGTCGGCTCAAAGTATGGCAACAACCTTACAGTGGACGAGTACTTTAGCGACAGACTTTACTGCCACGTCCGCGGAATCTTGATGAAATAATGCAATCAGACGGCCTTGCAATGCTTTAGGCAGCTCTTGGACGATTACAGGATATTGCGGTCCTTCAATAGCTCTGCCAAGAGCACCGCACCTTTGGCTGAACCCATTTTTTCGTTATGCGACAAAAGGACATATTTTACGCCATTGTCAAAGGCAGTGTCCTTGCGAAGCCTGCCGACCACAGTGGTCATGCCATCATTGATTTCCCTATCAATTCTGGGCTGAGGCCTTGTCGGATCGTCATGGACTATGATATAGTCCTTCGGAGCAGTTGGAAGGTTCTTGATAGACACATTCCTTGAGAACTTTAACATTTCTTCCTTTACATCCTCCGCCTCCGCAGCTTTCTCCGTTTCTACAAACACTGTCTCCGTGTGACCATCGATCACAGGGACCCGCGTGCATGTGCAGCTCACCCTAAACGAAGTTGACGTAATTGTCCCATTATTCATGCTGCCAAGGATCTTTTTCGTTTCTACCTGGACTTTTTCTTCTTCTTTTGGAATGTACGGGATGACGTTGTCCATGATGTCAAGTGCAATTACTCCCGGCGATCTGCCTGCGCCAGACAGGGCCTGCATCGAAGTCATTATGACCTTTTCAATGCCAAACTTGTCCTGAATGGGCTTGAGCGTTATTGCCATACCAGTGGTCGTGCAGTTTGGCAAAGGCGCAATGAATCCTTTCCATCCCCTGTTCTTTCTCTGCACATTGAGAAGCTCGGCATGGCCGTCGTTAATTCCGGGTATCAATATCGGAACGTCATCTTCATATCGAAATGCTGCGGCAGTGCTTATTACTGGAGTGGACTTTGCAAATTTAGGCTCGACAACCTTGGCGTCGTCAGATTCTAGCGCGGTAAAGATCAGGTCGAATTTCTCTGGCTTGATATCTTCAACCTTGCTTACGACCATGTCCCTTACGTATTCCGGGACTTCTTCCCTGTTATGCCATCTCAAGATGCCAGAGCTGGGATCGCGAATTGCGTCGACGTACTTCTTGCCTGCTGACCTTTCAGAGGCGGCGACCTGGCCAAGTTCGAACCACTTGTGCTTGTTCAGGGCCACAACAAACTCCTGACCCACTGCCCCAGTGGCTCCAATTACCGCTACCTTTAGCATATGAAGCGGAATCGCAAATGCTGCTAATATTCGTTGTTGCTAGAACATGGAAGCGCTAACCGCAAGGAACAGAGTCGCGCTAACTCGTGTTTGACGATTTCTTGACGTTGAATCTGCCTTGCAGAAATACTGGTTCTTCAATGCCCCAGCTCCACTTCTTTAGAGGCTTTATCCGGATGTACGTGGCAGACGGATGATCAGTTTGAGCCATATATCCGCCTTGGCGAGTAACAACGTCTGCGATTCCATAAATTCTTAGTCCGCGCGGTTCCCACGGGTTTACAGATTTCAAATCATCAATGACTATTGCGACCATGCTATTTTTCTGGATGTTCTTATACTTTGTAGATTTGAGCAGATTCATTCCACCAACGTAAAAGTACTCACCATCAAAATCAAAACCAACGGGAGCAACATCGGGTTGTATGGAACCGTCAGTCAATGACGCAGTAGCTATGCGTGCGAGTCGCTGTGATCCGAGATACTGTTTCTCCCTCTCGGAAAACATTGCATTAGACATAATTTCTCGCCCCTCCTCGTTCAGAAAACAGAATACATTTTGCACTCATCGATGATTCTTGTTGCACGGCTCATTTAAAGATGGTAGCAATCTATTGCTAACCTAGTCCTTACAACGGTATTGGGTCGTATGGCAGACATTTTTTTCAGGCGTCGTAAGTTGCGTGAAATATACTCGTAGGCTCTTCTTCGTCTTTTATTATATCGATGAACGCGTGAACTCCCATGAAAAGAATTTGCTGCCCCGCGCATGATTACGGCTCCTGTTAGTGTTATTCTATTCCAGAATTAGTAATCGTTATTGATGTTATCCTTCGCACCGGTTCTGAGGCTCGATAGAGTGCAGCTCCCGCTCTTCAGATCACTATGATTAGTGCTAGAGGCTGCCGATAGATCAATTGTCAACTCTTCTTTTAACTTGCGATTATTATCCGTGTCTAGCTTCGCCCAATGTCTTTGATTCAAACTGTTTCGCACATCAAGGACGATGCGCTGAAAAGTGTGGTCTGTCCGGTCGTGATAAGGTTGGGCATCCAGGGCATCCCCGCGGCATCACTCTTGATAGGCGAAGTCAGCCTGAGCGGCTTTTTGCATTATGGCGTGCTGCTTCCCTCGCCTATTGGTGTTGAACTGTTAGAGTTTCCTTCAAGGATGATCTACCTTCTGGAGCGCCGCCGGCTTGTGTTGTTCAAAGCAACTAGAATCCTGAGAAAGCTTGCTTCTCTGTTTCAAAAGACCCGAGACTAGGCTAGCCTGGCCTGTGCTGGATCCGGATCCAGTGTATAGCCAAAAGGCTCGGTGACAGAATTGCATACCCCGGCAAGCAGTTCCAAATACCGTGCAGGATCATAGGCTGTCTTTTCTTCAACGAGCTCTATAGGGACGGCCTTTCTCGCGCGCCTGTAGTCAGCTATGATGTATCTTATGACCTGGCCAGCCTTTAGCGGCCTGCCTTCCGATGCAAGGCGCCCGAGCGCGTCATTTTCAATTGTTTTCCTGTCCTGATGCTGATCGGTATCTTTTGAAACCTGTTTTGTAAAGACCAGCTCTTCAATTGGAACCCTGCGATCAGCCAGCATTTTGGCATATCTGTCATAGAGATCCCTGACCTTTGGCATCAGCGCCCGGACTTCTACGACAGTGTTGCCCTCCGCCATTATCTTTAAGGCCTGCACTTGAAACCGTGAAAATAGCGTCGGAGTATCATGCCGCCTCGCCTCTATCCCTCTAATCTTTAGGCTGCCGTCCCCAAACGCTCCGAAATACCGGTTTGCCACGGGGACCTTGCTGCTTTCCCGCGAGTGGACAAAGGCAATCCACTTGTAGACGCCCTCAAAGCTTACCTCAAAGCCCGTCTCCCGCTCTATGGCGTTCTTCAGACCCGCATAGTCGCTAGCCGTGGCGCCCCTCTTTTGCATCCAGAGTGAGTCTATGATGCCATGCAAGACCCTGAACCCCAGCCTTTCGACTATCCTTGACGCCTGCAAAAAGACATGCCTGTCAAATGCGCAGACGGCGATGTGTGCATCTATCCGGCCGTACTTGGCGTTGTTAAAACCCAGGTACCCAAATGAAGTTACGAGGATCCACTTGAGCGAGCTCTGCCGGGCGTCATAGATCTTTTTCAGATGCGGATCGGAAGTTTCTCTTTTGAGCCCTTTGTATTGATCTCTTTTTTCTACGAGTATCCTAAGCGCCTTTGGTACTATTCCCAGTTTTTTTTCGCATATGTTGTACCCAAGCTCTGGCACCTTTTCTTTTGAATCAGGGCAGCAGCTGCATCCCACGGTCTCGGCAGAAAGATTCCTTTTCATCATGATGTTTGGATATAGCGACGCAAAGTCAAACTTGGCGACTTGTTCATGCAAGCCTATTTCTGGCTCGAATATGAACCCTCCCCTGTCGGCCACCAGCAGCTCCTGGTACGTCTTGAAGTGCTCTGATGCCACCGGCTTCCAAGGTATCATGACGCCGTTCTTTGTCGCGTGGTAAAACTGGAGGCTGCTCATACATTTTCCAATTGATGCACGTGACGCGGTGTGCAGCGGCATCCTGCATATGCGCGCAACTTCATAGAGGCCGTCAAGCCCCGCTTCGTCCCAGATAAATGAATTCTGCGTGTCGAGGTGCACGCGGCCATGGAGCCTTATCGCGGAGGGCTTGAAGTGGATCCTGCCGTATGAAAAATACGATGTCCCTTCTTTTGCTGGCCTGACCAGGGGCATTGAGCGGTCCCTGCTCAGCGAAAATCCTACGCCATTCTGCTCTGCCCTGTTTATCAGATAGGGGAAGAGAAACGAGTCGCCGCCGTCTGTGAAAACAAAGTCAGGGTCTATCTTGGCAACTCTCGATTCCAGCCCCGCAAATATGTCAGCCTCAGAAGTGCAGGCTATTTCCCAGGTCTCGCCCCCCTTGCGTATAACGACACAAGCCAGCGGATCGGAGAACTTTGGTAGAGTGCCTGCATCTTTTTTTATTCTGACATCCAAATGTATGGTCTTGAATTCAGGCAGGGCATAGTCTGTAGACCATACGTCGTCCTTGATGTCCCATTCCAGTTGCATACTTTTGGAGCGTATTTCGCAATACGCAAGTGGAAAGAGGTTGTGCTCGTAAAAGTATGACTGGGCAGGGAGCAGGTCTACGTTATAGAGGCGCAGCTTTCCGAACCTGCCGCCCAGTCTTTCAATGCGCCTTGCAACCGATGGCATTTTTGCAGAATCATTTAGCCTCAACTTGAGCACGACAGATTTGGTCTGGTCGGTTAACCTTTCCTGCCTGCTGACAAACTGGTGTCCACAGATATGCTCCGACACGTCTCCGTCATGGAGGACTGCGCGCAGATCGCCGCTGTCATCCGCTGCAACATAGATTGAAGGCGCCCAGCTCTTGTCTTTTAGCTTTACAGCGCCTCCGTCGCGCTGCCGTACCCAGCAGGCCATGCCATCACGCTGTGGATATGTGTCGAGCAGCCAGCCCGCGGCTGTCAATGCTTTGCGCCTTTTTTGAGCAATGAGACGAGGCAGCCTATCGTCTTGTGCTGCGAAAATATCAACGCCATCGGGAGCGATTCGGCAGGAAAAGGCTCTCCTTTTGCGTTAATAGCCTGCGCATATCTCTGGCAGTCGTTTAACATTGCCTTGAACAGCTCCCTGTCCTCGGACCTCAGGCTCTCTGCAAAGCCGCGCCATGACTCTATCTCTTTTGCAAGCACGTCTTCTTCTGGAAATAGTCCCATGCTATGTCACTAGTTGAAGCTGTCCGGCGATCCTAGCCAGCTGCTTGTAGTGGTGAAATACCAATGCAAGCATGATTGGCTGTATCCTTACAGGCTTGGCAGCGTACGAGCATGCTGAAATGTAAAGTCGGGCGTCGGCGAACATGCTGTCAAATTCTTTTCTGTCGTGTCTGTTTAGGGAATTGCGAAATGGTTTCCATTCTCTTTCTTCTTCGGCCAGAGCCAGCCGAAATGACGGCATTGTCCTTCCCATGCGGATCACCGCTAGCAAGAAATTACGCGCAGTTCCTTCTCTGGCACAAGCGCTTGCTTTGATCTGTTGTGATTGCAGAGCATGATGCAAAGCTCGCCGCCTTTCTTTGCAATCTCTATGCGCTTGCCAAATGCCTTTAGGATCTGGACGTTGTAAGGCGACTCGTCCTGTATAGACAGGAGCATCAGGACATCGGTTATTTTGTTAAGCGATGCCATGATTTCATTTATCAGGTATCCAGCCTCACCCTTGCTGATCTGCGGATCCTGTGTGAACATTTTGAGCAGATCAGAGATCACAACCAACTTGGAATTAAATTGCCGAATGGCTTGCGGCAGCTCGTGTGTTATCACTCCCGCCAGCTGGTGGATGGTAAATGCCCTGCTTACAACTATTCCACTCAAGACCTTCTGGACTTCAAGGCCTAGCTGGCGTGCAAAGCTGACGCACTGGTAGATGTCAGAATTGTTGCCTGCATCTATGAATATTATTGATTGCGCGTCGATCCCGCCTTGGCGTATTGGCATCAGCGCTTGGATGCACAGCCTTGCTACAAACAGGTTTGCGTTGTTGCCTGCGATGCACAGCCTATCTCCCAAGTGCAGGGCAAGAAAGGAATCTATGCCTTTCATGCCAAATTTGAGTGCGGCTTTGATCTCATAAGCCGTCTGTAAAGGCTGCAAGTGGGCAGCAGGACTGGCACATTTTTTTGCAGTGGTCTGCATGGTATCTGAAAGCAGGCTGCCGCATGCAGGGCAGTCCTCAGATACGTTTGACGATCTGTCCATGTACGCCGTTTCTCTTATCGGAGTGTTGCATTTTGAGCAGAAAAACTGGATGCTCTGTCCAGAATTAGCCATGAGGCGAGCTCTGCAAAGTTGCTTATAACATGAGTAGCACTAAAGGGGGAGGGGGCGGATATGTTATAACATGTTATAATATGTTAACTCATTACCGGCGCAACGATCACGACTCTCGTCGCAGTATAGCTTTCGCACAATCAATGTATGCCATTGTGGGACTCCATCACGCCAAGCTTTCTTGAAGTAACGGTAATTTGTGCCTAACAAGGCCCAGAAAAACATTCTAAATAGACCGTGCGCGAAGGGGGACAGGGATGGGGGAGGTGACAGCTAGCAATGGCACAAGCGCCTGCACCCATGGTGGAATGTATTCGGTAAACCACAAACTGGTCAAAGTTGATTGTAGCTCGAGCGTTAACCCCCTAGGGACACCACCAGGTGCGCTAAGGGCGATCGTAAAGCACGCCAAGGAACTTTCCTCGAGATATCCTGATCCCGAGTGCACCGAACTTAGAAAAAGCTTGTCAGAGTACCTAGCGCTTGACCCAAGCTGGATTGTCGTGGCCAACGGGGCCGTTGAAATCATTTACTGGTTCGCGCAGGCATTTGCAGGAAAGGCAGTAGTGATCCCAGCGCCCACTTTCTGCGAATACGAGCTCGCGTCCCAGCTGGCAGGTGCGACCGTGAGGTTTGCTCAGATGCGCCAATTCATACTAGACTCTGATTCGATTATCAGGCAAGCAAGGGGAGCCGACGCGCTTTACCTATGCAACCCTAACAACCCAACAGGACTACTTGCCACAAGCGAGATAGAGAGGATCATAACCAACGTAGACAAACAAACAGTAGTGCTTTTGGACGAATGCTTTATCGAGCTAGTAGATAGTACAGACAGGAATAGCCTTATCGCGAAATTGGCAGAATTTGACAACCTGATAATTCTGCGTTCACTGACAAAGTCATTCGGCCTTGCAGGACTGCGTGTAGGTTATGCCTGTTGCAAGCCTCCCAATGTGGAGAAACTGAAAATGCGGAGGATCCCGTGGAATGTCAATGGCTTGGCACAAGCTGCCGGTGTAGCCGCGCTTTCTGATTCCAAATATCTAGCGCGCGCGAGGCGGATCATCGCAAGGGAGCGCAAGTTCCTCTTCGAGAGGTTGTCCAGAACAAAGTCATTTGATCCAATGTACTCTGATGTCAACTATTTCATGCTGAACCTGCGCGACAAAGACTCCACAACATTCAGAGATTCACTGTTAAGGAAAACGGGCGTCCTTGTGCGCGATTGCAGCACTTTTACCGGGATGGACAGACATCATGTAAGGATTGCCGTCAAAACTCGCAGCGAGGATCTGCGGCTTGTCAAGGCACTGGAGGTCTTTGATTCTGGCTAGGCGTGCACGGGTCCTTATGATTCAGGGGACATCGTCAGGTGCAGGCAAGAGCACGATCGTGATAGGGCTATGCCGCATTCTTTCCGATGCCGGCTACAAGGTCTCTCCATTCAAGGCGCAAAACATGTCGTCTAACTTTTTCACGACTTCCAATGGCGCCAAAATCGCTAGGGTTCAAGCCATTCAGGCAATGTCGGCTCGGCAAGAACCGGACCCTAGGATGAACCCGATTCTACTCAAGCCGCTGGGAGAGTACAGAAGCACAGTGTATCTCAATGGCAGGTTTTACGCAGAAATGCACGCAAAGGAGTATTATGAAAAATTTGTCATGCGGCAGGGGTTTCCGACTGCGCTTGAGGCCCTGGATAGCCTGAGAAAGGAAAGTGACGTTGTTGTTATCGAAGGCGCGGGATCCCCCGCAGAGATCAACATCGCAAAATATGATATTGCCAACATGCTGCTGGCAGAAAAAATCAAAGCTCCAGTGATGATCGTAGCAGACATTGAAAGGGGTGGCTGTTTTGCTAGCATTGTAGGTACCATGATTCTTCTAAAGCCATCGCAGCGGAAGCTTGTTCGAGGATTCCTGATAAACAAGTTCAGAGGGGACATCAGCATCCTTGCGCCGGCCATAAAGGAGATTCAGAAGATTACCAAAAAACGCGTCCTCGGGGTCGTGCCCAAGATAGAATTTGATTTGCCTGAGGAGGACTCGCTTGTGGGCGGCCGGCGTCAAGACAATGCAGATGACTTGCCGCGAGAGTCATGGAACTGGCAGATAGACCTTGTCGCAAAGGCAATAAAGGAAAGCGTTGATATCGATAGGTTAACAGAGGTTGCGGGGTTATGATAGCGTTGATCATGGCATTGGCTGCCGGGATTGGGCTTGACTATGTCCTTGGCGATCCCAGGAATAGATATCATCCAGTCGCCTGGCTTGGAAAAGTAATTGGATTCGTTATCCCATATCTCAAATCACGCACCGGCAATGTCGAGAAAGCGAAAGGCGCAATCTTTGCGATCACGATTGTGGCGGCAACAGGGTTTGGAACATATTTCTTGGTCTACGCCAGTGAATACGTTGCAGGAATTCTCGCGTTCGGAGTAGTTTCGGCAGTAGTGCTAAAGCTTACGATCGCAGTAAGAGGGATGGAAAGACATGCCCAGGCGATCATGAGGTGTGTGGAGGCAGGAGATTTAGAAGGAGCTCGCAACAATCTTGCAACGATAGTTAGAAGAAACACGAACGATTTGTCAGAGCAGCACATACTTTCCGCCACCATCGAATGCATTAGCGAAAGCACGGTTGACGGGATCACCAGCCCACTATTCTATTATTCTCTTTTTGGACCCGCAGGCGCAGTGGCATACCGCACAATAAACACTCTTGATTCGATGGTTGGATACAATGATGATTTCTTCAAAAACATCGGGTGGATGTCTGCCCGGCTTGACACGTTGGCGAATTACGTTCCCGCAAGGTTGACCGCGCTTCTTATGATTATTTCTGCAAAGATCATTGGCGCCGACTGGACGAATTCCCTCCGGATGTTGCAGCGTGATCATACAAAGACATTCAGCCCGAACGCCGGATACCCTATGGCTACTATGGCCGGCGCTCTGCGGATTCGCCTAGAAAAGATTGGTCACTATTCACTTGGGGACGAGCAAGAACCTACTAGCCTTGAAAAGTGCCGAGCGGCTATTGCAATCATGAAGCTTACGACTTTGCTCTTTAGCCTCATTGTATCACTTCCCTTAATGTGTGTGCTGTATCTCGCCGGCTGGTGGAGCCTCCTATTTGGCATTTCTTAGACCCCTGCAGTCTGTACTTGGATTTCTCACGATTCTCCCAGCGGGCAAGGAACACGACATCAGATTTGTCGCCAGTAACATGTACCTTTTTCCAGTGGCTGGCATCGTTATCGGTGCTATCGTCGGTGCGATGGCTTTTGGAATCTCGCCATATCTTCACCCACTGGTCATTGGGCTACTTGTTACTGGCGCCTTTGTGATCATTACCGGGGTCCACCACACCGACGCGCTGGCGGATTTTGCCGACGGATTGATGGCAAAGGGTGACAAGGAGTCCAAGCGAAAGGCGATGAGCGATCCGGCAGTGGGCTCTGCCGGAGTGGCGGCTCTAGTCCTGTATTTTGCTGGAATGATAATCGTCTTCCAGGTCGGTAGCCTCCAAGGCTATGGAATCCTTCTCGCCATCATTACTGCGGAAGTGATTGCCAAGTACCTGATGGTCTTGCTTGCACATAGAGGAGTGTCTGCATGGGAAGGATTCAGTTCGCCCTTTATTGCCGCGATGAAGGACAGGCGTAAAGTCCTTGCCGCCTCGGGAATAATGATAGTCGTAGTATGGTTCGCCGGCGGTTATGCGGGCCTGGTCGCGTTTGTTGTCTCGTTGTGCATAGCAGCGATCATGAAGTACGTTTCAGGCAAAAGCTTTGGCGGCATTTCAGGGGATGTTCTAGGAGCCACCAACGAAGTTACTCGGCTGGCGTCACTCATGGTGCTCGCGTCGGTGGTAATTTGATAGCTGTCATTATGTGCGGCGGTTCGGGGACTAGGATTGGAGGCGATATCGAAAAGCCGCTTGTCAGTCTAGGGGGATCTCCTCTTGTCGCACGAGTTGTTGGCGCTCTCCGCAATTCTCAGAGGTTTGAGAGGATAGTGGCAGCAGTCTCGCCGATCGCCCCAGCTACGGGGGATTTCGTCAGGTCTATTGGGGTACAGGTCGTTGAGACTTCGGGCGCTGGGTATTCCCAGGATCTATCGACGGTGCTAAACGACTTGCGCCCAAACAGAGTGCTGGTGATTTCAGCCGACATGCCTCTAGTAAGCAGTCAAATCATTGACGAGATCGCTTCAAAAGAACAGACCAAACCCTTGCTCTCTATAATTCTGACAAAAGAATTCGTGGACCGCATTGGGATCACGCCTAGCGTCGCCTTTAGACATGGCGGAGTTGACTATTGCCAATCAGGTATAAGCATCTTTGATACTTCAAGTCAATCGGCCGGCGAAGTAGAGGAAGAGTACGCCATCATGGACAGGACAGAAATTGCACTTAACGTGAATACAATAAAAGAGTTGGAGCTGGCAGAGAAACTACTGGTCCAGCGCGCTTAAGACATTGCCCAGAATCAAAGCCTTGCTACTTGACTTTTCCGCCAGCTTTTCGCCGCAGGATTTGCAGGCGATATCTGCTGTAGTGTGAGAGTATACAACCGCCTTTTCGCCGCACTTTGGACACTGGACAGATAGGAATGAGCTTTTCGGCTTTGGGATCATTATGCTTTCTCGCCTCATTTCTATCAGATCTCCAGCTTGCGGATCCTCATGCCTTGCTTCATAGTCTTGAACTGACAGGTCTTACAGGTATAACGTAATGTCATTTTCTTGGTGGTCTTGGCGGTCCTTTTCAACTCGGGAAATTTCTGCCCGCCGTAACCCTTCTTGTCCTCGGCGTGCCTCCTCGCACCCTCTGCCACAGTTCTGTCCTTGCCCTTCTTATAAAGGCCGACAGACTGGACGGTGTGAGTCTTGCACCGTGGACAGAACTTGCGCATCTCCTTCTGCATCTTCATATACAAAGTCGATTCCTGTCAAGGGTAATTTAATGTATATCTGAGTAGCCCCAGCTGGATCAAATCAGAAAATCTAATATACTACCTTGCAGACCCTTCAGACAGTATGTTCGAATTCCTGTTAAAGCAGAGCATAGACCCAGCTGCATTTCCTGTGTGGATTCCATTGACTTTTGGTCTGGTCGTCGGTCTGGCCTATGCAATTGCTTCAGGCCTAAGGCGCAGTAAATAGATAATAAGCGCCAGCCTTTTCTTTTTCTCAATGATGTTTATAGCCACCCAGCTGCCTTAGCAATGCCATGGGCTTCTTGCGTCATGAAAAGAACGAATGCGAAGATTGCCATGAAAAGTTTTCAAGCTATGACGAAATGGTCAGGCACGCCCGGGACACCCATAAGCGGCACGTAGTAAAATGTAGTTCATGCGGTAAACAGTTCCTCCACGAAAAGGACAGGCTGCACCATGCCAGGGAGGAGAACGAGAAGAAGGTAGACTTTAGGAGACACAAGTCTTAATTTCCAAAGCGTTTTGATAATTGCCATGGATTTTCCGGTAAAGATTGGCGCTACAAAGGATCGCACAATTACTGTTGATTCGAACCAGACGACTAGCTTTCTCTGGGAGGGCGAGAACGTGCTTTCTACGCCTTCAATGATCGCAGAGATGGAGGAGACGTGTAGGCTCTTGCTCAAGGAGCAGGTGATTCCTGATGGCCAGTGGGATTCTGTTGGAACCATAGTCAATGTTAAGCACCTTGCCGCGACGCCTGTCGGCGCGCAAGTGTCATTGAAGGCAAAGGTAGTCTCATTTGAAGGGAGGCGTGTCATGTTTGATGTGGAGGCATTTGACAAGGTGGAGAAGATAGGCGAGGGCAGGCACGAGAGGTTCATGATCAACGTCCCCCGCTTCAGGGCCAATTTTGACGAGAAGGTAAGAAGGCTCTCGAAGGGGACGGCGTAATAATCTATAAAAGACGGTGCGGGATTGTCTATTTATTCTATAGGTGAGTTGGTATGTCGATTCAAACAACCGCTGGCGGAATGCCAGTAATAATCTTAAGGGAAGGAACAAAAGAGACCAAAGGCCGCGATGCCCAAAAGAACAACATCACTGCCGCAAAGCTGATCGCAGAGATTGTTAAAACCTCTCTTGGCCCAAGAGGGATGGACAAGATGCTTGTCGATTCGCTTGGGGACGTG
>Ga0070694_100000054_pt1 | contig 52685 bp, 49 predicted proteins | sample KBSK1251metaG_FD_65470 | JGI IMG/M metagenome (GOLD analysis project Ga0070694, IMG submission 65470) | Corn, switchgrass and miscanthus rhizosphere microbial communities from Kellogg Biological Station, Michigan, USA - KBS K1-25-1 metaG | ecosystem: Host-associated > Plants > Roots >...
GCGCATGCCCTGGATTCCCACCAGGTCGGATGCCGCGGCCGCGCGATCGAAATTGACCCAGGCGTCGCTTCCCCAGTTTCCGAAGCTGAGGACGACCTGGGCCGCGGGATAGCCGGCATGGATCGCGTTCGTCATGTCGGCCAGGTAGCCGTCGAACGGCTCGTACGTCGAGATGCCGCCCTTGTTGAATTCGGATTCGAGGAAAACGACGACGGGCGCGCCACCCATCTTCGCATCCAAGTGGTCGGTCAGTTGCTGACCCAGTTGTTGCCAGCCCTCGCGCGTCTTCTGCGCATTGTGAAGGGTCGACCAGCAACCGTTCTCGACACAGGCGACGGAGATGTCGTCTCCCCAGTAGTAGAAGTGGATCGCCGGCGTGACGCCGGCGCTCTTCATGTTCGCGAGTTGAGCGTCCGGGCCGCCCCAACCGGACGTGAGCGTCCAAGGTCCAATCCAGAATGTGCCGTAATCGGGTTTCACTCCGGCCGCCGTCTGGGCCGAGATGGAACTCGCGTCCATTCCGAACTTGGCCGCCTCGGAGGTTGCCTGCGGGGTCGCGCCGATTGCCACGAAAATCATCGCGCCCAGGAGGGCTCCGAACGTGGACAGACTTACCAGTACGTGTTTCATCGTGCCCTATTCCAGGGTGGGGAGCCGGCTCGTTCACCGGCACACGATTCCCGTACCGCCCCCTAGGGCGCCCTGGGAAACCGCTCCTACCCGTACGCACATGTTCGGTTCCCCCCGGATTTAGCCTGGATTGGAATCCAGTAAATGCCGGCTTTTCCCGGAAAAACAAGTATAAGGCGTTGCGGGTGAGCGGCCAACGCGGGCCGAGGCGACCCGCCTCTCCAAGATGGCCGTGATCCAGCCACCGGGCGGCCCGTGCACGGTGCCGGCTCGGCCGAGGCGCCCGCCCAGGGTCGGGCGCAGGCGGCGTCCGGCGACGGGAGGCTGACACCCAGGCCAAGGGTTCTGCCCGGGGATTGAGACCTGCCTACGGCCAGGTGAAGTTCTCGCTCGTGGCCGTGGCTCCCAGGGAGTCCGTCGCCCGGAAGGTCACATGCGACCCGGAGACGACGAAGAAGCTCTTGGCCCACGTCCCCCAGGAGGTGGGTGACAAGCCCACCCAAGACGCGCCGTCGACCTGGGCGGCGACGGTGACGACCGAATGGGCGGACGCAACGTCGACCTCGACCCACCAGTTGTTGATCCCCGGCGGCACGCGGAACGTGGCATCGAAGGTCGGCGGAGGCGCCGTCGTGCCTGTGGGCGTCGTTGAGGTGGACGGCGTCGACGTGGTGGTCGGCGTGGGAGTCGGGCCGCCGTCGCCCGTCGTGCTCCGCCTGGTCAGCGTCCCGTCCATCCACGTGAATGGAAGGCTCTGCGACGTAGCCAGATTCGTGTCCTTGGCGAGGAACTCGACCTGCGTGCCGGCCGGTGCATTGTACGAGGACGTCCACGCGCCCCAGGAGCTCTTCGTCATCGTCTTCCACGGCCCCGCGTTGAAGCGGTCCTGCATGCTCGCGATCGTGTGAGGCGCGTCCGGGGAAATGTATACCTCCTGCCACCAGGGGTTGGGAGCCTTGATGGTGAACTTCGCGCCGAAGGCACCCTCTAGCACGGGTGTAGTCGGTGGTGAGGTCGGCGTGGACGTCCGAGCCGTGGTCGTGAAGGAGGGTGTTCCGCCGAAGGAGACGTACGGGAGGTGGGGATAGACGGAGCTGTAGGCGGCGTGCGTGTCGTAGACGAGGATGCTGCCGCCGGAGACCGTGTTGCTTGCCGGAGAGGCGGAGAGGACCCATTGCATCGTGCCCGTGCCCCAGAGGTCGGCCAGGATGGGACCGCGCGTGACCTTCCAGGGATGGGTACTGACGAAGGTCTCCTTGACGCCGGTGCGGGAATCCAGGTACCAGATCCCATCGCCGCCGGAACCGGGGCCGTTGGCCAGGACCTCCTGGACGCCATCCCCGTCGACGTCGCCAAGGACCAGGTCCTTGTTGCTCCAGTAGGTGGGGATGGTCTGGCGCCAGGTTTGGCTGCCGTCGCGCTCGAGCCGATAGTAGTTCGCGGGCCCGGTGACCTTCCAGTCGTCCTCGACCGGAATGCCGCCCTTGTGGCCGATCGTGTTCCAGTCCCCCCAATAGACCTCATTGTTGCCGTCTGCGCCCGCGTCGACGACGACGGGGTGGCCGTAGCTCAGGGGGTTGCCTCGCTCGAGGTCTTGGAAGTGCCAGAGCTCCTTTCCTGCACTCGAGAGTGCGAGAAGCAGTGCGTGGTCGTTTGTGTAGTTGACGGTGTCATGGCTGTCGCGGGCGGCGACCACGATGTCGGGTCCGCCCAGGCCGTCGAGTTGGCCGATGCCCGGACCGATGGGGATGCTGCCGGAGCGTAGGTCGTAGTGGGACTTGAGGTCGTAACCCCACATCCACGCTCCGGTGCGTCCGTTGAGCGCGGCGACGACGCCGCCGTCGGAGACGTGGACCACGTCGGGCCAACCGTCGAGGTTGAGGTCGGACACACCGGGCTCCGCGTTGCCGCCGCCAAGACAATTCTTCCAATAGAGCGAACCGTCCCCCCGGAGCGCGATGAGGCCGAACTCTTCCGTGGCCGCGAGGATCTCCATGTGGCCGTCCTTGTCGAGGTCGGCCAGGACGGGCTTGGCGTCCATCCCGGCGCCGCCGAAGCAGTCATTGGCGCGGCGCTCCCACTCCTTGACGAAGCCCATGTGTCCGGAGTTGCCCGATACGGAGTCAAACCGGAACGAGGTGATGTATGCGGCGGAGTTGGCGACGATGATTCGCGTCGTGCCGTCCTGGCTCATGACGGCGACCTCGGGTCCGTTGAATGAGCGCGCGCCCCAGCCGGACGGAAACCTCGTCGTGGTCTCGAAGAGGACGTCGCCGGTGCGGGAGTTGAACACGTAGACCCATTGGTTGTCGTTCTGGGCGATGATCTCCAATTGGCCGTCGCCGTCGATGTCGAACACCTTCGGAGGGTTGGAGTCGAAGTCCTTGAAGGGAACCTGAGAGGTTACCGTTCCGTTCCAGATGGACAGGGACCGCACCGTCGCGGCCGTTGCGTCGGGCGGGAGGGCCAACAACAGGGCGCCGCCCAGCAGGGCGAGCACAACGACCCATAGCAGCGCTCTCGCGCGCGACGGTGACATGCCCTGACGTTGGCGAGTCCCGGTTAGGTTCGTTTGGGTGCAAAACTGTGCCTCGCCCCGGTGGGGCGACGAAGGGTTCTTCGCTCGAGTCCGTTCGAGTTGCGCATCGGTCTTCGGGTCCGAACCCAAACCGGGGCCCAGCCCACGGGTCAGGCCGTGGGAACACCGAGTCCTTTGGTTCCACCTGGACTCGAGGACCATCGCCCCGTTGTGCCTAAGAAGCGAGACGGCGGCGGGCTGCGCCGCGTTCCTTGAGGCTGCTCATGCCCGGGGTCGCACCCGCACGAACGCGAGCACGAGCGCGGCTAGGGTGACCAGGATGCTGAGACCGGGGACGCCCGCGAGGCGCGGAGCCGCCTGAGGCGTGTGATCCCTTTCGATGGACGGCACATCGAGGCGAGAGATGCCCTCCCACGTTGAGAAGTAGAGGCTGGCACCATCCGGCGCTTCGTGAAGGTCCAGCAGCATGCCCTCCGTCTTGTACACAATCTCGTCCTTCCACGCGCCCGCGTCCTGCCACAAATGATGGATGCTACCTTCCCGGAGAGAGGCCCAGTAGAATTCGCCCCGCCAGAACGTCGCCCCCGTGGGCGCCGCGGAGCCGTTTTCGTAGAAGGTCATGATGGGCTCGGTGTAGCCTTTGTCCGTGGGACAAGGCGTGCTCACGCCGTTAAGTCCAAGACCCTCGCATTCCGGGTACCCATAGTTGCCCCGCTCCCGAATGATGTTCACTTCGTCCCGGCGCCAACCGCTATTCTCGGTGGCCCAGAGTTCTTTCGTTCCGGGGTCGTAGGCCAGGCCGTACACGTTGCGATGCCCTTTCGAGAAGACCAGACCCTCAAGATTGCCGGCTACGGGTTCGCCCGTGAGTGTCATGCGAAGGACCTTGCCGAGCAGCGACTTTGGATCCTGGGCCGGCCATCGCAGCTGGTTTTCCCCGGTGCTCACAAACATGGTCCCGTCCGGAGTGATGAGGATTCGGCCGCCGTTGTGTTCTTCGGCGCCCGGAATTAGGGCCAAGACGGTCTCCCTCCCGTCTTCGATGCGAACGAGCTTGTTGAGACCGGCGGAGGCGTTCAAGGTCGGTTCGGTGTAGTAGAGGAAAAACACGCCGTTCGCCTCGAAGGCGGGATCGAGGGCGAAACCCACGAGGCCCCGTTCGTCGCCCGACGCCACGCTGTTGACGTGGTGGCGGACGGTCCGGAGGCCCGTGACGGAATCGAAGCTGGAGAGGTTTCCCCGGTAGACCTCGGCGTACCATATGCTTCCGTCGGGTGCGAGCGCAAAGTTGGCAGGACCCTCGAGCCCGGTGACGATGGGCACAGCCCGCGCCTGGGACCAGTCCAGCGGCGGCGCGTCGCCGCCGGCCAGGGCCGTGCCACTCCAGACGGATGCCCCAACGATGAGCGCAAGCAACTGAAACGCGCACATCGCGGGCAGGCTGGCGAGGGGATTCATCGTGGTAGGTCCTTGAGGGACGAGATGAAGAATGACGCTCGAGGGTGCTTATGCATTCCTTGGGCAGGACATGTTCAGCTTCTCCGCTTGGGCCCGGAGGCTACTCGGGTCGTCGGAACAGGCATACATGATGGATTGGGCAGCGAAGCGGTTCAGCAGCTGTGGATATTGGCGTAGGGCGACGCGCTCAGTTTTCGTGTGAATACAATCTAGTTAAGTAGGCTCTTCGGCGAGGTCCGCTCGGTGAGCGACAAAATGTCAAACAAGCCAACGGGAATCTCGAGAAAGCTGAAAATCTGGAGTCTGGTCGGGGCGCTCGTCCTGACGGGCTCGGTCACGGGCATCGCCACGGCGTGCCACTGCGACGAAATCTTCGGACAACTCATCGGCGCCGGAGGCGGCGGCTCGGGCAGCGGCACGGGCGACATCGTCGGGTCCGCTTCGGGCGCGGCCAACGGGACCGTCTCCGGCGCGGGCGAGGCCAGCACGGAGCTCAAGGCAGACGTGGAGGCCGGCGCGGACCTCAACGTGCAGATCCGGCAGGAGCTTGAGGCGGCTCTCACGGCCAGCCACGAGATGCGCGCCCACGCCGAGCTCATGCTTCAGTACAGTTACCAGTTGAGCGCCGAGGTCCGTGCGAAGGTCCAGGCGCAAGCCGAGATCATGATCCAGGCGTCGGCCACCTTGGAGTACAAGGTCCGCGCCCAGATCGACTACTGGGCCAAGGCCCAGGGTGACGTGGCGGGCTTCGCGACGTACACGACGCAGAAGAAGCTCGAGGGCGCCCTGCGCGACGGCTGCGACGCATCCCTCGTCTCCACCGACGACGTCAACGCGGCGCTCGCGCTCGCGCTGAGCGTCCAGGTCGGCGCGAAGGCGACGCTCGAGATCATGGCCAAGGCCGCGCTCGAGTACTCGGTGCAGGCCAAGGCGGCCGTCCAGGTCGAGGCGCAGTTCGCCCTCCAGGCGAGCGCGCAGGCCACGGCCAAGCTTACGGCCTCGGTCGAGTACATGGTCGAATGGTCCGCCCACGCCAAGGTCATGCTCGGGGTCCTCCTCGAGGGCAGCGCCTACTTCCGCGTGAACGGCGTCGGCTACGCGACGAGCCAGAGCCGCACGGTCGGCCAGGCCGTCGGCCAGACGACGAGCGGCGGCAACGCCGGAGGCAATGGCCTCTAGGCGCGCCATCGTCCCTCTTCCCCCTGCCCGCGGTCGTCCCCGCGGGCCGTCTCTCCCTTCGGCTCCGCTTCCATTTTTTCTTGCTCGTGGGCTCCTACGAGGAACTCGGGGGCAAGATCACCTCGACGGCCGCCGCCGCATCGCACGTCGAGGCGCAGGCCTCCGTGACCATCGCGGCCGCGGTCTCCGGTTCCGCCAATAGCGGCATCGAGGGCGCGGGCCGTGTCGTCGCAGGGATCCGCCGCCAGGCAGATCCCCTCTCCTCCCCCAAACCGGTGAACACCATGCACGTTGCAGGACCCATCCAAAACGCGGACGAAGCGCGAATGCTGAAACAGGCGGCCTACCTGTCTGAATTGCGCACGCGGACCCATCCGCCGCAGCGCAGGCCCACGAGCGCGGAGCCCCGGACAGCCCCGGCGAGGCCGACGCTCGTTACCTATTAGTCGCCCGGCACGTAACCAATCCCGGACCGCCCTGCGGACGCGCCGCGGGCGTCCCTCGCTTTTCTTGGGCGCACAGCCGCCGCTTTGGCTAGGGAGTCGCGTCGTCACGCACGGATTGAGGCGCCACGCTTCTATGGGTCGATGTCGGCCACCGTCGCACGCCGTTACGTCCTCTTGGGTGCCGCGTCCTCGGCGACGGCGCCCTGCACGGCGCGCGTGAGGTCCTTCGCCGGCGGCGCGGGCCGCTACCGGGCGACGAGCACGAAGGCGGAGAGGCTGATGACGAAAGCGAGGACGGCCCGCCATTCGAAGGCGCCCCAAGGATCGATGATTCCGGCGATGTTCGTGATGATCGGCGCAAGGTGGCTCGGGAAGTTCGTGCGGGTGGGCCGACGCGGTGCAGGAGCGAATAGTGCAGGGCGAACCCGGCCGCGCTGGAGAAGATGGCCTGGATGGAGAAGACGCCGTGGCGGTCGAAGATCCACGTCCCGCGGCCTTCGAGCGCGAGGGCGCCCATGTGGCACATGGCGCCGCCCATGAGGATGTTCTAGCCGGACGCGACGAGGTCCATCGTGTGGCGGAACCGTCGGATGATGACCCTGGGCAGCGCCCAGACCGTGATGGCGGCGACGAGAACCGCAGCCCAGGGGCGGCCGTCGGGTGGGCGGGGGGGTTTTGCGGCGCGCGAGGGCGACCGCAAAGAGGAGGAGACCCGGGACGTAGCCACGGGCCGCTCCCTGGGCGAGCGGGTTGAAACCGTCGAGCCCCGTCTTGATGAAGACGAAGCCGAGGCACCAGAAGAGCGAGAGGACGCCCATCATGAGTATATCGGCGGCGCGGAAGGGTCTCAATGCGCGGCCAATCCGGGGTCCTGCAAGAGCGCCTCGGGTGTCGAACGACGGAGTCCTCGCTTTTGGCCCCACGTGGGCGCGCTCCGGCCCTGGAGCCTCTCCTATGCGGCGACCGCAACGGGCGACAGCGCAACGGCCGCCGCAAGGGGAGACGGTGCAACGGTCGCCTCGAGGGTCGCCATCGGCCTGGCCAAGAGGAGCAGGTCCTCGAGTTTGGGCGTGGAGAAGTATTTCACCTTCTTCCATTCGCGCTGGGTCGAGATGAGGCCCGCCTCCGCGAGGCGGGAGAGGAACTTGTGCGCCAGGGGCGCGCTGATCCCGACGCGTTCGCAAAGGTCCTTCTGGCAACTGCCGGGCGACCGGACGATGGTTTGCGCCAACCGCTCGGTGACGGGGTTCTTGAGTTCGCCGAAGGCGGCCTTGGACTCGTTGACGATGCCGCCGCCGTTCTTGAAGTAGCGCCGGAATTGGCGGTTTCGCTCGCTCACAATGAGCCGCTCCGTCTCCAGACGCTTGAGGTGATAGACGGCCGTGCCCCAGCCAATCGCGCAGACGCCCGTGATCTCCTTGATGGTGATCCCGGGGTTCGCAACGACCATGTCGTGCACGCGCTGGCGGACCTCGTTGTCCAGGAGTTTGTTGGACTGGATGCGACTGAAGAGCGGGACGCCTAAGGCGTGGGCCAGGAGGCCCAGGAGCAGGGCAAGGCCGGCGCCGGCGCCCGCGACGGCCGCGGCGCGCTCGGCTTCGGGCGGTAGGCCCTTGAAGATCGATTGCCTGGCGGAGCCTTCCTCTTCCCGCGCGGGTGCGGCGCCCAGCACATCAAGCGCATCGGACGCGCTGCCGTCGCCGCGCAGGGCGCCCTGTGCCGCGACGCTGACGACGGGCATTTCCTGGAACGGGTCTTCGTGATTGGCCCCGATGGGGGGACTGTCGCCGGTGCCGAGCTCGCGCTCGACCGTGACGGATTGGGCGAGGGCCCCGGGGGCCATCATCAAGCAGGAGATTCCGAGGTAGAGGACGAGGGCCGACGTTCGCATCACGTCGGGCGGCCCCTTTCCCGTCGACGGGAGGCTTCTGCGCCGTCTTCGGTCGCCTCCTTCTGGGGATCGACCTTCTTGGAATCGACGGGCCCCGGCGTTCCTCCATTCGTCGGGCGCTCGGGCCCGACCTTCTCCTTGGCGTCGACAGCCGCAGGGTTCTTGGGGGACTTGGGAGACGTATCGACCCAGCCACCGATGGGTTCGGATGGGGCGGCGCGGCCCTCGACCTGCCTCGGGGCGTTCGGGGGCGCGCCCGCGACGAGTAGGGGCGTGGGCGGGGACCACGCGTTGGGCTCCTTGCGGTCGGCCAGGGGACTCATGCCGCCCTCGGCGAGCGTGCTCGCGGCCGGCTTCCCGTGAGAGTGGACCGGACGCGGCTGGTCATGGCCGCGCCTGCGCACCCGCTTTCGTTCCTCCTGCTTCGTTGCCGGCTGCTCACGGCTCTGATCGTCAGACATGGTAAGCGTCCGGTCTGGACTTTGCCGCGGCATTTCGGAATAGTTTGAGGGACAAGGGCCGGGTGCGTGGACGGGGCGGCCGCGACGTACGGGGTCTACGCCTGCTGGTCTCCCCCGCGGTCCGCGCCGAAGGTGCAGACGGCGTCGAAACGCGGTGCCGACATGTGCGGACCCCCGATACGGCTTAAGGACGGCCGACGGAGGATAAGCGGTTCACGATGAAAGCAAAAGTCCTCATTGTCGATGACGAGCCCGACGTGCTAGAAAGCACCGCAGGTCTCGTCGAGTCTCTCGGATACACCGCCATCCGCTTGTCACAACCATCCGAAATCCTGGACACGATCGAGCGGGAGAAACCGGACGTTCTCTTGCAGGATCTCAAGATGCCCGGGCTCAATGTTTCGGGCCTGGTCGCTGCCCTGCGTTCGAACCCTGCCACCGCGGATGTCCCCCTCATCTTCTTCAGCGCAAGCTCGGACGTTGCGGGCACGGCGGCGCGGTACGATGCCTGGGGATACCTTTCCAAACCCTTCTCCAAACAGGACCTGGCCCGGCTCCTGCGCGACGCGATGGGCCCCTCCAAACCGGTTCAGCTAAGGGCCGATCGCGCCCTCCGCCGCGACGTCCGGGAGATCTTTCATGATTACTGGAACCTGCTGGCGGCCCTCAGCAACTACGTGGTCATCCTGGACGAATCGGTAGCGTTGCCGCAAGGCGTCCAGAAGACGGTGCACAGCCTTGACGACGTCGTGATGCAGTTGGAATCCAAGACGGATCGACTGCAGACCTACTTGCTGGCCCTCGTGTCCTCCATGGAGGCCGCCCCTCGGGAGAGGCCCTCCGAGCCCATCGCCGGCTCACAGTGATCGTCCTCGCCCCCGGTCGGCGTCGGTGAGTTTCTCGCCGTCTACGCGCCGCGCGATGGGCCGTGAACCTCCAATCGGCGAGGGGGACTTGTCTTTCGGCAGGGCATGCCCTGGCGGATTCCGATACAGTTGGCTCTCCCCGGCATGTGCAGACGGCCTCGCTTCCCGTTGGTGGGCATGGAACGGCCGAAGGTGGTTGCACGGGGCCGGCCGCGTGGGATCGTTGCAACACGATGCCGCTTGGTCCGACTAGGTCCTGCTGGCCCCACCCGCAAGCTGGAACACGAGGATGGCTCCGCGCGCGCTGGACCCTTCCATGGGGGAGACCGGGAAGAGCACCTGCAGCGACCCGTCGTGGCGGAGATCCGCGAGGAGGGGGCCGCGCAGCATCTTCCACTCCGACAGTCCCAGGAACCCTTCGGCCGCACCCGTCGCCGCCGAGAGGCGCCAAACGCCATCGCCTCCCTCGCCCGGTCCGTTCACGAGCACGTCGGGTTCTTGGTCTGCGTTGGAATCGGCCACCACGATGTCCTGGTTGGACCACCATGCGTCGATCTCGCGAACCCACACGTCCTCGCCGCGCTCATTGAGGCGGAAGGCGTGAGCGGGTCCAAGCCGCTCCCAGTTGCCGGGGTAATGGCCGACGGTGTTCCAGTCCATTCCGAAGATGTCGACGGCGCCATCGCCATCCACGTCCCGAACGACGAGCCGAGTGTTGCTCATCGGATTAGCCCACTCCGGTTGGCGCATCCAGAGCAGCTCGCCCTGCCACGTGTCGGGGTTCTGGTGGATGGCGAAGATGGCCATGTGGAACGAGGTGAAGCTGAGGCCCTCGTCATCAGGAGCCTCGCGCGACGTGAAGAGGATCTCCTTAGGAAGCTGGCCATCGAGGTCGGCCACCGTGGGGCTAACGGGCACGGAGCCCGGGCTGATGCCATAGAGCGGATCGGCGGCGTCGAACGTCCACAGTGGGAGGCCCTTGTCGCCATCGAGGACCGAGATGAACCCCGCGTCCGACGCCACGATGACTTCCGGCCGACCATCGCCGTCGAGGTCATCGACGACCGGTGCACTGTTGCCTCCGGACCAGCATTCGCTCCAACGCGTGGACCCGTCGGCGTTAAGGGCATAGAATCCCATCTCTTCCGTCTGGACCACGATCTCCAGGGCACCGTCCCCGTTGAGGTCGGCTAGCGCCGCCGCCGCGTCCATTCCGGGGCTGCGGTGGCACATGTCCATGCGCTTCTCCCATTCCTTGTGGAAGACGAAACGGTCGGGTCGGCTTTGGTCGGGGTCGAACCTCCAGACGGCGACGTACGCGGCGTGGTCCGTCACCACGAGGGAAGGGGGTTGGCCCGGGCTCAGCACGCCGACGACGACGCCGTTGAGCACGCGCTCGATGTGCCACGCGGGCGGGTACTTGGTGGGCAACGTCGCGAGCACGCGTCCGGTCTCGGCGTTGAATACGTACACTTGCGTGTCGGCGCCGTGGGCGATGACTTCGTCGACGCCGTCGCCGTCCAGGTCGTAGGTCGCCGGGGTGTTGTCAAACTGACTGGCCCAGCCTTCCAGGCCGGACGTTTTGGGGTCGCCCAAGGTGTGAAGGAGGATGGGTGAAGAGGATTCAGAGGAGGCCCACCTGCCGGGCGCGCCAGTCGATGGGGATTCGGGGGTTTCGCCCGATTGGAGGCAGCCCGAGAGGAGCAGAACGGCCAGGCCGAGGCCGACCAGGAGGGCCACCCATGGGCGATGCGGGGCTTGCGTCAAACTCGAGCCTCCTGACGGGCGGCGGAGCGGCGGGGCAGGTCGCGTTCCGGCTCTGTGGTCGCGTACCTCAGCGGGACGACGCGGGATCGAAGCAGCCACCACGCGATGCGCGCGGCGTCGCGTCCACTGAGCTTGGGAGCGCCGGTGCGGGGCAGGTAGTCGACGGGGACGTGGGCGATGCGTAGTCGTTGGCGTGACGCGAGAGCGAACATTTCGGCCTCCAATTCGAATCGATAACTTCGCAGGGGAAGCGCCGACAGGGCGCTGCCTTGGAAGCCCCAGAGTCCTGTGCAAAGGTCGGGGCAGCGTTGAGCGTAAAGGACCCGGGCCATGACCGACAACATCGCGTTGCCGATGACGTGGGAACCCGACATCGATCCGGAAAGTGGGAGGCGATGGCCCATGACGACGTCGACTTCGCCCCAGGCCAGGGGGCCCAGGACGCGCGGAATCGCGTCGGCGGCGTACGTGCCGTCCGCATCGAGCATGATCACGTAGTCTCCCCGGAAGTGTGAGCGGGCGTTGATGAGGGCGCGGCCCTTGCCCCATTGGCGGTCGAACACGACGGTGGCGTCGCCGTGGCGGTAGACGACGTCGCGCGTGCGGTCGTTGCTGTGGCCGTCCAAGATGATGATTTCGACGTCGAAGCCCATGGCGCGCAGGGTCGCCCGTGGAAGCGAGCGAAGGGTCGGGCCGATGGCGGCCTCCTCGTCCTTGGCGGGGATCACGATCGTGACGAGACCGGGTCGGTACGTAGCGGGAGCGCGCGGCGTCATCAGGCCCCGACCTCCGACTGGTGGAGGGTGAGGCGCGGTTGCCCGGTGCCCTGGTGTTCGCACCAGGAGCCGACGGGTTCCCACTCGGACCCGCGCAGGAAGCCCGTGTCGGCTTCCGGGTGCTCGCCCACGAGGTAGCGGTCGACGACGACGAGGAGAGGCCGGTCTTCCTTCGCCATGTGGATCACGAGGTCTTCCCGATACTCGGCGTCAGTGTACATCTCGTCGGCGTACCAGATGCGGTCAGCGCCTTGCGCCAGGCCGGAGAGCACCAGTTTGGATTGCCAGCTGCCGACGACCACGATGGCGGACGGGGCCGCATCGGCCACGGCGGACACTTGCTTGAGGCCGTCTAGTTCGCAGGTCGAGTAGAGTCGGTACCAGCCGCCCGGGTACCCGTCCGGCGTGCCGGCGTAAACCGTGCCGGCGCAGGCGGTCACGACGAAGAGGGCGGCCACCACGGCCGGCCAGGGATGCCGACCCACTCCCCATCGGGTGGATACGCGACGGCCTTGGACAGATAGGGCTTCGTGGGCCCATCGTGTGACGGCGCCTGCGGCCAACCCCGCAAGGACTGCGAGGCCGAACGCGAGGAAGACGACGGTGCGATGCGGCCAGAAGGGACTGTGAAGCGGGTTAAAGACGACAAAGGGCAAGGTGGCGGCGAACCAGGCGGCGCCCAGATAGGCGAGGCGGCTCGGAAGGAAGGGAAGCCCGACGAGGGCGATGGCCGCAAGCGCCATCAGGGGCCATCCGACCATCCGAGGCAGGTCCACGTACTCGGGCATGCCTTGTCGGTATGCCGTCCACGAAACCAGGAACAGCAATCCCGCGATGGCCGAGCTGAGGGCGACGCGGGCGCGCAGGCGCATCGGCGGCCCGCGTCCGCGGACCAGGAACCGGGGCACCGCGCCGGGGCGCACAAGGACCATCGCCAAGGGCGCGATCGACACGAGGATGACCAGCCACGCGAGCCAGGCGTACCCGGCAAGGGGCGGGAACAAGTCGACGAAGCCGGGGCCGCACATGCCTCCGCACGAAGTGAGGGAGAGGCCGAGTCCGCTGCCCACGATGGCGATGGCTGCCGCGACTCCGAGGGAAGCGAAACGGTCCCGGGGGGAGGTCGGTCGGGGGAAGAGGAGCGCGAGGACAGCGAACACGGCGCCGGTGATGGCAAGGATCGCAAAGAGCCACGGGTGTGCAAAGACCTGGAACAACGCGAGCGGCGCGGCGACGCCGGCCCAGGCGAGACGACCCCTGGTGAGTTCCAAGGTGGCGTAGAGGAAGAATGGAAGGATGGCAAGGTCCAGCGCGGTCGGACTCATCATGGTGGTGCGGAAGATCGCCTCCGGAGCCACTGCGAGGCCGAGCGAGCCGACGAAGGCGGCTACGGGGCCGGCGTGCCGCCAGAGCAGGAGAGCCGTACCCAAGATGCCGATTGCGCCCAGGAGGGCCGGTCCGAGCCGCACGGCCTCGTACAGGTCGGCGCCGGTGAAGACCCACACGGCCGCAAGGAACGAGTGCAAGCCCGGCGGGTACACATCGCCTTCGGGCGTAAGCGGCCCGAGGTCGCCCGTACGCAGGTGTTCGCGGACGATGGCCATGTGCGTGTAGGGGTCCTCGGCGCCAATGACGGGACTCGAGAGGGGGTCTACGAACCGCAGAAGGGTCCCCAAGGTGACCGTGGCGGCGATCGCGGCAACGGCCAGGAATCTTCCTAGGACAAACGTGCCGTTCCGCATGTACACCTGTCCCTCTGGGATGGACCCTGCAAAAGCCTACAGGGACAACCTCGTCGTGCCCGTCCGGCTTGGGACGATCATGGCGGAAGCATGATGAGCGGCCGACGCGCATCGGTCCTCGCATGGCAATGCCGAGATCCGCTTCGCATCGCTTCGGATGGCCGTACCGGTATCCCGGGCGCAGCCCTTGGGCCGATGCGGGCGCCCGCCTTCGTCGATCGGCAGACCTCGTCGCCGCGGCCGCGTTCATCGCCCTAGCGGCCAGCCTGGCATTCTTCACGCCCTTTGGAAACCCCGTACGCGTGTTCATCACGCTGGTGTTCCTGTTCACGGTGCCTGGCTATCTCCTAGTCCAAACACTCGTCGTCCCCGCAAGGCCCGCCGCTTCCCGATGGGTTCACGCTCTCCTCGGCGTCGGGATCAGTCCCGCGGTCGTGGGGTTGTTGGCCCTCTCCACCGCCATGATACCGGGCGCGTTCCGTCCCGTTGTCATCATTTCCATCGTGATCGGCGCATGCGCGGCGCTGGCCGCGGCCGCCTTCGGGAGGCGGTCACTCCATTCAGGCCAGAAGCACGCCACGGACTCCCCAACCCCTCACGGCTTCCCGCGTGGCTGGGCCCATTCCGCAGGCCCCGCCGCAAAGTGACGCGTCTTGGTTGAGCGCCTTTTCCAAGGCCCGCGACGCCCAGTACCGCAGCCTTCCGCCGTTGGACGCTGCCGTTGCAACACTTGTACGGGCGTCTTGCATTCTGCTCGCCCCCGCGTTGCGTGCGAGGCTTCATCGTGGCTCGCGCCAAAGCCGTCCCTCATGAAAGCTCCAGTATCGCACTCAAGGAAATGGTCCATGACAGCGTTCGCGGCTGCGTTCGTCGTCGTCGTGTTCGGCGTCGGCGTACCGTCGGCGGCGCTGCATGTGGCAAGTCATGCCGGCATCACTGTGGTGTTCACGCCCGACGACATGGGCTTCGAAGCCACGTCAACCAAGGACCTGTCGAACATCATCGTCGAGTATTGCGACCTGGAGAACCACAAGCACGAATTCTCGGGCTCCATCACCGTCTACAACCACACGGAGACCCAAGTCATCCTTGGCGTATGGGTCAAGAGCGGTAACAACGGCATCCCCGGAGGCATCCCGTCCGGCGCCGGAGAACGCTTCGACAACGCAGGCGTCGACTGCGACATCCAAACCACGACGCCGAGCACGACGCCACCGACCACGACGACGGAGATTCCCTTCTTCCCGTCGACCCTCGCCTTGGGCCTGGGAGCCATTGGCGCGCTCGGGGGAGCTTTGCTGGTCTTCCGCCGCCGCAACTAGGCCGGAATCCGTTTGAAACAAACTGCCCCATCCACCGGCCAGGACGGCCCAATACGGGCCGCCTGGCCAGCGGAATCTTTTCCCCTCCTCTTCCCAAATTATCGCCCGCCCTCCAGTCGATCCAAATGAAGCCCCAACCACCGACGTCAGCATGGCCGAGCTCTGCCGGCTTCGTGGGTCTTGCCACACTCGGATGGGGACTTTCGATGATTCTCGGCATCATGCCCCACGAGGACCCGGTCGTCGGCGTCGGCCTTGCCATCTTCGGAGCGGCCATGTTCGCCACCCATCCGCGATTGCCGCGCGTGCCGCATGTCCCCGCGTGGGCGGTTGCAGGCCTCGGACTCGCCGGCGTCATCCTTGTCTTGGGGTACCGGCTGCTTTTCCCGGCCCCTCTTGACATCCCCAAGGTCACCATGCTCATCCTGGGCGTTGGCCTCGTCGCGTGCGCGCCATTCCTGAACCGCTCGTTCCGGTTCCCCGCGAGGAGCCGACCTCTCGTCCGCGTCGATAGCGTCGTGGCGTGCGCGCTGGCAATCCTGGGCGCGCCTCTTGCCGTATGGGCCCTTCAGGCCGCCTTCAAGGGCTTGGTCGGGGCCACGCCCGTGGAGGCATTCATTCGTGTCGCGCTCCTGCCCCCGGTGGGCGCCGTCCTCTGGGCCTGGGGTCTGGAACCTGCCTTCAGCGGCCAGACCATTACCTATGCGACGCCGCGAGGGCCCTTGAGCGTCGACGTGGGCGCCGCGTGTTCGGGGGTGCAAGCGATGGCCCTCTTCGGTGCGGTTCTCGCGCTCTATCTGGTCGCCGAGCGCCCCGGGGGCCGGCGTTTGGCGCTATGGAGTTTGATCGGGATCGCCGGCGTCTATGTCACCAACCTCGTGCGGCTCACGACCCTGATGGCAGTGGGGTACGCATGGGGCGCCGACGCCTTGGTGCGGGTGCACGCGCAGGCCGGCTGGGTCTTCTTCGTCGCATGGGCCGTGTTGTTTGCGTGGATCGCGCGAAGCCCGGCAGCGCGACGGGGGCGGGGCGCCCGCGCAAGTCCCCGATAGATGACGCGTCTCCGGTTCCGACGGGGGGCCGTCCCGCTCGTCCTCTCGTGCACGTGCGATGCCGCACGGGCTCATGCACCGGGTTGCGGCGCCGCCCACCATCATGCGCCGCGGGAAGGATGTGCCTCCAGGCGTTCGATTTCCTCGTGGCAATCCCGTGCGGGGCCGACGCGTGGCTGAAGGCGCCCCCGAAGATGTTCGGCACCGGAAAATTATGTCTGCAAGGGCCCGCGAAGGTCATCCAGGGCGATTCCTTGTCAGACCCATCGAAACACCAAGAGAAGAGACGAGCGGCCGCAGATAACCCGCCAACCCCATCCGACGAGGAGGCGGCCTCCAAGGAAGAGAGAGCCTGGCGCGAGGAGTGGGCGAACCGGACCGCCGAGGAAAAGGAATTTGACGACTAGGAGGACGTTCGGCCCGGACGTCCCGGAGCTTGGGTAATCGTTGCCGATCGACCAGGGGTCGCGAATGGCCACAGCGAGCTTCCGAGAGGGAATCTGCAAGGGCCCGCGACACTGAGTGCCTTTCCCTTGCTTGCTTGGCTATTTCGAGACCAACGCCCGACGCTCCATCCCTCTTTCTGTGCCAGGGCGCAAGGTCCCGTCTTGCTTGTTCAGAAGCGTTGCGGCTGGCGACATTCTAGCTTCCGCCATCCATCCAGATGGGGCCGCGGGGACGGTGGTTGCCTAAACCTTGCGCGTGATTATCGCGCCTCCCCCGATCATGGTTGGAGTCCTTCCTCCTGGTCGCCTACTTCCCGCCCCAACGGGAGAAGGGGGCGCGCCGCCGCCACGCATCCCGGTTGGCCCGTCACGCGACAAGTGGCCGGCGCGTGACGAGTGGGCCGGGCGCCGCACAGGCTGCGAAAGGAGCGGCGACTTGCATATGGAAGATGGACTCGTTTCCGAAGACGATAAGGAATTCGGGGCCCGAACGTTGCAAGCATGGGCATGGTCGGGGCCTGGCTTCGGATCCAAAGCGCCGCGCAGATAGCCGAATGCCACCGGCTCGGCCTCCCGTTGCGGCCGCCGCCGTGCTCAGGGCGAAACCGCTAGCCAAGTGGCGGTCCTTCTCGGATGGATCATGGTGTCGGATGCGGCAAGGGGACGTGACTTCACGACGGCCAACCGGTATTGCGTCGCGCGGGACTTGCTCGAGCTGAACCAGCTCGGCCCGGAGTGATCAACGATGGGAGAGGCCCGGGCCCGGGTTGATCACCGGGAGTCGCGGCGCGGCGCGACCTCGCGGTTGTCTTGAATGACACGCGTTCGTTCCGCCGCGGGAGCGTCCGCACGTGCTCCGCCGGCGAAAGCCATGATGCTGACGCCCACGAACACGAGGATCCCGGCGGTGAGGATGCCGATGGAGAGCCAGCGGTTGAGGTCGGCTTCAAAGTAGAGAAGGTAGGCGCCGGCCAGGACGATCAGAGTTCCGCCGAGCATCAGGATGGTCCGCATCATGTTCATGCCACCCTCTAGGTTTTGCCAGGGTATGACGCTATGGCGCCCTGGACATGTCTGGGGCCACCGACCCTGCCGGCCACGTCGCTGGTCTCGCGTGTGGTGGAGTCAAATCCGCATCGGCCAACCCGTCCGACCGGCGGGGCATGGGTCGGTCCGGGGCGGCGGGATACCGCATCGGCGCGAGCGTGCGATACGACAGGTAGGCGTAGAGGGGGCTGCAGAGGAAGAAGAGGGCATACATGGCGGTCCAGAGGGGCAGCAGCACCGAGGCGGGCTCGACTTCGTCCAATCGGATCCGCGTGACATTGAAGGAGGCGACGGCGAGCAGCGTGATTCCCAGCATGCTCTCGATCTTTGTCAACCGAAGGCTGCGCAAGAGCGAGCGCGTCCGCGAGAGGCGACCTCCCGGGGCTTTGGGCGTCCGCACGAAGGCCGTTCTGAATCCGAGCATGCATTTGAGGACCGCTGCCACATTCGTCATCTTGATGGAGAACCACATCCCCTGCACAAGCAACACGTCCCGAAGACGGGCGTGGTACGCCTGGCGGAGGACCAGGTGGAGGCGAGTCAGGCCGTCGATGAGGAGGATCAGGGGCACCAGGGCGATGAGCGCGACTTCTCTCTGGTGATGGGTCGCGGCGTCGTAGCCGAGCACCGGGCCCAGGCCGAGGTAAAGGAGCACGACGGCGATGGCCGTGACGAAGAACCCGTCGAACCAGTGCAGGTTCGACACGATGAAGTCGAATTTTTGTCGACGGCTCATCTTGGAGCGCAATATCATCCAGGCCCGGGTGAAGAGGATCCTCACGTTTCCGAATGCCCAGCGATGGAACTGTTTCTTGTACGCATCAAACGTGGCCGGCATGAGTCCTTTGCCAAGGGATTCCTCGACGTACAGCGAGTCCCACTCGTTGGCCGCGAGACGCACGCTGATCTCCGCGTCCTCGCAGATCTGGTCTTCGGCGAACCCTCCCACCTCTTCGACGGCGCTTCGTCGAAGCATCCCCATCGTCCCGCAGAAGATGATTGCGTTCTGTTCGTTGCGCGAGGGCATGATGGCGTGGTAGAAATATGCCTCCGCGCGCCTGTACTGTCGCGTGAGGAAGGACTCCTCGGCGTTGCGGTAATCTTGAGGCGCCTGCACGAAGCTGATCCGGGGGTTCACGAAGTATCCGACGATGGACCTCAGATAGTGAGGCTCGAGCCAATAGTCGGCGTCCACGATCGCGATGAACTCCACTTCGGGCGGAAGCAACGCGATGCCGTAGTTGAGCGCGCCCGCCTTGAAGCCCCGCCGGTTGGGACGGTTCACGTATTGCGCGCCGACCCGCGCGCAGAAGGCGGACAGGCGGTTACGGCCATCCGCGTCGGTGCTGTCGTCGAGAACCATCACGCGGAAACGGTCGCGAGGATAGTCTTGTCGCACGAGCCGCAGCACGGTTTGCTGCACGAGTTCGAACGGCTCGTTGAAGGTGGGGACCTGGATGGCGACGTGCGGCTGGAGAAGAGGGTCCCAGGCGTTCTCCCGTGCCAGCCGAGCCCATCGGCGGCGGGTGGCAGCGTCCAACGAGTAGAACGAAAAGACCACGATGAGGGCGAGGCCGCCGGTTTCGGCCACGAGCAGGACGTAGCTCACCCAGCGTTGGGACAGAGGGACTTGGGGGATGGAAACCGTCAAGGTGAAGGCGACGTAGCCGACAATCATGGCCAGCAAGGAGACGTAGCTGAGGACGCCTGCACTGCGCCAGCGGTAGCGCGCCACGGAAAAGCCAACGATGGCGGCGGCGACCACGAGGGCAACCTCCCACGCCGTGCCTCCGATGAACGGACGGAGGAACTCGGCGGGCAACGTGTCCGGAGGGGCGGCGATGAGCACCGCACTGGCGACGAACGCCGCGCCAGTCCAGTACGTCACGAAGCCAAAGATGGCACCCATCACCGCGCCGACGAGCCCTCTGCCAAACGACGGCCGCTTCGCTGGTGCGGGTCGTCGGTCCCGATTCCAGATGGCCGGGCGGAGGGGGCGGCTCATTTGGCGAGCGCACCCGAACGCAGCTCAAAGGTACAAGCCCCTTGGCGACCCGCGTTGCAGGCCAATTCCACGACGCGGCCTTGCGGAGCGAACGTCCGCATGATTTGCTCCAGGAGGCGACGTTCGTGTTCGCATCCCGAGCCGCGGCGGCGGCCTCGGCAGGTGCGGCAGTTCGTGAGAAGGACGACGTGGCGCAGCGATTCGGATTGCACGAGCTCGGGTTGTCCAAGGCCTGCTCGGGCTGCCGTGGCCATCACGACCCGCAGCCACGGCGTGCGAGCGTCAGGCGGGACCCCGCGTGGAACCGGCGGGGTCTCCGCGAGCCGGGCCGAGAGTGAGCCGCGAGTGGGGCGTGGGCTCCGCGGATCCGGGACGTCCGGTTCGATTGCCGCGCTTCGTCGACGGAGAGAGGACGACCACAGAAGGGAGAAGGCCAGGACGACCATGCCGCCGAGAATCAAGATGAGTGCCCCTTTTCCGCGAGGAAGGAACGGGACGACACCGAATACGGTGGCCAAGACAGAGTAGAAGGCTTGGCGGAACATCGAACTCACGTCTTCAGGTGCTTGTCCACTGTTGCGTCGGCCAGGAGTAAGGGGATGCTGGGACATGCGGCTGGGCCGCAACGCTGTCCGTATGGGGCGCGGTCGCGTGGGCCGATTCGTCGCAAGAACGCCGCTGGGGGCCCGTTCGCCCGGCGGATTCGGTTTGGGGCGTCGGCAAGGCCTTCGTCTCCCACGGTCAAAGACCATGCCATCCGAGTTTGCCCGTGCCCTGGCGCGCAGCCCCGCACATGTTCGGTCCACGGTACGGTTATGATGAATCCCGCTGTGCTCCGTTCCGGAGTGACGTCGATGAAAAACCAAACCACGGCAAACGTACACACGGTGCCCGAGAAGAACACGACCTCGCCGGCGCTCACGCGTGCAATTCGAGCAGCGATTCGGTCCAACAAGGTAGAGGCCGTCCTTCTGCGCGCAGGCTCCGCGAAGCTGCGTGGCATGCCGGCTGAAGTCCTCGAGGAGGTCGCCGCCGCACAAACCGCCGCTTGGATCACGGGAATCCGGCCCGGCCAACTTTCCAGTCCCGCCCCCGGCGTCGCTCCTCCGAAGGTGCTCGACGCGGCAGCGGAAACGATCGACGAGGGCGCATTGACGGCGGCCGCCGAAATCGTCGGCGTCCGCGGCTCCGGCGAACTTGAAACCATCCGTGCGAATCTGATGGCGAACATGGCACTAACGGCCGTTGAGGCCCAGCGCTTCGCCCAGGCAGAGGAGCGACCCTTGGACCACAACTGCGTCGCCATCGCAGGATTCAACGTGGCCCGCGCCGTCTACGACGCCGGGTTCGGCGAAGGCTCGCCGTCAGCCGAGACGCGCTAACCCTCTCGATTCCTTTCGAGCGGCGGAGCGGCCCAGGCGAGCGGCGCCAAGAATACGCTTGCCTGGCCCGCCTCGGCGCCCTCGGGAGCTGCGGTGGCCCGCCCCGGCGACCGGGAATCGGGGGCGTCCGAATCTGCCGGTCAAGCGACCCGAGGAAACGTCGCGCGTCGGCTTCCGATCGACGCAAGGGAGGCGCCTTTCGCCCATTCAAGGTCCGGCCGGGCAGGGGAGGGCACGGGGCCCGGGTCAACCCGGCCGCGTCTGTGCCTAAATGGTCCCACATCGAGAGGAGCGCATGATTTCGTCACCCGTTCCGCCTATGGCCACGCCACTGCGTGGACCCGCATGAGGAAGCGGCTTCGAGTTTACGCGCGCCGCCAGCCACGCGAACGGCAGCGATGATCACGAACCCGAACTTGTTCGGGTTCGCCAAGAACCGTATCCTGAGAATCCCTACAAAGCCCCCATGAACGCGAAAAAGCCGTTGCTCGTGAAAGGACAAGACATGCGCACCGTGCCCGGCGATCAGGTTCTTCGGGACCGCAGCCGAGGCGGTCGTACTCCGCGAGAACCCACCCAAGAAGCCATCCGGGTGCGTGCCTACGAAATCTGGAAACAGCGGGGTGGCGGTCCGGGTCACAGTGTCGAAGATTGGGTACAGGCGGAGCGCGACCTGAACTCACGACATCCCAAGGCGCATCCCAAATAGTGGTGCCCGATGTAGGGCAGGGATGAGGCCACAGACTTTGCGTGCTGGCGCTTCCAGGTCCGCGGCAGTTCCTAGGGGCACGTCCCCCCCGCAACGCACGGCGGGCCGCAGCTCGAACAACGGCGCCCCTCCGTCGCCGCTCGCGGCGCTTCGGGACAAGCACATCGTCGTCCTCCCGGACCTCTTCGTGGACGTCCTCGCCTTTCTCCCATCTTGGAAGAAGACGGCCCCGCGTCTGCACGCGATTGCACGCCGCGGCGGAGGCAACCTGCCCGTGAGCGCCTTCGAGGTGAAGGTCGGAGGCAACGCGGCGAACCTCGCGTTGGCGCTCGCGCGACTGGGCGCCAAGGTCGACCTCATCTCGGAAACCGATCCCAACGGCCTTCGCCTTCTCCGGGAGGCGGCGCACGGCACCGCTCTGGGCACGAGGCGGGTGCGCGTCGGGAATCGCGCCTCCATGACCTTGGGTCTCGAGTGCCCGGACGCGAACCTCATGCTCAGCCACGCGGGCCCTCTTGCGGATTTCGGGCCCGAGCGCCTCGGCGCCACGGATTGGCGCCTGATGAAGCAGGCCGACGGGGTCGCATTCGTCAACTGGGCCCAGAATGAGCGCGGCACGGATCTGCTGCGACGGGTTGCATCCCTTCACGGCCCGCGCGGCCCTTTCCTCTACGTCGACATTGGAGACCCTCGCAACCGACTGCCCGCCGCGCGACGCCTCTTGAAGGAGACCCGCATATGGAAACGCGTGGGAGCCTTGGGCCTCAACGAGAACGAACTGGGCGCGTTCACGGGAGACCCGAACGACATCGGCCCAGCCGACGCGCGCGAGCTTGCGCGCCGCCTGGGGACACGGCTGGACCTTCACACACGACGTTGGGCCGCCACGGTCACGCTCGACTCGGTCGTGCGGGTGGGCGCCGAAGCGTCCCGTCCGAGACGCCTCACAGGCGCAGGCGACGTGTGGAATGCGGGAAACATGGCCGGTCACGTCCTCGGTTGGCCCGCTCAGGACCGGCTACGGTTCGCGCATCGGGTGGCGACGAAGTACGTGACGAGCCCCGATGGCGTTCCTCCGACCGCGAAAGAGGTCGAGTGAACCCATGATCTCCGCACTGTCCGGAAACTCCAGGATTCTCCTTACCATCGACGAGCGCGGAAGCTGGGCGCAACTCTACTATCCGTATCCAGGCCTCCACCAACAACTTCGCGAATCGCGCCTCGGCCTCTTCGACGAGGCCTCCAAGGAGTTCACGTGGGTCGACCACGGAGGACACGCCCCCCTAGAGGTCACCTACCTCGAAGGTTCGAACGCGGTCAGGACCCGCCTTCAACGACTGAATCTGGACCTGACGATAGACGACATGGTCCATCCCAATCTGGACCTGGTCATCCGGCGGGTCGTGGTCAAGAACCCGGGCAACGAGGCGCGACGGCTCCGCGTGTTCCACTACCAGAGCCTCAACATCGAGGGCTCCCTCTACCAGGACACGGTCTACTGGGACGCGGACCGCAAGACCGTCACCCACTACAAGCGCAGCTACTACTTTCAACTCTGGGGCCGCCCGGATTTCGATCACTTCGCGTGCGGCGAGCACACCCTCAAAGGGCTGCGCGGAAGCTACGTCGATGCGGAGGATGGGCAGCTCGAGGGCGGCCTCATCAGCCACGGCGCCGCCGACAGCGTCGTGCAATGGAACCTTGAAGTCCCCGCCTCGGAGGAACGCGCCGTACATCTCCTCGTCATGATCGGCGGCTCCCGCCGCCTCGTGAACGACTTCTACCTGCAACTGCAGGGCCGTGAGCCGGGCCTCTTCGTCGCCGAGGCCGTCGGGTATTGGAACCACTGGGTCGCGAACAAGGAGCTCTCCCCCTCCACGGGACTCTCCACGCGCGTCCAGGACGTTTATCGCCGCAGCCTCTTTGTCATGCGGGATTGCCAGGCGACGAATGGCGCCATCATCGCGTCCCCGGATTCCCGGACCCTAAAGTCCGGCGGAGACAACTACAACTACTGTTGGTGGCGCGACGGCTCCTACATCAGCCGCGCGATGAGCGAGACCGGCCTCCATCGCGGCACGATCGGCTTCCTCCGGTTCGCCGCCAAATGCCAGGAGGAAGAGGGCTACTTCCTGCATCGCCATTTCCCGGACGGCTCCGTCGGCTCCACCTGGCACCCGCCGCCGTTCCTGCAAATCGACCAGACGGCGAGCGTGATCGACGCCGTCGGGCACTACTATGATTGCTCCGGCGTGCTCGACGAACTGTTGCCCTCGTGGCGGCTGGTGCGGAGGGCCGCCGACTTCCTCATGAGCTTCGTCGACGAGCGGGGCCTGCCGCGGGCCAGCTACGACCTATGGGAGGAGAAGAAGGCCGTCAATGCGTACAGCGTCGCCATGGTGATCCGAGGCCTGCGCGCGGCCACCCGGGTCGGACAAGCCCTCGCGAAGCGGACGGACTTCTGGGCCGCGGCGGCCGACAAGACGCATCGAGCGGCGCTGCAACACCTCTGGAACCCGGCCAAGGACACGCTCTTCAAGGGCCTCGATCCTACCGATGAGACCATCGACTCGTCGGCGCTACTGGCGCTCCTTGCCGGACTCCTGCCCCCGACGGACCCGCGTTACGCACAGGTCGTCCGCGCGGTCGAAGAGCGGCTCTGGGTCCAGAGCAGCGGTGGACTCGCGCGATACGAGGGAGACCAGTACTACGGTCGCGAGAACGCGTGGATCATCTGCACGCTCTGGCTCGCCCAGGCCCATCTGCGGCTGGGGAACGCCGAACGGTGCCGTGAACTCATCGAGTGGGCCGCCTCCAAAGCGGGACCGACGGACCTTCTGCCCGAGCAGATCGATGCTCGCACGGGCGAGCACACCAGCGTCACGCCGCTCGTCTGGAGCCATTCGACCTTCATCGAGACCGTGAACGCGTACGCCCAGGACCGGGCGAGGGCCGGCCCGTCCGTGAAGCCTTTCCCGGTCCGGGCGCCTTCCAAGGAGATGAAGCCGTGAAGGTCGCCATGCTGGGGTGGGAGTTTCCTCCATTCATCGCCGGCGGCTTGGGCCTCCACTGCCTCGAGCTTACGCGCGGCCTGGCGCGCAAGAACGTGGCGATCGATTTCTACATGCCGCACATGGCCTCTATCGAGGGGCCCCTTCGCGTCGCCGACAGCCATTCCCACCTTCGCATCATCGAGGTCGAATCCGACCCTTCCATGTCGCCCTATGGTGGCCGGCCGGGCAAGTATGAGGAGAGCTTCAACGACGCCGTGAGCCTCTACAACCGCCGCCTCACCAAGGTCTTTGACAGCCACGATGCGGACGTCATCCACTGTCACGACTGGATCACCGTCCCCGCGGCCCTCGAGCTGCGGCGTCGCACCCACTTACCGCTCGTGCTGACCGTACATAGCACGGAGTTTGATCGAAGCGCGGGCCTCAACCCGCAGCCCTGGATCGAGGACATCGAGCGGCGCGGCGTGCGGGGCGCGGATCGCGTCATTGCGGTGAGCCGTTACACGAAGGGCCTTCTGGAGACGACCTACGGGGCGCCTCCCGACCGGGTCATCCCCGTCCACAACGGCGTGAGCTTCACGCGCCTTAGCGATGGCCCGGACCGCGACTACGACGCGCGAAGGGGCACCGTCCTCTTCCTTTCCCGGGTGAGCCGCCAGAAAGGTCCGCTCTACTTCCTCCAGGCCGCCGAACGCGTCCTCGAGGTCCGGCCGGACGCGCGCTTCGTGTTCGCCGGCGAGGGGCACATGCTCCCCGAATGCATCGAGTACGCCTTCGAGCGCGGAATCGCCGACCGCGTCAAGTTCACGGGTTTCGTGCCTTCCGAGAACATGGCGGCCTTCTACGCGCAGAACGAGATCTATGTGCTTCCAAGCGTGAGCGAGCCGTTTGGGATCAGCATCCTCGAAGCGATGGCCGCGGGGCTTCCGACCATCGTGAGCAAGACGACGGGCGTGGGCGAAGCCCTCGCACATGTCCTCAAGGCGGACTATTGGGACACGGACGAGATGGCGGACATGATCCTTCGCCTCCTCGATTCCCCCGCCCTGCGGGAGGAACTCGGACGCAACGGCGCCAAGGAGGCCCACAAGTTCAGTTGGGACGCCACGTGCCGCCGCACCCTCGAGGTGTACGCAGGCCTGCTTGCGGAACGGGGCAAAGGGATGGCCGTTCCCGCATGACCGCCGTCTGCCTGTACTTCCAAGTCCACCAACCCATGCGGCTACGACGAATCAAGTCCTTCCAGCCGCCGCCCGGTTACGACTACTGGGACGAAACCAAGAACCGCGCCATCATCGATCGGGTCGCGGAGAAGTGCTACCTTCCGACGAACGCCCTCATCGAGGAACAGGTTCGCAAGTCGGACGGATGGTTTCGGGTCGCGTATTCCCTAAGCGGCGTGTTCCTCGAGCAGATCGAACGCTACCGTCCCGACGTCGTAGAATCCTTCGTTTCCCTGGCCCGGACGGGCCATGTGGAATTCCTGGAGGAAACCTACTACCATTCCCTGGCCGGCCTCTGGGACGACCAGTCCGAGTTCCGCACTCAGGTCGAAGAGCACCGCGAGACGATTCGCCGCCTCTTCGGGAAGCAGCCCGTGGTGTTCCGGAACACGGAACTCATCTTCGACAACCGGATCGCGTCCACGGTCGAGGGCCTCGGCTACCAGGCGATCCTGACGGAGGGCACGGAGCGGATTCTCGGCCACCGGTCCCCGAACCACGTCTACCGACCCGCCCGGGCCGGCAGCAAACTCAAGGTGCTGCTCAAGAACTACCGACTCAGCGACGACGTCGCATTCCGTTTCTCGACGCCTTCCTGGAGCGAGTTTCCCCTCACGGCCGACAAGTACGCCAAGTGGCTCGCCGCCTCGCCGGGGGACACGATCAACCTGTTCATGGACTACGAGACCTTCGGGGAGCACCAATGGCCCGAGACGGGAATCTTCGAATTCCTTCGGCACCTGCCCCGCGAGGTCGCAAAACATCCGCATCTCGGGTTCGCGCTTCCCCAGGAGGTCGCGGCCGCGCGCGAGCCCGTGGACACCATCGAGGTCCCGCGGGCCATCAGTTGGGCGGACGCCGAACGCGACGTTTCTGCCTGGCTACATAACAAGATGCAGCATCATTGCTTCGAGAAGCTGCGGACCCTCGCGGCCTCCGTCCACAAGGCCGGCGACCCCGAACTCACTCACGCGTGGCGCCTCCTGCAGACGAGCGACCACCTCTACTATTGCACGACGAAGGACCTCGGAGACCAGGACATCCATGCGTACTTCTCCCCCTACGATTCTCCGTACCTTGCCTTCATCAACTACGAAAACGCCATCGACGACCTGCAGTCGAAGGCCGAACGCCTTCTGCGTCGTTAAAGGACGTCGGTCGACGAGGATGGGGCCGGACGGTCACTGGAACACATTACCCAGGGACAACCTTCGTTATGGCTCGAGAACGCCTTGGCCAGAACCGATCCGTCCGGAAATCTTGCCGGCGATGTCTCACATGCTCGGGTCTGCGAGCGGTTAACCGTCGAGGCGCCCAATCCGGATGGCAGAGAATCGCCGGATGGCCTACATGACCCTCAACGAGAAAATGTCGCGCGTAGGCAGTCTTTCGGCCGAGATCGTCGACCTGCTGCAATACTTGGGCCTGTCCGACAAAGAAGTCGAAATCTACGACTACCTCCTCCAGAGTGGAGGCGCGCTCCCGTCAGCGATCGCACGCGATACGGGACAGCCTCGAGGGCGGATCTACGAGGGGATGCGTAACCTCGTCGCGAAGGGCTTCGCGCGGGAACGCCCCACGCGCCCGATCCTGTTCTGTCCCGCCCCACTCGCAGACGTGTTGGCCGTCGCGCAGGCACACCTCAGCCGCCATCTCCGCGCTGCCAATCATGCACAAGCGGTCGCCGGCGCATGGTTGCCGTCCGGCTCCAAGCTCGCTCCAACCCCGCCCATGCGGATTCGCGACGTGAGCGTTCTCTCCGGTCGACGAGCCTGCAACGCGGAGATTGCTCGGATGCTTGAAACCGCGTCGACGTTCTTCTGGATCGCGGGAGGCGGCCGGTTCGCGGACCGCCTCGCCACCATGTCAAGCTTCCTGGACCGAGCCCAAGCGGCAGCCGCCCGAGGGGTCGACGTCCAGATCATTATTCCCAAGACGAAGGCCCTTGCCCGGGCGCTGACGTTCGTAGACGTGGACGGCTCCCGACCCATCGTGCGCCAGGTGGACATCGACGGCGCGGAAGCTTTGGTTTCATGCGTCACGGAACGCGCTTCATTGGAAATGGTTGCCCAACCCGACGACGAGGCCCCCAGCCGGGGCGACGACGTGGCCGTCCACGTGGGTGACCCGTTGTTCGCGGCGAGGCTCAAGCGCCGTCTGGACGTCACGGTTGTCGATCCTAGGCTCGCGAGGGCGCCAGACGTGTACCCCTGGTTGGGGCCCAACCACGGCTCGGACATCTTCGGGGAGGCCATCAAGCGCGTCACAGGCGAGGTCCAAGTGCTGGGCCCGGCGGAATGGGGGGCGTTCCTGCGCGCGAACTGGGAGCGAGAGTCCCCGGTCTATCATGCGGCCATGAAGCGGGGCGTACGCCTACGGGCGGTAGCCACGCAGGACGCGGCGGCCGACGCAGACATGAAGCGGTTCCAGGAATCATGGAACATCCGGATCGTCACCCGACTTCCCATGTGGCTCACCATCCTCGACGGAACCGAACTGTACCAGGCGTTCCCCCATCCCTCGCTGGGGGGCCAGCCCCAGTTCCGTCGCTCCGTGGAACCTCACGAAGTTCGCTTCTACCAGGGCGTCTTCGAGCAACTATGGGCAGGCGCGCTCCCGATTTCGGCCGCCCATGCACCCTCGGCCCCTGGTGTCCGCAGGTCCGACGCACTGCCCGCAGCAGGAACCTGAGCCACCGGGCACGACGCAAGGAGAAGGGTAGACTCCCCCATGACGTCGACGCCTCCTGGACCCGTGTTCACGGCGATGAAGACGGCCCGCTTGTTCGCGGCGCCCATGGGAACACGCGTCTTCCGGCGCCGAAGCCCGGCCCCAAAAGAAAGGGTCTCGATCGCGTCCTCTTTGACGCCGGCGCGCCGGGATGACGACGCCCTTCACCTGGACCCGGAATAGGCCCGGCAAAATCGCTTGGAACGGCTGGGCGGCAGGCCACCCATGGGTCGAGGTTGCGTTCAAGTCTCGATGGCATTTGCGATGCCGATCAACGACAACTGCAGACGCTGGGAGAGCCGGATCAGCGTCAGCGCAACCTTCAATTCCCTTTCTTCCGCGATGCTTTGAGCCCGTCCCACGATTTGGGCGCCGGCGTGGCGCCTCAGAAGAAGGGGGCGCGACCGTCTGTCATTCATGTGAACCGCTTCCATCCAATCCCCAAAGGCGCCTCGCAGGCTTAACGAAGAGGTCAGGCGAACATGTGTCTGCGCCCAGATTGCGCTACCTGATAATGACGAGGCCACCACACGGCGCGTCGCCATCGATTCGTCGCCGCAGGGCCGCGGCCGCGCACATCGGCGCAGCCCACCGAATATGTCTGGGCATCCTCGCCCATAACATTCCAGGGCGGCACAAGACCTCCTCATGAGCATGATCGGCTGGATTCTCATCGCGATTCTCGTCCTCGTCGTATTCGGCGTCATCTCGATCCGAATCTTCTGAAAGCAACACCTCGCGGGCCTCGCGGCTGGTTCTCGCTCGGAGACCCCCTTCACTGAGGGGACTTTGCGTCCGGGACGCGAGGCGCGGAACTGCGATTCCCTGTTTGCCAACGACGAACGTCGCACGGCACTCTAGGTCGGGCGATTGATTGGTAGAAGCAAGCGTACTGGACCCCGTGCTCGTATGTGCCCGACCATCGTCGTAGAAGTCCAAGATTCCTCCATGGGGGTCCCGGCAGCCGGGGCAACCGAGGTCCTTGGACAAGACCCTCGGGAGAGGGGCCGCGGCGACGGGCGCCAAGGATGTCCCTATGCCTTCTTTGCTCCCACCGTCGAACCATTTCGATGAACGCCATGGGCGCCACGCACTTCTCCGGTACGCGACGCCCCGCGGTCCACTCGCGGTCGACGCCGGCGCCGCGTACTCCGCCTCCAAATCGAGCGACGATCCTCCCTCTCAGGAGTGGTACGAACATGGCCATCGCGCAATCCCCCGGTCCTCGAAAAGCGACCACGGCGCTCATGACGAAGGGGTCGGCGCGCGCGAACGCGCCGCGCCCCCTGGCCTCGCCGGCCACCAAATGGGTCCTCATCGTCGACGACGACGAGCACATCCTGAAATCGTTGGAGCTACTCATGGAAGTTGTCGGCAACGGGTCCAAGCCGCGCGTGCGGCTCGCGCAATCCGGGGACGAAGCGATGGATCTGTTGGAAGCGCAATCCTTCGACCTCATCATCTCCGACTACCACATGGGAGCGATGGATGGCGTCGAGTTCCTCTCGCGCGCCCAACAGCTCGAACCCGACGTTCCGTGCGTTCTCCTGAGTGCCGACCCTGGCGTGGCGGAGGCGAGGCTGCGGTCCAGCCCGGTCCGCAACGCCGCGTTCCTCCCCAAACCCTTCGAACCCGCGCTCCTCGTCGCGCTCGTCATGGGTGCGCTGGGTTGGTCTGACGTTCACACCTGACCGCTACCGATCTGCCCTCCCGCTGGCATTCGTGGCACCTCGGCTCAATTCTTCAGACTAGACGCCCCGGAACCTGGTTTCGGGCCCAGGAATCCAGGGTCAGAATCCATCCACGACCGCAGGCTCAACGGCCGATTCGTAGGCAACAAACCTGTCCCTCAAGCGGCTTGGCAGACCCGTGTCCAACGAGTGCGCATGCGAGCTGCCTTCGTATGGTCCAGTGCCTTGGCGGTTTCTGCCCTGGCGTTGGGGGTGAACCCGGCGGTTGCGCAAGACTGCCTCCCAGGCCTGCTGACGCAGGCAAGCATCGACGGCGCAATCGCATTGTCCTGGCCCTCGGTGGTCGGAGCCACCACGTACCAGGTCGTCTTCCGAGGCGGCGACGAGGCGCCATGGCTGCCGATCTCCCCGCAAGTGCCGGCCGGCGGCACCGCGTACAGGTTCAGCCCGACCACCGCAGGCGTCGTCTACGACTTCGTCGTGGTCGCCCTTTCCGGCCCCAGCCAGCCCATTGGCAGCTTCTGCCAAAGCTCGTCAACGGGGCAAGGCCCTTCGTGCCCAGGCGGACTCGTGGCGACGCGCCAAGACGACGGGATCCACCTCTTGTGGGACCCCGTCGTGGGCGCGGACGGATACAATATCTACCGCTCCATCGACCTGGCCGAATTCCGGTTCCGGGGCCACGTGACGTCCCTGTCCGCCGTTGATACCCAGAACAACGACCAAGGGATCGACATCACCACTGCCGCGCGCACGTACATGGTGAAGGCCACGCTTGGCGAAGGCCAGTCCGGCGCTTGCCCGACGGCCACCAGCGTCGAGGTGCCGCTCTTTCCGAGTCCGGTGGCGTGGATCCTCGCCGTCGGCGGCACCCTAGGCGCGGGCCTGATCCTGCTGCGTCCGCGGCGATGATGGGGGCCCGGCTTGCATAGGCCACAAGCACGGCTCCGGAACGATTGAGGGTATCCGGAAGCCCCGGTTTTGTCCCACTAACCCCATTATCTCGTGCGCCAAAAGGCACGGTTGATACGTATGGTTTTTCTCGAAGACACGAAAGCGCTGGGCGTCATCGGCGGCATCTTGATCGTCATCTTGATTCTGGTCGTCCTCGGCGTCATCGGACTCAGCTTCAACTAGGTCGGGCGGAGCGCAAGGCGCGCCTGCCCGGGCACCCGGTGTCTCGACTGGGATGAAGGTTGCGCGTTCGCGCAACGGACGAACCGTCCAGCCGCGCGGCGGAAATGTATGCTCCCGCCGGGATTTGAACCCGGGTCGCAGGCTCGAAAGGCCCGTATCCTTGGCCACTAGACTACGGGAGCGTGTGGTGGACTTCGGGGATAGCCCCGACCGGATTCGAACCGGTGCCGCAGGATCCAAAGTCCCGCATCCTTGACCGCTAGACTACGGGGCTGTCAGGACTGCCGTCGGCCCAAGTGGGGTTCCGTATTTAACCCATGCCGGGTGAAACGAGCGCAGCCCCCGTCTCACGCTCAAACCCGCTGCGGGGATCAAGCCCAAAGAGGGCCTCAACGGGCCGCTTCAGGGGCAGGGCGGGTCGGTGAGGGTCGCTGTGGGCACGACGACGTCCCAGAAGCCGTCGTTGTTGAGGTCGACGCGCACTGCCGACGAGCGGACGCACAACGCCTGCCCCCCGCCCGAGGTCGTCGGGGCAAAGAGCGGCGTGCAACATCCTGCGGGGTTGGCCACGCAGGAGGCGACGCCCGGCTGGCCCGTGTAGGGTTCACAGGGCGGCGAGGTGGCCGTGCATGGCGTTGAGCCCGCGCGGACGCCCGGCAGCGGCGCGCTCGCGCCGCTCGTGAAGGTGACCTGCACGAGGCCGGCGCAACCGACGAGGGTCGAGCCCGTGGACGAGACGGCGAGGATGGTGCTTCCGGGCGGGTCGAACTGGATCGTGGGTCCTCCGCAACTCGGCGGGCAACCCGGCGGCAGGCAATCGGGTGGGCACTCGGAGGGGCAGTCAGGCGGACAGCCTCCGCTTCCGCCGTCGTGGAAGACGAAACCATGCGTGCCCTGGATGATCGTCGGCCCGCACGCGGACGAAAAGAGACCGGACAGGGGCCCGTCGATGAAGACGTACACGTCGTAGTTGGAGTTCCAGATGCCGCCGTCAAGTGTGATGGACATGCAGAAACGTTCGCCCGGCTCGACGATCCCGCCGAAGCTGCCATCGTCACCGCACACGGAATCCGCGTTGAAGTCCTGGCAATAGAAGCCGCTCACGGCGAGGTTGATATCGTCGAAGATTTCCAAGCGCGGCCAGGAGCAGCAGACTTCACCCGCCGGGAAGCAGACGAATCCGGGCCCGGATTCGTCGGGGCGCGGACAGTCTCCCATCGGCGTCCACGCGAGGTGGGTGTCGTTTCCTCCTACATACTCGTGGGGGTGGGAAGAGACAGGCAGGGGCAGGAAAGCGCAGACAAGCGCGGCGAGGACCCAATGGGCGCGCACGAGCCCTTCATGGGTAAGCCATTTGCCGACCGTTCTGGTCGTTCGACGTATCGAGTTCTCGGTGGTCAGCGACGCCGTGAAGGGCCGCGTCGTCCGCTCATCGTCGCCGGGACGGTGACGCGGGCCGCCTCATCGCAGGCGCTGGATGCCCAGCACGATGAGGACCACGCCGAGGACGATGTTGACGATCTTCATGACATCGCGGCTCAGGAACGGAAGGTCCAACAAGCCTGCGACCAACAAGATGCCGATGGCCAAGGCGATGACTCCCACGATCATTCCACCCGGCAGTTTGCCGATAAGGATGAGGATGGCCAGAACGATGAGGATGATTCCGAGGTAGCCCAGGAGCGCCCCGATGCCGAACCAGCCGAGCACCATGAGGATGCCGAAGACGATGAGCAGGATGCCTACGACCACGTCCAGCGTCGATCGCGTCATGCCCGCCACATCAAGGCATGCATATTATGGGTGCCGATTCACGACGATTTCGAGGGGACCCGCCGGTTGGCCCCACCAGGGCGCCACCACGGGCTCGGGCGCGGATTCCTCGACCTCGAGTTTCATCTGGCTCGTGGCCTCGTACGGTTCGGCGAGGTCGAAGGGCGGGTTGAAGAAGCCCGTGTGGACGGGGATGTCGACGCGGCGCATCTCCTTGACGAGGTCCGCGTAGAGGGCCTCCTGGCCCTTCTCGTCGCCGATGAACTTGACGAGTCTGGCCCAGGGGGTCTTGTGGAACCGGTCCCAGAGGGGGCCGAGGATGTGGGGGATGCGGCGCCAACCCGTCGTGTTGATCCAGTGGACGCCCGCCTTGGCGAAGGCTTCGGCGACGTCCGCCATCGTGTGGCCGTTCGTGGGCGGATAGGCGGGCGTGTAGTTGGCGAAGACGGGGAGTCCCGCGTCCGCGACCTTGCGAAGCGCACTCAGGCGGGCGGGGATGGCCGGCGCGGCAGGTTCGAGCGCCTGACGCGCCTCGTCATCGATCGTGGGGACGCTCAGGCCGACGCGCACGCGCGTCAAGCGCTTGAGGATGTCCAGGTCGCGCAGGACCAGCGGACTGCGCGTGAGGACCTCGACCGGCCAGTCTTCACGGGCGAGAAGGCGCAGGCAGGCGCGCGTGATGCCATGTTCGCGTTCAGGAGCCTGGTACGGGTCGGTGGACGTCGAGATGTAGACGGAGAGCCGCTTGCGATGCTTGAGTTCCTTCCGCAACCGTTGGGGCAGGTTGTGCTTGGCGACGACGTACGTGCCCCACCGTTGGCGTTCGACGTGCATGGTGTTGGGGACGTAGCAGTACCGGCAAGCGTGGAGGCACCCTACGTACGGATTGATGGACCACGCGACGCCCGTGACGCTTCCGCCCATCGTGAAGTCCGTGAGCGCCTCCTCGGACTCGATCTCGAGCGCGCGGACCTTGCCGTACGCCTCCGCCGCCGGCTTGGGCGCCTCGTCGTCGATCCGGCATTGCGCCGGTCTCGTCGCCTTCGACAATTGCGAGTGCAAGTTGTCGTTGACGATGTAACGCATTCGCCCAGGCTTGGCGTTCGGAGCCTATGGCGTCTTCGTCGGGGTGGGTGAATGTGGACCCGTTCACGCGGCGCGCTTCTTCATCTTCTTCGCCTCGCGGATCCACTCGCCGACGCGACCCTGGTTCAAGTGGGCGCCTTGGATCGTCACGCCGACCTCCGTCTGCGTCTTGTTGACGAGGCGCAGGAGCGGGCCGGGCTTCTGCTTCTTGAGTTCGTCGATGGAGCCGACGCCCGAGCGCATGAGGAGTTCCGCGAACTGCTTGCCGATCCCCTTGACCTGCATGAGCTCGGCCATCTCGCGCCACTTCTCCACGACGCTCGGCGAGACCTGGGCGGCCTCCGCGACCTTCGCGGCGTCCGCCGCCAACAGGTCGTCCGTCGTCTTGATGCCGATCGCTGCGAGGCGCGTCGCGTACGTCCCGCCGATGCCCTCGACGTCGATGAGGTCGTACGTCTTGCCCTCGTAGCCCGTCGTGGGCGTCGGCTCAGGTTCGACGACCTCCTCGGCGTCCCCGTTGGTCGTGCGGCGCTGGACCTCGACGCGCCGGAAGGGCGCCTCGATGCGGTTGTGGCAATGCGGGCACTCCGTGGCGCCGATCACGTAGTCCTCCGGGAAGTAGACCTCGTACAGGCGGGGCTTGCGCAGGAGGGGCTTCTCGGCGACGAACGTCCGTCCGCGCGCGAAGACGACGGCGCTCTTGTGCGCCTTGTCGCGCAAGACCTGCACCGACTCGGCGGGCGTCCCCGTTTCGGGCAGGACCCTGCCCTTGACCCACTTGGGCATGGTCGTGCTCGCGGCGGCGACGGTTTCTCGACGTTCGGCTGCCATGGAAATCATCACCTCATCCTCCATCGCGACGATAAACGTGGGCGAACTTTTTGGTCGCCCGGTCCGCGCTTTCAGCTCGCGCCTAGGCGGATTCCGCGGTGCGACTTTTGCGCACGGCTTGGCGCGCGAGGATGGCCTCCGTCGCGAGCTTCGCGAGCTGCGCCTGCGTCTGGGTCGCGTCCAACCGCAACCACCGCTTGCGGTCCTTGCGCGCCAGCAACCGGTAGTTGGCGCGCACGCGCTTGAGGAAGCGCTCCTTCTCGTAGGCCTCCTTCACCGTGCGGCCACGGATCCGTCGAAGCGCGGCGCGCGGCGGCAGGTCGAGCCAGAGGACGAGGTCGGGCCGGGGGAACACGGAGGATTGGAGCGTGCTGAAGGTCCCGACGGGGTCGTCGAGTCGGCCGTCGAGCGCCGCGGACTGGTACGCCGTCGTCGAGTCGACGTACCGGTCGGTGAGGACGATCTCGTCCTTGAGCAGGTTGGGCGCGAGTTGGAGGACGTGCCATGCGCGGTCGCTGAGGAAGAGTCCGGCCTGGACGAGCGGGTCGTAGTGGTCGCGGATGCCCCGCCGCACGAGCCGGCCCAGGGGCGACTCCGTCGGTTCTTGAGTGAGGACGACGGTCAGGCGCCGCGCCCGCAACCGGCGCGCGACGGCCTTGGCCAACGTGGACTTACCGCTGCCGTCGATGCCCTCGAAGGCCACGAGCACGCGGCCGCCAAAGTCGCGGCCGACTTAAACCAGTCCGTCGGGCTACGTCTCTCGACGCACGCGACGACCCGGCGCCAGGCATCGTTCGAACTCGGTCGCGAAGGCGTCCTCGGCCCGGCGCGCCCAAGGCCGCACGTCGTCGGCCTGCCCGCGGACCGTCAGGTGCACCGTGATGCGGTCGGGGCCCGGCAGGCGGCGAAGGTCGCCGGTGACCCGGACCTCGCCGCGTCCGGGAAGCGAGCGGCGCGCGGCACGCAGCGCCTTGCGCGTCGCCTTGGCGAGGGCGCGTGGCTCCGGGTCGGGTTCGACCCTCCACGTGAGTTCGGCCCGCGCCGAGCTGGGCTCGGACTCGTGCCACATCGCGCGGACCGCCGCGGACTTGAGGGCCGCGCTGCCCGCGACGCCGCCGCCCAGGGCGCCCCGGCCCGCCAGCCATTCCTCCGGGGTCCCGGCATCGAGCGGTTGGAGCGAGCGGTCCATGAGGGGCTCCCGCCAGCCGCGAAGGACCCCGTTGCGGCTGCGGCGAAGAAGGAAGAACGCGACGAGCGGCACAAGCAGGACGACGGCGACGAAGAGGACGGCCCCGATCGTGTCGGACCCGAACGCGAGCGCGAAGACAGGCAAGGAGTCCATCCGCCACACCTACGGCGACGTCCCGCAATACATCCTTTGCGGCTCGATTTTCTCCGGTCGTCCGCCCGCCGCCGTGCGACCGCCCATTTCCTTTATAGATAAGGAGGGATTGCGCGCCGAAGGCGGCCCCGGGATGTACGTCGCGAAAGTCAAGATCGGACTCAAAAAGGGCGTCACCGACCCCGAGGGCAACAACACGCTCAAGGCGCTCCAACTCCTGGGATTCAAGTCGATCGAGCACGTCTCGACCGAGCGCATCATCCGGCTCCAAGTGAAGGCCGCGCGCAAGGAGGAAGCCGTCGCCGAGGCCGAGAAGGCCTGCCGGCGCCTCCTGACGAACCCCGTCATCCACGATTACAAGATTGAGGTGGAGGAGTCCAAGTGAGCCGGGGCGCGACCGCGAGCGCGGTCTCGACCCGTTACGTGCGCTCCGACGCGGAATTCCCGTTGTTCACCATCCGCCTGCAGGGCGCGTCGGATGAGGAGCTCGAGCAGATCTCCGCCGAGATGAGCATCGGACTCAGCGTCGACGAGATGAAGCGCGTCCGGGACTACTTCGCGAAGAAGGGCCGCGACCCCACCGACGTCGAACTCGAAGCGATGGGCCAGGCCTGGAGCGAGCACTGCTGCTACAAGAGCAGCAAGCCGGTCCTCAAGAAGAACATCTACGGCATCGCCGAGGAGAAGATCTTCGCCCGCGGCGACGCGGGCGTCGTCGAGTTCGACAAAGACCACTTCTTCGTGGCCAAGATCGAGAGCCACAACCACCCCAGCGCCATCGAACCCTACGGCGGCGCCGCCACCGGCGTCGGCGGCATCATCCGCGACGTCCTCTGCTGCGGCGCGCAACCCATCGCCCTCGTCGACCCCCTCTTCTTCGGCCCCCTGGACCTTCCCCACGCGCAACTGCCCAAGGGCGTCAAGCACCCCCGCTACCTCTTCCAAGGCGTCGTCGAGGGCATCCGCGACTACGGCAACCGTGTGGGCCTCCCGACGATTGCCGGCTCCTTCTACTTCCACGAGGGCTTCACGTGGAACTGCCTCGTGAACGTCGGCTGCATCGGCATCATGCCCAAGAAAGACTGGGTGCCCAACCGCGCGAAGGCGGCCGGCAACGTCTACATCTACGCGGGCGGCCGCACAGGACGCGACGGCATCCACGGCGTCACCTTCGCGAGCGCCGAACTCTCAGAGGGCTCCGAAGAAGCGTCGCGCAGCGCCGTCCAGGTCGGGGACCCCATCACGAAGGAGCCCCTCATCCACGCCGTGCGCGAGATCGTCGAGAAGCGCCTCCTCGTCGGCATGAAGGACTTCGGCGGCGGCGGCCTCTCGTGCGTCGCGGGCGAACTCGCCTGGGACGCCAAACTCGGCGCCGAGATCCACCTCGAGAAGATCCCCCTCAAGGAGGAAGGCCTCTCCCCGTGGGAGATCTGGGTCAGCGAGTCCCAGGAGCGCATGATGCTCGTCGTCGAACCCGACCGCGTCAAGGAGGTCCTGCACATCTTCCGCAAGTGGGACGTCGTCGCCGTCGAGGTCGGACGCGTCATCCCGGACCCCGTCGTCCGCGCCTTCATGGCCGGGCGCAAGGTCCTCGAACTCGACCTGGCCTTCAGCACGGCCGGCCCCGTCTACGACCGGCCCATCGCGTTGCCCGAGGCCCAGAACGGCCACGTCGCCGCCCTCAGCGAACCCACCGACTACGCGGCGACGCTGCTCGAACTCCTGGGTCGCTGGAACATCTGCAGCAAGGAATGGGTCCTGCGCCAGTACGACCACACCGTGCGCGCCAACACCGTCCTTCAACCCCTGCAGGGCAAGATCGGCCTCCAATCCCACGGGGACGCGAGCGTCCTCAAGCCCCTCGAATCGAGCTACCGCGGCCTCGCCGTCACGTGCGACGTCAACCCGAGCCTGTGCGAGACGAACCCGTACTGGGGCGCCGCGAGCGCCATGGACGAGGTCATCCGCAACCTCGCCGCCGTCGGCGCGCGCACGTCCGTCGTCTGCGACAACCTCAACTTCGGCAACCCCGAGGACCCGAACGTGATGGGCCAGCTCTCCGAGGCCACGCGCGGGCTCGCCTACGTCGCGCGCGAACTCCAGGTCCCTTTCTCGAGCGGCAACGTGTCCCTCTACAACGACAACCCGAACGGGCCCGTGCCCCCCACGCCCACGCTCATGGCGCTCGGGATTGTCCAGGACATCCGCCAGTGCGTCACGACCGACTTCAAGGCCGCCGGCGACCTCGTCTTCCTCATCGGCCAAGAGACCAGCGCCGAGCTGGGCGGCAGCGAGTACGCCCGCATGCGCGGACACCCTCGCGCGGGCCCCGTGCCGCACGTCGACGCCCGGTTCACGGGCCGCGCCGCCGAGGCCCTCGTCACGGCCATCGAGGCTGGCCACGTCCGCGCCTGCCACGACCTCTCCGAGGGCGGCCTCGCCGTCGCGTTGGCCGAGATGTGCCTCGGCGGCGACATCGGCGCCTCCGTCAACCTGGAGAAGGTCGCGCCGGGCCTGCGGCACGACGAGAAGCTCTTCAGCGAGACGAACACGCGTTGGATCGTCGAGGTCGAACCCGCCCGCGCCGAGGCGTTCCGGTCCCACTTCACGACCGCCAAGGTCCCCGTCTCCGAACTCGGCACCGTGGGGGGCAGCGACTTCCACGTCATCGAGCGCCGCAACGTGACCGTGTTCAAGGTCGCCGTCGCCAAGATGCGCGAAGCCTGGTCGACGCCGTTGCACCGGGTGGTGGCGGGATGAAGCGAGGCGACATCCGCGTCGGCGTGCTGCGCATCGAGGGCACGAACTCGGAGGAGGAGTCCGCCGCGTGCTTCCGACGCTTGGGCGCCCAGGCCGAACTCGTCCACCTCAAGCAGTTCCTGCGCCAGGACACGTGGCCGGGCGAGGAACGCAACCTCAGCGACTACCACGTCCTCTTCTTCCCGGGCGGCTTCAGCGCGGGCGACTACGTGCGCGCGGGCGCCATCTTCGCCGCGCGGCTCAAGACGGGCCTCGCCAAGGACGTCAAGGAGTACGTCTCCAGCGGGCGGCTCATGATCGGCGTCTGCAACGGCTTCCAGATCCTTACCGAGGCCGGCCTCTTGCCGGGCATGGGCGACCTCGTCGCCGCCCAGCCCGAGGCGTGCCTCTACACGAACGACGTGGGCCACTACGAGTGCCGCCCCGTCCACCTCAAGCACGTGAACCGCGGCAAGAGCGCGTTCACCGGGAAGATCAAGCCGGGCGAGGTGCGCACGATCCAGTCCGCCCACGGCGAAGGCAAGTTCCTCCTCGCGCCCGAGGGCCAGGAGAGACTGCTCAAGGAGCTTGAGGCCAACGACCAGATCGTCTTCCGCTACGTCACGCCCGAGGGCGACGAACAAGCGGGCTACCCTTGGAACCCCAACGGGGCTCCCGGCAACGTGGCCGCCGTGTGCAACCGCGAGGGCAACGTGTTCGGCATGATGCCGCACCCGGAACGCGTCTTCTACCGCCACACGCATCCGGACTGGACGCGCACGGGCCTCGGCGACGACGTCGGCGACGGCCGCGCCGTGTTCGAGAGCGCCATCGCGTACTGCGAACGGCGCTTCTAGAGCGCGACGGTGACGAAGCCGACGAGCGCGAAGGCGCTCACGAAGAAGGTCACGAACACCATTGCGCGGGGGGAAAGGATCGTGGGGACATCGGACATGTTTTCGAGCCTCGTTCGGTTGGGGGGTACGACCGGCGGCGAGTACCGCTGACTCGCGCGCGCTTACCTCAAAATCCCGATTGAACACATAAGAGCGGATTGGTACGACCGACGAAACCTCCCTTGAAGACCCGTTGCTCCTCCGCGCGGAAAATCCTCACGAGAGCGAAGACTAAAGACACGCCCGTCTTCCTCCGCGCGTGGCGGGCCAACTCGCCGAAGACCACGTCCTCGTCCGCGCCCAGAGCGAGGCCAACCGCATCCACAACAAGGGCCACTACGGGCGCCCGCTCTCGGGCGGGGCCCTCAAGCTCGACCTCCTCGAAGCCTGCTACCTCGCCGAGTCCGGGCGACTCGACGTCGAACGCAACGGCGGCACCCTCGACTGGGCCGAACTCGTCGTCGAGGCCGGCCGGCGCCGCCCGGGCTTCGAGATCCTCTACCTCGTCTACCGCGACCTGCGCGAGCGCGGCTACATCCTGCAGGCCAGCCCCGCTGAGGAGGCGAAGGCGGGCGCGCACTTCCGCCTCTGGCCGCGCGGCACCGAACGGCCCCGCGAGCCCAGCGCGTGGGTCCGGGCCGTGAGCGAGCGCAGCCGGTTCGTCTTCGGCGAGTGCTCGCGCTTCGTCGAGGCCTCGCAAGGACACAAGGTCGTCCCGCGGCTGTGCGTCGTGGACGAAGAATCGGACCTCACCTACTACGACCTCTCGGCCGAACCGCCCGCGGGCCCCGTGGACGCCCGGCCGCTTGCCGCGCCCGTCGACGCGTGGCTGCTCGAGGACCGCGTCCTCGTGCCGGCCGCCCGCGACGCCCTCGAGCTGCACGCGCGCGAGTTCTTCGGCAAGCCCGTCGCCGACCGGCTCCAACTGAGCCTCGTCGAGTCCCTCTACCTCGTCGACCGCGGCGACCTCCGGCTCGTCGAGGCGGCCACCCGCAAACCCATCACGGCGGCGACGCTGCGCCGCCGCGCCAAGGACATCGAACCCCAGATCGACCTGCGCCACGCCGTCTACGCGGACCTCAAGCGCCGCGGCCTCATCGTCAAGACGGGCTTCAAGTTCGGCACGCACTTCCGCGCCTACGAGGAGGCCCCCGAGGAGGCCCACGCTCCCCACCTCGTGCAGGCGGTGCCCCACGATTTTGAGTCGCCCTGGGAGCCGTTGGCGCGTGGGATCCGGTTGAGCCACAGCGTGCGCAAGCGGCTCCACCTGGCCGCCCCGGGCCCGCGCGGGGTCAGCTACCTCGCGTTCGGCCGGTTCCGCCCCTAATAAGCGGACCGGCGTGCGGATGCGCTGGTCCGACAAAGGCCATATACGAGCACGCGGACTTAGCCGCGTGGTGGTGGCCTGAAGCCCCTTTACGCAGTTTCGGCTTGTCTCTTGATTCTCATGACGGCCGCGAGCGGTTGCCTGCAGCAGGACTCGGGCAAGCCCGCCTCCACGACCGGCGGCAGCGCCACTCCGTCCTCGAGCGCGGTGACCAACAACACGACGGCGTCCCCGACGCCGTCGACGACGGCGCCCACGAACACGACGGCCCCGACGAACACGACGGCGCCCCCCAGTGGCAACAACACGACGGCGGTGGGCGAGTTCGGCACCGTGTACTTCAACGACAACGATTCGTCCGGGAAGTGGACGCTCTCGAACACCTACATCCTCCACGCGGGCGATCCGGTGCCGGATTCGTCCCCCAACAGCAACCACTTGACGGCCAAACGGTGGTCGGCCACGGAGACGGACAAGAAATCCGGCCAGAAGAGCTGGACGTCCCAGGATCCGGCCGCGAAGGGCTACCACGACAACGAGTTCAACCAGATGAGGATCAACGTCGACCTGCGCAAGGCCACGACGGCGTTCTGGTCCTTTGCGTACAAAGGCGACGCCGAGGCCAACGGGTGGGAAGGCCTCTATTGGGACGTCAGCACCAACGGAGGCACCTCGTGGGAGGCGCTGGGCAGCCAAGCCAGCAAGACGGACAACTACGTCAAGGACTGGAAGTCCATGCACGTCGACCTGACCAAGTACGTCGGCAAGAACGTCCTCATCCGTTTCGTCTTCAAGTCCGACATCTCGTGCAGCACGGACACGGACCTTCCCGACGACGCCGAGGCCTGCGGCGCCCACAAGTCCTACTCGGGCTTCTGGATCGACGACATCATGGTTACCGAGAAGTAGCGCGGCCTCCGCTATACTCAGGCGAGCATTCGACGCTTACGCCAGAAACGCTAAGTCGCGAGCCGCCCGCAGAATCAGCGGGTGGTCTCGGACCATGCGTATCGTTGCCCTGTTCCCCTGCTTCCTCCTCGCGTTCGCCCTCTTGAGCGGCTGCGCGGACTCGGGCGGCGTGAAGAAGAAAGACGTGTCCACCGAGGGCCGCCTCGGCGATGGTCAAGGCGGTCGCCCGTACGGAACCGATGGTGAGGGAACGGGCGGCCCCGACGCCAACGGCACGGGCGGCGGCCCCGGGATTGGCAGGGGCGGCGGCAACGCCTTGGGCAGCGGCAACGGCTCCGACAACGGCTCCTACGCCACGGGCGTCGCCACGTACCAGGTCAACGGCTCCTTCAAGAAGGGCGCCGAGGGCGACGACGAGGGCATGTCCAAGAGACAGTACGTCCCCTTCGACGTGCCCGTGACCACGAAGCTCATCCTCATCTGGGTGACGTGGAACGACTCCGAAGAGGACTCGCCCGCCAACGCGGACATCGACCTCTACCTCAACTCGAGCAAGCTCGAGGCCACCGCGCTCACCTCCGACTACGAGTTCATCCGATTCAACAAGACGGCCAATTTCACCGGCCAACCCCTGACGTGGAACCTCGAACTCGTGCCCTTCGACATCGGCGAGAACACGAACTGGGTCGCGAACATCCTCGTGTTCCGCTCGCCCCCCACGACGAAGGTCATCAAAGCGACGATGGGGTTCGGCGAGAACGTCGACGCCGACCTGCCCGGCACCGACTATGACACCCACAAGCTGCCGATCCCGGTCGGCACGCAGGCCGTCGCGGCGCGCTTGACCTGGAAGGACGCCGTCGGCCTCTCCGGCGCGTGTTCGGGCCTCAACAAGAACCTCGGGGACCTGGACCTGCAGGTCTACCAGGGCAAGACGCAACGCTTCGCCTCCGAGTCCGGCTTCGCGTGCGAGTTCGGTTACGTCGCCGGCAACCAGACGAAGGCCGACGGCGGCGACTGGGAGTTCCGCGTCCGCCCGTGGCTCGCCGTCGCGCAGTCCTACACGTTGACCATCGATTACGTGTAGGCTAGGCGACCGTCGCACCGGCGGGCTCGAGCTCGTACTCGATGCGCACGGTCTCCGCGCCCTTGGACGACTTGCCCAGGATGCGGACGCGGCCGATCTCGCCCAGGTTGCGCACGTGCGTGCCGCCGCACGGGCACGCGTCCATGCCGTCGATCTCGATGACGCGCAGGTTCTGCACGGAGGCCGGCAGGAGGTCGAGGTTGGCGCGGTCGGGCTTGACGCGCTTCTCCAGGTCGCTGCGGGCCTCCCACACGATGCGCACGGCAAGTTTGCGCGCGAGGACGGCGTTCGTCTCCGCCTCGATGCGCTGGAGGTCCTCGTCGGTGAACTTGGCGGGGCGGAAGTCGATGCGGCTGCGCTCCGCGTGGATCTGGTTGCCGACGGTCCGCACGCCGCCAAAGAGGTCGTAGACGAGGCCCGAGATGAGGTGCTGGCTCGTGTGCATGCGCATGTGCGCGTGGCGCCGGTCCCAATCGACGACGCCGTGCACGGACTCGACGTCCGGTGGCGGCAGGGCGTCGAGGACGTGCTTCACGATGCCCTTCTTCTCGACACGGACGACGGTCGAGGTTCCGCCCGGGTAGCGCAGGATCCCCGTGTCGAACTCTTGGCCGCCGCCTTCGGGATAGAACAGGGTGCGGTCGAGGACGACGTAGTTGTCGCCGCGCTTGACGATGCGGGCGTCGAACTCGCGCGCGTACGCGTCGTCCATCTTCGTCAGGTAGAGGAGTTCCGTCGCGGCCTCGGCCACGGACGAGGTCGAAGGCGGGCGGCGTCATAAGGTCTGGGTCGCAACCGTTTCAAACGAGGCCGCGCTTGGGGCGGCGGATGCGTCGGGCGCTCGTCGTGGGCAACTCCGACCTGCCCCCGCGCGACATCCTCGACCCGTGGCTCCAGCGCGCCGATTTCATCGTCGCGGCCGATGGGGGCGCCAACCGGCTCCTCGCGCTGGGGATCACGCCGGACTTCGTCGTGGGCGACATGGACAGCGTCCTAGGCAGCACGCGCCGCCGACTCCCCAAGGGCGCCTTCCACCCCCGCAAGAGCGTCTACCGAACCGACCTGGAGAAGTCGGTCGAGTTCGCCGCCTCGCGCGGGGCGGACGACGTCACCGTCTTCGGCGCGAGCAAGGGACGCCTCGATCACGTCACCGCGGCCCTCGCGGTGCTCCTCGAGTGGAGCCAACGTCTCGGGATCCGACTCGTCGACGAGGATTTCGTGACGCAAGCCGTGCGCGGCAAGGCCCGCTTCGCGGCCCCGATCGGCACCCTCGTGAGCCTCTACGCGCCCACCAAGGCGCGAGGCGTCACGACGAAGGGCCTGCGCTGGCCTCTCAAGGATGCCACGCTCCAGCGCGGCACGTTGGGCATCCACAACTTCGTCGTCTCGAGCCCCGTCGAGGTCGCCGCCGACTCCGGGGAACTCGTCGTCTTCCGCGGCCAACGCGTCGAACCCCACGGCTAGCGTTGGGCGAAGATCAACCGAGCGGCACGATGTCCTCGTGGCCCTCCAGGGCGGGGTTGAGGCTCACGACGCGCCCGCTCAGGGCCTGGGCGGTGGCGACGACGAAGGCGTCGTGGACCCGGAACTTGGCCCCCGGGCGGCTTGCAAGGAGTTTGCCGGCGCGCACGGCGATGTCCGGCGTGATGGGCTCGACCCGGGTGCGGGACTCGATGAACTGGAGGAACTCGGCAGGGTTGTCCTTGCGGGCCCGGGCGGCCTCCGTGACCTCGGCGACGACGCTCGCGGGCGTGATGGCCTCGTCGGCGCGTTGAAGGTAGTCTCGGACGACCTCGCCCTCCGCGGAACCGTTAAAGTATGCGAACCAGGCGGTGGCGTCGAGGACGATGATCACGCGTAGGCCTCCCCGACCTTGGCCGGGCGCTCCCGCCACGCGCCGAAGAGGTCGCGCGGCGCCACCTTGTGGATGGCGGGGATGTCCACTTCGTCGCCCTCCTTGAGGCGGCGCAGTTCGAGCTCTCGTTTTGGCAAGATGACGCCGAGGCTGTCACCGATGCGTCGCAGTTTGGCGCGTATGGGCATCGAAGCAGCTAGAAATTACAATGGATTATAATGTTTCCAACTGGTGACCCTTAGAGAAACGGTCGAGGGCCCGTCCTCCTTGTCCTCGGCAATGCGTCGCGTTAACACGCCGCGCGCACCGCCACCCAAACCTCATCTGAAATCTTTTATACTAACCATCGACTAGCGAAAGTCGGGAGCCAAATCATGTTAAAGGACCGCCTCTCGCTCATCGCCTCGAAGAAGCGGAATGGGCAGGCCGTCGCCTACAAGCTCATTCACAAGACCCGCAAGGTCACCATCGAACGACCGCAGTACGCGGCCGTCCACCAGCTCCCGAACCCCAAGTTCGCGAACGCGCTGGGCAACTTCTGGATCCTCCAGGAGTCCACGCCCGGCCGCTTCCACATGGGCCGCAACGAGGCCACCATCTACTACAAGGACCTCGAATCGGCTAAGAAGGTCCTCAAGTACATGCTCGAGCACGACCTCGAGGTCGCGACGAAGACGCCCCAGGGCAAGCTGCCCAAGTACGTCGAGGAGCAAGGCGTTCTCATCGCCGAAGAGACGCCCTACAGCACCATCGACACGAGCTACTACAAGCTCATCTAAGGCGTCCGAGCCCAGCGTCCCGACCATAAGGGATATATGAAGCGCTCAGGGTGACCTTTCCAAATGAAGGGGCCCGTCCGCCGCCGCACGCGCCGCCTCCTCCTTCTCGGATTCATGGTGGCCGCGGCGGCGCTCATCGCCGGCGTCGTCCACGCCGACGGGCCCACCAACGACGACGACCTGCGCAACCTGGACCACGGCCTCGTCAACGGCGGCAACCCGAGCCTCGACTGCTGGAACCACCACAAGAACGAGGGGATGGCGGATTCTCACTACATCATCCCCCTCTTCCCCAAGCAAATCAAGCGTGGCGAACCGACCACCATCAACGTCCAGATCGAGAACGGCTGGAAGTACGACCTGGCCGAGATCCAGATCCTGCTCAACTTCACGGGCAACGACACCATCATCGTCCCGTTGGGCGGCACGAGCGCGACGTCGAAGGATCCCGAGACGAACCACTGGACGGGCATCCTCGGCAAGTCCGGGTTGCCCGTCGCGCCTCCGGGCAGCGAGCCAAGCAGCAAGCGCCACAACTTCACGGTCGGAGCCAAGGTCGTCGCGATCGTCGCCCACGGCGAGGTGTACTACCCGCAGGGTACTGGCGTCGTGACGCCAAACCGGGCCCAGTTCTTCTACGTCCCACCGGGCAGCACGCGCACCAACAAGTGGCCGGGCGGAAACACCGAGGAGAATTCGACGTGGAGTATGACGCTTCCATACGTCACGGATGCGGGGGAGATCCGTCCAACGGAAGGCGTGTGGGGTCTCGGCGTCCAGTACATGGCGGGGGATGCGACCCAGGTCTCGTACAGCATCAACGTCACCGTCGTCTACGAGTCCGCTGGAGAGCACCAGACGGAAGTCTTCAACCAGCCCCGCAACCCCAGCAACCCGGCCCTCAAGCCCGCGTCCATCGTGAAGCCCCAAGGCGTCACGGACGTCATCCCCATCCAGGTCATGGGCGTCAAAGACGGCACCCAGACCGTCGAGGTGAAGGTGACGGCGCTCCTCTACTACCTTCACCAAGCGCGCGCGACGCCCAACGAGGACCGCTTCGTCCGGTACGCGACGCGCACGATCACCGTCGGCGACTCGTACATCGAAGGCGACGTCAAGGCCTCGACGGGCGGCACCGCCTCGGTCGACCTCTACATGATGTCCGGCGAGGTCACGGGCTTCGCCGCGGCGTTCCTCCTCTTGCCCAGCCTCCTGCTTGGGGGGACGTACGGACGGGCCAGCCGCAAGTTCCTCAACGACGTCCTGGGCGGCGCCAAGCGGCGGGTCATGTTCCACAACCTCGTCAGCCTCGGCCTCACCCTCGTCGCCCTCATCCACATCGTCTTCTTCCTCCTCGAGATCCGCTACACGGTCATGATGGGCATCCTCTGGGGAGGTTTCTCCGCCCTCAGCCTCCTCGTCCTGGGCCTCACGGGCTACTACCAGGTCCCGCTCATCCAGAAGTACGGCTACGGGTGGTGGCGGTTCGTCCACCTCGCCTTCGGCCTCCTGGTCATCGTCTTCGTCGCCTGGCACACGCTCCAGGATGGCCCCGACTTCTTCACGATCAAGCAGCACATGCCCCAGTGGTTGCAGGACTTCAACTGGGCCAAACCCGACCAGCTCAAGTAGCCGAGTTTCAACGATTGGCTTCACGGACGCGACCAACAATCCCTTTTGAAGCCAGGTCCCACGAAGACCAGTGGGCGTGTCCGCGCGTTCCCGTAGGGCGCTCACGGCGGTGAAGGACGAGGCGCCGGCTTGGCTCGCGCAGCTTCACGCGTGAGGCTACTTTTTCCCGAAGCCGCCGCGCCGCTCGTAATAACCCGCGATGAGCCACGTCAAGAACGAGATCCCCAAGGCCACGACGAGCGCCATGACGACCGTCTCCGTGACCGAGAAGTCACGGACCGTGACGAGGAGGCTCACGCCGTCGGCCACACTCGGCGAGGCGATAAGGGTTTTTGTCAGGCCGCGATGCCTGGGGCGTGTCGAGGTCCCTGGCGGCCCTGTTCCTCCTCGTCCTCGTCTCGGGATGCAACGCGCCAACGCCGCCCGCGCGTGGGTCCACAGGATGCATGATGGGGATGGAGGTCCACTGGACGAGCCCCGAGGCGTTCGCGGGCCTCACGAGCGACTCGAACGTCTCCTGGACGTCGGACCACGTCATCGGCGTGCCCCTCAACGGCACCCTCTTCGACGCCGCGTACGGACCCACGGTCGTCCGGTACGCCTCCCACGAGACCGACGCCGGCGACTTCAACGTGGGCACGCGGCCGCGCCTCGTCGTCGGCGGGGACACGGCCCGGTTCCTGGCCTCCTCCTACGAGGACTCGAACGAGTCCCATATCAAGTCCGCGATGGCCGGCCTCCTGGCCGGGCTGTTGGACGCGACGCCGGAGCAACGGGCCCAATGGGTTGAGGAATGGTTCGACTCGGGCGTCGTCGAGAAGGATCTGCCCGAGGGCCACGGTTTGCGCTCCCATGAACTGTCCGCCGAGAACCGCTCCTACCGTTGGGGCGCCCTCTTCGCGGAACTCGACGCGTCGTTGGAGGACGCCGCCTCCTCCTCGGTCGCCGAGGTGCAGTTGGAGAAAGGCGGCTGGACGGTCGCGATGACCGTCCCCAGTCACCGCGCGACGCTGCGCGAAGGCAACGCCACGTTCATCCTCGTCGCCGACGCCCTCGGCGTGGCGAAGTTGTCCACGTCGCCCGGCAAATGGAGCGACGCCAAGGCGGATGGGAAGGCGGCCCTGGCCCACGCGGGCCTGCCGACGTCCGGCGTCGACGACGGCGAGGCGATCGGCACGGGTTGCGGCTAGTCGCTCATCGCGTCTTCGCCGCCGGCCACGAGCTGTTGGACGTGGGCGTAGAGGTCTTCGAGGCCGGAGAGGTTGATGGCGCTCGTGACCTGCAGGCTCGGAAGGTTGCCCAGTCCGTCGATGACGCGCAGGAGGTCGACGCTCATCTCTCGGTAGATACCCTCTTCCTCGGACATGAAGGCGTCGCGCAGCGCGTCGGGCTCCTGGCTCCACGTGCGGATCTTCTCGAGTTCCTCGTCCGTGAGCATGTCGCCCTTCGTGAGGAGGTAGCTCGTGGGCAGGTTCAGTCGGAACTGGACGCTCGAGGCCAGGAGGAGGTTGCTCACGAACCCGCCGGGCGTCTTGGCCAGGAAGGGGTCGAGGAGGAAGGCGACGAGGCTGGATTCGGGGTAGAGGAACTCCGTGAGGTACTTGCCGCTGGGGCGGAAGACGAAGAGTTCGATCTGGCCGGGCGTGTCGACGAGGACGTAGTCCGTCTTGAAGCCCTCGATGGCGTCGCGGATCTTCTTCGCGTTCAACGCGAGCATGTCGCTCGCGGCGATCTGGGCGCCGTTGGGCCCGAGGCCCTCCGAGCGCATCACGTCCTTGAGGTTCACCCAGTCGCGCACGTCGACGTCCGGCGTGTAGGGCAGCGATTCCGCCCCGGGGTCGAGGTTGACGAGGATGCAGTCGAGGCCGCGGTTGAAGACCCATTCCTTGTAGGCGCCCGCGAGCGTCGATTTCCCGGCGCCGGCGGTCCCGATGAAGTAGATGCACGTGGTGGTTCGTTCAGCCATCTAGGCTCCCTTGGCGAGGAGGTTCATGTGCTTGAGGCGTTTCTCGATGAGGCGCTGGGTGCCGATGTCGTGGCGCACGAAGAGGTTCGGGCCCTTGACGTGCTTGAGGCCGTCCTCGCAGGACTCGTTGGCCTCCCGCAGCGTCTCGCCCGCGCCTAGGACGGCGATGGCGCGGCTCGCGGTCGTCTTGACGACGCCGGGTCGGACGGCGTCGACGCTCGCGTAGTACGCCTCCGCGCCGGCCTTGCGGATGGCGGCCTCGTCCACGTGGACCTCGGCGCCGGGCTTGGGCTTGACGCCGTAGCCCTCGGGGACGACGTACTTGACGACGGTCGCGTGGCGCTCGAACTCGGCGTGGGCCTCGCTCAGGCGGCCCTCGGCCATACGCAGGCACAGTTCGGCGTAGTTCGAGCCGAGCAGGTGGAGCACGTTCATGGCTTCGGGGTCGCCGAAGCGCGCGTTGATCTCGATGAGCTTGGGGCCGTCCAAGGTGAGCATGAACTGGCCGTAGATGGGCCCGACGTAGGGTCGGCCCGCCGCGGCGAGGGCCGCGATGACGCGGCGCAGGATCTGCAACGCGTCCTCCCACGCGTTCCTCGTCAGGAACGGAAGAAGGTGGTCGGCCTGGGAGTAGGAGCCCATGCCGCCCGTGTTGGGCCCCTTGTCGTCGGGCAGCAGGCGCTTGTGGTCCTGGACGGCGATCGTCGGCAGGAGCCGGTGCCCGTCGGAGAGCGCCTGCAAAGTGAACTCTTCCCCGCGCGCGAGTTCCTCGAGGAGGACGCCGCCCTGTCGCACGACCTCGTCGATGTACGTGGCGCCTTCCTCGAACGTCGTGAAGTGGTCCCCGTAGACGCGCACGCCCTTGCCGCCCGTGAGGCCGACCGGTTTGACGGCCCAATGGAGGTTGTTCTCCTTGAGCTTGCGCTTGGCCGCGCCGGCCTCCTCGAAGTAGTGGAAGGCCAGGTTGCCGGGGACGCGGTGCTTCGACAGGAGCTCGCGCATGAAGCGCTTGCTCGTCTCGATCTCGGCCGCGGCCTGGCTGGGCGCGGCGACCTTGACGCCCTGTAGGGCCAGCGCGTCGGAGACGCCCGCCGCCAGGGGCGCCTCGGGGCCGATGGCGGCCACGTCCGCCTTGACGCGCATGGCGTAGGCGGCCACGGCGCGCGGGTTCGTCTCGTCCCCGTTCTCGTAGCCCTTGGCAAGCGCCGCCAGGCCGGGGTTCGTGTGCTTGGAGAAGACGTAGAGCTCGACGCCTTCGGAGCGGGCGAGAGCGCGTCCGATCGCGTGCTCTCGCGCGCCGCCGCCCACGAGGAGGGCCTTCAACGCGTGGTCCCCCGCGACAGGGACAAGAGTTCAGGCGCGGAGACGAGGGCGCCCAGGCGCACCCGGTGTTGGCCGAGGGCTTCGCTGGCGCCTTCGCCGCGGTCGACGACGGTCTCGACGCGGTCCACGTCGGCGCCCTCGGCGCGCAGGACCTGCACGGCGTCCAATACGCTCTTGCCCGTGGTCGTCACGTCCTCGACGAGGAGGACGCGCTTGCCTTTGACGTCGGCGCCTTCGACGCGCTTGCCTGTCCCGTGCGCCTTGGCCTGCTTGCGGATGATCGCGTAAGGAAGGCCCGTCTCGAGGGCAAGGGCCACGAGGATGGGGACGGCCCCGAGTTCGACGCCCGCGAGCACTTCGGCGTCGCCGACCTTGGGGCGCAATTCCTGCGCCATCGCCTTGAGGATCCTCGGTCGGCTCGACGCGGCCTTGATGTCCACGTAGTACGAGCTCGTCTTGCCGCTCGTGAGCGTGAACGTTCCAAAACGAAGCGCGCCGCAAGCGACAAGCTCTTGGGTCAGTGCCACGGCCGGTCTCGCGTTCAAAATGGCGGCCGTTTATAGCCCTATCGTCATCCAAATCGCGTGCTCCGCGAGGAATGGGTGCGAAAGCTCATGCACGTGCCCGGCGGTCTCGCGCCTCCGCTCGTCGTCCTCGTCTTCGGTTGGACGGGCGCCGTCGCGCTGAACGTGTTCCTCCTCGCCTACTTCTTCGTCGGGTGGGACCTCTCGCGGCGTGGCATCCGACTCCCGCTCCTGTGGGCCCTCATCGTGCGGACGCGCCGTGACGACGAGCGGGAACCCTTGGCCGCCGCCGAGTTCCAGATCGCCCTCCTCGCGCTCGGACTCCTCTTTCCCCTTCCGTACTTCTTCGCCGCGATCGCCCTCTTGGGCGTCGGCGACGGGTTCGCCTCCCTGGCGGGGCAACTCCTTCCGCGGCGCCCCTTGCCGTGGAACCCGCGCAAGACGTGGGCCGGACTCCTCGTCGGGACGATCCTGGGCACGGCGGCGTACGTCGCCTTCGCCATCATCGGCGGCCTCATGCAGGCGCGGGGCTACGCCCACGTCTCGACCCTCACGGGCTCCTCCCCGACCTGGGTCGTCCTCGCGTTCCTGCCCGTCGGCTTCCTCGTGCTGCATGGCGTCACGCGACTCGTCGTGCGCGCCGGGTGGGCCGAGCGCCACGCGAACGCGCACCCGCGGGCGATCGCAGCCGCCTTCGGCATCGCGCTCGCGCCCACGATGGCCGTCCTATTGGTCGCCCCGCTCGTCCTCGGCGGCCCTCTGTTGCCCACCCAGGGCGGCCATGCGCCCATCGTCCAGGCCGCCCTTGTGGCCGTGCCGGTCCTCGTCATGTTCGTCGAGTCGTTCCTTCGCCGCCACGACAACCTGTGGGTGCCCATCCTGGCCGCGACCGGAGCGTACGCCCTCGTCGGCATCCTCAACCGGACCCTCGGCGCATGAGACCGGCAGGGGAAGGCTCATTCGCGCGGCTCGCCCGAGACGTCGTGCGCGCGGCCTTCCTCGGAGACGGGTTCGGGGATGTACTTGGGGATCTCCCCAGGGTTCTGCCGCCACTCGGTGCCGGGGCCCAGCGTGAACCACGTCTTGCACTTCGTGCACCGCAC
>Ga0070694_100000055_pt1 | contig 52545 bp, 47 predicted proteins | sample KBSK1251metaG_FD_65470 | JGI IMG/M metagenome (GOLD analysis project Ga0070694, IMG submission 65470) | Corn, switchgrass and miscanthus rhizosphere microbial communities from Kellogg Biological Station, Michigan, USA - KBS K1-25-1 metaG | ecosystem: Host-associated > Plants > Roots >...
GTCTCGTCGTCGATGTCCTCGTCGCGGCCGGTGAACGACACCGGCTGGAACGACACGGCGTTGATCTTGTCGACATTGTCGATGGCGAACTGGATGATCGGCCCGACCTGCTGGTCGTTGATCGTGTTGACGATGGTCGTGACCAGGGTGACGTCGATGCCGACGGCCTTCAGGTTCTCGATCGCCCGCTTCTTGACGTCGAACAGGTTGCCCACGCCACGGTGGTTGTTGGCCTCGTTCGTGACGCCGTCGAATTGAAGATAACAAAGCCGCAGTCCCGCCGCCTTGGCGCGCCGCGCGAAGTCGATGTCCTGGGCGAAGCGGATGCCGTTGGTGGCCGCCTGCACGCTGTTGTAGCCGATCTTCCGGGAGTAGGCGACGGCGTCAAGGAAGTAGGGGGACAGCGTCGGCTCGCCGCCCGAGAACTGGACGGACATCTGGCGGCGCGGCTTCACGTTGATGGAGTTGTCCAGGATCTGCTTGACGTCCTCCCAGGTCAGCTCGTGCACGTAGCCCACCTGGTTGGCGTCCATGAAGCAGGGATTGCACATCATGTTGCAGCGGTTCGTCAGGTCGACGGTGAGCACCGCGCCCCTGCCGTACTTGATGGTGGACGACCCGTGGTTGTGGAACGGGTCCGGGGCCATCCGGAAGTCCCGACCCGGGTAGAGCCGCTCCATGCGGCGCAGGAAATCGGCGTCCATCGCCATCATGTCCTCGCAGCGGCCGTGCCGGGGACATTCCTTTTCCATCCAGATCTGACCGTCGCGCTCGACGATTTTCGCCTTGATCTCGCCGGGCTTCCCGTCGAGAAGAACGCGCCAGTCGGTCTCACCCTTCAGGATGGTCTCGCGGACCTCCTTGACGCACTGCGGGCAGAGCGAGTCGGTGGTGCGCGGGAACCCCAGCTGGGGGAAGGTCCTGTCCTTGCTCTTCATGAGCGGCGCCGGGGCCCACTTCGGCTGCTTCACGCCGTAGGGCAGCCGGCGGTTCAACGGCTGGAAGACGTTCCACACGACCTGGGCCGCGCCCTTGAGAGCCAGCCCCGCCAGGACGCTGGGACGGAGGTAACGGCCGAAACCCCTCGACCTTGCGGGGCGTGCAGCCTGCGGCGCCCGGGACGGCTGGGGGGCGGGAGTTGTCGCGACCGGGGACGGGCGTGCGCCCACCGCGGGTTCGGTCGTCTCGTCGATCCGGGCCACTGCCTGGTTCATGGGCTCTCCTCTTCGCTCACGACGTTCGTTTTGAATCCACCCGCGCGCCGATCGGCCGCTTCCCGGTCCTGCCTGAAACTCAGCGCGCTGAGCCCGTCCGCTGTCTGGTCCTGCGGACGGACGGCTCGTACGACCTGGCTTTCTCCTGGAATCTCTGCACCACGACCTGGTCCAGACGCTTGCGGGTGCTCCGGGCGCGCGCCGTCCGCCGCGCGCGGCTGAGACAGCGATCGAGAAGCGGCGCGGCGGCCCGGTGCAGCGGGACGCTCGTCACGACTTCGGCGAGGGCCCCCCAGACGCGCCCGTGATCGCCCGTCACCCAGGTCTGGTTCCGCCGCAGGGCGCCGAGAAACTCCTGCCGGCCGCGGCCGCGCGCCAGGGTGGCCGTGCGGCCCGCCCGCGACGCGATGTGGGCGTTGCTCCCCGCCGTGACCCCCAGGCTCCTGCCGGCCGCCACCTCCTGCGCGAGGCGCGCCATCAGGTCGTTGCACGCGCGCCCCTCCGCGCCGTTCCGGATCTCGTGACGATCGAAGAGCAGGATGAGGTCCCGCAGGAGCTGGTCGCTCCCTCCCGCCTCGAGCACGCCGAGGAGCGAGCCGAGCGAGGCCAGGATCCCTTCCGACCGGACGTACGCGGCCACGTCGCGGATGTCCCCTTTCAGGCGCCTCGCCCCGCGGTGCTGCGCCTCGTCGATGTCGAACAGCAGGACGCCGACCGCGGCGCCCGTGACGGGCTCGACGGCGAGCACCTCCTCCGAGACGAAGAAGTCCGTGGCGCCGGGATGCGCGTCCAGGAACCTCAGGCAGCCGTCGAGCGTGTCGACATCGGTCAGCGTCACCAGGTCCATGCCGCGGGCCCGCGCCGCGCGATACAGGTCGGCCGGCTCCGCCAGCTCGCCGCGAAGCCGGGGGGCGCGCAGGTGGCCCGCGCCGGAGTAGCGGGAGTGCAGGTGGAGATCGACGCGGCAGATCGGGCCGGACGAATCGGAGGTCCCCTGCCCACCGGACGAATCAGACCCGATTGGTCTGGAAGTTGCCAAAGAAAATCCCTCCGAGGCAGTGTCTACGGGGTCGCCTGCAGAATGTCCTCCAGCGTGAACTGTTCCAGGATGGACTGGGGAATATCGCGGATCAGCACCGGCTCATCGCCGCAACGCCGCGCCAGGTAAAGGATTCCTTCGATGCCATATTCGACGCCCCTGGTCAGATGCATCGGCCCTCTTTCTCGCGTCGTCGGACCCTACGTTAATAACAGAGAAACAAGGACTTGTCAAGGATTCTGGTCGCCGCCGCGGATCCCCAGGGCGCGCATCTTCCGGTACAGGTTGCTGCGCTCGAGACCCAGGAGCTCGGCGGCTTTCACCACGTTCCCCCCCGCCTCCTGCAGCCGGCTCAGGATGAACTGCCGCTCGAAGTTCTCGCGCCCTTCCCGCAGGGACGCGGCGCCGCGGAACAGGTCGGGGAGCGGGGCGGAATCCTGCCCCATCAGCCGCTGGACATCCGCGAGGCCGATGACGTCCTCCGGGGCCAGGATCACCAGGCGTTCGATGACGTTCTTCAGCTCGCGCACGTTGCCGGGCCAGCGATACCCCTGCATCGCGGCGACGGCGTCCGGAGCGAGACTCTTGATGCGCCCGTAGGCGCGCGAGAACTGCTCCACGAAGTGCCGCGCCAGGGGCGGAATGTCCTCGGCGCGCTCGCGGAGCGGCGGCACGCGCAGCGGCACCACGTTGAGCCGGAAATACAGGTCCTCGCGGAAGCGGCCGGCGGCGATCTCCGCCTTGAGGTCCTTGTTGGTGGCCGCGATCACCCGGACGTCGACCCGAAGGGTCGATCCCCCCACCGGTTCGAACGCCTGCTCCTGCAGGACCCGCAGCACCTTGGCCTGGGTGCGCAGGGACATGTCGGCGATCTCGTCCAGGAACAGGGTGCCGCCGTCCGCCAGCACGAACCGGCCCGGCTTCCCCTCGGTCGCCCCGGTGAAGGCCCCCTTGACGTGCCCGAAGAGCTCGCTCTCGATCAGCTCCTCCGGAATGGCGGCGCAGTTCATCTCGACGAACGGCTCGCCGCGGCGCTCCGACAGGGCGTGGATGGCGCGCGCCACCAGCTCCTTCCCCGTGCCGTTCTCGCCGAAGATGAGCACCCGGCCGTGGGTCGGCGCGGTGACCTCGATCTGCTGCCTGAGCTCGGTGATCGGGCGGCTGTCCCCGATGAGCGTGACGCTCTCCTGCAGCTGCTCGCGCAGCTGCTGGATGCGCTCGTCCTTCTTCTTGTCCGCGACGGCGTTCCGGAGCGTCAGGGCCACCTTCTCGAGCGACAGGGGCTTCTCGATGAAGTCGAAAGCGCCCAGGCGCCCGGCGCGGTGGGCCAGCGGGACGTCGGCGTGGCCGGAGATCATGATGACCCGCGGCGGGAAGGGCTGCGCCAGCACGTCCTCCAGGATCGAGAGCCCGTCGCGTCCGGGCAGCCACACGTCGAGCAGGACGGCGTGGTACGGCACCGAGCGCACCATCTGGAGGCAGCGCTCCCCCGTTTCCGCCACGTCGACCGCGTAGCTTTCGTCCTTCAGGATGTTGCGCAGGGAGTTTCGCACTCCCTCCTCGTCATCGACGACGAGGACCCGCTCCTTCGCCATGTCGTCCCCCGGACCGCGAGTTCCATTCTAGTGTCCTGAATCGGAAATCCGTCACCCATTTCGACGGCCCTCGGCGGCCTCGCGGCGCCGGTCCCGTCAGGCGGCGGCCGCCGGCAGCTCGATGACGAAGCGGGCGCCGCGGGGCGCGTTGTCCTCGACCCGGATGCGGCCATGGTGATCGGACACGATCCGGTGCACGATGGCCAGTCCGAGGCCGGTCCCCTTCTTCTTCGTCGAGAAGTACGGCAGGAACAGGCGGTCGCGGTCCTCCTCGCGGATCCCCGGCCCGTCGTCCGCCACTTCCAGGCGGACCGCGCCCGACGGATCGCGCCGGGCCTCGACGGTGACCGTCCCCTGCCCGCCCATCGCCTCGACGGCGTTGTCGAGGAGGTTCACCAGGACCCGCTTGATCTGGTCCGGATCCAGGAGCACCGCCGGGAGGCCGGGATCGCACACCGGCCGGATCGTCACCTTGGAGTGCACTCCGTTGTACAGGGAGAGGGACGCGGCGATGACCTCCTCGATGCGCGTCGCGACGGGGTGCGGCGCCGGGAGGCGGGCGAACCGGGTGAACTCGTCCACCAGGTTCTTGAGCGTGGCGACCTCGCGCACGATCGCCGCCGTCCCCTCCTCGACGATTTCGTCCAGCCCGCTGCCGCGCTCGGCGTATTTCTTCCGGATGCGCTCGGCCGAGAGCTGGATCGGGGTCAGCGGGTTCTTGATCTCGTGCGCCAGGCGCCGGGCGACCTCGCGCCAGGCGGCGATCTTCTGCGCCCGGGTCAGATCGGTCAGGTCCTCCAGCACGAGCAGGACGCCGATGGCCTCGCCGGCCTCGTCGCGCATCGACGTGGCGCTGACCGCCAGCGAGCAGGTCTTGCCCGCGATGGAGAGCTCGAGGCCGCGCGCCGCCGACTGGCCGCCGCCGGCGAGCGCCTCCGCCACCAGGTCGTCGAGGACGCGGCTCCCCTCCGGCGGGAGGAGGTCCTTCAGGGGACGGCCGATCAGGCTCACCGCCGGATCGAGGGCCAGGAGGCGCAGCGTGGCGCGGTTGACCGTGGTGACCCGCCCCTCGCGGTCGCTCGAGACCACGCCCACCGTGACGCTGTCCAGGAGCGTCTCGATGTAGCGCCGGCGCTCCATCAGCTCGCGGTTGCTCGCCGAGAGCTCGAGATTGCGCTTCTCGATGGTCTCCTTCCCCGACTTCAGCTCCGCGGTCATGCTGTTGAACGAATCGACCAGGATCCCCAGCTCGTCCCCCGCATCCACCTCGACCCGGTGGTCGAGATGGCCCGAGGAGATCTCGCGCGTCCCGTGCAGCAGGGACTGGATCGGATCGGTGATCCGGCGGGCCAGGTAGAGGCCGATCCAGGTGACGGAGAACAGGACCACCAGGGTGATCAGGGCGAACACCAGGATGTAGATCCTCTTGATCAGCCCCTTCTGCGCGCGGATCTGGCGGTAGTCCTCGTTGCTGCGCGACACGTAGGCCGCCAGCCGCGCGAGGTCGCGCGGCACGTAGATGCCGACGATCGCCACGGCCTGGGCCGCCCCCTCCCCCCCGGCCCGCACCGGGTGCCCCGAGCGGATGAGCATCCCGCCGCGGTACTCCGACATCCAGGTGAACGGCTCGCCGTGGAACGCCTGCAGGCGCAGGTTGGCCGGGATCTCGCGCAGGTCGCCCGTGGCCGGCACGTGCGGGTCGACCACCAGGTACGGCGGCTCCCGTCCCGTGTCGAGCGCCACGAGATCGAGGTGGTACTCGCGCAGCAGGCCGCCCAGGACCTCGTGCACGCCGGCGTGTCCCTGCGGGACCGCCAGCCCGCCTTCCTCCAGCCGGCGCGCCACCTCGGCGGAGAAGGCCGCGCCGCGCTTCCGGGCGTCGCCGTAGTACGTCTCGACGATCTGCTGCGAGGCATCGGTCAGGCGATCCATGGGATCGTTGAACCAGCGGTCGACGCTCCGCTGGATCAGGTGCAGGGCGGCCCAGAAGATGATGACCGAGGGGAGCAGCCACAGCATCAGGAGCGAGAAGACCAGCTTGGTCCTGAACCGCGATCCGAGAATGCCGCGCCGCCGCTCCACGAGCGCCTTGATCAGGTTGCGCATCAGGAGCGTGACGAGCGTCAGGATCAGGATGGCATTGATCAGGAAGAGCGAGGACAAAAGGACCGAGTTGGTGATGTAGATCCAGGAGAAATGCGTCGCCTTGCGCAGCAGGAGGAATCCGGCCAGGAAGACCAGCAGGAGCACCAGGACGCTGGAGCGGACCAGACGATCGACCCGGATGCGGGAGCCGGGCTTGCGATCGGCGGGCTCAGGGTCTCGGGCCACCGCGCGTCCCTCCCGGCGGGCCCAGAGGCGCCCGCTCCCAGCCCGTATCGTTGGGCCACGGGATCAGGTAGAAGCGGAAGACCAGCCCGCCCAGGCTGGCCTTGGCCTTCAGGTAGTACTCCGATTCGGGATCGAGGCTGTCCGCGGTCACCAGGGGCACCGCGTCGAGCGAGGTCATGAAGGCGCGCATCACCGGCGCCGCATCCGTGACCTGCGACTCCTGGAGCTCGCCGTCCACCCGGCGCGTCAGCGTGTACTGTTGCGTGAGGGTGTCGTGCAGGACGGTGCATTCGATCTTGCGCTTCAGCACGAGCTGGTCCAGGAACGCGGTGCGGCGCCTGTACACCTGGAGCCTGAACTCGATCGTCTTCGGGAGGCCGGCCGCGATCTCTTCCTCGACGTCCGGCGTGAGGCCCCCTTCGAGCCGGCAGGAGGCGACGTAGCCGTCGCCCCGGCGCTCGGCCGTCAGGTGGGTCAACGCCGGCCCGGCGATCGTCGGGGCCGCGCAGAGACCGGAGAGCAGGCAGAGCGTCGGCAGACCGATGCGGGCCTTCATCAGGATCGGTGAGTCTATCGAAGAGGCCCGGGGGTGGCAAGGCCCGGCGGTGACGTCCGGGAGCCTCGGACAGGCTCCTAGCGCGTCTGGAGAGCGGGCTGCGGCAGAAGGCCGTGCTTGAGGTGCGCGAATTCGGCGACGCGGGAGGCCGGCAGGAGGTCGTCGGAGGTGCCCAGCGCCCAGGTCGAACGGCTCGCCATGATCTGCGCGACCAGGGCGGCGTGCAGGTTGTGCCCGCCCTTGAAGGCGATGATGTGCGCGCGCAGCGGCGCCTCCAGCAGGGCCAGGTCCCCGACCAGGTCGAGCACCTTGTGCCGGGCGAACTCGTCGGGGAAGCGCAGCGAGCCGTTCAGCACGCCGTCGTCGCCGACCACCAGGGCATTGTCCAGCGATCCGCCCAGCGCCAGGCCCGCCCGCCGCATCGCCTCGACGTCGCGCAGCAGGCAGAAGGTGCGCGCCGGGGCGATCGACTCGACGTAGGTCGCCTCGTCGATCTCGGTTTCCACCATCTGGTAGCCGATGACCGGATGCGGAAAGTCGATGGCGTAGGTCGCCTTCATCACGTTGTCCGGAATGGCGAGGATTTCCCGCTCGCCGGAGCGCACGCGCACCGGACGGGTCAGGGTCAGGAAACGGCGCGGCCTGGACAGGCTGCGGATGCCGGCCTCCCGGATGCGGTCCACGAAGGGGCGGGCGCTGCCGTCCAGGATCGGGACCTCGGGGCCGTCCATCTCGATGCGGGCGTTGTCGATCCCCAGACCGTGCAGGGCGGACAGCAGGTGCTCGACCGTCGCCACCACGGCGGAGCCGATGCCGATCGAAGTGGAATAGTTGCTGGCTCCCAGATTACGATGCGACGCCCGGATCTCGACGCGGCCGAGGTCGACCCGGACGAAGACGATGCCGCTGTCCGCGTCGGCGGGCAGGATGCGCAGGGCGATCCGCTTCCCCGAATGGAGACCGATCCCCTCGATCCCGACCGATGCCGCGAGCGTTCTCTGGTTCTCCGCCACGCTCCCCTCCTCGACTCGAACCACGATGACCGCCTACTCCTAGTGCAGCCCCTGTGCCATGTGAGCGATTTGCCAGGATTATTACGTAAAATATTGCAAAACAATGATTTATAGATTTTCATGTCCGGGCTTCTGTCGCGGCATGGCGGGCGCGATTCGCAGAAAAGCCACAGGTGACTGTGGCATCGTTGCCACCCGGAGGATGTTTGACTGCGACCTGCCGCTGTGGTATCAAGCGGGGCCATGAGCGGGCAACTGAGGGATCGAGTCGAAGGAGAGGCGAACCGGATCCTCCGCGATCGCGTCGAGCGGCTGCGCCTCGCCTTCGAAGAGCTTCTGGCTTCAGTGGCCGAGCCCCTCTCCTTCCCGCTGACGCCGGGCGAGTGGGGCGCTGCGGCCGGCGCGGCGAGCATGCAGGTGCTGCGGGACGCCGTCGAGTCGATCTCGAGGCGCGAGTCGCAGCGCGAGATCCTGTCGGGGCTGATCGACTCCGCCGCGGCGTTCTATCCGAGAGTGGCCCTGTTCATCGTCAAGGGAGAGACGCTTGCAGGCTGGGCCGGCCTGGGATTCCTCGGCGAAGGGGGCTTCCGCAGCGAGCAGCTGGCTAAGGTCTCCCTGAGCGCCTCCGGCACGCACATTCTGGCGCGAGCCGTCACGGGTCATGCCGCGGTCCGTTCCGGGCCGCAGGGGGCCGGGAGGGAGATCCAGTCGGCGCTGGGAGGTCTCCCCTCCGGAGACGCCTGCGCCGTTCCCGTCCTGGTCAGGGGCCGGCCGGTGGCTGTCCTGTTCGGGGACACGGGGACGGCGGCCGAGCGCGGCGATCCCCTGGGGTTCGAAGTCCTGGCGCGCATGGCGGGGCTGGCGATGGAGCGGCTGTCGGTTCCGCCGCGTCGCTCCCGACCGGCGGTCGTCGAGGCGGGCGGATCGATCGGTCAGGTCCCGGTCACCGCAATGACGGCGCCCGGGGCGCCGGCCCCGCCGGAGGAGGCGGAGCTGCAGGCGATCCTCTCGGACCTCGGCGGGAGCCTGCGAAGCTCTTCGGCGGACGACGGGCTGAGCGACGAGGATCGCCGCCGCCAGGCGGATGCCCGGCGCTTCGCCCATCTGCTGGTGTCGGAGCTCCTCCTGTACAACGAGCCCGCGGTCGTCCAGGGGCGCCGGCACCACGATCTCTACGCGCGTCTCCAGACCGAGATCGAGCGCAGCCGCCAGGCCTTCGCCGCGCGGTTCCCGGCGATGATCTCGGGGCCGAACGATTTCTTCAGGCAGGAACTGGTCCGCCTGCTGGCGCAGGGGGATCCGACGCTGCTCGGAAACTGAGGCCGGGGTGCCGGGGCCTCAGGACGGGGCGCGCGCTCCCAGCGCGGCCAGAAGCTTCTGGTGCAGTCCCCCGAACGCCCCGTTGGACATCACCAGGACGACGTCGCCGCTCTGCGCCTCCCCGGCGATCCGCGCGACGATGCCGTCGACCGCGGGGATGTAGTCCGCTTCCTTCCGGCGGCCCTTGAGGTCGGCCAGCAGGCGCTCCACGGAAAACCGCTCCCCCTCCGGGGCGCGCTCGGGGTGATCGACCGCCGCCAGGACGATCCGGTCGGCGTCGTCGAAGCTGCGGGCGTACTCGTCCTGGAAGACGCTGCGACGCGTGGTGTTCGTGCGCGGCTCGAAGACCGCCCAGAGCCTCCGGCCCGGGTAGCGGTCGCGCGTCGCCTGCAGCGTCGCCCGGACCGCCGTCGGGTGGTGCGCGAAATCGTCGATCACGACCACCCCGGCCGCGACTCCCCGCACCTCCTGGCGGCGCTTCACGCCGGAGAACGAGGCCAGCCCCTGGGCGATCGCCTGCGCGCCCAGCCCGCGGGCGTGCGCCACGCCGATCACCCCGAGAATGTTGCGCAGGTTGTGCAGCCCCGTGAGCGTCGACTTGAAGACGCCGAACAGGACGCCGTTGAGGCTCACCTCGAATTCCATCCCCTCGGGCCCGCTGGAGCGGACGTGGCCGCGCCAGCCGTCCCCCCGCCCGCAGCCGTACGGCACCGTGCGGCAGCGCGCCGAGGGAAGGACCTCGCGCACGTTGGCGTCGTCGGCGCAGTAGACCAGGAGCCCGTCGGGCGGAATCAGCTCGAGCAGCTTGCGGAACGCCTGCTTCACCGAGGCGAGGTCGGGATACATCTCCGCGTGGTCGTACTCGACCGAGGTGAGGATGACGCTGCGCGGCCGGTAATGCAGGAACTTGGGCCCCTTGTCGAAGTAGGACGTCTCGTACTCGTCCCCCTCCAGCACGAAGTCCTCGCCCCGACCCAGGTTGTACGAGCGGCCGAAGTCGATCAGGACTCCGCCGACCAGGAACGACGGGTCCCGGCCCGCCGCCGAGAGGACGAACGCCATGACGGCCGAGGTCGTCGTCTTGCCGTGGGTTCCCGCCACCACGATCGAGTGACGCCCCTCGAGGAACAGGCGTCCCAGCGCCTGCGGCATGCTCAGGTACGGGATGCCCCGCTCGACCGCCGCCAGCGCCTCGGGGTTCCGGCGCGTGGCGATGTTCCCGACGATCACCAGGTCGGGGCGGTCGTCCAGGTGCGAGGGCTTGTACCCCTCGAGCAGGCGGATCCCCTTGTCGCGGAGCATCGTGCTCATCGGCGGGTAGACCGACTCGTCGGAGCCGCGGACCTCGGCGCCCGCGTCGGCCAGGAGGCCGGCGAGAGAGCCCATGCCGGTGCCGCAGACGCCGATGAGATGGACGCGCTTGACCGGGAGGCTGTTCTGTGGCGGGACCATCGGGAGTCTCCCTCCGGGTTCCGCCGCATGGCGGCGACTTGGGACCGTGGGAGGAGGCGCTACTGGCCGCCCGCCGTCGTCACGTCCAGCGATTCGTCGGTGATCAGGGCGATCTTCTCGGCGCCGCCGGCCTTGATGGCGTCGATGACGTCGATGACGTACTGGTAGCCGATCTCGTTCTCCGACTGGAAGAAGACGACCTTCTCGCGCCGCCCCTTCATAAGATCCTCGATCATCTTCTGGACGCCGTCCTTGCCGTTCGGGACCTCGTCGCGGTTCAGGAAGACCTTGGGATTCGTGTCGGGCCCCTTGACGCTGACGATGAGCTGCTCGGCGGTCTGGACTTCGGTCTGGGTCTGCGCTTCCGATTTCGGCGGCACCGCCAGATCGTGAGCCCGGCTGAGCATCGGCGTGACGACCATGAAGATGATCAGGAGGACCAGGACGATGTCCACGAACGGGGTGACGTTGATGTCCGACTTGACGCCGGTGGTACCGAGATTCATCGACATGGCGGTGTCCTCTTACTCCTCCGATTCCTGGCCCGGGCTCTTCTCGGTCACCAGCGAGACCGTCTCGAACCCGGCCTGGTTCGTCTCGACCATCACCTTGCGCACGTCGCCGTACTTCATCTCGCGGTCGGCCTTGATCAGCACGCTCTTGTCGGACATGCGGTCGTGGATCTCGGTCATCTCGGCCTGGTACTGGTCCCGCGGGATCGGCTTCTTCTGCACGTAGACCGTCTGCTCGCCGTTCTTCTCGGTCTTGACGGCCACCACGATGGCGTGCGACTCGTCGTCCTCGTGCTTGGTGCTCTTCTTGGCGTACGGCAGGTTGACGGTGATCCCCTCCTGCAGCATCGGGGTGACCACCATGAAGATGATCAGGAGCACCAGGCAGATGTCAACGAACGGAGTGACGTTGATGTCCGAGTTGAGACCCGCCCCGCCCCCGACGTTCATCGACATTTACTTGGTCCCCTGGCTCGGGCTGCCCTGCCGCTTGAGGAAGAAATCGACCAGCTCGGAGGAGGAGTTCGCCATCTCGATGCCGAAGAACTCGACCTGTCCCTGGAAGTAGTTGAACATCCAGACCGCCGGGATCGCCACCGCGAGACCGACGGCCGTGGTGATCAGCGCCTCGGCGATGCCGGCCGAGACCGCGCCGATGCCGCCCGAGCCGGACGCCGCCATGCCTGTGAAGGCGTTGATGATGCCGATGACCGTCCCGAACAGGCCGACGAACGGGGCCGTGGCGCCGATGGTCGCGAGGCCGCCCAGGCCGCGCTTCATCTCCGCGGTGGTCAGGGCCGCGGCGCGCTCGACGGCGAGACGGACCGACTCGACCGCGTCGTGCGACGGCTCTTCCGACTTCTCGAACATGAACTGCTGCAGGCCGGCCGCCAGGACCTTGGCCAGGTGGCTCTTGCTGAACCGCTTGGAGGCCTCGACGGCCAGCTTGTAATTCCCTTCCCTGAGCGCCTTGGTCGCCACCGGCAGGTACTCGATCGACTGCTTCTTGGCGGCGCGGAACAGCATGAACCGCTCGATGAACAACCCGAGCGAGTAGACGGACATGATGATCAGTAAGATGGCGACCGTCTTCGCCAGGAACCCCATCTGCATCCAGATGTCCCAAATTCCATGCCCCATCATGACCGCGAGCCCTCCTTGAGATGCGTTGTCGTCATTGCAGCACGAAATCGACGACGATGGTGAAGTACACGTCGACCGGCTTGCCGTTCTGCAGACCCGGCTTGTAGCGCCACTGCTTCACCGCGGCGATGGCCGCCTCGTCGAAGCCGAACTTGGATCCGGGGGAGCGCAGCACCTGCACCTCCCCGACCGTGCCGTCCTTCCGGACCACCGCCTGCAGGATGACCTGCCCCTGGACCTTCGCCTTGCGGGCGATCTCGGGGTAGCTCGGCTTGGTCTTGGTGATCGGCTCGGGGTTGCTGACGCCGCCGATGCCGGCGTACAGGGGCTGCTCCAGCATGCCGCCCTCGACACCGCCGAGCATGCCGCCGAGGACGCCGCCGACGACCCCGCCGACGACCCCGCCGACCACGCCGCCCTCGACGCCACCCTCCACGCCTCCGTCCACCCCTTCGTCCTCACCCGCGTCCTCCTCGGGAGCGGTGATCGGCACCGGCTTCTCCTCGGGCACGAGCTTCGGCTGGACCAGCTCGGTCGGCTTCGGGATCTCCTTCGGCTTCACCTCGGTCGTCTTCTTGCGCCGCGCGGGAGGCGGCGGGGGCGGCGGCGGGGGCGGCGGCGCGGCGACGAACGAGATGGTGATCGGGGGGGGCGGCACCGACTCCACCGTCATGAACGACGCGATGATCAGGCCGCCGAACACGACCGCGTGCAGGATGAGCGCCGTCGGGACCGTCAGCCAGCGCCGCGTCCTGCGCTTCTGCTTGGTGGAGAACACCATCGAGTCGAACAACGGATCACCCCTTCTTGACCATCGCCTTCTTGCGCTGCTCGAGCGACAGCTTCACGTACTTGTCGGCCTCCTGGTTGAACTTGGCGAAGTCCTCGATGTTGCCGACCAGCTGGGCCGCCTTGGCCTTCTCGCGGAACAGGAGATTGATGTAGGCCGACGCCTCGAAGTAGTTCTCCCGGATTTCGGCCGCCCGCCGGAGATAGTCCAGGCCCATCTCGATCATCTCGTTGCGCTTGTCCATCTCCATCGTCGTCCCGGCGTGGTACACCTTGTCCCAGCAGAGCACGCCGATGGTGTACAGGGCCTCCGGATTGTCCTTCTCAATCTCCGCCCGCTTCTTGTACCACTCGAGCGAGGACTCGAAGTCCCCCTTCTTCGCGTAGATCATCCCGAGGACCTGCGCCAGCCTGGCCGCCACGGCCGGGTCGCTGCCGCGCTCCTTCACCTCGGCCTCGAAGAACTTGGCCGCGTCGTCGTAACGCTCGGCCTGCAGGAAGACCGTCAGGATCTGGTTCTTCGCGTCGTCGTTGTCCGGCTCGAACCGGAGGTACCGCTGCAGGTGGTCGATGGCCTGCTGGGCGTAGTACACGTCCTTCGGGTGGTGCGAGCCGGGCTTGTACAGCGCCATGTAGGCGAGCCCGGCGTTGTGATAGGCGATCGGCAGCTCCGGGTTCAGGTACAGGGAGTAGCGGTACCACTCGACCGCCTTCTGGAAGTCCTGCGCCTTGTAGAGGTCGTTCCCCTGCTTGGCGGCGAAATTCGCCTTCAGGCCGTCGATCGTCCCCTGGCACCCGGTGCCGGCCAGCACCAGGATGGCCAGCGCCAGCGTCGTCACGAGCCGTTCCCTGCGCATCAATCGATTCCCTCTCGGCGCACCCGGTGCGCCGCACGCGGTCCCGACCTGCCTTGTATGCGGACGGTCCGGCGATCCCCGCCGGGCCGGGCGCATATTAACGCGATCCTACCCGATTTGCCAAGGGACACAATAGCCCGGAGTCCTCTCCTCCCAATTGGCTCTGCATTCTCCCCGCACCCCGTGTCCAGGGCGGCATCGGCTGAAACAAGAAAAGGCCGCCGCGCCCACGGCGCGGCGGCCCCTGTGTTCAATTCCCATCCGATCGGGGAGGTCAGGCCCCCATCAGCTGGCTCCGCAGCCCATCCAGAGACAGGCGCAGCTTGAGCAGGGCCTCCCGCTCCAGCTGCCTGACCCGCTCCTTGCTCAGCTTGAGGATGCGCGAGACGGCCTCGAGCGTCAGTTCACTTCCGTCGCGCATGCCGAAACGCCGCTCGAGAATGTAGCGCTCGCGTGCCGGGAGCTGCCGGAGGGCGCCCTTCACGATATGGTCCACCTCCGCCCGCTGGATCTCCCGCTCCTGGCGGAAGGAATCGGGATCGGCGATGAATGCATCGAGGCGCGTTTCCTCGTTGGGGGAGATGAAATCATCGAAGCTGGTTGCGTGCGGTAGCAGTTGACGCCACATGACGACCTCCTTTCACCGATTCCTACTCTTAGCAACTTCCCTGCCAGCCTGGCAGGACGGTCCCGGCGCGGCCGGGGGCGCGGGCCGGATTCAGCGACCGGGTGGCTGGAAGGCCCTGAACTGACCGGATTTCCGCCCGATCGTGGCTGGTTGGACCGATCTTCCCTTCCTTAAAGAAAGCCGTTCGTACTCCCTGCTGTCCTGCCGCGCCCGCCTTTTTGACGCACCGGGGCGACACCATGACTTTTTGACAGGTCAGTTCGCGCTCCGCTAGCATGCGGCCCTCGGGAAACACCCTATGAGCCAGGAGCGGGCCACTCAAATCCTGAAGATGCTTCGCCGGGCCCGCCCCGACGCCCGGGTGGAGCTCGTGCACGACTCCCCGTTCCGGCTGCTGGTCGCCACGATCCTCTCGGCGCAGTGCACCGACGCGCGCGTGAACCTGGTCACGCCGTCCCTGTTCCGCGCCTGGCCCGACGCCCGGGCGCTCGCCGGCGCGGAACCGCGCGACGTCGAGGAGGCGATCCGGTCGACCGGATTCTTCCGCGCCAAAACGCGGTCGCTCAAGGCCATGTCGCAGGCGCTTCTGGATCGGCACGGGGGGGAGGTGCCGCGCACGATGGAGGAGATGACCCGGCTTCCGGGCGTGGGGCGCAAGACGGCCAACGTCGTGCTCGGAGCGGGCTACGGCATCGCTTCGGGAATCGTCGTCGACACGCACGCCGCCCGCGTGGCGCAGCGCCTGGGGCTGACGCGGGAGAGCGACCCGGTCCGGATCGAGCGCGATCTCATGGCGGTCATCCCCCGGGAGGACTGGATCTTCGCCTCGATCGCCCTCGTCCTTCACGGCCGCTACGTCTGCCAGGCGCGCCTGCCGCGCTGCTCCGAGTGCCCCCTGAACCCGCACTGTCCTTCGAAGAACCTCGAGTCGGAGCTGCGTGCGGGGAAGGGGCGGGGCGTGAAGGCGCGCGCGACCGGGAAGGGCGCCGTCAGGACTTCGGCGTCGAGGCGTCCCGCGGCCCGGCGGCGCCCGGGGCGCCGGTCGAAGCCGGCGGCTCGTCGTCCGGCCCGGGGTCGATCTTGAAGCCGGCCTTCTCCGCTTCGCGCATGGCGCGCCGGACATGGCGGTACTCGCGCACCCGCCGCAGCTGGCGGCGCACCCACTGGCTCTCGGTGCTCAGGAGGGTCAATCCGGGGAGAAGCAAGAGGATGCCGGGGCCGGGGAGGACGAGGAGCGCCACGCCGACGATCGTCAGGACCCAGCCGCTCCCCAGGCGAAACAGGCTCCAGGCGCGCTTCCGGCCGCCTTCCAGGCTCATCCACCCGGCGCCGGAGCTCATGCCCCGGGGGTGAATCCCTGGAGCGCTTCCTCCCCCATCTGTCCCACGTAGACCAGGCGCGCCTCCCCCTCGAGGCGTACCCCCTTGGCCTGGCGGGGCGGCCCTTCGAAGCGCACCCGCAGCGTCGCCCCCGAGCGCGTGCGCAGGGCGACCGGCGACGGAGCGATTCCCGACGCCGCCGCAGCGAGGGCCGCCGCCACGCTCCCGGTGCCGCAGGCCAGGGTCTCCCCCTCCACACCCCTCTCGAAGGTGCGGATCGCGAGCGCCCCGCCCGCGGCCGGCTGGACGAAATCGACATTGGTCCCGGAAGGGGCGAAGCGCGGGTGCGCGCGCAGGGCCCGGCCCAGGGGATCGATCGAGGCCGCCTGGTCGAACGGGCGGAAGACCACGAAGTGCGGCACCCCGGTGTCGACGAAGGTCCCCCGGATCCGCTCGCCCCCCGTCGCCACCTCGATCCCGTCCTCGAATCCCTGCGGGTCGCGCATCTCGAACGACACCTCCGCCCCCTTCACCTCGGCCCGGTGCACCATGATCGACGTCTCGACCGTCATGCGGGCGGGGGCCATCCCCTTGAGGTAGGCCAGGCGGGCGGCGCAGCGGGCGCCGTTGCCGCAGAAGGTCGGCCCGCCGTCGGGATTGTAGAAGGTCGCGCGCACGTCGGCGGTGCGCGACGTCCCGAGCAGGATGACGCCGTCCGCGCCGATCGACAGCGCCCGCGTGCAGATGCGGCGCACCAGGTCCGGGAGGGCGTCCTGCTTCAGCCCTCCGGCGCGGTCGTCGAACAGGATGAAATCGTTCCCGGCCGCGGACATCTTGAAGAATTCCATCTCCGGAGCCTTCATCTCGGTCTCCCCGGCGGTGGCGGACGGCTGCCCGCGCCCTCGTTGGGCTGCTCCGCGTCGGCCGGCAGCGCCTCGGACTGCGCCTCCGACCGGGGGCTCTCGTTCGGCGGCTCGGCCCCGTCGACCGCGGTCACCGTGTAATCATAACGCACGCCCCGGGCGGCCGTCCCGTCGACGAACGAGGTCTCGGCGGCGCCGGTCTCTCCGATCCGCGCGAAGTCCCCCCCGCCGGTCCGGCGATAAATCCGGTAGCCGTGCAGGTCGGCCTCGCCGTTCGGGAACCAGTAGAGCTTGATGACCGATCCCTCGACGGTCGCCGCCAGCCCGGTGGGCGCGGCCGGGGCGTAGGTGTCCAGGGGGCGCACCTCGACCTCGGCCCCCGGCTCGCTCTCGCGGAGCGGCGGAGGTGGCGCGGGCAGGGCGCGCACCGAGTACCGGTAGGTCTCGCCGTAGCGGAACGTCGTGTCGAGGTACGCGCGCTCCGGGATCGGCAGGATGTTCAGCGGCATCCGGGGCTCCCCTTCCTCCGACGCCCCACGGCGATAGATGTTGTACAGCTCCCCCGTCCGGGATGGATCCCCCGGGTCCCATTCGAGGCGCACCTGCCCCTCCGAGGTCGTGGCCCTGAGCCCTTTGGCGGGCGGCGGCGGCTCGACGACCTCGATCTCGATCGGCACCGAGAAGGCCGACCTCTCCCCCTTCTCGTCGGTCACCTGGATGCCGTACATGAAGCGGGACAGGTGGGTCTCGCGCGCTTCGGGGAGGGCGCCGGCGTCGCGGAACACCGCGCGCTCCGCCGCGGCGGCCTGCTCGAGCGCCGGGCCGGTCAGCGTGCCGACCACTTTCGCGTCCTTCTGGAACATCGCCATCAGGTAACGCGCCGACACGACCCCCGGCCTCAGGGTCGGCGTCGTCCGCATCCTCAGGACACGGACCGAGGCCCCCTGTCCCAGCGGCGTGCCGTCCGTCCGCGAGAGCGACAGGCCGGCCTCGATCACCACCTCGGGGCCGGTCTGGCGGAGGCGGACGTCGTGCGCCGGCCGCGGCGTGATGCGCAGGGGGGGCATGGGCGGGCCGCGCTTGCCGCATCCGGGAAATGCGGCCGCCAGGGCGACCAGGACCACGAGGGCCCGCCGTGGCAGGGTCGCGCGCGGATCGGATCGGGTCGCGGGAGGCACGTTAGAGAATGTAGCGGCTCAGGTCCTGGTCCTTCACGATGTCGGCCAGCATCCGGCGCACGTAGTCCGCGTCGATCGTGAACTTCCTCTCGGTCATCTCGGGGGCGTCGAACGAGACCGCGTCCAGGAGCTTCTCCAGGATCGTGTGCAGCCGCCGCGCGCCGATGTTCTCCGACATGCGATTGACCTCGGCCGCCAGCTCGGCGATGACCCGGACCGCCTCGGGGGTGAACACCAGCTCGATCCCCTCCGTCAGCAGGAGGGCCTCGTACTGCCTGATGAGGGCGTTCTTCGGCTCCGTGAGGATGCGCACGAACTCCGGCGCCCCCAGGGAGGACAGCTCCACCCGGATCGGGAAGCGTCCCTGCAGCTCGGGGATGAGGTCGGACGGCTTGCTGACATGGAACGCTCCCGAGGCGATGAACAGGATGTGGTCGGTGCGCACCATGCCGTGCTTGGTGGTGACCCGCGTCCCCTCGACCAGAGGGAGCAGATCGCGCTGCACCCCCTCGCGGCTGACGTCGGGGCCGCTGCCGCGCTCGCGACCGGCGATCTTGTCGATCTCGTCGATGAAGACGATGCCGGTCTGCTCGACGCGCTGGAGCGCCTCGCGCTTGGCGGCATCGAGGTCCACCAGCTTGTCCTCCTCCTCGAGCTGCAGGATGTCGCGCGCCTCGCGCACCGTCACGCGGCGCTGCTTCTTGCGGCCGCCGAACAGGCCGCCCAGGGACTCGCGCAGGTTGATGTCCATCTCCTCCAGGCCGCCCCCACCGAAGATGCGGAACGCGGGGAAGGAGTCCTGCTTGACCTCGATCTCGACCGGGTGGTCCTCCAGGACCCCCTCGCGCAGCTGCTGGCGGAACTTCTCGCGCGTGCGCTGGAACTGCTCCTGCGCCTCGGGGACGAGGACGGCGTCGCGCGGCGGGGCCTGGGGAAGCAGGATGTCGAGGAGTCTCTCCTCGACGTGCGCCCGGGCCAGAGGGGCGACGGCGCGCGCGCGCTCCGCCTTCACCATCTCGACCGCGATGTCCGCCAGGTCGCGCACCATCGACTCGACGTCGCGGCCGACGTACCCGACCTCGGTGTACTTGGAGGCCTCCACCTTGATGAACGGCGAGGCGGCCAGCCGCGCCAGGCGGCGGGCGATCTCGGTCTTGCCGACCCCGGTCGGGCCGATCATGATGATGTTCTTGGGCGCCACCTCCTCCGCCATGTCGGGAGCCAGCTTCAGGCGGCGCACGCGGTTGCGCAGGGCGATGGCGACCGCGCGCTTCGCCTTGTGCTGGCCGACGATGTAGCGGTCGAGCTCCTCGACCACCTGGCGGGGCGTCATCTCGGGGGCCGGCTCGACGGCGCCCGCGGAGGCGCCGGCGACGGCCGGAAGGGGCAGCCCATCCCGCCTCACAGCTCCTCCACCACGAGCCGGTCGTTGGTGTAGATGTCGATCTCCGAGGCGATCTTCAGCGACTCCTCGACGATCTCGCGAGCCCCCAGCTCGGTCCGGCGCGCCAGCGCCCGGGCCGCCGCCAGGGCGCACGGCCCGCCCGATCCGACCGCCACCAGCCCGTCGTCCGGCTCGATGAGATCGCCCGTGCCGGACAGCAGGAAGGAACGCGCGGCGCTCGACACGATGAGGAGCGCCTCCAGGCGCCGCAGCGCCCGGTCGGTCCGCCAGTCGCGCGCCAGCTCGACCGCGGCGCGCTCCAGGTTGCCGTTGAACTCCTCGAGCTTGGCCTCGAACCGGGTGAACAGGGCGAAGCCGTCCGCCGCCGAGCCGGCGAACCCGGCGATGACGCTGTCCTTGTACAGGCGCCTGATCTTGCGCGCCCCGTGCTTCATGACGGTCGATCCGAGCGTGACCTGCCCGTCGGCGCCCATCGCCACCTTGCCGCGATGGCGCACGCACAGGACGGTCGTGGAGCGGGTTTTCACCCCGGCATTATCACGGAAGAGTCCGGCGCGGTCAACGCGACGCGGACCCGCGCGTCGACCACGAACGACGACGCCCTGTCGGGACCGGCGAGCAGCGGGTTGAGGTCCACCTGCTCGATGGACGGATGGTCGGCCGCCAGCTGCCCGAGGCGCAGGAGCGCCTCGACCAGGAACCCCTCGTCGGCGGGCGCCCCGCCGCGCGCCCCCGCCAGGACCGGGTGGCCGCGGATGCCGCGCACCATCTCGCGCGCCTCGACGTCGGTGATCGGCAGGAGGCGGAACACCACGTCCTTCATCACCTCGACGAAGATCCCCCCCAGGCCGAACATGAGCATCGGCCCGAGCGTCGGGTCGCGGACGATCCCCAGGATGGTCTCCCGCCCGCCGCGCACCATCGCCTGGACCTGGAAGCGGAGGCCCGGGTCCCCGATCGCCTGTCGCATCTCGGCGCAGGCCGCCTGCACCTCCTCGGGAGTGCGCAGGTCGAGCCTCACGGCGCCCGCCTCGGTCTTGTGCACCAGGCTCTCGGCCACCCCCTTGATGACCACGGGGAAGCCGAGCGCCTTCGCGGCCGCCACCGCCTCGGCCGCGTCGACGGCGATGCGCATGGGGGCCAGCGGCAGGCCGTAGGCCCGCAGCAGCTCTTCGGTCTCTTCCGGCGCGAGGGCGGCCCGGCCCGCCGCGGACGCCGCCTCGAGGACCCGGGCGGCGCGCGGCCGATCGACCGGGAAGGGGCGGAGCGCCCCCTGGACCCTCTCCTGGATGCGCCTCTGGTGGTCGAGCCCCGCCAGGGCGCGTGCCGCCTCCTCGGGGAAGAGATAGACCGGCACGCCGGCGCGGCGCAGCTCCTCGACGCCCTTCCGTCCCTGCTCCTTTCCCATGAAGCAGGTCAGGATCGGCACGCGGGAACGCTTCGAGGCGTCGATGATGGCGCGCGCCACCTCCAGGGCGTTGATCATGATCGGGGACACGAAGATCACGATCAGCCCGTCCAGCCCCGGCTCGTCCGCCAGGATCGCGAGCGCCTGCGCGTAGCTCGTCGCGTCGGCCCCGGCCACCATGTCGACCGGATTGCGCACGCTCGCCTCGGGGACCAGGACCCGGCGGAGCTTCTCCTGCGTGCCGGCGGCGAGCTCGACGACCTCGAGACCGAGTGTCGAGCACGCGTCGGTCGCCATGATCGCCGGCCCCCCGGCGTTGGTGAGGATGCCGACCCGGTTGCCCCGAGGCGGCTGCTGGTGCGCGCAGGCGGTCGCCAGCTCGAACATCTCGCTCATCGAGTCGACGCGGATCACCCCGGCCTGGTCGAGCAGCGTGTCGTACCCCGCCCCGATCCCCGCCAGCGCCCCCGTGTGGGAGAACGCGGCGCGCGCGCCGGCCGCCGTCCGCCCCGACTTGACCGCCAGGATCGGCTTCTTGCGCGTCACGCGGCGGGCGATCGACAGGAAACGCCTGGGGTTGCCGAACGATTCCAGGTACATCAGGATGCAGTTCACGCGCGGGTCGTCCTCCCAGGCCTCGATGAGGTCGTTGCCCGAGACGTCGGCCTTGTTCCCCATGCTGACGAAGTAGGCGATCCCCAGGCCGATCGCGTGCGCGTGCGCCAGGATGACCTCCCCCAGCGCCCCGCTCTGCGACATGAAGCCGACCGTGCCGGGCTCGGGGCGGGTGGCGGCGAACGTGGCGTTCATCCGGACTTCCGGGTCGGTGTTGATGACCCCCATGCAGTTCGGCCCGACCATGCGGATGCCCGCGGCGCGCACCGTGTCCCGGATGCGCCGCTCCAGGCGCTCCCCCTCCCCTCCCACTTCCCGGAAGCCCGCGGTGATCATCACGAGCCCGCGCACCTCCCTGGCCACCGCGTCGTCCACCACCGCCGGCACGATCTCCCGGGGGACGACGACCACCGCCAGGTCCACCGGGTCGGGGACGTCGCGCAGGCTCGCGTAGCACTTGATCGAGTGGACCGACGCCGCCTGCGGGTTCACCGGGTAGATCGGCCCGGTGAAGCCATACTGGATCAGGTTGTGCAGGATCTCGTGGCCGATCGACTGAGGCCGCCGGGAGGCGCCGACCACCGCAATGGATCGCGGCCTCAGGATGGCCGACAGCGTGGCATCCATCAGCATGCCCCCGGGATGACGTCGTTCATGCAGCCCTTGTACCCCAGGACTCTCTCCGACTCAAGCCGCGCCTTCTTGATGCCGCTCGACCGCGGCAGCCTTGACACCGGGCGCTGCCCTCCATAGCATGACGCGGCTCGTTCGGTCGTCGCGGTTTCGAGGAAGCGGGCCCGGGGGGTTGCGATGGCGACGCCGCAGGACGAACGCAGTCTCCACCTGGCCATCGGCTACTCCTCCCTGGTCCTGTTCGCCGTCTCGATCGGCGTTCTGATCTGGTTCCTTCTGGCGCGGCTCGACGTGTCCGAGCCGCTTTCGGACTCCTTTTTCCGGCAGCTGGAGCGAGCCACCGAGGGGCGCGGCGACTCCAGCGCCACCTTCAACATCATCCTGGTCCTTGCCTGGGGGCTGCTGCACTCCCTCATGACCCGCCGGGGCTTCAAGGACCGGATTCAGAAGGTGATCCGGCCGCACCTCGAGCCGGCCGCGTACTCCCTCGTGGCCAGCGTCGGCCTCATCGCCGTCTGCCTCCTGTACCGGCCGATCCCGCGCGAGGTGTACGCGCTGGAAGGCGGACCCGCCCTGCTCGTGCGGCTGCTGTTCTTCGCCGCCTGGGCTCTCTTCGTCTACTGCTTCTTCCACCTGGATCTGCTCGAGGTCACGGGGCTGCGTCCGATCCTCCGCTATCTCGACGGCACGGCGCGGCCGCCCGAGCCGTTCCGTGCCGCCGGCCCGTTCCTCTGGGTCCGCCACCCGGTGGAGCTGGCGTTCCTCGTCGCCTTCTGGGCCGCCCCGATCATGACCCGCGGGCACATGCTGTTCGCCTCCCTGATGACCCTCTATACCTTCGTCGGGATCGACCACGAGGACCGCAGGATGCTCGACCTGCACGGCCCCGCCTACGCGGACTACATGAAACGCGTGCCCCAGATCGTGCCCCTCCCCCGTTGAGCGATCGCGGTCTTCTTCTCCAGCACCTGGCTGTCGGGTTCGTTTTCGTCGCGGCGTTCGCCTGCTGCCTGCCGGCGGTCGACGCCCCGTTCACCTTCGACGAGCAGGCCGGCATCGCGGACAACCGCGTCGTGCATCCCGGGGCGTCGTTCGGCGAAGCGCTGCGCTACCGCTACTCCCCCGACCAGGCGCGCCCCGTCTTCTTCGCGTCGCTCCTCCTCGATGCGGACCTCTGGGGAGCCGGGCCGCGCGGCTTCAGGCTGACAGGCTTCCTCCTGCACCTCGCCTGCGGCGCGATCCTGTACCTGCTCCTGCGACGCTCTTCGGACACGCCCGCCGCCGCCCTGGGCGGCACCGTTCTCTTCCTGCTCCACCCGCTGCAGTCGGAGTCGGTGCTGTACATCTGGGGGCGATCGGAAATCCTGGCGACCCTGTTCGGCCTCCTGGCCGTCCTCCTCGCCTTGACCCCCGGGGATCGCAGGACCGGGACGCATCCTCCATCCATCCTTCTGGCGGGGGCCATCGCGTGCCTCGTCCTGGCGCTCGGCGCCAAGGAGGAGGCGGTGGTGATCCCCGTCATCTTCTTTATATGGTGGAGGTGGGTGGAGGGGCGTCCGGCCCGGGCGGGGGCGGTGCGCGCCCTGGCGCTTGGTCTTCCCGTCGTGGGGTTCGTTGCGTGGCGGGTCGTCGCCCTCGGAGGCGTCGGACGTCAGGTCTTCGCGCGGAGTGCGGGCGAGAACCTCCTCGGCCAGGGGGTGGTCCACCTGCGTATGCTCCGCCTGTTCTTTCTCCCCCTCGGCCAGAGCATCGATCACCAGGCGGACGTCCCGGGTCTCACGACAGGGCTGCTCGCGGTTGCCGCGTGCACCCTCATTACCGGGGCGGCGCTCTTCGCCCTGCGAGCCGACGGCGACAGGCCGTGGCTTCGGCGTTTGGCGGGCGGCGTCCTCATCGCCGTGGCCGGAACCGCCATCTACTGGGCAGTACCTCTTCCCGACCTTATGTGCGAGCGCCGGGCGTACCTGCCGCTCGTCGGCGCGGCGCTGGCGATGTCCGGAGTCCTGCAGTACGCGCGCCGGCGGGCCGGCCTGGCGGTCGCCCTGATCGTCCTTCTGCTCGCCCCCATGATGGTTGTTCGGGCGCGCACCTGGTCCGATCCCCGCCTCCTCTGGGAGGAGGCGGCGAGGAGCGCGCCTCAGAAGGCCCGTCCGCTGATCAACCTGGGGGTGATGGCCGCCGAGCGGGGCGATCGGGCCGCCGCCCTCCATTTCTTCGATCAGGCTATCGGGCTCGAGCCCGCGAATGCCGAGGCGCTTTACAACCGCGGAAAGCTCCACCGGGACGCCGGCCGGCACCAGCAGGCGGTCGACGACATGCGGGCCGCGATCGCGGCGAACCCAGGCATGGTCAAGGCCCGCATCAACCTGGCTATCGCCCTGATGGATGTGCGCGATCTGCAGAACGCCGAGACGGAATTGCGGGACGCGCTGCGCATCGAGCCCCGGGATCCACGCGCCCTCACCAACCTCGGCGAGGTCCTGCGCGCCACCGGCCGCGCACGCGAAGCGGTCCCCCTCTACCGCGAGGCCCTGGACGCCGACCCGACCTATTCCCACGCCGCAGCCCGTCTCGGCGTCACCCTCGAGAACCTCGGCGACCGGGCTGGGGCGCTGGCCGCCTACCGTGAGTTCCTGGCGCGCGGGACCTCGTCCAGCACGGATCGGGAGGCGGTCCTCGGGAAGGTGAGGGCGCTCGAGCAAGACCCGGGTAAGCCGGCGATCCCCCCGTCGATCCGGCCGTAGCCCGAATCGCTCAGCCTTGCCGATCCGGGTGAGCGTCATGTCATTCGTCGTGCGCCGACTCGTGGGCTGCCGCGCCGACCCTCCTCTCGTTGCGGTACCAGACCGCGAGGTCCTTCTTCCCCAGTCTCCAAAGGATGCCGAGCGGCGCCTTGCCGCGGCAGGATGCCAGCTCGCCGTGCTCTCCCCGGTAGTGGTGGAAGCGGCATATGCAGTCGCGATTGTCGAGCGAGTCGGGGCCGCGCCTGGAGCGGTAGATGACGTGGTGGTCGTCCAGGTTCTTGCGCGAGGTGCAGCCGGGGGCGGTACAGCGCCACCCGGCGCGGGAGTAGACCGGGTCTCCGTGGCGCTTCGGGGCGGCGGGCGATACGCGGGCCGGAACGTCGGAAGAGGCATCGGTCGGGTCTTCGGCCGCGGGGCCTGCTCCGTCGTTCGCTGCACCCCTGCGTATGACGCTGCGGACCGGGTCCCAGGCGAGGACGAAGTCTTCCAGGAGAGCCAGGAGGCCGATCCAGCCGGGGACGCAGCGGGAGCGTACGGAAAACGTCCGGGCTGCGAGCATGGACGGCGCGGCCTGAGGATCCGGCCAGGGCTCGTCCCAGGGGACCGAGTCGGCGAGCACCGACAGGCGCTGCCGGGCTGACTCGACGACGCCTAGAAAGTCGCCCGCGAGCTCGTGCGGCAGGCGGAGGCGGAGGAAAACGTCCGGGCTGGGGTGCTCGGCGGCGTGAATCCCGAAGCGCTGGACCCGATCGCGGGCGGTCCCCGGCTCGCGGCGCAGCGACGCGTGCCACGCGGCGTCGGCCAGGGGAAACGGCGGGGCGGACGCCGCGTGGGCAGAGGACGACTGGCCCGACGCCAGCTGGGCAGACGACGATGGGCCCGACGTATCGGCGGACGCCGCCAGCCCGGCGGCGCGGACCGCACGGGTGCGCGCGAGCGCGCGGGCTTCATCCCGGAGGCGCTTCACGGTGGCCTCCTCGGCGCGCGCCACCCAGGCGCGCTCGAGGTCGGCGGGGACCGGGCCGCGGCCGAGAATCCTCAATATAAGAAGAGTGGCCTCGAAGCCGATGCGACCCGCTTCGCAGGCGGCGCGCAGGTGCGGGAACTGCCGCAGGGAGCGGACGGCGCGGACCCGGTCTTCGGCCGAGGTGCGGGAGACGCCGAGGCGCTGTTCGGCGTAGTGCCCGATGCCGGCGAAGCGGAGGCGCGACCAGGCGCCGCGCTCGGCCATGTCGGCGAGCACCTTCGCCAGGCGGTTGTGCAGGTCCTCCTCGAGCGAGACAAGGGCGCGGATCTGCCGGTCGAGCTCGGCCGGGCCGCCGGTCCCCGCGACGCTCTCGACCTCGCGCAGGCGAGCCAGGCTGAGCCCCGCGAGCGCCAGGGACCATGAAGAGGGGGACGTTGCGGGGAGGTGGCTCCAATTGGCGGTCGAGCGGGCGAGGGCGATCTCCACGACCGCGGGGTCGGGGGACACCTTCATCGGCCGGCTGTCGGCATCGGGGGGGAAGCCGGCGGAACAGGCTTCCCCCATCAGCGCCTCGACGAACGAGGTCACGGTCGCTTCGCGCCCCTCGACGCAACGGTACAGGTCGACCACCTCGTCGAAGGCCGCCAGGAGGGGCGCCGGGACGGGGATGCTGACGAGGGCGCGGTCGGAGAGATCGTCGGACCCATCATCGACCGGACCCGCCGGCCTGTCTGCGGGAGTTGCTTCTGAATCCGAGAGCCCTGCCTCGGGATCGTCCGCCGGGCGGTCGGAGCCGGCGGCGCGCCCCGCGCGGACCGACTCGCGCAGGGCGCGGATCGGGACGCGCCGCGCCAGGGCCAGCCACGCGGCCAGAGAATCGGCGGAGGCGATCCGGGCGATCAGAAGCGCGGCCACGCGCCCGATGGGCCGGCGGCCGTCGGCTCCCGTCAGGGCATCGGCCAGGAGCGGGAGAGACTGGAGGGCGGCGCCCAGCGCGGCGCAGTCCTTCACCCACCGGCCCGAGCGGCCGAAGCGCTCGCGGGCGTGATCCCCCAACCGGGCGAACCCGAAATCCGACCAGGCCTGCCGCTGTACGAACGCGGCCGCTGACCGCCCAAGGGGAATCGCGATGCGGTCGAGCGCGGCCCGCAGCGACAATGCGAGACCGTCCGCCTGGCGAAGCGACCTCTCGACCGGGTAGTCACTCGAAGTGGAAACTGAGTGATAGGCGGGAGCGTCCTCGCGACAGACGAAGGGGCGCAAGGACTGAGAGCGATCAGTCGGCAGGCAATAAGAAGGACGCGCGGCGCGAAGAGCAGCGGCGAAACTCATAGTGTAAATATATCGAAATCATTTCAGATTGCAAGCGAAAAGTGTGAGATTTTTTCTGTGTCGGAGGTGAACGGGCCGGTCGTCAGGCCGACTAGAGCCCTTCGCCCAGGGGGCCCGAGGCGACCGGGTTGCCGGGGTCGCGGCTCCATTCGTACCAGCCCGGATCGTAGACGCTGATCCTCGGCCACCCCAGAACCCAGGCATCCCAGAAGGCGAGGCTCGCGCGCCAGCCGGTACCGCAGTAGAAGGCGACGCGCTTCTCCGGGACGATCCCCGCGCGGGCCCAGCGCGCGGCGACGGCGTCAGGCTCCCGGAGAGTCCCATCGGGCCTCTCGTAGTCCTGCATGTGATTCGCGTCCGAGCCGGCGCCGCCCCAGACGTCGCCGCGGATGCGGCCGCGCGCCTCGAGATCGGCGTAGCCGCTGGTCTCCCCCACCTGCTCGGCCAGCGACCGGACGCTGACGACGACGGAGCCCGGGTCGCCGAGCATCTCCTTCACCGCGGCGGCGTGGACAATGAGCCCGGGCCGTCCGGGGAACGCCCCGCCGAACGCCGCGGCGGGGACCGGCCGCTTCTCTCCGGACTCGACCTGCCGGCCCGAGGCGCGCCAGGCGTCCAGGCCGCCGTCGAGGACCCGCACGTCCTCGACGCCCGCGTAGAGCAGCGCCAGCGCCACGCGGGTCGCGGCCATCGTCGGCTTGCCGCACAGGACAACCGGCGTCGTCCGCGTCACTCCGAGATCGAGAAGCGCCCGCTCGAGCTCGGGGTCCCCGACGAGCCTCCAGAGCGGCGGGCGCTCGATCCGGCCCGTGTCGAAGTAGACCGCCCCGGGGATGTGGGCCCGGCGGTAGTCGGCGTCGCCGCCCCAGCCCACGTGGAACACCGCGACACCTGGATGCCGCGCGAGCCACTCGGGCTTCACGAGCGACTCGGGCCTGCCGAGCGCGTCGTGCCTCTCGAGCGAGTCGGCCCTCCCAGGCGACCCGGCCGGCGACTTCGCGTCGACGCGCGTCGCCGCCTGGTCGGCGGGGATGGGCTGGCCGGCCGGCGCGGAGATGCCGGCGGTCTTCTGCTTCGGCAAAGGGGGCGGCAACGGCTCGCGCGGGAGCATATCAGGCCGCATCGCCGCGTTGTAGACGAACGAGGCCATCACCGCGGCCGCCTGCATCAGGTCGGAGGGGACGGCGTGGTCGTAGACGTCCAGGTCCGAATGGTGCGTGCGCGTCATGTAGTCGAGGGGGTCCTGGATGAACTGGAACCCGGGGAGCCCGACAGCATCGAACGCCTTGTGATCGGTACCTCCTGTGTCCTCGATGGTCAGCGTGGTGGCGCCCAGATCGTGGAACGGCGCCAGCCAGGCGTCGAAGATCGGGCGCACCATGTCGTTCCCCTGCAGGTAGACGCCCCGGATCTTGCCGCTGCCGTTGTCCAGGTTGAAGTAGCCCGACAGCCGGGCGTGCTCCGGCTTGAGGGCCATCGTCACCGGGTCGGCGAAATGCTCGCGGACGTAGGCGCGCGACCCGAGGAGCCCCTGCTCCTCGCCGCTCCAGAGGACCAGGCGCACCGTGCGGTCCGTTTTCAGGTTCAGCGCCTTCAACACGCGCATCGCCTCGAGGACCACGGCGCAGCCGGCGGCGTTGTCGGAGGCGCCGGTCCCGCCATGCCACGAGTCCAGGTGCGCCCCGAGCATGACGATCTCGTCCCTCTTGCGGCCGCCCGGGATCTCCGCCACGACGTTGAACGCGTCGAGATCGGAGTCCTGGAACTTCACCTTCACCTCCAGGCCGGCGCGCACCCGGACCTTCTTGCCGACCAGCCGGACGATCCGGGCGTACGACTCGGGGGCCAGGACGACCACCGGCGGCGGGACCGGCGAGTCCGGGTCCGCCGACCGCACCCCCTCGGCGAAGACGATCCCTCCGCTCCCCCGCCGATCGGCGGCGAACACCGCCAGGACCGCCTCATCCCGCAGGAAACGGTAGAGGTCGTCGACGACCTTCCGCCGGCGGATGAAGAAATCGGAGCCGATTTCGAGAGGCAGCCTCGCGGTGATCTTGTCGCGCTCCTCGCGGTCGGCAGGGAGCTTGGTCAGGGGCCATTCGATCGGGGCCGCGGGCTGCGGATCGGGACCCTTCGCGATCTCCTCCAGCTTCGCGGCGTCGTAGCGCTCGGCTTCCTTCTGCGTCGGCAGGAGCAGGGGCCGAGCCGGCTCGAGCAGGACGATCTTGCCGCGCAGCTTCCCCTTCTGGCGCTCGGCGTACTCCTTGATCCCCTTCGCCAGCGCTTCGAGGTCCCAGATCTCCCCGGTCTGCTTCTCCTCGAACACCGGGGCGAAGACCACGTCGCCCGTCACTTCACCCGATGTCCCCCCCGACCACGCCTTGACCACCCCGTTGAGCGGCGCGAACGCCGGCTCGATCAGATGCGCCGAGAACCGCTCGAGCGACCAGCCGCGGCCGAACCGCCCCCATTTTTCCGTGCGGGCGTCGGCGACCCCCCACTTCTTCAGGCTGGCGATGGACCAGTCGGCGGCAGTCTTGATCCCGGGGGACCCGGTCAGCCTGGGCCCGTTCACGTCGGTCAGGTAGAACAGGTGGTCCATCACCTGCGACTTGCGGAACGCCTCGTCCTTGATCCGGTGGACCACCTCCAGGTCGACCCGCTCGTCGGACGCCGAGGCCGTCCCCATGGCCAGGGCCGCGATCAGCAGCGCTCCCACGCGCAGTCTCATCTCCCCCTCCCCGCTTCCGGCCGTGCATGACGTGTGTTCGCTGGAACGGACGGATGGTACGCGCCGGCGCGGAGCCGGTCAAGAACCGGGCGGGAAACCGGGCGGGAGCGAGACGCGCCGGCCGGCTAGCGGGTTCCACCGAAGCCGAGCTTCTGCGGCGGCTCGACGATCAGCATCCCACCCAGGGATACGTTCTGCGAGAGGTAGCACGCGTCGAAGGAATTCTGGAAGAGGACCGCCTGCCCCGCGGCGGATGCCTGCACCACGAACAGGCTGTCGATCCAGGCGATCGACTCCTCGAACACGCCGCCCTGGATGCTCAGCCCCTGCAGCGTGAGGCAGTCGCCCTCCGGCGCGCAGGGAAACTCGTTTGCGAAGGGCCCGGCCTGCACGCCGTTGAGCGTCAGCGTGTACTCATGAGCGGCAGGGCGGACCACGACGCGGACGTCGTTCCAGCCGGAGCGCTTGTAGGGAAGGCCGTTGACCAGGCCGTCCGCGAAACGCAGTTTCATCACGTTCGGCAGGGACACCACGGTCGAGCCGGATCGGAACGGGACGATCGCCACGTCCAGGGTGATCGTGTCGTCCGGCCCCGGCAGGATGGAGGCGAACGGTTCTCCCCATACGAAACCTGTGCAGGTGACCCCCGGCAGGCCGGTCGGGCCAGTCGGGGAGGTGATGGGCGGGTTCGAGATCAGCTTGCCCGCGAGCCCCGCCGGCTGGCTGGCCCCGGCCGGCACGCAGAGAGCGGCGGCGATCATGAGCAACAGGCAGAGGGTGCGTACTCTCATCGGAACACCTCCATTCGCGGCCCGGCGGCATCCGGGCGGAGTTTGGGACTGCATGGGCATCTTCATACCCAGCGCGCCGCTGGCGGTCAACCCGATCTTCGGCTTGCAGAGACTCGGCGCTGACTCTATGCAGCGCCGCAAGGCTGCAGCAAGTCCACGGATGGCCCGACGGGCCCGGGAGTGCTACCCTTTCCTTCCGAACGCCCTGACAGCCCGGGGAGCGAGGAACATGCCCAAGGAAGAATCGCCGGCCTGCACCTTCGATCAGGAGAAGCTCATCCTGCGCTTCTCATCGACCATCCCCGCCGATGTGAAGCTGATCTCCCCCGTCGTCGAGGGCGTGATGCGGATCGTCGGCGAGATGGGCTGCGCCGCCGGCAAGGAGTTCGAGGTCGAGACCGCGCTCCGCGAGGCGCTGGCCAACGCCATCGTGCACGGCTGCGGCCAGGACCCGACCAAGAAGGTGCAGTTCTGGATCGGCTGCGACGAGGCACGCGGCATGCTCATCGTGGTGCGCGACCCGGGCCCCGGCTTCGATCCCGCCAAGCTGCCGACGCAGATGAACGGCGAGGAGATCTTCTCCACGCACGGCCGCGGCATCTACCTGATCAACCAGCTGATGGACGAGGTCAAGGTCCTGCGCGGCGGCACCGAAATCCACATGCGCAAGGCGTGATCGCGGCACGCCCGGCCCGCGGCGAGCGGTCACCGGGTGGACACTCCGCCCCCCCGTATGGCATTCTCCTGAACCGTAAGTCGCGTGTCCTCAGCGATGCCGGAGTGGCGAAACTGGTAGACGCACGGGACTCAAAATCCCGCGGGCGCAAGCCCATGTCGGTTCGAGTCCGACCTCCGGCACCACCTACACAGTCGACGAGATGCGTGATCCTCGGGTGGGCGGTTTCCGGCCCGCTTCGTGGCTCCTGACCCCCCCCGAAGTCGCCACGGAGTCTCCACACGATGCTGGCGGGGCCCCGATGTACTGCACTCCATCCCGCAGGTACTTGGGGCTGAGGTGGGTGTACCGCTGGGCCAGGGCGAGGGTGGAGTGGCCCATGGACTTCTGGAACCGGTAGATGTCCCCGCCATTCATCATGAACCATGAAGCGAAGCTGTGCCGCAGGGTGTGAAAGACCACGATATTTCGGGCCGATGTCGAAAATAATTCTCAGGGATCTGAGGAACCTCGAGTTCGCCGTCGATCCCTTCGGCCTGCTCGACGACCAGACGCGGCTGCGCGTCACCGAAAGGGTCGGCATCGTGGCCCCGGTCGGGGCCTACTTCAGTTTCCTGAAGGACCTGAAGTACACGCTGTAGCACGAGACGGGGCGGTTGGGATCGTGTCGGGCCTCCGGGTGTCACGACCCCGATCACCAGCACGGTCGAACATGGGCTGGTTCGTGCATGCCTCCCACGGGCCCGCCCTTCTTTTCCGATCAGTTGGACAGGTAGAGCCACATCTCGACGCTGGCCGTACCGTTCTGATCCTGGGTGCCAAGGAGCAGCAGAACGCGCATATCTGGGCCTTCAACAGCCCCGCTCCCAGTCGAGACCACCGGATTGGCGCTGCAACACGGACTGAAGCTCTGACCTTCCTGCCAGAACGTAAATTGAGCATCGGGTGGTCCAAAACGTGGCTGCACGTAAAGCGTGGCGGAATTCCCAGGATCGTACCGCGCCCGCGTATAGACGCGAGCCCGCTGCCATCCACCAACATCAAAGGGTCCGATCTCCGTGGAATTGTTTGCAGTGACTGTGACGCCGTCGGCAATCTTGATCCATCGGAATGAAGGCCCTGGTGCAGTTCCCGTCACGCGCAGGTTGCCATCAGCGTCGACCGGGAGGTTGCCCACCTGCACCTGACCCGAGACTGTCTGCAACGCAGGAAAGTTGGTCACCTCGACCGGCGTCACCGTCCGAGTCGGAGCGGCTTCGATCCCCGCCTGCCGGTGGCCCTGTACGGCACCGCCCGCCATGAACGCCGCGCACGCCAGAACGATCCCAGCCACCACTTTCCGCCGCATGGGACACCTCCTTGTTGTTCGGTACTCGCCATCGCCTTTACTCCGAGTCCTTGGCCTCCACTTCATCGTGGAGATCGTGCGGGATGGCGGCCAAGAGATCCAGCACCTCCTCGCAGAACTGGAGTACGTTCTGGTCGCCTTCCTTCTTGCCACCTTCCTTGAAGATGAAGTCCGATGGTGAGGACGCCTTCTCGGGTGCGATCCAGAGCGATCCGTAGTGCGCGGTCTGCGTGCGGCGCTTGCACAGTACCTTCAGCAGCGGATGGACGGGCTGCACGAACACCTTGCTTCCCGACCTGTGGGTGATCATGTACTTCGAAAGGGGGACCACGTAGCAATCGTCCATCACCCGCACCCCCTCGTCGTCCTGATAGGGCGAGTAGTGATGGGCGGCGTAGGCCATCCAGTCCATCGCTGCACGTGCCGCCTCGAGGAAGGCGCTCGTCAGCCAACGAAACTGCTTCCAGTCGGTGGTCGTCTTCATGAGCCCGAGGAAAAACCTGCACTCCTCGATCTTGTCTGAGGCCGCCAGCGGCGGCCAGTCGGACTCGACAAGGCCCTCCAGATCCCAGTCCCACAGCCATTCCCATTCTTGGGCCGCGTCGGCTTGGGGCTTCGTCATTATGATCGGTTCGCCATCGTGCGTCGTGGTTGATAATCCACACGCTCTAGGCATGGAATCTTGACCAAGTCCACCAGTTTGCACTTGGGACAGTGCAGCCCGATCATGATCGTCCGTGCGTTGGGCTGTGATGGGGCTGAGTCATCGCGGACGCCGAGCAATTCGGTGTCCAGCCCCGGCACGTGCTGATGGCACTTTGGGCAGTCGAAGTGGAAGTAGTCCGTGCTCGTGCTCCCCTTCAGCAGGCCGCTCATCGTTTCCTGTCCGTGGGTCGGGTACCTCCTCTTTGTCACGCGCTGCGCCTTCCATGCCCATCGAACCTCGCTGCCGCGCTTCCGCATCTTCGCCTCCTCTGCTGCACGTCGTGGCGTGATATTATCAGCCCAGCAGTCAGCTCGTGCCGGAAACACCCTTGAGTGTTCGGGGATAACCACCGTTGAACCGGCAGCGGAGCGGTAGGGCCCGTGTTAGACCGAGGCCGAGGGGCCTCGCGCCGCGAATGCGGCGGGTGGGAAGGACACAGCACTCCATATTCATAAAACCCTTCAGAGGTGCAGCGCCTACCCGCTGCGCCTCACCATCAGCGCCAAGAGGAGCGGATGCGTGGTGGGCGCGAGGCCCTTCCCGTTCCGGCCCTTCTTGCTGCGCGACGACGCCTGGACAGACCTCTTCAAGTGCGGCTTGGACCCGTTCCTGATGTGTGCACCGCCGGGTTCACGTTGCAGGAGGTGGCGAGGAAGGTACGCGAGGACGGGGGCGCAAGGAAGGTATGCGGGATCACGCCAGCCCGCCAACCGTGGGACCCTGAAGCCTGACCTCAAGGTCTCCACGAAGTCTCCACCCTTTGCTTGGGACACCTCGGGCCATGTAGCCGATCCCTGCGACTACCAACGGTTACAGCGGGTTGTGGTGATCGCGTTCGACGGGCGGTGATATTCGGCGGAACGTCGTGACGCTCAAGCGGTTAAGGTGGTGCCGGGGGGTGTCCTCAAAATCTCGCGGGCGCAAGCCCATGTCGGTTCGAGTCCGACCTCCGGCACCATGCTTTCAACGGCTTACGGCGCATCATGTTTCGACGTAAGATCGTTCTTTGATCTTGAAGGGTGGTAGACAGACGGGAGGCGCTGGTGTCAGGACAACTGCTCCCCTGTCGAGCCTTTCAAGGCGGCGCGGACCCTCTTCCAGTTCGTATCGTGGAGACAGAACAGTTGGAATTGCCTTTACGGGTGGCAAATGAAGACACGCCGCATCGGACTTCGCCTCCAGGAGATTGAGACAGCATTCGCTGCGAATCTCGATGCGCATTCGCCCGGTCTCCGTCACTACCAAAATACCCGGCTCCTCGGGCAGGCAATCAGACTAGCCCAACTGATTCGTGGCATGGACGTCATTGAGGATCTTGATCGTCTGACGGCAATCGCTGCGGGCCAACTCAACATCGACCCGATGCACTTCGATGCCGTGCTGAAGACTCTGGAGGAGGCCGACCTAGTTCAGCTCCGAACTAACCGCCTACTAGAAAAGGTGCACCTCACCGACTTCGGTGTCAACTACGAACGGGTCGGTGAGATATGGGTCAAGCGGCCTCTCGACAGTCACGAGCAGCTGGCGGTTGGAGCACTTGATGAACTTGTCATCCGCCCCAAGAAGCCGAGCGAAATTCAAGCGTTCTCCGGGACAAAGACTTCTGACAGGATCGCAGTACGCGAGGTTCTCAGCAAAGCGCATCTCACGGACGAAATCTCGATCGGAGCCTCCGAACCCGTCCTCTTCAGCCCGATGCTTTGGGATGTTGCCCCGGAAAAGGTTGCAACCCTGGCGGCGGAGGCCGGAGGACTGGCCATTCTTGAGGTGGTTCAAAAGACCGGAGCCCAGGCAGGAATCGAACTTGGAAGTTTTTCCCTCACCAAGCCGGAACAGGCCTTAGCCAACCGAGCGATCAGTATTGGTCTTCTCCCCACGATCCCTGTTGACAGTACTGGGGGACTTAAGGAGTTCACCTTCACCCCCTACTCGGGTGCCCTTGTACGTGACGCTACTGAAAGGGAGATCCTGGGCAGAGCTAGGGCTATGGTTGCGTGCGTCCGCTATGGCCAGCGCCACGCTGTGGCAAGTAGAATACGGTATCCTGTGGCCCTCCTGAGTGCTCTCCTCGACCCTCACAGGGAACACACACTCAAGGCCCACTCCGAGATGAAGGGACAGTATGCCCAGCTGGTAAAGCGTGGTATCGGGCGCATAATCAAAGCTGGAGGCTGGTACAAGTTTCAGCTCATTCCGAGCAAAGAGAACCAGCGTGCCGTGAAGCTGGCGATTGAGTTGATTTCAACCGGGGAGATTCTCAAGGACCGAGACAATGTCGATCAAGAACAAAGAGCAGCTCTCTTTGCGAACGGCAGGATCGGTACCGAGTTTGACGGCATCCGAGAAGCCCACAAGAGAGTACGAGCCAACGACGACGAGCTCGAGGAGCTTGTCGAAACCCTCCGCAACCCCTGATCATCCAGATGCCGCGAGAGGCAAAGAGGCCCCTCCGGCTGGACACCAGGATTATCTCTTGAAACTTGGATCAGCAAGGGCTCTCTCTGCCACGGGCCATTATGTTCGGCTTGACGTTGCGCTTTCAGCTCCGCCCGTGTCGGCTGCCTGGAAGGGTAAGCTCACCGACATCACCGACGTTGACGTTCTAGGTGCCTCCTATGACATCGACTTCCATATGAACTTGGTCTGTATCACTTGCAAGTCGGGAAAAAGCACGTCGCTTTCCCCAATTCGAGAATGTTTCACGCTTGCGGGAGTAATGAAATACCTCGGGGCGACGCGGGGCCATGCAGTCTTCGCTGCCAAGAAGGTTGAGCCCCACATGGCAACCCTGGCGGCTCAGCTGGATGTGGGCCTAATGGATCACCACGAATGGTCGACATGGTCTCAGCAGCTCACCGACCAATCTCCTTTCCCTGTCATTTTTGAAGACAAGATCTATCTTGACGTTCGTGATCGCTTGTCGAAGTGGTCTGAGATCAGAGACTTGCTGGCCTACCTTCGCAACGACTTCTGGTTTTATCGCGACTTTAGAAATGTACAGATTTCGATCGCGATGTTGAAGCGAGTAAAGAATCATCTGCGTGATAGTCCCTTGTCACATTTCATCTTCCGAGATGCTAGTGCAATGTTCTCCTTGGCTCTAATGGATCTCTGTAGGTTCATTAGACAGACCGGAGTGAAGCGCCTTAACGACGCCCTTCCTCCATACTTGTTTGGAGGGACCGCCACCTATCGCAGCAGGCAAGACCTGCTCACCAAGGTTGAAGAACTCTTGCGTCGTCACGGTGTTCTCGAGAAAACGTTATCCCTGCCTGCTCTCGATCCTCCGTACCTGAAGAGCCTTCTCGAGTTGACACTTCGCTTGGTCAGCAAGCCGCAATTCGCTTCACAAATCCCCTGCTACCTGATGTGGCGTGCCAGCGAGAGCGCCGGGGACGTGGTGGGCGTATCTCAATCAAGAGTACCCACATTCCATCCAGTAGTGGAAAAGCTGGCACTGGATGCTCTTCACTTCGTTTCGGATGCAGCCGACTTGACTCCCGCGCTGAAGAACGTGGCGCTCATTACCTAGAGTTAGGAAGCCTCGTGGCGAAGATTAAAGCCAAGAACAACGAAACGCCCGCGAACCTGGGCTTCGCGCTTGCGGTGCCTCTCGAGGAAGCCCTGCGTATCTGTGGCAGCGGCGGTTTCTTCCAAGCCGTTCGCACAGTCCTGGGGCATGGATAAGGGAGCCGATGATGGCACGGATTCGAATCGATCTCCGATTCGTTGACATCCCCTACGAGCTATGGGCGCTCGAGAAGTGTTTGGGTACGATTGATCAACAGATCACGTCTCTCCGCGAGCAGCACTCCGCCGAGACTGTTGATCGCATCCGAACGCTCCGAGCCAAGGGCCACGACGACGAAGCTCGGTTTCTCGAAGAGCAGATTGACGAGTTGAACGACCACGTGCTCCCGCGGCTCGTTCGAAATCCATTTCTCGTGGCCACCTGGGCCACCTACGAAGGCGGCGTCACGGAGATAGCACACCTTCTTGCTCACTCGATTGGTGCACGGCTGCGGCTCGGTAATATCCGGGGCGGAGGCTTCGTCTCAGAGGCGCAATTGTACTTCGAGGGTGTCCTGAACCTCGCATTAGAACCTGACCCACGCCGTGTCGAGCAACTCAACACGCTGCTGTTGCTCAGAAATGCCATCGCCCACGGCGGCGCGCGCAAAGGGGCTTCAAAGAAGGGCACGTGGGATACGATTGAGCGCATGGCAGCCGCTGGTGCGGACGTTTGTATTTCGCGGGATCTCCTAATCGTGGGCCGCGACCTCGTCGCCGAGTCATACAAAGCGGTCCGGGCATCTCTCGATGGTCTGATTGCTAGGTCTAGGCATAGTTGAACTACGCCAGGTTAGAACATCAACAGCTCATTGCTCGTATGCCGGTCCGGTCAGCAGGCAAGGAAGAACCCAGGAACATTGCGCTTTCCCATCAGATGCACGCGGCTCAGGTCGGACTTGCGATGGAGCGCCGATTCTGAAGGACGGATCACGATTTCCAATGGACCGCTTCCGAGGCGACCGTGAAGCCAGATCCCGAAGTCGACAGGGCAATTGAGAGGGGTACTAGGAATCAGGACATCCTACGTCTCGCCCACAACTGGTGCGCGCACCTAACAGTGGGTCCATGGGGAGGCATTGGCTTAGTCGAACAAATGACAGGACTGCCCATTGGCATAAAGCAGTTTCGATGCCCCTATGCGAAAGCCGCAGGATTCGCTGGCGCGGATCTCGGTGTAGTCGTACTGGATTTCTACGAACGCAATTGCGTCGGATGCACCGATCGCAAACCGGTTCGCCTACCAAATGTGCTGCAATTAGTCGAAGCGCATGATATTGAACAGAAACGCCGTGAAGAACTTGCCCGCAGCGAAGCTGAGATGGATGCAATTCGTCTTGACGCCCGGCTGACACGGCGAGTGGCTCTTCGCCAACCAGGCGATGCTGCTAGGAGCGGACTCTTCGATATTTTGGACCGGCTGGACCGAAACCCTAATGTCGAGGATCAGAGGATTCTACTAGAAACCTGTCGTGCAGTCCCCGAACGCTTCGACGCGGGACTCCAAACGGCTTTGTTTGAACTCGCGAAGGCCGGCGGTCACATCCGAACCGAGGCAGCGCTGGCGGCTCTGGCCTCCCTCGCGTGTGATAGTCACGTGTTGTTGGAGGTTGCCTTGAGCGCCTTGGCTCGGAGGGAAGCTACCAGAACAGCCGGTGACGTCGTCGCCGCACGCTTGGACTCTTCCCAGAAGGAACTTCTATGCCAGGCGCTTCCTGCGATAATTCATCTGTGCTCGCCGCTGTCCGGCATTGTCGGCCCATCGCTGCCGGGTGACGCCAGCGCCCTAATCGCTGCGTACCGACTGTTTCCCGGCGAAGTTCATGCTGTGATCCGCACACTACTCGAGTCGTCGGACAAATGCACTCGGATTGCTGCCTGTAACGGAATCATCGGCCTTGTTCACATAGATGCAACGTTCGGAGTACGGGTGTGTGAAGATCTCTTGGGGGCGCTCGGCAGAACAGACGACTATTATGGCCCGGAGGGTTCGGCCGAAGGTGCTGTTGTGCGCGCCCTCGCGGAGGCCATGAAGAATCGACCAATCGAAATTGACCGCGCTATTCAACTAGCTCTTGCGGCCGCCTCTGACTCCGAGCGTGGAACAATCTTTCGCCCTTACGTGAAGATCCTCCAACCCGAGCGGGAAAAGCAATCTCAATCGTTTTCCGAAGCGATAGAGTTGTCCTTTCGGCGTGTTGTGGAGACTCTTACCCAAAGACCCTTCGATAAGAGGTTCGAGGAGGCAGCGCATTTCCTACTGAATCACGGAGAAGACTATCCGTTGCTGCTTGACAAGCACGCTGAGACATTACTCGGTGCTGGCGCTCTGATAGCTGGCGACCTTGAGAACCCCTATAGCCCACTTTTAGACCCACGTCCGACACCCCTGAAGGAGTTAGAGGAGCACACGCGCCACATTCTACTCCGCACCGCCTTGCGAGGCATTGTCCAAAGTCTGGGGCAAGCCGCTGCGCGACACCCACACACGGTGGGGACCCAAGTGTTGCAGATGCTTGAGCGTCTCGGAGACTCTCACGACCGGCTACGGGCAGCTCTCGTAGAGAGTATCGGGCTTATCGGCCGCAGCCACGACGGTCTCTCTCTGTGTCTCCCGGCGCTATACCGGGCAATGATGGATTCTTCTCCTCGAACCCGCGCTGCGGCTGCGACTGCCTACGCGGAAGTGGCGGAGAAGGCTTGGGCTGAATTGCCGTCCCTCCTTCATGAGAGCTTTATTCTTTTGCTTTACGACCCCTTTGTAGTCGTGCATTGGTCCGCCATTCAGGCCCTGAGGCGAGTCCCGCTGACGGCGCCGTACGAGGACCGCGCTCTTCGAGCTGTCACTCTCCTCATTCGCGCCTATGCGGCGAATCGATCCGACGATAGCCTGCTTGCTGAATGCCTTGAACGATTCATGGAACTCTCCGGCTGCAGGAAGGAGCTGAATGTCCAGGCACTCCAGTTCACCGTACGGATTCTCGCTTTGATGCAACCACAAGAAGTCGGGCACTTCGTCAATAACCATCGTCACAGGCTGCGACGCGCTCCCGGGATTGCCGATCTCATTGTCAAGATTCTGAAGGAGCCTAGCACCTATCATTGGGAACTAGACGACCTTGTCGAAGAGCTGAACTTCGTGCCTCCCGACGCAGTAAGACGGCTCTCAGACCCCCTGAGATCTGCCGCAGCCGCCTGCATCGGGCGAGGCGTCGATTTGAATGCGGAGTTCATACAGATCCTGTCAGATGCCGCCGCGTGGTCGACCGCCGTGGCGGTTGCAGATGATGCGGCCGGACGCTTTGACGACTCCCGGTGGTATCGGTCACGTAAACTTATAGCTCAGGCTCGTAAAGTTGCAGCAGAACTTGAGCTCGCTGTTTCTATGTCGCAACGAGCAGCCGTAATGCACCACGTCGACAGGTGGAAGGAGCTCGACCAACAGATCAGGGCAAACGATGAAGAGAACCGCCAGTCCCGAGTTGTTCCTCAGGGTCTACCGAGCCCGAGTCGGAGCCATTGAGGCTCTCCAGCGGGCTCTTCTGGATCACAACGATTCCGCTGCTCTATTCGACGCCGCGGACGCCTTCCGTCTTGAACTCGAATCTCTCGGAGGGACCAAGGCCGGGCGAAGTTATCGCCTGTTCTCGAGACTGCTTGAAGCAGTCTGCCACCTCTACCGTTGGTCCGCGGCAGTGCGATCGGCCCAATTGGACTCTGAGCGGCATGTGCGAGCCGCGAAACAAGCGGCCAAAGATCTCCTACGAGAGCTAAGCGCCGATCATGAGATCGGCAAGTTGTCGTCGGTGGCATCAAGGATTGAGGCGATTACTGAACTAGAGGAGATCCCATCAGCAGTAGAGCTTTTGATCGACACTCCTCTGCCACTGCCTCTCTTCCCTGACACCCGCCCGACCGGTACTCACGCGCGAAGATTGCCTCCAAGCCCTGTGCGCCGTGAGCACCCTGTGGCCTTCCTCTCCTTTGCACTGAATGGCGCTGCATTCGGAGACCCTCAGCCAATCATACCGGAGAGCCTGCACGATCTTCAGGTGGAGGTGCGCCTGTCGGACTGGCCTGAGAAGGCCACGGAACTAATTCTCGATGCGATTTCCGTGGAACCACTCTTGGCATATGAGCTGCCTCGGTTCTCCTTCCGAAGACCCCAAGGTGTACCGCCGTTCACGTTGAAGACAGTCGGGCGTATGCTCCTTCACGTTCCTCAAGCTCTTTTGTCTCGCCCCCTCGAGTTTTCCTACCGGGCTTGGTTTGTGCCGGAAGGTCTCGATGTTCGGGTTACTGCGGAAGGTCACACGCATCTTAGGGTCGAAAGTTTTGATCCTGATCGGACTCCTCTGACCGGCTACCGCGAGATAGATCGTCGCCTGCTTGCCATCAGGACGGAGGCACGCATGATCCCCGGCACTACAGACAACGCTTTGGGAGACTTCCTGCGAATCCTGACGCCAATTGCTCGAATCGCTGGACAGGCGATCCAGGACAGCTTGTTCCCAAGACCTTTGAGCGAGCGCGAGTTTCATTCGGAGATCAAGAAGTTGATCCGAGCAGATCCACAGATCGCCTCGGAGCTTGAGGAGCATCCTCACGCAGCGGGAGGCGTGACCGATCTCTCATTCAGGGCAATTCGCATCGAACTTAAGTCTGTGCCTGATCGAACACTGACACTCAACAATGTCGGTGAGTTTCTGGGTCAGACTGCGCAGTATGTCGCGGGAAGTGACCGGCGCTTTGGCATACTCTGTGTTCTAGACTGCTCTCCAAAGGATCTTGCCCCAGGGTCGCCGGCGAATGATATCGGGTTAAGAATAATCCCGCCTCCCGATGGGGCGGGCGAGATTCCCATTGTCTTGGCTGCAATCATCATCCGTGGAAACCTCAGCGTCCCCAGTCGTTTGTAATCCACAGGTCTCAAGCACGCGTGAAAGCGCCCCGTGTGGTCGTTCTGTGATCGAACCATCGTCTATCAACGTCAATAATCGACCTTAGGTGGGAGCACGAGTTAGGTCCAAGCCTCTGAGTTGTGGCCATCCAACGCCGGTGGTGTCCGATGGTCCCCGCGCGGGTTAGGACTCAAAATCCCGCGGGCGCAAGCCCATGTCGGTTCGAGTCCGACCTCCGGCACCAGGTCCCCTTTGCGGGCCGCTCCCGTTCATCTGACAAGCGTCTCGAGGCTGACCGACTGCAGGGTGCAGCGGGAAACCTCGTCCACCTCGTCGAAGATGCGACGCAGGCGGCAGGCGGGGAGATCTTCGCAGGATTTCTCGGTCCGTTCGGCGAGCAGGCACTGCCCCTGTGCGCGGGGGGGCTCGAACACCTTGATGACGTCGAGCATCGTCGTCTGGGAAGCGGGCCGCGCCAGCCTGTATCCCCCGCCGATGCCGCGCGTGCCGGCCGCGATGCCGGCGCGGACGAGCTGCTGCAGGACCTTGGCCAGGGCGCCGGCCGGGATGTGGTACCGCTTCACAACCTGGGCGGCGGTCACCTGGCGGTCGCCGGCGCCGGCCATCTCCATCGCCGCATACAGCGCGTAGCGCGTGCTCTTGCTGAGCTGCATCGGTCTCTCCCCGGCGGGCTCGCCGGACGCGTCAGGGTCGCCTGGTTCTCACGAGATCCAGGTCCAGGCAGAACCGGGGCGCCGGCCGGAAGCCTTCGCGATGGAAGAAGGCGATCAGGTCGAGGTTGTCCCATCCGACTTCCGTCTGCAGGCGCGGAATCCCCAGAGCCAGGAGATTGGTCCGGAGCTGGTCGTGAAGGGCCGCGCCGACTCCCCTCCCCTTGAAATCGGGATGGACGCCGATGGTGTCGAGAACGGCGACCTTCTCCAGCGTGCCGAACTCGCCGTAATAGACGCGCGCCAGCAGGAAGCCGATGCAGATTCCGTCGCGATCCGCGGCCAGGGACATTTCGATGCCGGTATCGGCGAGCGCCTGGCCGACCTTGAGCCTGAAGAACTCCTCGCGCCGCCGCCCGGTCGTCTTCGCGTCGATGGCGATCACGCGCTCCAGGTCGTCGGCACGAAGCCGGCGGATGACCGGGACCGGTTCGATCTCCGGCCTGGCCCGCGTGTCGCGAACGCCTTCCACCGTCATTCTCCACCTCCTCAGGCGGTGAGCTGGCCGCCGTCCACCCGGATCACCTGCCCCGTGACGTGGCGGCTCAGCGGCGCGCACAGGAAGAGCACGACGCGCGCCACGTCGTCCGGCTCGCCGAGACGGCCGAGGAGCGACTCGGCCTCGGCGCGGGCGCGCGCTTCGGCCGGCAGCCCGGCGGTCATGGGGGTGTCGATCCAGCCCGGCGCGACCGAGTTGACCCGGACGCCGGAGCGGCCGAGCTCGGCCGCCGCGGTTTTTCCCAGCGCCATCAGCCCCGCCTTGCTCGCGGCGTAGTTGGCCAGGCCGAACTTGCCGCGCTCCCCGTTGATCGAGGCGACGAGAACGACCGAGCCGTTTCCCGTCCTCCGCATGAGCGGCGCCGCCGCCTTCAAAAGGTGAAACGCCGAGTCGAGGTTGATCGCCAGGACCTCTTCCCAGGCCGACGTCTCCATCTTCCAGATGACGGAGTCGCGCGCGACCCCGGCGCAGTGGACCAGGACGTCGAGGCGACCGTGGTCGGCGGAGACGCGCGACACCAGGCGCTCGATCTCTTCCGGCGCCCGCAGGTCGCAGGGGACGGCCGCCGCACCGTCGGGCACGCGGCGTCCCGGCAGGTCCGCCGCCACGACCGCGGCCCCCGCGTCCAGGAGCCTCCGGACGACGACCGAGCCGATCCCGCCGGCGCCGCCGGCGACCAGGGCGACCTTCCCCTCCAGGCCGAGCAGCTCCCGAAGCGCCGCGCTGTTCATGCTCATGCCGCCGGGGCGGCCGGAAAGCCGCCCGCCTCCCTCAAGCGACGGGCGCGGTAGGCGCCCCACAGGGCGGCGCCGAGAGCCCCGGCCATGACCGAGTCCGCATGGGCGCGGATCTCGATCGTCCCCCGCTGCGCGGCCGCCGCCGCGCGCAGCGCCGCGACGAGACCGGCGTCCGCCGCGAGCCCGCCGGTGACCAGGACCACGCCGCGGGCCCCGGCCGTGACCAGGAGGCGAGCGTAGCGCCCGGCCATCGACTCGTGGATGCCTTTCAGGATGTTGGGGATCGTCACGCCGCGCGACACCATGTTGATGACGTCCGTCTCGGCCAGGACGGCGCAGATGGACGAGCACCCCTCGGGCTTCTCGGCCTGCAACGACAACGGGCCAATCTCGTCCAGGGACACGCCGAGATAGCGGGCGATGTTCTCCAGGAACTGTCCCGACCCCGAGGCGCACTGGCTGGTCATCCGGTACGACAGGACCTTCGACCTGTCGTCCATGACCAGGGCGCGGGCGTGCAGGGCTCCGACGTCGATGACGGCGCGCGCCTCGGGGTCCAGGAAGAGCGCGCCGCGCGCGTGCGTGGTCATGCCGTAGAAATGCCCCGTCCGGTAGTCGATGAGGTCCCCTTCGCCGGTCGTGGCCACGTACGCCAGGTCCGCTCTCGCCGCGCCGGCCTCCGTCAGGACGCGCTCGAAGACCTCCGCGGCCACCGCCAGCGGATCCCGCCGGCGGATGCGCTCCACCGCGGCGGCGCGCACCCGGGCGGTGCCGTCCGCCGCCGCCTGCACCACCGCCGCCTTGACCGCCGACGAGCCGAGGTCGAGGCCGGCGGAGAGGATCGTGTCCTGTCTCATGCCGCGGCCCGCCGCGCGTCCCTCAGCGCGAACAGGGCGGCGCCCAGCGCCCCGGTGTAGATCGAGTCGGGCGAGATGTTGGTCGTCATGGCGCCATAGTTCTCCAGGACCAGGGTCTGAAGCGCGGCGACCGCGGCCGGGTTGCGCGCCACGCCTCCCGTGAAGGTGAACTCGTCCCGCACGCCGCCGGAGCGGGCGAGAAGCGACATGGCCCGCAGGATGATGGCCCGGTGCAGGCCGGCCAGGATGTCCTCGCGCCGCTCGCCGAGCGACAGCCGCTCGCGCAGCTCGGCCCCGGCGAAGACCGTGCAGGTCGAGTTGATGCGCACCGGGCGCGACGACTGGCAGGCGAGAGGACCCAGCTCGTGCACCCCCAGGTTCATCTCGTCGGCGATGTAGCCGAGATAACGGCCGCACCCCGCGGCGCACCGATCGTTCATCTGGAACGAGGTGACGATCCCCTGGTCGTCCACCTGGATCGCCTTGGTGTCCTGGCCGCCGATGTCCAGCACGGTGCGGGTGCCGGCGAACAGGGCGTGCGCCCCGAGGCCGTGGCACAGGATCTCCGACCGGATGCACCCCTCGGGAAACGGGAGCCGCGCCCTGCCGTAACCGGTGCCGACGGTCGCGACCTGACGCAGGTCCACCTGCATGACCCGGCGTGCCGCGGCCTCGAGCGCAGGCTCCCGGTCGGGCATCTCCAGGACCGCGGCAAGGACATGATCCTCGAACGATCCGGCGGCGGCGGGGTCGTTCTCGACCTTGAGTATCGCCTTGTCGAAGCGACCCACGAGGGCGTCGAAGCGCGCCCCCCCGGCCCGTCCCGATTCCTCCGCGAGCTGCACGTAGCGGCTTCCCGCGAGGTCGCGGAAGAAGTCGCTCTTCCGCCGCGCCCCCGCGGCGTACAGGGCGGGGGCTTCCTCTTTCATCCGGTCGAGGATGGCGCAGGTCGCGGCCGCGATCGTCGCGTCGGCGCGTGCGGCGTCGCCCGCCCGGTCGATGGCCTCCCGCAACGCGCGCAGCTGCCCGAGGTACTGCTGCAGCCGGAAGCGCCCCTCCAGATCGGCGAGGAGCCGCGCCTGTCGCTCCTTCTCCAGCCCGGCCTTGCCCAGCCCCGCGGCGATGAGCGAGAAGCGGGCGTTGATGAGCGCCTCGGTGAGCGTCACCCGGCAGGCGGTCTCGTAGTTGCTGCGGCTGTTGGTGATGCCCCTCCCCAGAATCGTCCCGTCCTCGTCGAGGATGACCGCCTTGGTGGTGGTCGAGCCGAGGTCGATCCCGACGGCGCATCGGATGAGGGGCGTCACGGCGCGGACCGGGGACGCTTCTGGTCGAGCATCTGGAAATACGACTCGAGGCGGTTCTTGAGGTTGGCGGCCGAGAAGTAGCGCGGGTCCACCAGGTCGCTCTCGATGAACCCTCCCGGCCGGCCCGAGCGCCCCTCGACCTCGCGCAGCATGAGGAGCTGGCCGGCGCTGAACGAGTTGCAGCTCTTGACGGAGTGGACCAGGAACCCGTCGGCGCGGTAATCGCGCACGTAGGCGGACAGGAGGTCGACCCGTGACGGCAGGCTGAGGTTGGTGTAGCAGCCGAGGCAGTAATCCGCCAGGGTCTCGAGCGGGCGCGCCGGGTCGTGGCGGAAGCCCGTGTCGTACAGGCCGCCGACCTTGGTGTAGGTCGAGGCGACGACGACCGCGCCCTCGTCCGCGAACATCTTCCAGAACTCGCGGAAGCTCGTCCAGTTGGGCGGGCCCTCCACGACGACCCTGTAGCGCTCCTCGGACGCCTCCCCGTCGGGAGTCACGGGCCCGCGGCCGGAGCGCAGCCTTTCCTCCACCTCGGCACGCAGCTCCTTGTAGTAGTCGACCGCCTCGGGCGTGCCGCGGAACGACGTGAAGATCGGACCGATGTAGTACACGCCGCCGAAGTAGGCGTCGATGGGCGACGGGACGTTGCGCGCCGACTGGAGCACCCACACGAAATCGTCCTCCGCCCGCGCCGACAGCGCCAGCGCGGCGCGCAGGCGGTCCTCGTCGTAGGGCCGGCCGGTGGCCTTCTCCAGCGCCGGGATGACCTTCTCCCGCAGCTGGTCCACGACGTAGCGCCGCATGGCGTCCGTGATCCGGCCCTCTCCCTGGTAGGGAACGTGCAGCATGACGACCGGACAGCTGTACTCCTCGCGCAGCAGCTCGAACCACTTCATGAAGGTGAAGCAGCCCGTGTAGGACAGGAGCAGCAGATCGGGAGGAGGCAGCCGCTCCCCCGTCGGGCCGACGTTCCCCGACTTCAGCATGCCGATGTCGCACTTGACGTAGGTGCAGACGTCTTCGGAGTGGCCGGCCTTCTCGGCGACGGCGATGTACTCCGCCGACTTGCCGCGCATCCCGGACTGCAAGGCGTTGATCTCGGGGAGGACGGGAAGGGCGTCGAAGGCCAAAAGCAGCTCGGTCAGGTTGCCGGGGACGAAGGTGTACACGCAGCGCGCGCCGCTCTCGGAGGCGCGGGCGAGGCGCGCGAAGTGGTCCGCGATCATCCGCTTCTGGCGGACCTGGCTCGAATCCTTGTGCACGTCCGAGGGAGGCCGGGACATCGCCATGGTCACGCTCCGCTCCACAGCTTGATCGAGTCGGCGAAGGTCCCCGCCTGCTCGCGGATCACCTGGAACTGGCCGCTGTTCTCGCTGTACTTGAACGCGGTCCACGGGATGCCGGACGCCTCGACCGCCCGGACGATCATCGGCTGGTCGAGGAGCGCCGGGTCGCAGAAGCTGGCGGCGCAGAAAATCACCCCTTCCGCCCCGCTCCGCCGGACGCGCTCGACGAGATCCCTCCCCTTCCGGTCCTCGCCGATGTAGCGCGTCGGGCCCGCGACGACGTCCTCGAGGTAGGCCCGGACGAGCGCGTCCAGCGGGTCCCCCTGCGCCTCCACGTCCCCCTGGAGATAACGATGGATCGGGATCAGATCGTCGTCGACGATGTAGCAGCCGGAGCGCTCGAGCGTCCGCAGCAGGCCCAGGGGGGGCTGCTCGCAGAAGCACCCGGTGACCACGACGCGCGCCTGGTCCAGGGGCCTGCGATCCGCAGCCGTCTCGACCAGGCGCCGGTAGTCGCGGAGCAGCGCTTGGTGCTCCTCGACGGGCAGCACCAGGCCGGCGCGCAGCACGAGGTACAGCTCGTCGGTCGGCACCTTCCAGGGGGCAGCCCGCCGGAGAGCGTACAGATCGCGCACCAGCCGCCGGTTCTCGTTGTAGAGGGCGATCGAGGCGCGCAACCGCGCGGGCTCGAGCGGCCGGGCGCCGCACGCTTCCAGGTCGCGCGCCAGGGATTCCAGCGCGTCCCGCAGGAAGACGCCGCCGCGAGCGGGGTCGAAGTCCTGCGGCGCGTCCATGTAGCGCACCAGCTTGCCGGGGAACAGCATGCTCCACATCCCGGACAGGTTCCGGATGACATCGCAGGTCGACGGGAAGAGCATGCCGTCGAGGACGTCCAGCGCGCCGCCCAGGCCCATCTCGACGGTGCTGCGCGGAATGTGGCAGATGTAGGACTGGTAGTACGCGTCGCCGCGGATGATCTCCATCTCCCCGCCTCCCACGATGCCGACCGGGAGGCATCCCTGGGCATGCAGGACCTCGCGCGGGACGTCGATCGGCATGTAGCCGATCGCCAGACCCCGGGTGCGCTCCTTCCAGGCGCGCACCGAGGGGAAGGCGTGATCGAAGCAGAGCGCCTCGGCACCCCGGACCAGATCGCGCAGCGCCGAGGCGCTCACGCGTTCGTCCAGCGCGGGGCGCGTTTCTCGAGGAAGGCGCGGAGGCCCTCCTCGGCGTCGCGCGTGCGCATCAGTCCGTCCAGGTACGAGCGCTCCTGGATCGCGATGTCGGAGGCGAAGCGGGCCTCCAGGTCGCGGCGCACCGCGCGCACGGCGTGCCGGAGGCTCGCCGCGGAGCGCGGCAGGAAGTGCTCGCGGGCGTACGCCACGGCGGCCTGGAACGGATCCTCGGCGACGACGTCCACGAGTCCGACGCGCAGCGCCTCCGGCGCGCCGATGGTCCGGCCGCTGAGGCACAGGTCCTCGGCAGGCCCCCGCCCGGTCCGCTCGCGCAGGAAGGTCGATGCCAGGGGCGCGAAGACGCCGAGGACGATCTCCGGCTGACCCATCAGGGCGTCCGGCGAGGCGAACACCCGGTGGCAGAAGCTCGCCAGCTCCAGCCCGCCCCCCAGGCAGCGGCCCCGCACCACCGCGAGGGTCACCACCCCGCTCTCGAGCATCCCGGCGAACATCTTGTGAAAGGCGCGCAGCATCGGGCCGACGGCCCCCGGCAGATGCTCATCGACGCTGGCGCCGAACGAGAAGTGCGGCCCATCCCCCTCCAGGACGATGGACTTCAGATCGCGGGTGCGGGCCGCCTCGCGGAAGACCTGTTCGAGGCCCTCGCACAACGCCGTGTCGATGATGTTCCCCCTGGATCCGGTCAGCAGGACCCTCCAGAATGCGCCGCCTTCCATGGGCTCCAGGCGCACGCGGCCGCCGATCTCCCGCACGCTCATGTCCCGGCCTCCCCGATGCTCCGATCGAGCTGCACGAACGGACCTCCGACAAAACCGCTGGCCCTGAAGAACGACAGGACCGGCACATCGGTCCGGCGCACCATCGTCCGGACCCGGTCCACCTTGAAGCGCGCGAAGCGCCGGCACGCCTCCCCGAGGAGCGCGGACGCCACCCCCCGGCGCAGGAAGCGCCGGTCGACGCCGACGGCGAACACCCAGCCGCAGGGGGGCGATCCGAACTCGAAGGCGCGCACCTCGCCGAGCAGGTAGCCGGCGAGCGTCCCCCGCACCTCGGCTCCGAGGCCGACCCGCGGCGCCGCGGCCGGCCGCTTCAGGAAATCGTCGAAGACGCGCAGCCAGTACGCCCGCTTGCGGAGACTCGTGTGCAGGGCGTCGATGCGGACCACGGCGTCGAGGTCGCGACGCGACAGGTCGCGCACCTTCAGCCCCTCCGCCGCGCGCGCCCGGGTCACGCGGAGTTCCGCCCGTGGGCGCGCGCCAGGACCTCCTCGACGAGACGCTCCGACCAGACCTCCCCCTCGGCCAGCCGCCGCCTGAGCAGCAGGAAGTCGGCCTCGCGGCACGCCTTGGTCCCCTCGTGGAACGCCCGGAACCCGACGCGGCCTTCGGTCATCATGTTGAGTCCGAGCCAGGCGCGGTTGCTCTCCTTGTTGCGGTCCCAGTGCTCGAGCTTGTGCTTGCGGACGCTTTCCAGCGTCTTGGCGAGGCACCCCGGCATGGTCATCGCGAGCCGCGCCACCAGCGACATCACCTCCCGGTCGAGCAGGGAGAGATCCACGCTCCCCTCCGCGATCACCTTCTTCGCGGCCTCGCGCTCCTCCCCTTCCCGCATCTCGCCGAAGACGATCCGCCCCGCCGGGTCGATCCAACGGTCGGTGATCGCCAGGGGGTTGGGCACGAACCGTCCCTGCGATCGCAGCGCCGGGACGACCCTGGTCACCAGCCCCAGTCGCAGGGCCTTGTGGGCGGACCAGGGCTCGCACAGGGTGCAGCTCTCCATGGCCGGCTCGATGCCGACGAACAGCGGCAGGAAATCGGTGCTGCCGCCGTCCGGCGCCGAGCCGTGCTTCGGCCCGGCCTGGCCGAACACCGCCAGGTCCTGCGCCACCGAGAAGTCGCACGCCATGCCGATCTCCTGGCCGCCGGCGATGCGCATGCCGTTCACGCGGCAGATGACCGGCCGGTCGCAGGCCAGGATGGCGCTCACCATGTCGTTGAACAGGCGCATGTACTGCCGGTACTCCTCCGGCCGGCCGGCATAGTAGGTCGCGTACTCGGCCGTGTTCCCCCCGGTGCAGAAGGCGCGCGTCCCGGATCCCGTGAGCACGACCGCGACGCAGGCGCGGTCGTTCGAGGCCCGCCGGAGGCCCGCGATCACACCCTTGATCATCTCGGTCGTGTAGGAATTGAGCTGCTCGGGATTGTTCAGAGTGATCCGCACGGCGTGCAGTCCCTGCACCGGGCTCCCCCGGGAATCGTCGAACGGGATCGTCTCGTCGAGCACGCCGGGAACGGCCGCGGGCGGCGCCAGATCGTGGTCCTTGAATTCCATGACTCAGCCCTCCGGGACCAGGATGACGCGCCGCAGGGCGGGCCGCGCGTGCAGGTCCTCGAATGTGCGATTGAGAGAATCGAGCGGCCGGCGCTCGATGAACGGGGAGACGGCGACGCGCCCGGACAACACCAGGTCCACGACGGCCGGAAAGTGCTCCGGCAGGCAGCCCCAGTTCCCCTGTGCCGCGGCGTCGAACGCCATCAGGTTGGACAGCCTCAGCTCCACCGCCTTGGGCGTGTAGCCGACGACGGACAGGTGGGAGCCCGGCCCGAGGAGGCCGAAAGCGGCGATCTGTCCGGCGGGCGTCCCCGAGGTCTCGAAGATGCGGTGGCGCCAGGTGGGAATGTCGTGATCCTTCCCGAAGGCCTGGATCGCCTTCCTGAGCTCGCGCCCCTCCACCCGATCGCTTCTCAGGAGAAGCGCCGCTCCTCGCGTGGCGATCATGTCGAGCCGATCCTGGCTGACGTCCACCGCCGCGACCCGCGCTCCGAGGCTGGCTGCGATCTGCGCTCCGAACCCCCCCACGCCTCCCACCCCGACGAACACCGCCAGATCGCCGGCGGCAAGACCGCTGCGCACGACCGCCTGGTACGCCGTGGAAGCCGCGTCGGCCACCACCGCCAGGCTCCAGAGCTCCAGCCCGGCCGGGTTGACCCGCCGATCCCCGAGATCCGGCACCTGGCAGAGCCCCCGGGCTGGCACCTTCAGGTGCGTCCCGAATCCGCCGTGCACGTCGCTTCCCGGGAAGACCTGCTTCGGGCAGATCGATCCCCGTCCCGCCGCGCAGGCCGCGCACCGGCCGCACGGGATGACGGCGGGGACGACGACGTCGCTGCCGATCCACGATTCGGCGCCGGCGCCGGCTTCGACGACGGTGCCGCTGACTTCGTGCCCGAGGGTCAGGGGGAAGGGACGGCGGGTCGGAACGCCGTCGTAATAGAAGCCCAGGTCGGTGTGGCAGACGCCGCATCCGGCGACCCGCACCAGGACCTCACCGGGGCCCGCGGACTCGTCGCGTTCCTCGCGAACCATCGGCTGGTCCGGCCGTCGCACCACCCAGGACGCGACACGCATGATTGCCTCCGACCACGGATTGCCAAAATAGATAAAACAATATCTATTTAACTGATTGGACGTCCGTTGTCAACCCCCTCTCCGTCCTCGGGCCCGGCGCGATCCGACCGGGGCCGTTCCCTGAGCACCTGGCCTCGCTCTCCATCCGTTGACACTCCTCGGCTCCTTCCTCTAGGCTTCGCTCATGCTGAGAGTCCCGCCGTCGCCCGTCCGATCGACAGGCGCAGGGTCGCGGATGGCGCCCGTCGCCGCCCTGATCTCGTGTTTCGTGATCGCGGCTCCTGCCGCGCTGGCGCAGACGGCTCCTCCGTCTCAAGCCGCGAGGACGATCGCCCTTGCGGTCGACGCGACCGAGGCGCCGCGCCACCTGTTCCACGTCCGGGAGACGATCCCGGTCTCACCGGGGCCCCTGACGCTCGTCTATCCCAAGTGGATTCCGGGAGAGCACGGCCCGTCCGGTCCGCTGGTCGACGTGGTCGGCATGCGGTTCAGCGCGGGCGGAAAGACGCTGGCCTGGAAGCGCGACGCCGCCGACATGTATCTCCTGAACCTGGACGTGCCGGCGGACGCCGGGGGCTCGATCGGCGTCGAGCTCGACTTCGTCACGCCGTCCGAGGCCGCTGGTTTCACATCCGGCTCGTCGGCGACGGCCCGGCTCGCGATGGTGTCGTGGAACCAGGTCCTCCTGTATCCGGCCGGACCGAAGAGCGACGACATCCGCATCCAGGCCGAGCTGAGGCTTCCGGCCGGATGGTCCTATGGAACGTCTCTCGAGACCGAATCGGGGCCGCCGGTCGGCGGGCCCGCGCCGGGCGCGCCGGCACCGGCCGCGCCGGACGGCCGCGCCGCGCCCGTGACCGTGCGCTTCAAGCCGGTCAGCCTCACGACGCT
>Ga0070694_100000057_pt1 | contig 52225 bp, 60 predicted proteins | sample KBSK1251metaG_FD_65470 | JGI IMG/M metagenome (GOLD analysis project Ga0070694, IMG submission 65470) | Corn, switchgrass and miscanthus rhizosphere microbial communities from Kellogg Biological Station, Michigan, USA - KBS K1-25-1 metaG | ecosystem: Host-associated > Plants > Roots >...
GGCAGGTTTCCTTCGCCGAAGCGGATCCTGTCTACGAGTGAACAGGAATTTAGAGCAGCGGGGTTATCCCGGCAGAAAATAGGATACATACGAGACCTTGCTGCACGTGTGGCCGACCGCAGACTCAAACTGGATCTTTTGAATGATCTAGAAGATGGCGAAGTGGTGGAGCAGCTGGTGCAGGTCAAGGGTATAGGAAAATGGACCGCAGATATGTTCCTGATTTTTTGCCTCGGCAGGCCTGATGTGCTGCCTGTGGGAGACCTAGGCTTGAGGCGCGCAATGATGGTAACCTACCGACTAGCCGAGCTCCCGCTGCCGACAAAAATGCAAGAAATCGCTGACGCCTGGAAACCGTATTGTAGCGTCGCAACATGGTACATGTGGAAATCCCTTGAAAAATTCAAGGGGATAGGCTAACACTTATTTCAATTCGGCCATCAGAACCTTGACCGTGTTTACGTCGAGATCCAGCTGCTCTGCAATCAGGTCATCTGTGATCCCCGAGTCCCGGAGGTTGCGAAGGATTTCCTTCTTTTCCTCATTGACAACATTCCCAGGCGGGTACAAAGATAGTTCCTGTTCGATTGACTTTACATAGTTCAAGATTTTGTCAAGCAGTTGCTCAGAGTTGGATGAGGCCTCTGCAGAGACGGCCAAAATGTGATCCTTGACTGGAATGCTCAATGTCTTCACCTTGTCATAAATGTACGCGACTGCTTTTAGGTTGCCCAGCTCTTGCGTGAACATCTTGCGCAGGTCTACAATATACGCAGATTGAGAGAAGCTAATTTCCGGGTTGCGGCCTTTCAGGAATTCTTCTGTTCCTTCGCGCATCGTGCTGACATATAGGTGGCCGGACTTTTCCATGACGCCAGCAAAGCGGATCTGCGGGTCGAGTGAAATGACATTCTTCAAGAATTGCTCGGCTTTCATTCAATCCCTTAGAGAACGCATTGGAATATAGGCATTACGAGGAGAAAATAAATAGTAGTGGGATCAGCGCGTCTTTTGGTTCGGGTCTTTGATCCTTCCTCGTCCAGTCTTTCTTGGAGCAATGTTGCCCACTTTTCTTCCAGGTGGAGTAGTCCTTCCGACAGACGACTGCCTTCCGACGTGCTGGTGCCTTCCTCCACCGTGCGGGTGGTAGACTGCCGCCTGGGCAATACCCCTGACAGTCGGATAGAGCCTTCCGTGGGCCTGCATGTATTTCGCCCTGTTGCCTGCCTTGAGGAATGGCTTTTCCTTTCTTCCTGCGCCCGCTATCGTGCCTATCATGGCCCTGCACTTTGAATTGAGGGTGAGGAACTTGCCCGATGGGAACTTTACGGTGACACCCTCGGTCCCATGCGCAAAGACGACTGCTGAAGAGCCGGCTGCTTTTATGAGCTTGCCACCGTCTCCTGCATTCCTTTCAATGTTGCAGACGATGGTGCCGTCAGGTATCGATTCCAGCGCCATAATGTTACCATCCTTTGCGGCAGTACCTGTGCCTGTTTCTATAACGCTACCGACGATTGTGCCCTCGGGGGCCGGAATGTAGGAATACCTCCCTTCGTCAAACATTACTTTTGCAAGCGGGGCATCGCGCCCGCGCTCGTGAACGATATCGACAACTTTACCGGTGTGATGGTCTTCTAGCTTGAAGTTCGGGTATTTCGCCGGGGCAATCTTGCCAACAATTATGGCTCGGAATTGTTTGCCTCCGCGGCCCCTTCTTCTGACCAGTGTTCTCTTGCCCATTTCTCTCTTGCCAGTGGAAAAAGCGACTGGATAGGTGATTTTAAGTTTGTGCTATTGCATCGGTTGTTTTGCAAAGAATTCTTGGGCCGCTTTCGTCATCTCTTTCATAGACAGATTGCGCTTCCGAGTAGCGATACCCCAGCTATGCCCGAACGGATCCTTTAGCGATCCATGTCGGTCGCCCCAGAACATGTCTGCAACAGGCATGACAACAGTGGCGCCAGCCCTGACCGCCTGGTCAAAGACCTTGTCAGCATCCTTTACATAAATGTAGAGACTTACTGGAGTCCCACCAAGAGCCTGTGGCGATAGATGTCCCATCTGCGGCATTTCCTCACCGACCATGATCTTGGAGTCGCCGATCTGCAATTCCGCGTGCATGATCGTTCTGCCGTCAGGCCCAGGCATCCGAGATTTTTCCTTTGCACCAAAGGCCTTTTTGTAAAACTCTATGGCCGCAGCCGTATCACGGAGGGCTAGTCCCGGAGTGACACTGCGATATCCCTTTGGAATTGGACCTGGTTTGCTTTTCTTGGCTACTTTTTTCTTTGATTTTGCCATAGTAATTTCGAGCTGAGATTATGCTAAAAAGCTTTCGTACGTGCATCCCAATAGATGCGGTATCTTGCCGCCACGCTACACTTTGCTTGCCATTTCTTCCCCAATCCACAAAAAATATATGATTTAGTGTACACTTTTTCCATAGTAGAATGAGGAAATCCAAAGTCTCTACCGTTAACCCTAAACAAAAGGGTGTCTTTGTTCCAAAGCCCAGCCCAAAATGGGGCCGCGAAGAGGAGACAGAGATTTTTGCAAAAAGGGTCAAGCTTTTCAGGCAAGGCAAGATTTCTGAAGACGATTTTCGACGCTTCCGCCTGCAGCACGGCGCTTACGGCTCGCGCCTTCACATGGATTTCAGCATGGTAAGAATAAAGTTTCCGGCCGGCGAGATCAGTGCAGACCAGCTCGACAAGATAGCCAGCCTTTCAGAGTCGTTTTCGATAGGCTCTGCACACGTTTCCACGCGCCAGAATATACAGCTCCACTGGGTCCAGCTGGAGGACGTGAGCGAAGTCATGCGGGGTCTCGTCGAAGTCGGACTGACATCCAGAGAGTCATGCGGAAATTCAATTAGAAACGTGATGTGCAGTCACTTCTCAGGCGTCTGCCCTAATGAGGCCTTTGACGCAACGCCGTATTCAAAGGCAATAGCGAGGTTCTTCCTGCGAAACCCGATGTGCCAGAACCTCCCGCGCAAGTTCAAGATCAACTTTTCGTGCTGTGACCAGCACGGCTTGGTAAGAGTAGCGGACATTGGACTCGTGCCGGCAGTTAGGACTGGCGACGATGGCCAGTCTGTCAAGGGGTTCAAAGTATACCTTGGAGGGGGGCTTGGAGCTGCGTCATTCATAGGCCACCTTCTTGAAGACTTTACGCCGGAAGACAGGATGCTTGCTACGTGTATGGCAACTGTCAGGCTTTTTGACAGGCATGGAAACCGCGAAAACATGGCCAGAAACAGGATGCGCTACCTTGTACACGAGATGGGGTGGGACAAGTTCCAAAAGATGGTCCTCAAGGAGCGGTCGATTGTCGAGATGACTACATCCTATTCTACGGCCAGGATGTTTGACGTAAAGGCAGAAGAGGATACAAGGCAGCTTCCCAAGTTGACAAGGATTGCAAAACTTCCGATGCTAAACGAAAGCGTGACAAAGGAGAGCCCTGCGTTTGAGCGCTGGCTCCACACGAACGTTGTCGCGCAGCGGCAGGAAGGATACTTTACGCCCTTTATCACTCTGGGCGCAGGCGACATCACTGCAAGCCAGCTCCGAATACTCGCGTCGGCCATTCGCGACTACTCTGCGGAGGGAGTGGCAAGGAACACTCCGCAGCAGAACTTTGCAGTGCGCTTCGTCCGAGGAACGGATCTGCGGGACTTTTACGAAAAGCTCGCATCCGCAGGGCTGGCCAACCCGGGTGCGCTGACAATTGCTTCAGCAGTGGGCTGCTCTGGAACCACGTCATGCAACCTTGCGATTACCAACTCTCACAGGCTCGCCAAAGAAGTGCAGCGAAGATTCCTAGAGCTGGGTCTTGACACGGACGATACGCTCCGCGATTCCACTATCAAGATCAGCGGCTGCCCCAATTCTTGCGGCCAGCATGAGATAGCCACAGTAGGATTCTTTGGAGGCGCGACGCGGCTAAACAATTCCATGACTCCGACCTATACGATGCTTTTTGCAGGGGATGCTGGCGAGCAGGGTCAGCTCGGAAAAGTCATAATGCGCGTGCCGGCAAAAAGGGTAATCGACACCCTGCTAAAGATAATCGAACTGTACCGGCTTCATAAATCTGGAGACGAATCGATGCACCAATGGATTACTGCATTGACAAAAGGCAAAGGCGGCGGAACTATGAAGGACCTCGACGATATCAAAGAAGCCTTGGCACAAGTCGTACAGCTTCCTGCGCCCGACAAGGACCCGGACGCGTACATGGACTATGGAAGCGACTCTAGGTTCAGTGCCAAGACTGCGAGAGGGGAATGCGCCGCTTGACCGGTGGTGCCGCGAAAAAGAAAAAGCCGCAAGCAAAGGCATCTGAATTCCAGCTCCCGATTGTCTGTGACGCTGACACGCTGCGGTCCCTCATCCGCAAAAAGGCAGTGCGAGTCGTGGATGTCAGAAAGGCAGACGACTATGCCAGCGAGCACATACCCACCGCCGTCTCGCTTCCGCTTGCGCGAGTTCTAGAAAATGACTCTCCGGAAAAGATCATTGGAATGCTTAACGAGCTTGGAATATCAGGTAAGACCCCTGTGGTCGTTTACGACGACACTTTTGGCGCGCTTGCGGCAAGAGTTGCATGGACATTTCAGTACGTGGGCCATTCAAACACTGCTCTGCTAGAGATGACATTCAAACAGTGGAAAGAGCTCGGGCTTGAAACTGAAAGAAAGTCAAATAGTTTTCCAAGAGCGAATCATTCGCTTGCCGTCAACAGCAACATACATGCAGATGCAAAATATGTAGAATCCGCAAAGGCAGAGCCGGGCAAGCTCCTAGTTGACTCAAGGGAGAGGCTCAACTTTTTGACGGAGCACATTCCTGGCGCAAAGAATATTCCCTACACGATGGTCGGCTCAAATGGCAGCATATTGCGAGGAGCCGAGGAACTCAAGCGCATGATAGCAAACAGAGGTATACAAACCGACTCGGAGATAATCACATACTGCGGAAGCGTGGGCACCCTGTCAGGCCTCACTTACTATGCGCTAAAGCTTGCAGGATTTCAGAACGTGAAACTTTATCCAAAGTCGTTCAAGGAATGGAAGTCACTTGGCAAACCAAAGGAAGAGTTCAAAGACGCCAACTACTGGGATCTTTCGGCCGAGTAGAATTGCAAAGAAAGCGACTTATCGTGTGCCTTACAGGCATGCCTGGCGCAGGCAAGTCAACTGTCGCCTCATTTCTAAAAGATAAAGGCTTTGCAGGCATCATCATGGGCGACGCTGTAAGGGAAGAAGCAAAGATGCAGGGTATCGAACCAACCGATGCCAACCTAGGTCGCCTAATGCTTAAACTGAGGGAAGACATGGGCCAGGGGGCCGTTGCGAATCTCATTCTCAAGAAACTTGAAAGGGATGGCTCAAAAGGCAACATTGTCATTGATGGCGTCCGCAGCATACCCGAAGTCGAGGTGCTAAGGAGCATTGGACTCGTCAAGCTGCTTGCTATCCACGCGTCGCAGGATACTCGGTTTAAGCACCTAAAGGGCAGAGGGAGGTCAGACGCGCCAGCAAGTACTGACGAATTTGCGGGCAGGGACAAGCGCGAGCTTTCAGTTGGCATAAGCGAGGCCATAGCACTTGCGGATGAAACCCTTTCAAACAACGAACTGAGTCTGGAACAGCTGAAGGAACGGGCGTGTGGAATTGTTGATGAATGGATAAGAGAAGCGGAGAGCGGCACGAGTTGAGAAGGCCCAACATCCAATCCGAAATTGAGATCAAAGTGGAAGCCACGGTCAATCCTTCAGAAGATCCGCAGAAAGTGATTGCCGCCATTGAAAATGTAATCGACAAATGCTACCCAGAATTCCGTTACGGCAGCAGGGCTGTAGGTAGGGCGCGCGGTACAGAGCCGCTTTCACTTATCTACGAACAGGTAAGATCAAGGTCCGCAATGGGCGTCCTTAGAAGGATGCTCCTTGACAACCGATCTGGCGAGACCACATGGTTTTACCTAAACAAGCAAGCTGCAGCTGCCGGCATAGCATCAGTAATTGAGGACGAGCAGGAATCACCCCTTGGACCGATTAGGGTCACGATAGACTGCGAGGAGCTCGATTCAATCGTGAATTGGCTAGTTCCTGAGACATAGTGGCAGTTAGGCAGTGGAAAGCTTCTTTTACCCCCACACGCATACGCCCTTTATGGAAGCGTATTGTGTCAAGTGCAAAGCTAAAAGAAACATGAAAGACGAAAAGAAGGTTACAATGAAAAACGGCAAGCCCGCTACCCAGGGAATCTGCACAGTCTGCGGAACCAAGATGTTCAGAATAGGCAAGTAATTTTTTACTCTTACAATTTTTTGTTAGGATCAAGACATAATACGGTAGAGCGCGCATTACTTTCTGCTTGATAAGGATCCGTGACCTGGTGAAGGCTTACGGCAGCTTGACTGCTGTTGACGGGCTGACGCTTGATATCGAAGAAAATGAAATTTTCGGCTTGCTCGGGGCAAATGGAGCCGGCAAGACTACTACTATCCACATGCTGGCGACTCTGCTCAAGCCCACTTCAGGCAGTGCAACGGTAAATGGCTACGATATCGTCAGCCAGCCGGCAAAGGTTCGATCAAGCATTGGTATCGTATTTCAGGCGCCCAGCAGCGATGATATCCTGACGGGATATGAGAACCTCCATTTGCACTCCATGCTGTACAGCGTCCCGCGCAATACAAGGAGGAAGAGGATTGATGAAGTGCTGGAGCTGGTTGGCCTTGCAGACAGAAAAAACGACCAGGTAAAGACTTACTCTGGCGGCATGCGCCGGAGGCTAGAAATTGCCCGGGGTCTACTCCACAAGCCAAAAGTCATGTTTCTCGACGAGCCAACTCTCGGGCTTGATCCTGCAAGCAGGGAGGTCATGTGGAAGTATGTCCGCAGGCTGGTGGAAGAAGAGAAAATTACGGTTATTCTGACGACGCACTATATGGAGGAGGCTGACATGCTCTGCGACAGAATTGCGATAATTGACAAGGGCAAGATTGTCGCGCTGGATACCCCTGCTGGCTTGAAGGCCGGCCTTGGAGGCGACATTATCAGAATAAAGACCAAGGACCCCACGGCGGTAAAATCGATCGAGAGCCTGGACTTTGTCAGCAGAATAGAGCACAGCAATGGCTTCCTGGTACTTTCCGTAAAGGATGCCAAAAAGGCACTGCCAATTCTCTTACAGCAAGTGGAAGCAGAGTCTGCCGAATTTTCAAGTCCCACCCTTAACGATGTGTTCATACAGATAACAGGCAGAAAAATAGACAAGGAAAAGGCAGAAGGAGGTTTCATGGAAAGATATGCAAAGTATGATTGAAGACCACATGACAAAGCTGTACGCGCTATGGCTGCGCGAGTTCAAGGTATTTCTGAGGGAGAAGAGCAGGCTAGTTGCATCGACGTTTACCCCTATCCTGTGGCTGTTCGTCATCGGTTCGGGGCTTGGTGCTGCCAACCCGTCAACAATACCTGGCGTCGATTACCAGCTGTTCATCTTCCCCGGGATCGTTGCCATGTCCATCATATTCAGCTCGGTGTTCTTTGGCTCATATATTATCTGGGACAGAAAGTTTGATTTTCTAAAAAGCGTCATGGTGGCGCCTGTCAGCAGGGCAACGGTCTTTGTGGGCAAGACACTGGGTGGAATGACCACGTCCTTGATACAGGCATCAATACTGCTGGCAGTGGGAGCGGCGATCGGAGTTCCATTCACTCCGATATCACTTCTCCAAGCAGTAGCAGTGATATTGCTGATGTCGTTTGGCCTGACATCATTGGGCCTTGCGCTTGGGAGTTACATGTACAGCCTCGAGGGGTTCCAGATGATAGTCAGCTTTGTCGTGTTTCCGTTGTTTTTCCTGAGCGGGGCACTCTTTCCCCTCGATGACTTGCCTGGCTGGTTAGGAATCCTGACTGCAGCTGACCCGGCGACATACGGCGTCGACGCGCTACGTCAGGCGATGCTCGGTGCCGGTAGCAACTCTTTTGCTCTTGACATGGCGGTACTATTTGCATATACCGCCGCTCTGGGATTGTTTGGGATCCTTTCATTTCGGAGAATGAAGGCCGTCTGATTTTTATTTCCGCCAGGTTACATATGCTCCGTGTCCGGCGAAGAATATCGCGACCTTGTTATTTGCAATAGCTGCCTCTGGGCGGCGTCACTTCTGAGGGGTTCTAAAGGATATCAGATATGCCCGATATGCGGAAACGTGGTTCTCGACACGATCCCAGTCGGCGATTATGAAGCGTATACCCTAGAGATTCGGAACAAGAACGTGGAAATAGAATTCACAAAGGAAAAATAGCGTTCAATCATTCGCGGATTCGACATTCTAGTTAGGATATTGAGAATAAAAAAGCTGGTCGGATTATACCGTCTGACCAGACTTTCTTGCCATTTCGGGGTGTTGCTGCTTGTTGTGACTTTCTCGCTCTTGTTCGCTTCTAAATGACTGGCCACATGCAGAGCAAACAAAATCTCCTGTGCCTTGTGACATTGTTTTCAGTCAGCAAATATGCCTATTATGGATTCTACAAGTTTATTATGTTAGAATGGTTGTTGTCACGGTCGATAGAAATTCGAGTGATCTTGACATAGGGGTTGTTGGATCAACTGGAACGAATTCAGAACAACATGAACAGTTCTGTACATTTAAAAGAGGATGCACAAAACTGTTTTTTCGAGGGATCGTAGTCTAGCTTGGTCTAGGATGTCAGAGGCTGCAAAACAGCCGACGAGCCTGGGGCGCTGGAGATCGTGGGTTCAAATCCCACCGATCCCATTAGGTTATGGGGTTCAGTGCTGATTAGAAAACGCATGGAACTTTCTGCCCTCTACCCATAAGTTTTCCTAGTTATTCATCTCAAAAAGTAAAAAATTGGAAGAGGTTTGCTTGCGTTATTGACCTCTTTTTGTCACTGCCACTATTCCGCCTATGATACCCAAGATAGGACCTATGAAGAATCCGCTCATAGATATCAAGCCCACAATTGACGACACTAGAATAGCTGTGCTCCAGCCAGTACCGTTGCTGCTCGCCTTACGTGTGTAGAGCTTGTATCCACCCAGTATGGTTACGACTCCGCTGCCGATAGAGATTGACGATGCAGTCGCCAATGGCCACCAGAAGCCACCGGGCATCATGTTCCATCCTCCCCACATCATCCCTCCTCCACCCATCATTCCACCGCCCCAGGGCCAGCCTTGCTGTTGCGTCGACATCATTTGCGGGTTCCAAAAACTGAATGCTGCTAGAGCCACCGCTCCCCCAAGAATCATGAATGCTCCTCCTATCAGTGCCATAATCGCAGCTGGCTGCAATACATTAGTCCCAGCTTTCACTTCATTTGCCATTTTTCTATTTTCACTTCAGATAGATTTTAGACACTCGCGAATATACACCGTTCGTTTGCACTGCAATACATAGCACTTGGATTCGTTGTTTGAATAAATGATAATGTGCCAGTTTAGTAATTCCTAATCAAACGAGTATATCGAATACTCTCGGATCCATTTTTAGAACCGATATCTACACGGGAACAACTAATCCCACTTAAATCGGAGCTTAAGGGTGTGTCTTGCTTAGTACTTTGCGCTACGCAAACAGGAGTCGCAGTATCTCTGAATTATTACCGCGCCTTCTATCTTGAAGAGCGCTTCAGTCGTTGCTACAGCCGCGCAGATTATACAGAATCCCGATGCATTCTTGTTGCTTGATGTTGCAGGCCTAGTCTCGAATGGTTTTGCCATTGTATTATCGCCTCTTCTAATAGCGCGTAGGCAGTATGTAAGGTACCCGATGGATAGTTCTGCATCACGAGTCGCATGAGGTTGATGCTAGTTTGGTCATTGCAGGGCCTGAAACGTCTCTGCCCGTGGCGATACAAACAGCCAAACGGAAGCCGCGCTTGGGCCAAGGCGTATTCGTCCCATGCAAGTCGTGCAGGGTATTGCCGGAGACTTAAAGCGAATGGTCATTCTTCAATATTGACAGGATTTGCCCTAAGTTTGAGGTAATTCATGTTCTGGGAATCCCGACATCCGGATTGGTTGCGCTGTGTATCGCGTCGCCATACAAGCGTTATAATTCAGGGGCGACGCATTGAGAATCAATATCCCCTCACAACCACCATAAACCCCACCTAAAATGTGGTAAATGCCAGCAGTTATTTTCGTCAGTGGGAAGCTTGAGGCGCCACATGCAGGCTGAGCACTCATACTAGACATCTTGATGCCTGCGGTGTTATGAAAACCATATAGGTGCGAACGTTGAGTGTAAACTATGACAAAACCATTCCAAACTAGACCTGCGGGTACCGGTACGAGCAAATCACCAGGCTTTTGCATTGTGTGCTCTGCGGCTGCGACAACAGAGGCGTTGTTCAAAGTTGAAGATGCGATAGTAATCCAGCGGTTTTGCGATAAGCATCTTTCGGGCGCAAACTATACGATGGCAAAGAACTAGGACACGAAATCCGTAGATATACTGCTGTGTCTGGAACACTTTGAGACTAGGTCATGCCACCAGTCTGAGCTGCGCCGCGTTCGAGGGATAGCCGGCAGTGCCATCTTACCAATTTGCCTTATACGTCCTTTGAATTTTGACTAATTCATAGCGCTTGGGCCTACACAGAGGTTGCTCACAGACTAGACGTCGCTGGTTTTTTCAAAAGAGCCTTCACTGTATTTTTCAATCTACGTATACCGTACCCTGTTTTCGACGAGATGACTATGGGGTCATTGAGCTCTAAATCCTTTGCAATCGCTTCCACCATTTGTTGGCCGGAATTGCCACGGTCGTTATCGTCATATTTGGTCAGAATGACTATGACTTTTGATTCGTCAACTTTTAGCTCTCTGAGCACTTGCCAGCAGCTGTAATATTTCGTCCTGATGCTTTCTGCATCTTCTGAACAATCTATCAAGAGCACGATAAGATCCGCTGCCAGTGACTCCTCCAGTGTCGATTTGAATGCGTCTATCATGTAGGTAGGAAGTCTGCTGATAAAGCCGACGGTATCTGTAAGCAGAACAGTAGCCGTCGCATCCTCCAATTTCATAGATCGCGTAGTGGTTGAAAGAGTTGTGAACAAGCTGGCAGATGTTTCTTTTTGTTCCGTTGTGAGCAGATTAAAAAGAGTTGTTTTTCCGGCACTTGTGTAACCTACGAGCGATACAACAGGCATCTTTGTTTTCGTGCGCTGATGATGATAAAGTTGACGCTTCTTTTTTGCCTCGTCAAGTTTCTGCTTGATGAACTCCATTCTCCGTTTTAGATCGCGGAATTTTACATCAACTACGTACTCTCCACTTCCACCCTTGCCCGCTCGTTCCTTGCCCGTCGTCATTTTTGCAATTTCCCTTACCCGGGGCATTTCATATTTTATTTCGGCCAGCTGGATCTGCAGTTTAGCCTCGTTAGTGGTTGCCCGTGAGTTAAAGATGTCAAGAATCAGCCGTTCTCTGTCGATTACCTGCGCCCCTGTCAATTTTTCCAAGTTAAGTATTTGTTTAGAAGTCAGGTGTTCATCGACAATCACTTGTTCTACGTGTGATTCTTTGACGAATGTTTCTATTTCCTTTGCCTTGCCCGCACCAATCCCATATTCAGAATGATTGATGTATTTCTGGGTAAAAACCCGCAATATCCTGCGGTCGGCCGAATCAACCAGACTTTTGGCCTCTTCAAGGACAAAATTGCCAGGATACGTTACGAGAACTACATTTCTCATCGATTTGGCGGGAACCTGCATCACGACCAATCCATATAGTCGACAGCAGAATATTCATTCTTGTGGCCTCTTGAACAAGTGTGGAAAGTGTCTGCATTGGCGGCTGCCGACTTGACCTCTGCGTTGCTGCCTTCAGGCACATAGTGGCCCGCAAACACTTCACCACAGGTTCGGCATTTCAACATGAGCATCGGCAAGTGAATTATTCCTTGCCTTCGTTTTTGAGTCGAGCTTGGATGCTCGTCCGTCGGACGATTTCCTTGCTTATCTCTTCACGCTTTATCTGTTCCCCCCTGCGTCCAGGAGTTGCCATTTCTTGACGAGCTACTTTCTTGATTTCGTCTGACAATTCGTCGGCCCCAAAATGCTGGCTAACCGAATAATTCACTTTTTTCTTTCGTAGTTCAATAGCGTACCTCTCTCTAAAGTTCATTTCTTGTTCGGTATCTATGACTGTCATATCGGGATCATCCTGCTACCATTGTCAAGTTGAGGTTCAGCTACAATCATTGTGAGGCACGACCTTATGCTGTCAATCGAACGGAGTTTCCTTACAATCCCGGCTAATCCCTTCTGAGAATCTGAGACAACTTCGGCGACTATGTCATAAATCCCAGAGACGCCACTCGCTTGCGAAACCCCAAAAATCTTTTTCATCTGAACTACGATGCTCTCTTCGGAGCCCATATCGCAATTCAAAAACACAAAAGCCTTTGACATGATTATCTTATGCATTCCCGGTATAAAAGGAAACCATACACTGGTTGAGTCTCCAAGAATAGGAAATATCAGGTCGAAACCTTGAGGTGTGTAATATATGGGGGTACGGCATGTACAAAGGCGTGAAGATGAACCATGCAGTCCTTTTCAGTATTGGCCATGCCAATCATAAACTCACTAGGGGCATCGGGTTACCCGGCACTACAAACATTTCTCTCACACATTCTGGACAAGAAAAATAGGTTTTTCTTGCTTTCTAGCAGAAAGATGTTCTTTGTCCTGTTGACTGCGATGGCAGTTGAAATGCTAGAGGAAGTCTTCTGAGAGAATATTCTCGCGCAAGGATGTGAACCAAGCAGGTCCACCCTCTTTTTTCTTCTTGAATATGCAAGTCCGAGCAGTTTGCTCGATATAACGCATCGCGATGGTCAAAGTCTGTTGCGATTCCCTGGTCGGTTTCATCCAGCAGAAATCTTGAGGAATAGCTCCGTACTCTCAAGTACAGTATCGTGCATACTCGCTGTTTGAATCGGGTGATTTTTCTGCGATGCAGTGCAGTCGCAGATTTAAAATAACACGTTGACATATACTACGGCATGAGCTCTTCGAGTGAACGAAAGGAAGGAGAAAGCAAAGCAATGATTCCTGCGACAGCTGGAGCCAACGTTTTTGACAGCTTTATGAGAGAGGTAGAGAGAATGATGGCGCGACCGTGGTCATTGCCAATGGATTGGCAATTGCCATCCATGTTTGAGGCCCGAGACATGCGCATGGCAATGTATGAATTGGTTGATAGAGGCGACAAATTCGAACTTAACGTAGAAGTGCCAGGAGTGGAGAAGGAAAGGATAGATGTCAATGCAACAAAACATTCAGTGGAAATCTCAGGCAAGCATTCAGAAAAAAGCGAAGACAAGGGCAAGCGATACGTGTACACGGAAAGGCTGTATCGGTCTTTCTACCGCAGTGTAGTGTTGCCCGAGGAAATAGTGCCATCAAGGGTCAGTGCCAAAGTTGAAAACGGGATTCTTAAAGTCGAATTGCCAAAGAAAACCCCGACGAAAGCTGAAAGCGAATCGACAAAAGTTGACGTGAAATAGCGTTAACACATAGAGCATAACGGAGGTGTACCAATCGTACACCGTTGAAACCCGGCGGGTTTAACATCTGTCAACTCAGCTACTTGACTGCAAGATAATAGACTAATTCGACTCTGGTGATAACTGGAAAAAGCCTTTGAAATATCACCCAGATCGAAGCCTATCCATTCTAGTCTGCCACTAATTGTTCCGCAACGGCGATTATCGCATCAAGGCATACTGAATTTGCGCGCATGAATCACCATCCTGCCGTTCGATATTGTAATGCAGTGCAGACATACTGCCTAAATATATCAACGAAGGAATCGAAACCTAGCTGGAGAAAATTGGAGTCAAAAGAAGAAGTTTACAAAGTATTGTCTCGACCATCGAGGCTTAATGGGGAAAACATCGCTGGGGCCGCGTTCTTGTTTTTCTCTGCCATCTTCATGTTAGCTGGTCAAGTAAACGGAGTGTTTGCTGTATTATATCCTGTGGATTTCATGCTTTTGGCATTTGGAATTGGCTTGATAGCGTTGGGCTACAGAACTTGGAGAAATGAACTGAAACGGGTGTTAATCGAGAGTGGCAATGACAAAGACCGATACTAGACCTCCATACAATTTTCAACCATGGCGAATGGGCCCAGATTCAAGAGGCAGCTTCACGGATATTGGAGCACATGTGTGATTCGAACTAATGGTAAAAGCTACTCTAGCATGATATGACCTGCAGCAACATCTGTCAAAAGTATCAGACGCACAAACTTTCCATGAACAAGAGGAGATATGCGGAAGATCGCAAGCGATGCACCTATTGCGAAGTTTATATGAATTGGAACGGATCAAGATGCCCTTGTTGCGGGCGGGTGCTGAGAACACGACCGCGAAATAGGTTTGGAATTTACACTATTAACCAAGAGGTCACGGGTTATTTTTGAATGTGCCAAGACAGGAACCTGTACAATTAACGCATAGTAATCCAATAAGAAATGATGCAAGGGGTGAACCTTAGAAATGGTCTGTAGAAACCTCTGCGAACGGTACAAAGCAAGAAAGCCTTCAGCTAGGTTAAGCCGATATAATATCGGACAGAAACGATGTCAAGTATGCAAAGTTTTTATGATATGGCATGGAAGGAACTGTCCGTGTTGCAATTATCAGCTGAGAACAAGAAGAAGGAGTAGTTAGAAGCACGACCAATCAGGCACTACCTTTTAGAAATTATCAAGGACCGGAATTGTTCACCATCGCCCTTATCATCCTAGTCTCTTCTTCCAAGAACATTTTCATCTGTTCCGGTCTGTCTATGCTTATCTTTGCATCAAACTCTGGCTTCTCAATCTCTAGAGGAGAATTCAGCAGCACAATTTGCGCATTTTCGATCGTTGTTGGCATTTCTGAATGTGCCATCTCCTTGTCCACGATTATGCCTTCAACAAGGCTGGATTCGTGCATCGAACCTCCGCTTTTTTTATGCACTTTTACGTTATCCAGATCAGCCACCATGCAATGATCGCCATTATCATCTACCGCCTCTTCAGCAACTGTCAAGACGGCACGGACGGCAAGTTCTGCCAATACATCACTGTCAACAGATACGATCTTTGACTCCATGCTGGTTTTCGCTATGTTCCTTAGAATCGAAGATCTCTTACATCCACATCCTCAGCTATTTACTCCAAAATCTCAATTGACATCCTCATCGCCTTGCGATAACCATCAACGATTATTGTAGGGTGTATTCCCTTTCTGACCAGTTCTTCAGCTTTTTCCAAAAGTGCACCCGCAATTATCACCGAGGAGGTCGTCCCATCCCCGACTTCATCATCGACAGTCTTGGCTACCTCGACCATGATCTTGGTCGCCGGATGCTGTACATCCATTTCCCGCAATATTGTCGCTCCGTCGTTAGTGATAGTCACATCTCCTATAGAATTTACAAGAAGCATGTCCAGTCCGCGGGGCCCAAGGACTGGCTTTATGACTGCCGCAACGAGCTTTGCTGCCTCAATATTATTTCGAATTGCGTCTTTTCCCCTGGTTTGAGATGTGCCCTCTTTTAAAAGCAGGATGGGAGACGTCATCATCGGGCCGCACGCAAGGTATGGCGACATCAAATTAGTCGAATGCCACAATAGAGCGAGAATGGAATCTGTGATTCATTACATGAGACTTTTGGAGGAACATATAGACAAATCCAAAATTAAGGCAAAAAGCGAGATCTTGCACGATATGAATAAGTCGGTCGCAGGGATGATCGTGGAGCACGCACGAATGAATAATGCGGAAACATATGTTATAGGAACAAGAGGGTTACCAAAATTCAGAAGGTCACTTGGCAGTGTCGCCGGCGGATTCTCTAATCACGCGCACAACCCAGCGCCTACAACAAGATGATTTCATGGCTACCGAAGCGGATTTTCTGGCATTTGCATCTCTGATTATTTCAATATTCGCTGCCTCAATTTCACTTCTTAGGTTCAAGAAAGAGAGCCGAATTCGAAGGCAAGCAGATACGGTCAGTGTGTTTTATGATATTGTGAGGCTGATCGATAGTAATAGGGCCGTAGAGTCCCGCGGTCTACTCAGAGCTAATTCCGAACTGAATCGCCTCAGAGATAGACCCTGATGTTGAGGATGTCAAGATTCCGGACGTAGACGAAAGGACGCAGGAAGCAGCGAGATACGTCGCAACAACATATGACAGACTGGGCTTCATTCTGAAACACGATCCTGAGCTTGAGCAAGAAATCCTAGATTGGAATGCAGATGTTATAGCTGACATGTGGCAGATGACAAGGCTTCTTGTGAAGAAAAAGTGGCGCACGCGGAATCCAGGTTATGCCAGTGAATTTGAAAGGTTGGCCAAAAAGGCCCTGTCGTGGTCTGAACGACCACAACGAACTTCAGGTGCTTAATTTAGCTTTATGATCTTGGCAAACATTTTAGACGAGGTGACTTTGACGATATCACCAAGCCTTACTGGAACTCCTTTAGCTTGCAGAGTCGTGCCGTAGAGACGCGCCCTTGCGTCCCGTAACAGCTTTACCTGAATTTGCGAGTTGGCCGGTACCGTATGCCTGAAATTATGAGTTTCTCGAGCCTTGTACCTTCCTTTTCTCACCAAATAAATGGGTATTATATGGCATATGCCGATCCGATCGTCATCAAAATCAGCAAGTGAAATTCTTTTGTTACTGGCTGGTAAAAACCTGTCAGGATACGAAAAATAACCTCCGGCTCCAAACGATGTACTAATGACAACGCCGTTGCCAATCGCGTAATCAGTAAACCGCAGTGTTTTGCAATCTGATGATCTAGCTCTTGTTTCATATCTTAGGCATCCTGCAAACTCGCCACGTTCTACATAGACATCTGTCAACACATTAACACAACGGTCATTCAGCCCTGCAGATAACATTCGCTTTCGCTTGACGGAGTACCTGCCATTTTCAATATCACGTAACGCGCTGATAAGATAACTGTAGTCTATCTCGGCTAATCGTGCCCTGCTGCCTATCAGTCCCGACTGTTTTACCCCAACAAAAAGTAGCGGAACAGAAAGTGTCCTTCCGTAGTAACCGAATGTACCATCTCCTCCAACGACAATGGCAATATCAGCGTCCTTTCTTGAATACGAGATTCCTCCAGACTTTATTCGGTCAATTATCTTGGCAGCAGGAACCTTTGGTCGTGATGGGTGAACGAATACCCCGAACTTCAATCGAGTCTCTTCTATTTCCCTCTTGAAATAGCCCGAAATACAGATTGCGCCAAGCCTGGTCTCCTCGAGGGTGATAGGAATACCGCCAAGTCTGTGATTGTCGCGATGCCCAGTAGCTTTTCTCCGTCGACCACTGGGAGCTTGTGTATTTTATTTTCGATCATAATCCTGGCCGCCTCTTCGACGCTTGTACCTCGACCCACTGCGATAAGGGGAACGGATGCAACATCGGCTAGCTTTGTCTCCACGAGTTTTGGCCACTTTCCGACCCATCTAACTATGTCGCTTTGGGTTACTATACCAAATGGCTTACCATCCTTTGTCACTATGGCACTTCCGACCGCATTTTCCGCCATTAGCGCGGCTGCATCCTTGGGAGTCATTGAACAGTCCAATGCAATAACAACAGTCGACATGACTTTTTCAACCCGAGTCATGCTTTGGTCGAGCATAACCTCCAGTGCCTCTTCCTTTGCCAGATCATCAACCACTCCTTCCACTGCAGCTAAATCCGAATCAACTTGTTGTGCTATGGCTTCAACTGAAAGATCAGAATAGCGGTACAGATTTGTAATGGTGCCTCTCCTCTTTTCGTCGCTTATCAGACTTCTCAGGTGATATCGACCTCCCCCACGGGCTCCTCTGAAGCAACGGCCATCTCCGTTAGCTTTTTGGTCCAAGTGTTCTTGGATATGGTCCCTCTGTGCATAGATTCCAATACGGATGGACATTATTATCGACGAAGAGTACACCGCGTGGCTCTGCAAACATACTGATTAAGAATAGAAACCGAAAAAACCAAGCCAATGAGCGGAGAACCCATGAAAACATCTGCAGAACAGGAACTTGACAGTGCCTGGGGCCGGGGGTTTGCCTCAATATTTACAGACAATGTCCATAAATTGACCATACCACCAGTGCTGCACATTGTTTCCTACACCTCGCCGGCTCCTCGGCTTCCCATTCCATTCCATCGGGGTAAGCTAGAATGAGCGCTGTAAGCGAAATCATGTTGCCAAGAATGGTTGTAGTTTTAAGAATTGAAAGCACGCCCACCGCGCTTGACGCAGTGAGACTCATGATCAAGAGGAAGGTTGGCTCTGTAGTTATTGTGGATATGGATGGAAAGCCAGTCGGAATACTTACTGAGAGGGATGTTCTGAAGAAAGTTACGGCAGTTGGCAAAGCTCCTGGGGAGATTCCCGCTCAAGATATCATGTCCTATCCAGTGCTAACAATAAAGTCCTACGACTCTATTGAAACTGCGGCAGCAGTGATGGCAAAAAACAAGATAAAACGGCTCGTAGTGCTAGAGCAGGATGGGTCTTTGAAAGGCGTATTGTCGATAACAGATATCACCAGAAAACTGGCCAAGATCCTCGCCCATGACTACAAACGCTTCGGCAAGTGGCGAGCCTTGATCGACCTTTAGGCCGAGTATTCCTGATCACCGCAAGTATGCCAATAAAGCAGAGGCTATTCCAAAGTACATGGCCAAGCTAGTAACATCGCTTATTATGGTCGTAAGCGGTCCGGAAGCGAGCGCGGGATCAATTTTGCGTCTTGCCAGAGTGGCTGAAAGGTATGTTGCCAAAAGTGCTTGAAAGAGTATGCTGAGTAAAATAGCCGATCCCGCGACGATGCCGATTTGTAAGCCCCAACCTGCAGTACCAGCCACAAATAGAAGAATAGCAAAGATCATTCCAAGGAATCCTCCTATCTTGAGCTCCCTAGTCATGTATTTTCGTAAAGAAAACTCGGGCTCTAGAGCTATCATCCTCACAATGAGCGTCTGGGATTGGGTGCCGACAGCGTCACTCAGGTATACCATGACAGGTATGAATGCTGCAAGTGCGATATAGGAACTTAGAACTTGATCAAAGCCTGTAACCATGTAGGCTGCAAACAAACCGCCTAATAGGCCTAAACCCAGAGAGGGCAGCCTCGCTCTAACGAGCTTTGCTGCTGGCGTAGATATTTCTTCGATTTCCTTTAGGTGGTGATGGATCCCTCCTGATCTGAGAATATCTTCTCGAAACTCATGGTGAAAGACCTTGAGAATCGCGTGGTAGGGGACGACACCTTTCAGATGGTGTTGACGATCCACAACGGGTATTGCCTTAAGGTCGTGTTTCAGGACAAGGTATACCAGCCTTTCTTGGTTGGTGTGAAAATCAACACTGACAGGATCTGGCTTCATAATTGCGACGACTTTAGAGTCATCCTTTGATTGTAGGATTTCTTTGTAGGAAGCTACGCCGAGAAGCTTTTTTTGGTCGTCGATGACATAGACGTAATCGAGAACCTCAAGCTCCTTTGCCGTGGCTGCTATCTTGTTCTTTATGTCAATGACCAAGTCGTCACCAGACGCCGAAATGAATCGTGCGGTAATTCTTGCCCCTGCTATCCCCCGCGTTTCGATCGTGGTCCCCATGAGAATGCCCATCATTTAGCAATTAATAAGCAATTCAAAGATGGGAAACCAGTCAGAACAAAAAGTGTCAGAAGCGTCTTTCCGCGATCGCACCTTTGTGGCAAGTACTGCAAGCGCCACACCATTCGCACACGCGAATAGTGGCGGTCCCGCACTTTATACAGAAAGTTTCCGGGTTGGATTCTTTTGCCTGATGGAAGTTGTGTGATGTCCGCAGTCTTGTCATTTATTTTACCTCAACTCTTGTTGACTGTTCTTTGGATCTTGTTGGGTTTTTCTTTGGAAGCTTTACGACGAGCAGACCGTTGTTCATTCTGGCATCAATCCTTGAAGGGAGTATTTCCCCTGGAATGGGCAACCTGCGGTAAAATGATCTATGGGACCTTTCGCTGTATACGTAATCCTTCTTTTTTTCCTCTGTCCTTTCCGACTTTTCTGCCGATATTTCCACGGAGTTGGCTGTTGCCCTGACATTAATCTTGTCCTTCTCTATACCGGGCACTTCTAACTGCAGTTCGTATGCGTCTCCCTTATCTGTCATATCGCAGAGTGGCATCCTGGTTTCCCCTTCGAACAAAGCAGGGAAATCAAGAGGCGAGCGCCACGGTCGTAGAGCGCGCTCCATTTGCTCTCTAAAGTCCTCAAAGATATTGTCCAGAAACGCAGGTGGTTCGTACCGTACCTTCTTGGCAATCCTGTTTGATTTTGTCATGCTTCAAACATCCCCCCATTTCTATTTGAAATGTCGGTATGCAGTGCATTGCAATGAATGCGCATATTGTAGCACATCGATGCAAGCTAAGGTGTTTGTTGAAATCGGCAAATCTCGCGTTCAGCTTGATAGTCGAGATCGGAAAATTGTGTCAGATCTTGTCCGAGACAATGAAGTAAAAAATTAGCCTAATGCGAATTTCATGTTCATGCATGGCTGTTGATGCTTCATTTTCATTCATACATTGTCACTTTGAGTGCTCTAATTTGACCTGTTGGTTCTTCATGCCCTTTAATATAGTAGTTGTACGTGGCCTCGTCTTCGGAATAGAACGTCAATACTTCTGTCTGCCCTGGCTGTAGCATCTTTGTAGAGATATTCAGCCCGTCAATGTAGAATGAATGTGGGACACTGTCTTGATTAACGATAGTTAACTCCATTGCAAAGTCGCCTGTCCTCATTAGAATGGTTGGATTGACCTGAGAAAGCCCATCTATCCCTACTAACTTCACTTCACCGTCAATATTCTGAAAAGCCAACGTGACGTACGTCTTCTCCGGTAGGAAAATCTCGGCGTGCCTTACGCTGCCACCGCTAATGAAAATAAAGGCAATTACAAAAGCAGCTATTGCACCTGCTACTGCGATTAGGACCAATTTTCCCTCGCTGATTAGGGAGTGCGGTTGTTGGGACATAGAAATGATTTGAAGCTCCCAATCTATTAGCTGCAAGGGTACACTGCCGTGCACAGCATCTTATCGCATTGGGAGCTTGCGGCTGAATTTCAGGGTAACTCCATTCCTTTCGTCGAGTTCTATAGTGCAAATCTCATCGAGGTTCAGTGGAACTAGAGATATGGCTGTTCCACACATTGGGCAAGTCCTGACGATGCCTCGTGTATTCATGCACGAATAGCACCAAAGACACTCATCGCAGACGCCCAAGGGAAGATTCGGGAACAGTTCGCCTGTAATCCGACCCTGTCTTGTATTGAGGTCTTCGTAAGGAGTCACCAGGATTTCAGGGGAGTCTGAGATAATCCTCCTCCTTTTCATTGCGGCTCCCATATGCCCACAAATCATCGCATGATATTAGAACACCAAGTATGCAGTGCAATGCAGGACAATCGCCCTCCAAATATAGCAGGTATTGATTCTTCTGTTAATGTCAAAACCTATTGTTGTTGCTCATGATGGTACTGAAATGTCCGACAGAGCATTATCGCGTGCGATCGAATTCGCAAAGGCCTTCAATTCCGAAATAATCCTTGTTCACATAGTTGACAGCAGGTTTGTCCCACCGAGTACTATTCTTGCGCTCATTAGCGAGAAGACAGGCCTGGAAGAAGCCAAGATGAAGCTTATTCGCATTCTGAAATCCGGAGCACAAACCATTATGAAGGAAAGAATCGAAAGGTCGATAAAGGCAGGGGTAAGTGCCAGGTTTGTGATAGGAGTTGGGTCACCTGCAGAAGAGATTGTATTAATCGCCAAGGCGGAACGGGCAGAAATCATAATTATCGGAAGCAGAAGGTTAAGGGGAGACAAGATGGTTACTATAGGCAGCGTGGCTAGAAGGGTCTCAGAGATTGCTCCCTGCCCTGTCTTGATAGTGAAGTAACAAAAGGCATCGATGAAAAATCAATCTAAGTGTAATTGACAGGATGTTTATATCAAATAATCTTGCAAAGATCCCCCTTGAACCCTGTTATCGACAAGAGTTGGGAAGGCGAAATTGACTCTTAGCTCCTAGAGGATTTTGTTGAAATTGTGCAGTTCGAGACTACTTGCAGCTTCGCGTTTTCTGAATTCAATGAGTGCTAGATGAATTGAATTCTCAGTGACTTGATTTTCTTTACACCTGCAGAATCGTTTTGGAACTCAAACACAAACTTACCCTTCACCTTGTCACCCTTTTCGAAGGTTACGATTGCGGTAGCCTTGTTTGACTTGATTGGCTTTTCGATTTGGATTGTGCGGTTTAGATTGCTGTTGGCCATCATCGCCACTTTAAGGAATGGCTCGATCGCAGACCTACCCTTCAACCCTCCTTTGATATTACTAAATGGTTCATAGACCACAGCGTCGTAGTCGAAGAGGTCCGCGATGCTGGCGGGATCCTTGCTATCTATACATTTGAAGTATTGATGTATAACTTGTTCTTCTGTATGTGGCAGTTGCACTTTTGGCCTAGCCTTCAATGACATGATCTACTCCTATTCATGCTTGACAATTGAATAGATAACCAGTAGGAATGCAGTGCAATGCATAGTAATTCATTCTATGGTTACTTGAGCACTACTTCTGCCACAGTCGTATTAGCAGTCGTGTTTATTTCGGCCCTGACATTGGCTAGGTTTTGGAATATGAGCTCAAGCAGTTCCTTCGTAAATAGAGACCAATTTTCACCTAGCTCGTGCTGTATTATGAAGACATGCTTGCGCGAGCCTTCTATCTTGTGATCTGCCTTTATCCCTGAAACCTTCATGTATTCTTCAAGAACTGAAAGTACCACCCAAAGGTTGTACTGTCTTTTCATGAACAGAACCGAGTCCTTCATGAGACCAAACGCAAGATGAGCAGCCTGCTTTATGATTTCATCTCTGTAGTGATCAACATCTTTGATCCCGCTGGTCTTCGCGATCGATATCGCCTTGTCAATCAGGCTTGAAAGTATCACCTTAGGGACCGGCATCATGCCGATCTTGTTTTCAAATCGATCCCATTCAGAATACCTTTTCAAAACTTGGTTGACCAGAACGTTCAGGGAGATTTCTTTGTTGTCTGCTTCTGTCTGAAGTTCATCTATTACAGATGAATCGAGCCTGAATGTCACGCTTCGTGTCTTCTTGGATTGGGTAGAGTTCTCGACTCCCCCCTCGGAGTGATCAGCTGCCATCGCCTCTGGGAGTACTATGGACAGGATTTAAAAAGCATTCGAGACATCAAGCTACCAACGCCGCACGTCTCCTTCCAGGAGACCACTGCCGAGATGAAGCCTGTCTATGTGCTTTGAGAGGTCTTGCTTGTCCTCAAATTTCGACCCGCAATAAGGACATGCTACCTTGCTTATCGCAAAAGGTAATTCAATGTCTATTAGCTCTATGTCCTTCTTACGGGAATCGCCAATGATAGACTTTAAGGTGAGCATCCCTGTGATTTTTCCGTCCTTTGTTACTGGCATACGTCTGATTCCTTTTTTTCTCATAACCAGAATTGCATCTTTCACAGAAGCTGATCCATCAATAGTCACGAGAGGAGAAGACATTACTTCTTTGAGACTGGTCTTGTATGGGCTGCGGTGCTCTGCCACCACTCGATACAGTATGTCTCGCTCAGTGACAATCCCAATTGGAGGCGTATTGGCAAAAGAGCCCACGACTACGCTGGATACGCCCTTCTGCCGCATGGCTTGTGCAGCATCTGCAACACATGTTGATTCCTCCAAAAGCAAGATGTCCGGTTCGGCGATCTCGTACGCTGTTTTGTCAGCATATTCCTGGTACATGCCTGAACTACATTGGTTCTGCGATATATGGTGGGTGTTTGCAGTGCATTGCACTAGATACCTAGACGTAAAATAGCGTGATGGGGCAGAATGCCCAATGAGTATTGAAGCAGTGACGGTAGCCAGTATCATGGTACGCGAAGTCAAGACAGCCAGAGAAACCCAGACACTGAAGGCAGTAGCGAAAATCATGGCTGACAATAATATCGGATGCGTTGTTATCACAAGGGACGGTGACATGTCAGCGCCTACAGGCATTATCACTGAAAGGGATATTGTTCGGATCGCTGGCAGGGAAAATTCAGCCACGCTACAGATACCTGTTCGTGATGTGATGAGCAAGCCTATTTTCACCATCAGCGCGGCTAGTTCAATAAGAGATGCCCTCCAACAGATGGAATCGAAGAACATCCGCAGGCTTCCTGTTGTCAGCAGCGAAAAAAAGATCGTGGGAATAATTACAGATAAGGATATCTTCAGAGCCCTGGTGAAGAATCAGACACTTGTTACCAGTTTCTGCGAAAGCCTTATGGTAGAATACAAGCCTGTTTACGAGAGATTAAGTGAATTCATGTTGGGAGAAATGCCAATTCCAGGAAGCACCCCGAATGAAAACTTTTAACGCCAGAGTTACTCTCAGTGCTCCGACCCAGAGTATAGTCGGCACAAAGCCTGTGTGAGCGCGCCTTCAAAAGTTCTCATTGGATTGGACGGATTCGAATATGCCGGCAAGGCGTTCGTACGGGCAGCAGGTCTTGCAAGAATCTTTGGTTGCAAGGAAGATGCGATCACGGTAGTGTGCCTCCCTCCATGTTGGGCGCAATGGCAGAAACTTTGAAGGCACTTGAATCGCAGCTCGAAATCGATGCAAGTGAAATACTTTCAAAGTATTCCGCTCACGCTAAATCAAAGTTCGGAATCTGGATAGAATTTATTGCGGCCAGGGGCGGCCATTCTCAATTCATTACGGAAACGGCAAGGGAGAATAATATCGACCCAGTAGTTGTGGCAAGCAGTGGGCTTGGCGGAACTAGATGGTTTACACTTGGCAGGGTTTCTCATGAAATTGCAAGGAAAGCCAAGCTGCCAGTGATTGTAATAAGTTCACTGTAATGCATTGCAGTCGCATATTTGATAATAGCGAATAGTGTGAGCTAGGTCGTATTGAAGCCCGGAGAGCAAGAAGAACCGAATTTGAAGCGGAATGTCAGCCTTTTTCAGGCTATAATGTACGGCGTGGGATTGATACTCGGCGCGGGCATCTATGTCCTGATAGGAGACGCCGCCGGAATGGCAGGGAATGCGATGTGGATATCCTTTGTTATCGCGGCAGCAATCGCTACTTTTACAGGATTTAGTTATGCTGAGCTTTCGTCGGTATTTCCAAAAAGCGCTGCGGAGTATGTCTATGTCAAGAATGCTCTTGGAAACAACTTGGTCGCATTCGTCACAGGATGGCTAATAACATTTGTGGCAATTGTATCTTCGGCAGCCGTGGCCATAGGATTCTCGGGGTACTTGACGATTTTCCTGCCACAACTCGATCCAATCCTGTCTGCTTCGGCATTGATAATTGGATTGTCGGCGGTCAACCTCGTTGGAATACGAGAATCTATGTGGATGAATACTACCTTCACCCTCATTGAGCTAGCAGGCCTGGCAATAGTCGTGCTAGCAGCTGTACTGTTGGGCTCATTTACAGATACGGATTTTTATGAAATGCCTCCCTCTATCGCTGATTCCTTTTCACTTTCTCTTGGCGCACTACTAACCACTTCCGCGCTGGTATTTTTTGCCTACTTTGGATTTGAAAACCTAGCAAATATTTCAGAGGAAACAAAGAATGCTTCTAGGACTATTCCTAAGGCCCTCATAGTATCGATTATCGTCACAACTGGTATCTACATATTGATTGCACTGTCTGCTGCGGCGCTCGTCGGATGGGAAAAACTATCTTCTACTGAAGCACCACTTGCCCTGGCAACGGAACAAGCGTTTGGAAGGACGGGAGCAACTTTGCTTTCGGCCATCGCCCTCTTTGCCACCTCCAATACAGTTCTGATGTTGTTGGTTGCAGGATCTAGGATAATGTTTGGCTTGTCAAGAGAGCGTGCACTTCCACTTGCCCTTGGGAGGGTCCATCCCAAAACGAAGACACCGTGGATCTCGGTCGTTCTTACGATGTTGCTGGCGTTGGGAGTGGTGGGTCTATCTCAGGGAAACATCCCCAAAGTAGCGAATGCGGCCGTCTTTGCGATATTCCTAGTCTACGCGCTTGTTAACCTTTCCCTAATTTGGCTCAGATACAAACGGGCTGAGATCAAAAGGTCGTTTGTATCTCCAGTAACTGTTGGCAAGTTTCCTGTGCTCGCCGGCCTTGGGCTTGCGACATCAGTCATAATGCTGACACAGTTCGACACTACAAGCTATATCACTGTATTATCCGCGATAATCATAGGCCTAGCATCCTATGTGGTGATAGAAAAGTACAAAAAATCAAGGCAATTAGGAGATGGCATAACGTGAGATGGTCGCTCGCAGATTTTGTTTACGGCGCGACAGACGGGGCAGTAACAACATTTGCGGTCGTTGCAGGGGTTGTAGGCGCGTCGCTATCTCCGTCAATAGTCCTGATACTTGGATTTGCAAATCTCTTCGCCGACGGTTTTTCTATGGCAATAGGAAATTTTCTCGCCACAAGAGCACAGCGGGAGTACATAGAAAGGGCGAGAGAAAGAGAAGAATGGGAAATTGATAATCTAGTTGAGCAGGAGAAACAAGAGATCCGCGATATTTACTCTAAGAAAGGTTTCAAGGATGAGTTGTTGAACGAAATTGTAAAGATAATCACATCACGCCGAAAGATATGGGTCGATACCATGATGAGAGAAGAGCTCGGTCTCATAGAGGATAACAGGCGACCGCGTGATACTGCTGTAACAACCTTTTTGGCTTTCAATGCGGTGGGCCTAATTCCGCTCCTCCCGTTCGTGGGAATGCTGGCTACGGGGTCATCTACGTCGGCCAATGACGCGTTCGGCGTCTCTGTAATATTCACTGCCTCTGCGTTCCTTTTAATAGGCATCGTAAAGGGTAAAGTGGTGCACAAGAGTCTGATAAAGTCAGGCTCAATTACTCTGCTCATAGGCGGGATAGCTGCTTCAGTTGCATATGCCGTTGGGTATTTGCTCAACTTGGTCGTTTGATGCTGTTCAAGATATGGCCACTTGTAAGCCTAGCTTGCATCATAGTTGGAGATCCTAGTGTGTACCCCACATCACTAGTTCAAAGAACGTGAATGCAGTGCAATGCACAATAATCCTACATACTAAATACCGTATACATTCTGCTTAGGGCATGGCAAATCAGTTACTCTTGCTAGGAATCGCAGGTGGATTTGCGGCAGCGCTGGCCATGGCGATGGTTATCTCTGCAGGCACATCTCAAAGCTCGGCACAGATGATGAATCATCAAGGAGGGATGATGGAACGGCCCGCAAGCATCTCCTCTGTCAGTGCGCAGAACACTATGTTTAGCGCTAGCGGAATGAGCATGATCAATAACGTCAGGGTAACTGGTGTTGTAATATCCGGCGATAATTCGGTTGAAGTGAGCTTGAATTATTCAGGCACGGGATCGGCTCCCCCCCTTACCGTCATTGCCATGACTAATCATATGTACATGATGCAATCCACAGGAATGCCTGGCGGGATGTCAGGAATGGATGGTGGGATGGGCATGATGCACGGAAGTCAAGGCAGTTTGATGCAACCGATGATGGGGAGCAGCGCGGGCGGTTCGGCGTTATGGCAAGATAATCAACAATGGGAGCAGTGGCATACGGACATGGCTCGATGGCACAGTCTACTCAATTCGACGCAATGGTCTGGGATTCAGGCATTACATAACCAAATGATGGCACAGGGCGCAATGGGTCCAGGGAATTCATGGTGGAATGATACCTCGACGGTGCTATGGGGACAGCACAATCAACCCCAAATGCAAACGGGTAGCAGTACATTGGAGGGAGGGTGGACTTCTTCCAGCTTGATAGTCAGGCTTGAAGGGGCAGGTTCAGCCTACGACAGCAAGGACATTCACGTTCTGGTATTTCCGCTGACTAGCTGAAATTCCCTTTTCTTTTTATCTAGTTTTTAAACTCTTTGAGCATGCACAATCACGGAAGCGGTTTCTGCAAGACTAATGCAGTGCAATGCACAACATTCCTGATGCATATATCATTTGATTTCCAGTAAGAAAGAAGATGGTAACCGGACATGGCCAGGCGACGGTCGCGGACTATATGAGCACAAAGATGCTGACGATGGACAACCAATCAGGCTTGCTGGATGTTGCAAAGAAGATGGTAGAAGCTAATGTCAGCTCTATCGCCATCACCAACGATAAGGGCGGAATTATTGGCATACTGACCGAACGAGATATCGTCAAGGTGATTGCAAAAAGCATCCCACTCAACGTGGTCACAGCAGGTTCGCTAATGTCCCAACCATTAAAGTCGGTTGAAAAATGTTCATCTGTGGAGGATGCTGCAAGGGTAATGATCCAAAGAAGAGTAAGGCATCTACTGGTACAAGACGCTGTAAAAAGCGAATTTATCGGCATCATTACAGCTACGGATCTAGCCAAATATCTCAAGAAGAATCTAGCAAATGAAGAGATTGCGGCGTCTGAAGTCTGGGAACTGTTCTTCTAAGAACATAGCATCGCATCACAGGACATGAGACATGAATCACGCCGCCGCGAGAACTTGATGTTGTTTACATAATCGCGGCGCAGCTAGTAATCCGAGTGGCTTTCTTCAATGTGTTGACTTTTCTCCTTCTCAGTCTTGAAATAGAGATTGCAAAATGTACACTTGAACTTTAGTGGGTGAGAATTATCCCAACCTGTACTGGACATTAGCGCCTAATTCCAAATCGTCATATTTAAGCTCCTAGAGTTGCGGTATCTTGCAGTGCATTCGTCTTGTTTTTAAGAAATAACGGAAATGCATTAGCGAATGGATAAGCAACTAATCTCCAAGGTAGTCGTTCCTATTGATGGCTCACAAGACTCGATGCGTGCCGCAGAGTATGCCGTCAAATTGGCAGGACTATATGGTGCTGATTTGAGTGTTGTATATGTTGTCAACGTAGACCAGTATCTGCAGTCCCTTGGGCTCTACAGGATTTCCTACCCTGACTCAATAAAGAAGAAAATCGAAGAGGCAAGAGAAGAGGCACAGAAGTGGTTTACCGAAATAAGTAAGAACGCCGAACAGAAAAAACTGAGGATAAAGACAGAAGTGTTGGATACTCCGCTCTCCGTCGTCGCATCGGTAGTAAACTATGCCGACAGGGAGAATGCAGACTTGATAGTGATTGGGACGAGGGGACGATCAGGGCTAAACAAAATGCTACTTGGGAGTGTGGCTTCTGGCGTCGTAACTTATTCTCCATGCCCCGTGCTAGTAGTGAAATGACCAGCGAAACCTGGCTGCAAACGCTGCACCTAGAATATTTCCTTCCGATAAATGCAGAGGCCGTAGCCCCACCCGCCAAAAATGGCAACTAGCTCGCCATCGCTGAAAAGTCCCTTTGGTACCGTATCACCCATTTCACCTACCCAGCCAGCATTTTCGTGACCCGGAATTTTGGGTAATTCTAGGGGAATCGCATCTTTCCATTCACCGTTTATCAAGCGAAGATCGCTGTGGTATAAGGCGGCCGCTCCCACTTTGATGAGTACCTCTTCATCGCTGAAGGTTTCCGGTCTTGGTATGCTTTCAACCACGAGCGATTTTTGGTACTCGTGAATGCGCGCTGAAATCATTTTACTACTCATGCTCTCATTGCCTTTCGCAGCTTATTGAAACACATGTTGCCAAATTAGAAACTGTTCTATTTTAGAGGTCCGTATGCACTGGCGTGCATTGCATGGGATTAATTTCATCCTCGCATTCCTTTCATGACAATATCCCATGGTGTAATGATCTTATTTTCTTCAAACAAAAGACATGGCGTAGAAATCTCTGACAGATATCCTGCCGCAATTCGCGCGGAGGCCTCCTTCTTGAGATACCTGGGATTTAGTAGATCCAGCTGATTTACTCTGACAGAATCAAGCCCGTTTGGCCCCGCAGTTGTCAGCCTGCCTTCATGACTTAGGAGAAATTCAAGTATCTTTCTGTCGTTTAAAAGCCTGAGAGATTCCTGCCCATTCGTAACGACCAGATTTCTGATGCCTCTCGTTAGCATCAATTCAAGTGCGGATCTCAAGGTTGTCATGTGGTCAACAGAGACCAACTGTGAAGCCAACTTTTCCGCTGGCAGATCGACTTTGAAATCTACTGCGCGGAGAATATCACGCAAAGACAAAGTAGTCATTACTTTGCCTCCAATACCCACCGGCACAAAAGCAAATCTTGTTCTCCAAAAAATATCTAGCGCAACAGTAAGAGGTTTGCTGGCGTCCACTACCGATGATTCGTGACTCATGATATCGGATGCAGTGAAGTGAAACCAATCACGCTCATGCTGCAGGATGTGTTGAATGATATGGCTACCTCCTATCCTGCCTACAGGCTCTGACCCATCGAACACAACGAGCCCATCGACATAGATCTGTGGACCAATGGCTAGAAAGGTGCCAACTTGCAGCAGAGAATCAGAAGGGATGACACTCAGAATAGGTCGCTTGAAAATGTGGGGTGTAGTGTCGCTTATCGTACTATCTAGTGCGCTAATAGGCAACCTATTCACCTCGAACAGTTGATGTGTATCCCAAAAACCCGATGAGTCTTTTGGCGGTATTCTCGTCAATACCTAGTGCGACTGGCATGGCCCTTGATGAAAGGCCCGTCTCGTACATCAGGGATAGGTGCTTTAGGAGTCGTGCGTCAATATTCGGGATGCTTTCCACTGAATTTATCATGTTCCCACTAAATCCAAAGGAAGGATAAACATTAGGTATTTTCTGCATTGCACTGCATTCTTGCTCCTTAAATAAATTGGGGCGCAAGATGCCCACGTGAAACTGCTGTCCGAAGAACGACGGCTAACGATTAGTGAATTTATGAGCTCGCCGGTGGTCACAATCCATTCGAGAGCCACCTTCGTGGAGGCCGTTCAAAACATGGCGTTGAACGGGATCGGTAACCTTGTTGTCGCGGACGGCAAGAAGGTGACAGGAATCATCACCGAGAGGGAATTGTTGCATCATTTGGTGCTGAACAAATCGATTCCAAACAAACAGATTAAGTACTTCCTGAAAGAGAAATTCACCATACTAGATCCTGGCACAAGCATTCTGACTGCAGCAAAATCTATGATCGAAAAAAAGGAGAGGTTGCTCGTTTTCCATAAAGCCAGTACGGGCGTTCCGCAGCTCGCTGGAATAATTACCGCTTCTGACATTGTCAGAGGATTCCTCGAAACCGACAGGAATCCGGGACTGGAAGGAGCGATGACAAACAGGATTTTCACCCTCAGGCCGGGAAATACGATTCTGGCAGCTTCCAAGATGATGCTTAGGAGAGGCATTGGAAGCGTGCTTGTTACATCTAATGGATCTCCCTATTCGATTTTTACGGAAAGAGACTTGCTAAATAGAGTTCTGGGCCATGACGTCGACATCGAGGAAAAAGTAGGACCTTATAGTACTCGCCCTGTCGTGACAGCTCCCTATGGCATACGTGCTGGCGACGCGGCCAAGTTGATGTTTGCCAACAAGATCAAGAGGTTGCCACTGACCGAGGGCGGCAGGATCAAGGCAATGGTTACCGCGAGAGACCTTGTTGAAGCATTCCAATGGGGACGCTAACAAATGCAGGATACATTCAGTCTGCAGCGGATACTTGTGCCCATTGATGGCTCTGAATCTTCATTCCAAGCCGCAAAGTACGCCATCAGTATTGCCAAGCTTGCAAAGGCGGAAATCATTTTCATGCATGCGGTCGTCAATCCGCCATATATGGACTTCAAAACTCCTGGAAACATAATAGTACATTATATCGAGGAAGCCAAACGTCATGCACAAATGTGGTTCGCAGATCTAGGCAGTTTTGCCGAGAAAGAAGGAGTCAAGTTTTCTTCAGAATCCATTCTTGACATTGCATCAGCCGCGGATTCGATCGTCAATTATGCGGAGGGTAGGAAAGTCGATCTAATAGTGATGGGCACCAAAGGAAGAACCGGGCTGAAGCGCTTCCTTTTGGGGAGCGTAGCCGCCGGAGTAGTGGCCCACGCAAGTTGCTCTGTTCTAGTAGTCAGATAGAACTCAGGCTGAACTGTGGGCCAGTGCGGTAACTATGTCGGACTTTGTGACAATTCCGACAAGGGCGCCCCGCGGGCCCACAACCGGTAGTCCACTGATTCTGTTTCTGATCATGACATAAGCAGCGTCAGCCAAGTCGGAATCCGGTTCAGTGACAATAGGTTCCGGCGTCATGATGTCAGATACTAACATGCGTGCCTTTACCCCTGAAGGAATGAACGCTTGCACTTTTCGTTTCAACCCTATACCACCTTGCGTACTAAAATAGGCGCCGAGTGGCAATAGATCCTTTCCAGATACAATTCCAACTGGGCTTCCATTCTTTGTTACTACCACTCTGGATATCCGGTTCCCCATCATGAGCATGATTGCAGCGTGGATAGGCTCGTCGGGGGCGACCGTGAATACTTTTTTCGTCATAAATGCCCGAACCTTGTGACGTAGAGAAAAGTACTCTATGTATGCGTTCACAAGGTCGGTTTTAGTAAATATTCCTTTCAAGTTATTCTTGGCATCAACCACAACCAGCGAGCTCACCTGGTTCTTTTGCATTAGCTTGGCACCATACCTCAAATCGGAATCCGGATTGACGGTTATCAGACCCGTGCTCATTATCTCCTCCAATCTTATTTCGTCAATGCGCCGGGCAGGCGTTTGCTCGTATAGAAATCTTGCAATGTCTTTCTCTGTGATTATTCCTACTGGTCTCCCGCGCCTTTCAATTATGACCCTGCTAATGTTATACCTTATCATGATGTTCGTGGCATCAGCTAGGGTTTGCTCGGGTCGGAGAGCTACCGGCTTGTGCATCGTTCCCTTCGCATCGAATCCAACTATGTACATACTTGATTACTGCTCAAACATGGCAAGGCTATATCCCGTCCGTACACAGCGCAATGCACTGCAGACGACCACCTTAATACACCCGAGACAGAACTAGAATGCGAAATGAGGCATCGCGAGCCGCATGAATTTTTGAGTCCCGTTAGACCCACATACAGGGAATGTGATTATTGCGGCGAAAGGAAGAGTCTAGTTTGCGTAAATTGTGGCTACTGTTATGAATGCCATCCTGCAATTGAAATGGCGGAAAGGATATCATTGATAAAGCTTCCAGCACGACATCTAGATGCGGCGGCTATTTGAGCACTATTACATTAGTTCGAAACCTTTTGCGCAAGCTGGGAGCCTAGGTTGGAGGCGGGCAACTTCTGCAAACTGGGACAAAAATCGCCTTGATATTAGAGAAATAGATTCTGCCTCTTGTATATCCGGGTTACCTTCACTCACTTGGCATGACTTATTCTTCGCCTCTTATCCTGAGGACTTCCTTTGCTCTTGTCTCGCCTTCTCTTATCGAATTCTTGATTGCCGTGGCCGAAAAATCTGCGTTCTCATATATGTGAGGATGCTTCTCTTCTCTCGTTATGTACCGAATGCTCTTGATCTCTGCTCCTCGTTCCATCTTGAATTTATTGTATTTCGACTGGATTTTGCGCCGGGTTTCAATGTCCAGTTTGGAAATGTCCGCATGTTCTTCCACTATTTTGTAGAGCTCGTCTATGAATCGCAGATACTTCGTAATCACCCTGGACATCTTTACATTGTGCAAAGTCTTATCGCTAAAAATGATGTCCCTTGCCCTATGCAGCACTTCTTGAAGGTTTTCCGGCAGCGATTCAATGGTCTTTGGGTAATTCTCCACAACAATGATCTTCTTTTCTGCCACCGGCGAAGCATCGATAACTTCTCTAAGCGGAGTATTGCTCGAGCCCTCCGTCCCAGCAATATAATCCCTTTTCAATTTCAACCCAAGGAAAGAGGTAAAGGGGATACGCTGATGTAGCCAGCATGTGTTTGGCTGTAATCTTTTGCCTTGAACTGTCAAAGGTAAGGGGCTCTGAAGTCAGGACATTGACTGCGGTAAGCAAGAGCCTAGAATTTGGAGATCCTCCAGGCATGAGCTTCGAATAATCAATGTATCTGTCGAGTTTTTGCAAGTGGGCTGTGATCGTAAGCATATGTCCATTTTTGAGGTGTAAGAAAATACGGATCCTTTAGGACCCGAGTCGGGCTCCACCGAGGAACAAACATCTTTGGGTTTCCATAGCTTGAAGATTGATAGAAAGAGAGGACCGAATTCGGATCCATATCGTTCAGCGTTCGACCCTGACTGGGTACCCAAAAATTAAGAAACGCTGCCTGCATGAGCTTGGTGGCAAGAAAATCGAGCCCAGTACTATTTTCCGCTAATTCTAGCCAGAATTGTTCCAGGGATTCTTCAGGGTGATCACTCTTGCTCCCTGCGATTATTGCCGCATTGACTCCGTCAATAGACGTTCCCGCAACTATGTCGATTTTTCGTAACTTGCTATCTGCCAGTGCCTTGAATACACCACAGCCAAATGCGCCGAGTGATCCGCCACCCTGAAGTATAAGGACGTTCTCCAATTGCTGATCAGATGTTTTGTCAGCTGAAATAGCTCAAACACCCTTCTTCAATTGCAAGCGTGCAGACGCAGAGTCTTCTCTCACATGAAATAGTTGGATCTCCACACTAATGAGACTTATCCTCTTGACATTACATCAAAGGAATTTGCACTCAAACACGCGAAAAACCAGAGAAAGTAGATTTATTGATTAGCTATTGGATAGCCTAATAGTGCCACGCCTTCTAGTCTGCGGCGCAATAAATTGGGATACGACGCTTTTTGTGGACAAGCTGCCAACACCGGGTGAAGAGGTGAAGGTCAATAGAGCGATTACCGTCCCAGGAGGAAAGGGCGCAAACACCGCGGTCGCGGCAGCCAGAATACTCGGGAAAAACGACGTAGGGATGATCGGCATGGTTGGTAGTGACGAACTAGGCGAAAGGCAAAGGACAATTTTGACTGAAGAAGGAGTAGACGTTTCATGCTTGAGCCGTCACAAAGATCTTCTGTCCGGGCAGGCATACATCGTTGTCGACAGCAAGGGAGAAAACATGATTCTGACGGACCGCGCCGCAAACAAGGCGATGACGCCGGCAGCCATCAATGCTGAGAATATCGCTACTGCGATTGAGCGGTCAAGGATGATGATTATTATCGACCCTCCTCTCCCGGTGGCGAGTGAGCTTGCAATTCATGCGAGCAGGGGTGGGAAAGTGGTAGTGCTTTCTCCCGCAACGCTTGTCGGGCATGGCTTTTCAGCCCTAGAGTCTCACCTCCGCAAGGCGGATTACTTGATTTTGAACGAGCATGAAGCGACGTCACTCGCGGCTGTGGCGAATGGCAGTACCGCCTGTGAAAAACTATCGAGAATGCTCAGTGGCACGCGGATCATAGTGACTCTTGGTGGCGCCGGTTGTGTCACATGTCATGAGGGTAAAAATAGGACAATACCTTCACTGGATTTCTCACTTTTTGGCTTGAAGGTCGCCAGTACGGTTGGAGCAGGCGATACATTTGGAGGCGCCTTTGCCTCTTTCAAGCTCATAGGGCTGGCCGATCTGGAAGCGGTCTTTCTTGCCAACGTTGCGGCGACATTAAAGATAACAAAGGAGAATACGCGCGGAAGCCCTACCTATGAAGAGATCCGCAAGTACGCCGATAGCGACGTGTTGCGTACAACCTATGATAAATTCAAGGTCACCTGAGCCCGTGGAGAACCAGCTGGTTGAATTTCATCGCGTTAACATTTCTACAAATGTGAACGTTTCCGCTGCCCGAGGTGACGGTGCACCTTCCCCTGAAATTACCCAAATGCGTGACCCTTATGCTGCAACTTTCAGTCGTAAAGATTTCCGGATGGATTAGTGCAAACAGAGCAAATACATCATGCAGATTAAAGTTTGAATAAGTGAGCACTGGCCACTCAAGGATTTTGCCTGCAATGTCGCTACACCTGCTGCCAATTGCGCGTACCATTGCGAGAGACTTGGAATCGATCACACACGCAGGCTGGCTTGTCACATCTAGGCCTACCGCCGTAATAGTGGGAAAATCCTTTCCCGCAATTCTCATGACCCTGTCTGCCGATTCCGGGTCTGAAAAGAAGTTGAATTCTGAATATTCGCTAACGTTTCCCCGTATCGCCGTGTCATAGAGCCCTCCCATAACAAATATCCTGTCTAGTTTCTTGACCAAGGAGGGCTCATTCTGAGCAAGTGCGGCTATGTTAGTTAGAGGCCCTGTTGCGACGATCGTAATCTCTTTTCTCTTTGATGACTTTAGAAGGCTAACGAGCATTTCACGCGCTCTCACTTCTTCAGCAGTTCTTTTTGGTGGAGCCAAACCCGCATAGCCGAGGCCATCCCTTCCGTGGATACTTTCAGATCGGATTACGTCTTGACTTCCAGCTGGATGGCTTGCACCCATGTACACTGGGACTTTTTTTGCAACGGCCTCTACTATGCGCAGGGCATTTGTCGTGCCCTTGCGCAAGTTCACGTTACCGCTCACCGTAGTTATCGCGGCTACATCTATCTTTGGACTGTTTAATGCTAGCAAAAGTGCTATGGCATCGTCAATGCCCGGATCCATGTCGAGCACGACTCTGTACATGCAGCATGGCTAAGTCAAAAGGATGGATAAATCAATTTCTGAACCTGAGATGTAGAGCCGTGCAGCGATCAAAAAAAATGAAAGGAACTGCTAGCTTACAGTTACAGTTCCAGTCATCCACGGGTGAATAAGGCAGAGGTACTGATATGTTCCTGGTTCTTCAAATTTGACGCTGAAGGTTTCAATTTCTGGTAGGCCAGGTGGCGTCTGTCCGTCCGGCCAGAGCCAGCCCGAGTTGACATAATCCTCGTTTCCTGTCATTGTATAGTTTGAGTTAATTGCCAGATATTCCGTGTTGTTGCCAGTCATTGTTACCGGTAGCGTTGACCTTGCGTTGTTAATGATAACGACTTTCGTCCCGTTAGGCCCAGGCATCGTCAGGGGTTCGGCGTTCATTGCAGGATCCGCGCTGACAAACTCGGTAGCATTGGAGACGACGAATGGCGCTTCTATGGGAGCGAAACTTGCCGGGTTGTTCACAAAAGTCACGGTATGAGGCTCACCGACCCCAGTGGGGTTGTACCAGGTAACCGTTTCGCCTGCCTTAATCTGCACATACTGAGGGAAAAACCACGTAAGAGGCGCGACGTGATTCCCAACTCCGGCTCTTATCTTCATCACTCCATTTTCGTAGTCAAGATACCTGTTATTGACTTTGAATAGCCAAGATGGGCTCTCCAGCTCGGTGCTTCCCTGACTGGTGTCAGATCCTTGCGGTGTTGCGGTGGCCGTTAGGGCCTGGCTTCCCAAGATGGTTCCGAAAAAAACTCCAACTGCGGCAATGCCAGCTATTGCTATAAATTTTCGTGCGTAACGGAGATCGTTCATTAAGGTTTCATGGTATTCAGGAGGGTATTTAGGCTTGACTGTTTGTCGTACGTTGATCTCCACGGCTTGCAGGCAAGGTGAAAGACAAAGTGGAAACACAATCTAAACCAAGAATTGTCCCGCTGCCAAATGGTCCCCTTTATTTTGTCGGTAGCGGCAAGAGTGAACCAGTTCCCGGTCTCGTTGACGCTGCGGGGAGTTCAATCTCGACCTTACATGGAGTCTCACTTTGCAGGTGTGGCCAGTCGAAGAACAAGCCATTTTGTGATGTGTCCCACATCGCGGCAGGATTTTCTGGACAGAATTTAGAGGCGTCACAGGTTCGCAACACCCGAAAGAACTATGTTGGCAGGAAGATCACCGTCCACGACAACAGGAGGATGTGCTCTCATTCAGCGGAGTGCATTCAAAATCTTGAATCGGTCTTTGACGTAACTCAGAGGCCCTGGATTAATGCTGATGGTGCCAAGGTTGACGAAATTGTGCGCGTTGTGAAAAGATGTCCCTCCGGCGCGCTCAGTTATTCAATTGACGGCGTTGAGTACCGCGATCATCAGGACAGGGAACCGAAAATTCTGGTTAGCAGAAATGGGCCATACCTTGTTACCGGCGGAATTGAGTTGGAGGGCGTCACCAACTGGGCAGAAGAAGCTTCGCAGGAGCATTACGCGCTGTGCCGATGTGGAGCTTCAGAAAACAAGCCGTTCTGCGACGGCAACCACCTGAGAATAAGGTTCCAAGACGGCTCGGCCTAGTCAGCATTCATTTCTCCATGACCGTAGCGGCCGGACTCCGCCGGAGGATTTTCCTTTTATATTCGGTTAGTGTCGATTCAGCAGATGCCTGCCAGAACCCCCGAGAACGAGAAAGGCGAGAAGCAACCGGGGACTAAAGCAAGCTCTAACGATAGAGGTGCTCGAATCTTTGGCCGCCTCAGATCTAAGAAAAAGCCGGGGCAGCGGTATTCTGAAAAACTATCTGCAGACGGGTGGAATGTAAATGATCTCATGAACGAGATGCAAATGCTTGGGCTTGAGCCGTCAGGTCTCGGTCGATTCATAGTTTCGCTCCACAAGCTCGCTGTCTCATCTGGCGTTGATCCATCACTCTTGGCATCAATAATCAAGGAACTCAGTCTTTTGTCAGAAGGCAAACACATCCCAATTGATCAAGTGCGAAAGAAAATTCAACATCTTGCTGATGAGCAAAAAGACCTGACAAAAAAGGTGTCCGAATTGCAGGAGAAGAAAGGCGTCCTTGAAGCAGTATTAAGTCAAAAACAAAACGACCAGAAAGAAGGCAAGGAGTCGCTATCCGAATTTCTTGATCAGAGGAAACAGCTGGAAGAACATGGGATCTCTTTGGAAGACTTGTCACGACTCTCTACTATGGTGACCTCCGCGAAAAAGATGGGTTACGATTCTGCAGCCATAGTCAGCCTACTTTCTGACTTCAATTCAGCGCAGGAAAAAAAGATCAGTGCCGATGCCGAGCTTGAACAGATACTCGATTCAAAGAGGATTGCTCAGCAGCGGGCACTAGCACTCGAGCAAGAAATCGCAGAGAAGCAAAAAATCTTGACGTCTGCTGATACTCTGGCAAGGTTGGGATTTGGAGCCACGGACTTGGATGACCTCAGTGCTGCGATAAGAATGATCTCAAAAACAAGAAACATAGACGAGGTATCTGCAAAAGACCGCCTCGTTGCCGACCTGCAGAGTTATTATGCAAATGACCAGGCATTGAGAACCCGGCTCAGGATAGTGGAGTCGCTGCTGCGCGAAAAGGAAGATAAATTCAATCTGCTAGAATCAGATTTCCAAAACGAAAAGGCAGTGCTTGACCATACCAGCAAATTGATCTCAGAGGGCCTTGACGAAAAGTGGCTTCGGAAACTAAGAAACATCATTGATTCTTATGGCACAGATATCGACTCCCTGGCAAAGGAATTGGAAACGCGCAATGCCTTAGCGTCAAGCATTGAGGGTTTGGTCAAAACAAAAAAAGCACTGGAAGAAGAAGAGAGGCTGCTGCGCCAAAAAGTAGTGGCTGCAGAGGATCAACGCATCAAGACTCTTTCCTTGATAAACGACTTGATTATTCGTACTCCCCGGCCGAGTGCCCTCCAGCAAAAACAGCCAGACACATTCAGACATATTGCCGCACCTGCAGAAAATCCAGAGTTCCTAGTGCCTGCACAGAAGGCCATCGAGCTCATCAGGGCAAAGCTCCCGCCAAATAGCCCAGCTAGGCTTGTGTTAGAGCATGCGCTGCTAGCATTGAGGCTTGAATCGTCGCGCAAGTAAAGAGTCTAGCTTGAAAATGGATTTAAAGAAAAGGAAAGATGTGGGCGAATTTACTTTCGCTTTGTCGGAGCAAAGTCGAGGACCATACCGCGCTTTTCATCATAGTCGAATACGTAATTCTCATCTGTGGAAATTGGCATGAGATCCAGCGTCTCGTTTCTGCATGAGGGGCACGCAGCAAATGCGCCAGACCCAAAAACCGACGCACACCAATAGCATGAGCCACAGACTGCAAATCGTACTCCTGAGATTCTTCCCAGTTGAAGCTGTCCAATCGTTGTGTTGTTAGTCATTGTAATACGTTCCTGCTATCGTAAAATCACGTAACGTGACTGAACCTATAGCGATACAACGATCTGTAATAGACCAATTTAAGTTTTCACCAGACTTGCCTCAGCTGGCAGAAGACTTTGGGCATGATGCACCACAGATTCCCGGGTCGGGCGAGAATTCCCATGTGGAGTCATTAGTCAACTTGCCAAAAAACCTCTTCTGCGCCAAGGTCCGTTACCGTCGTAACCATCACAGTCGTCGTGTTCTATTAGGATGGTAACTTCGAGAATGCTCTGCATCATGCCCTGTCTGTATGTTTGCTATTTTATCCAGCTGTCCAACGTCACGCCAAGCTCCCTCACATATAAGAAAAAAATCTGTCTCGACGCATTTTCTGGTCTACTTCATCGCTGATGAATAGTTTGGGCATTGCATTGCGCAATTATTTCTCGCAACATGGCATGAATTCATAGCCAGAGAGAATCGCATAGATGGTTTAAATAACCGCCGTTATTAGGTAAGCCTAACTATCCGGATGACAAGCATTAGCCCAAGATAGGTTGGTTGAGAAAATGAGGATCTTTCAAGCAAAGCCGTGGCCTGCCATTGTGTTTGCTTTTTCACTACTTGTAGTTTCGCCTATTGCATCATTTGCTCAGCAACTGAACGAATCTGATTCGCTGATGATTCTCGTAAACCTAGATAGGATCACTGCTCAAGTTTCCCTAGCTGAGTCAAGTATAGATGCGGGCGACTTTGATTCTGCTTTTGCCCATGCGTTTATTCCACACGCAATTACTTTCCCATCTATCAAAGGCCTTGTTTCTTCGATTGATCCGCAGCAGGCGACCGCCCTCGAGTCGCAGCTAACCGACCTGCCAATAAAAATCAAAACGGGAGATCAGAATCCTGAGCGGCTCAGGAAGGATATTGCCGCCGTTAAGCAGACAATTGACAGTATTTCCACCAAGGTCAGCCCTCAATTAGGATCAGACAAATCGATGACATCACAGGTCGCTGTTTATCTCCTGAGAGACTCTGTCCAGTCGTATCAACTGTTCCAAACTGAAAAACAAGTAGTCGATCATGAAAATTCCATTGGTCTTGCGCAACAGGCGAAGACAAGATATTTGGATATCGCAGACATGCTCGATGAACGGCGCCATGTTGAAATTGATTCCTTCTTTGAAGAATTGCAATCCTCGCTTCATGCTCAGGCCGAGGCCGGATCTGTCGCCCGATTGGCCGGTGCGATTGAGCGTGACTTGGCAGAGGACCTGGAGTTGGGGCAGGGTGCCAGCTCAAGTGAGCATCAAAAATACTTTAGCGCCATCAGAGAACTACTTTCCAAAGTCGTATCTGAAGTCAAATTAGGCAACTATGAACAAGCGGATCAATATGCAATTTCCGCCTACCTTGACAACTACGAGTATCTGGAAATACCAATAGAGAAGCGCGACAGGCAGCTTATGCTGACAATAGAAACGGAGATGAGGTTAGAGCTTCGAGAAATGTTGAAGGATAAAGCTCCCCCCGCAGAAATCGAAAATCACGTAAATGGGATTCTTGAAAAGCTCGACACAGCAGAAACTCTTCTCGCAAGTGGTGTTCAATCAACTGATCCAGGCACTACTCCCAGCACGCAGTCAGGATTTGCCGACATCGAAGGTCTCGCAGCTGGCTTTGGAACCTACACCGGAGACCGAAGAGAAATGGGAGAAGCCGACGACCCGGCAAAGGCAGAAGTCAGAAACAACATTGACCAGATCAGAATAAAGCTTGACCAGACTCTTCAGCTGTACGGTGAAGGAAAGCCTGAGGAAGCCCTCACAGCCACAAGGTCTGCATACCTAGACAGCTACGAGAACGTAGAAGTTCCCCTTAGGCCCATTGACCCCGACTTTACGCTCGAAATGGAAATCAAATTTGCCGAGCTCCGCAACCTAATCCAGGCAAATGCTCCTTATTCCGAGGTTGAAGGCAAGGTAATAGAAATCCGCAGGGGCCTCGACGAATCCGAAAGGCTTGTTTCCGGAACCGGAGTATTGGCTCCGACCATAGCATTTTCGACATCGTTTTCCATAATATTCAGGGAGGGCCTAGAGTCCGCTCTAATTGTCGGCGCGATATTGACGTACCTGGAGGCATCGAGAAACGAGCGATTCAAGAAGCATGTCTACTATGGCATCATTCTTGCCGTTGCGGCTACCGCGATTACTTGGTACGTCGCCCACTACATTATCGAGATCTCAGGTGCAAGCAGAGAGCTCATTGAAGCGATCGCCGGCGTTTCTGCGGTAGCAGTTCTTTTCTGGGTGAGCTTTTGGATACTGAACAAGGTAGAGACAAAGAAGTGGATAGAGTTTGTAAAGGCCAAAGTCTGGAAGGCGACTGCTACTGGCAGCATCATGGTCTTTGTAATGCTGTCATTTTTCACTGTCTACCGCGAAGGGTTTGAAACCGTGTTATTCTACCAGGCCATGCTGTCGTTTGCAAAGTACATGGAGTGGTATGTTGCAGCGGGGCTTGTGGCCGGCCTTGCCGTAATAGTGGCAGTGGCATTTGTCGTGAGAAAGCTTGGCAAAAAGCTCCCTCTCAGGGTGTTGTTTGGACTGACAATGGGTATAGGCGCCTACATGTCAATAGCTTTCATGGGTAACGCGGTTAGGGAATTCCAGGAAGTAGGCTATATCAGCACCACTCACCTGATAGGCACTGTTCCAAGGCTTGATATCAATATGGCAGCCATGACAGGCATACACCCAACGCTAGAAACCATCATTGCCCAGCTTGTGCTCCTTGCAGTGTACCTGACAGGTTCGCTCTATGTGCTTGTACTTCAGCCGCGCAGGAACAAGGAGATAGAGTTGGCAAGGAAATCGCGGGCCGACCTGGTCAAGCACGGAACCGCTGAAGCTGAGAAAAAAAGAGTAGATCTAGACTAGCTTGTCATCTTTTCCAGGTAACGTGCTTTAGGCATGTGGCGTGGAAAACATACCTACCATGTCTATGACGTTTTATACGATGAAATTGCATTCCAACCAGTATGAGTAGACTGTTGGGATTGTCAGCTGTGCTGGCGATTGCGTTAATCTCCACGCTCGCGTTCGTCGCAAGGATTGCTTTATTCTAGATCAGAGCTAAAAGTTTCAGCAACATAACGAAAAAGGTGGGGGCCCTTGCGGGCTAGTTTAATTCCACAAACGGACAGTTTACGACAGCGCCAGCAATTTCGGTTGCAAGCAACACGGCCTGCACGGCTCCGGAAATTTCCGCAGCGGTAGTCAGGAACTTGGCTTGGTCAGCGTTTGCCCACGTAGAGGCGATTATCCTCCACATCGGGCTATAGTTCACATCGCCAACATCGCTTGATGCGATGCTTGCCTGAAATCCCATCGGGCCGGTGCCTTGTATGCCGTTTGTGAACACCCACAGGTCAGACGCAGCGCCGGTTAGAAGCGTCGAACCTGTCTTGTTCACGTGAACTACTCCAAGCGCGTCAGCTATCTCTCTTATTGAGGCGTCAGTCGCAATATAGTAAATTGTCGAGCCATCTGGAGCGAATCCTCTGTGAGCTACAAAGGTCACTTCCATTGAGTCTAGGTCTATTTCAAGTACCTGGCCTCCACCGTACGCAGTCTCGTCTGTGAGCGTCGCATCTGCCCTCACTTGGAGCGAGCCGCCCTCCCACTGAACGAATGGGCAGTTGACTATCATCTGCGTCGGAGTTATCTGGACTTCACCGAAAGATTGAGCTGCAAATATTTCGTCCTCAGAGACAAGTGTGCGCGGTGTGACTCCATCCTGCCACTCAACCAAAATAATCCTCCATAGCGGGCTGTACTCGGGGTCGCCTGGCTGTGAATCGGCGACATTTGGCTGGAAGCCCAATGGACCTTCACCTTCTACCCCGTTTGAAAACTCGTAGATCGTTGCGAATGCCGATGGCGGAGTGCTTGCTAGTGCAGGCGCATATGCCACTCTAGAGCCCGTAAGGTTGGTCAGGTGATCGGCAAGGTCTTTGTCTGATGCTTCAGTCGAGATGTAGAATACTTCATTTCCATCGACAAAACCTTGGGTCAGCGGTATAGTTACTGGAGCATTGGTCTTTGTAAGCTTGGCAGGCTCCTCCATCATCTGGCCCATTCCCATGCGTGCAGTACTCCCACTAAATGCAATGCCGTAGATGGGGTCGCTTCCAAAGTGACCGTCAACTCCATCTGGTCCGATATTGATGGCCACGACTGAATCATTCGTTACCTTGATAGTTATTGGGACGCCAGTAGCGCTGCCAGATGGCACGGTTACTGTTGCCGTTCCCTTTATCGAATGCGTATTTCCCTCGGTCGAGTAGTCTGATACTGCCAGCTGCGAAATCGCATGCGTGTGCAGTGATGACCCGTCCGGCTTTACCATCATGATTCTTGCGATAAATCCAAACGTCGGCTGATCAGACCTATCGTTGTACGAGATCCTGAGAACCCATATTCCAGATTGGATCCAATCCGGCTCCCTGTCGCCATTTAGCTGCACATTTGATATCTGGCCTTTGAACGCCGTGTGTTTTGGTTTATCTTCCATCATGGCTCCATCTTTGTCCATCATTCTCGATCCGTCGTCCATCATGCTATCAGAGGTCGCTCTTGCATAGTTCCGGAAGGATGTTGTCAGAAACAATGCGGGCACCGTCATAAGCAGGAGGGCGATGGCAATGGTAGTTCCTGAACGCATCAGGAGCTTATTTTTGCTAGTCATTAGGGCATGGAATTGCTTTGGTTATAAAATGCATTTTTCCAGATAATGTCCAGATCTGTTCCATATTGCGCAATTAACTTCAGCGTACAGTATTCGATTGTCGCAAGTTCACATTCCGCAATGAGACGGTAAGGCTGGGTATTCCCTGCATTGCACTCGAAAAGTCCTCACCTTTGGCAGGTCAATCTCATCTGATACAGCCAAAGGCTCTAGACCCTTGATGTCGGTCGTTTCCTGTATTATCACGAGATTTTGTTACTTCTTGTTGCTTCGAGGTTGGGTTTCGGCGGTTTCTTATATGTCCTTTTTTTGGCGTGTTAAGAACGCTTATAAAAAAGGACATTTCCTATACGTAGGAAGAAAATACTTGGCAAACACCTCCTTTCGGGTGCAGGCGCACAAGTTCAGCCAGGACAATATACAAACAACCCTCGTTTGCAGCAAATGTGACGGCGTGTTTTCAAAGGAGTTTCCACTGGATCTTGAAGGTCAAACCATAGAATTCAAGTGCCCTGTCTGCGGCGCGCCAGGTGAAGCCGATTTGCCCTACAAGAGTGCAGAGGAGCGCGAGGAGCTGGAAGAGGACTTTGAAGAGGCCGAAGAAGAGGAGGGCGGCGAAGAGTTTGAAGAAGAATACTAGCTACTTTTTGGGGCCAAACTTTCCCATCTGTGCCAAGAGTGCTGCAAGCTGAATTTCAGGGTGAGCCCCTGCCGCTAGTCTGTAATCGTATTCCGCCATCAGTTCGGCAAGCTCGTCCGGTTTTTCTATTTTCATATCATACATTTCCTGGCTGGCATACTTCATGAAATCAGTTTCAGACATTCCATAGACCTGTGTCAACTCTAGAAGTTTGGTCCTTGCATCATTGAATTTGCCAGAAATAGCAAGACGAAGTACTTCTCCTACGCGAGACCTGCCAGAAAGCCCGACGGCTGCGTTGACATTGCTTGACGACACCGAGCCCATGCCGGCTGCGGCCTGCACAATGTTTATCGAATGTCGAAGGTCGCCTCCAGTTGCCTCGAAAATCTGCGAAATTGATTTTTCGTCAAACTTTACTTTCTCCTTTTCGCAGATCATCCTCAAGTACCCTACGACATCGTCCCTTGGAAGCCGTGTAAACCGAAACACCACACACCTGCTCTGTATCGGCTCTATTATTTGCGAAAGATAGTTGCAGACGATAATGAACCGAGTCGTGCCCGCGCTATCCTCAATAATCCTGCGAAGCGCTGTCTGTGCTTCCGAAGTCATTTCATCTGCTTCGTCAAGTATGATAATCTTTGGCTTGCCGAAATCCTTGTCAGTTGCAAGCTTGATTGATGCTGCAAACTCCTTGACCCTTTCGCGGACCATTTTGATGCCTCTTTCGTCACTTGCATTGAGAGAGAGCGTGTTCTTCTTCCATTCCTCGCCCAAAAGCTCTCTTGCGATGCACAAAGCGGCCGTTGTCTTGCCCACGCCAGCTGGACCCGAGAAAAGCATGTGAGGGAGGTCAGGGCTCTTGATCAGATTGCTGATACCTTTGAGTATATCTTTCTGGTCAACGACCTCATCGAGAGTTTTTGGCCTGTATTTTTCAGTCCACATGAGACTTGAAAGGTCGGTTTTCTTGCTGGAAGACAACGCTTCAGTTCTGATTTTCGGCACGAGTTATTAAATCATTAATATTGCTGAGGCAGAGATTTAGGGGCAGGAGCTAGCTTGGAGCTTAACAAAAGCTGCCCTGACAAAAGATATAACAGATGAATTCCTTTTACAGTTTACCCACGATGAGCGAAACTGCCCGTTCGGAGCCTAGGATCGAAACCGTTCAGAATGTATACACTATTGGATTCATGGCGGAAGAAGTTCGGGTTTCGTTCAAACGCGACGTCCACATGAATGTCGGCAGTGTCGTTGTGGACGCGAAGGAAGGCGACATGTCTTCATTGCCGCGGTGGGTCGCCAAAATACTTGTAGATCACGGCGCGCTGGAGATCCAGACAGCCGACCTTTCAAGCTATATCTCAAAAGCGATGAACAGGGAGAGGATAGCAAAGCCACACGACCTTTCTGGAATCGACATCGATTTTTATGTTCGAGTGAACGATTACCTTGGAGGGATCAGGGAAAGGGAACGGGAAAACTTGCTCGTGTCATTAAACACCTTTGTCACATCTAGGCTTGAAAAAATTGTCAAGCTGGCCGCGGCATCCCCGCTGTCGCCTGAACTTGAAGCGCGTCTTTCAGCAGAGGAACGAGAACTATACCTTTTGATAAACAGCGCTTCAGGCAAGTTCAAGAAGGGAGTGCTGAAAAAGTTTGGCTGAGCAGCAGACTGCGGCTGCACTCGCAGACCAGCTGATGGGATTTCTAAAGGCCTTCAAGGACAGGGATGGCAATTACAAGTACTTTGACAGGATTAACAACATGATGGCGACAAACGCGCTCTCGCTTGTTGTGGACTACATTGACCTGGACTCGTACGACCCACTGCTGGCAAAGGAGATAACTCACAAGCCTGACGAGTATCTTGATTCATTCAACCAGGCAGTGCTTTCAATCCTGCAAGAGATCCATCCCGATTACGAGCAGGAAATCCGCGAGAAGATTCGGGTAAGGATTGGAAATTATACTGTTCAGAAAGGCCTGCGCGAAATTAACGCGGAGCTTATCGACAAGTTGGTTGGCGTGTCCGGAATGGTGGTCAGGTCTTCAGAAGTGAAGCCACTGGCGAAAAAGATAGGCTACAGGTGTTCCAATTGCAGTACTGTCACAGGTGCGGAACTGAAAGGCCTTGTGCTGAAAAGGCCTTCAAAGTGTCCTGCCTGTTCTGAAAAAGAACTAGAAATGGATCCCGAGTCCAGCATTTTCATTGATTTTCAACTGGTCAGGCTGCAAGAGTTGCCCGAGGATCTCCCGGCAGGCCAGCTTCCGCATTACGTTGAAGTCACCGTGATGGGCGACCTGGTGGACCAGTGCCGCCCAGGAGACAGGATCATGTTAACTGGCATCATTAGAATCGAGCAGGAACAGCTGGCGCCTCAAGCAAGAACTAGTCTCTTCAGGTTAAGGATGGAAGGCAACAATATCGAGTACTTGGGCGGCCGCGCCGGAAACAAAGACACGAGATCGACCGACAGGATAATGATCAGCGCCGAGGACGAAAGGCAGATCCGGACGATTGCGGCCAAGCCAGATGCTTATGAAAAGCTTGTAGCTTCTTTTGCACCGCACATTTACGGCCACTCTGAAATAAAGGAGGCCATCTTACTCTTAATTGTCGGCTCTGTGACGAAAAAGTTGCAGGACGGATCGACCAGGAGGGGCGACATCAACGTGCTTTTGGTAGGCGACCCCGGTGTTGCAAAAAGTGAACTGCTAAAGTTTGCAGCCAAGATCGCCCCTCGGGGACTGTATACTTCGGGCAGAGGATCCACTGCTGCAGGTCTTACGGCTGCAGTAATTCGTGATAAATCCGGAATTATGATGTTAGAGGCAGGTGCTGTGGTTTTAGGCGATCTCGGTCTAGTCGCGATTGACGAGTTTGACAAATTGAAGCCGGAGGATCGGTCCGCGCTTCATGAGGTTATGGAACAGCAGACATGTTCGGTTGCAAAGGGAGGGATTGTTGCTACGCTAAACGCGCGCACATCAATACTTTCGGCGGCAAACCCGATGTACGGCAAATATGATCCCTACAAAAACATCACCGAAAACGTCAACCTGCCGGTGCCACTCTTGACAAGGTTTGACCTGATATTCATTGTCCGCGACATGCCTGAAAAGGAAAAGGACAACCTGATTGCAAGCCATATTCTAGAGATCCACAAGGACATAGAGCACGCTGCAAAGCCCGCGATCGAGCTTGACCTGTTTAGCAAATACCTTGCGTATGTAAAGCAAATAGAGCCCGCGCTGACAGAGGAGGCCATCAACCTAATCCGCAACTACTACATGGAGATGCGAAAGGTCGAATCGGAAGGCATGATTACAGTGACTCCCAGGCAGCTTGAGGGATTGGTCAGGCTTGCCACAGCTCGAGCAAGGCTATTGTTGAAGGACAAGGTTGAAGCGGAGGACGCATCAAGGGCAATATTTCTAGTCGAGCAGATGCTGCGGACCGCCGGCGTGGACGTGAACACTGGCAGGATGGACGTGGGAGTGCTTTATGGAAAGCCGCAGAGCGAAACTTCAAAGGCAAAGACTTTCATGGACGTGTTCAAGGGCCTGTCAGGAAATGAAAACAACGAGGTGGAAGAGAAATCCCTCATGGACGAGCTGGTAAAGTCTGGCAAGTTCAGCGACGAAAATGACACAAGAAAATATTTTGAAAAGGCAAAACGCGAAGGGCAGGTTTACGAAAGAAGACCAGGATTCTGGGCAAAGGCCTAGCGACAAGAGGATCACAACTCTAAAAATACCGCGATTCTGCACATAGTTCAACCCATCATGGCCGGCGCCGCCATTAACGATGTTTCAATAAAAACCCTTTTGGATAATCTTGGCTACAGTTCACTCTACCCGCCCCAAGAAATCGCTGTTTCCTCGGGAATACTTGAGGGCCGAAACATGCTGGTCACTACTCCGACAGCAAGCGGCAAGACGCTGATTGCGATGATGGCAATTGTCAAAACGCTAGAGAGGGGTCAAAAGGCCGCGTACATGACTCCGCTCCGCGCCCTGGCAAGCGAAAAGCACGATGATTTGAAAGTCCTGGAAGAAATGACATTCGCCGGAAAAAAACCGCGCGTGCTAGTTGCCACCAGCGATTATGACTCTTCCGGCAAAGAGCTTGCATCCGCAGACGTGATTGTGCTGACCAACGAAAAAATGGACACGTTGTTCCGTCACGGCGCAGAATGGCTAGGAGATATTGGCCTTTTCGTTTCAGACGAGATTCACCTAATCGGCGACAGAGAAAGGGGCCCAACCCTTGAAATGATGCTGACGAAGGTGCGAAGGCAGTATCCGGCTGCCCAGATTGTAGCGCTTTCAGCGACTGTTGCCAATTCTGACGAGCTGGCAGGATGGCTCGGATGCGAACTGGTGGAAAGTAGTTGGCGCCCGACTAAGCTGGTGGAGGGAGTCTATGAACACGGCGGGATACAGCTCAATGATGGAAGGCGCCTTCAATTTCAGGGATCGGGAACGCAGGGAATGGCTGCAGTTGACCTTGCAGTGGATTCGCTTGGAGACGGGGGTCAGGCCTTGATATTTGCAGAAACGCGCAAGCGCGCGTCTTCGCTTGCCGCCAAGGCTGCCGAAGCTGTCTACAGGCACCTCGATAACTCAGCAAAAGAACAGGCTACAAACGCTTCTGCCTCAATCCTAGACAGAGGAGATGACAGCGAAACCACACGTACCCTTTCTCAGCTGGTTTCAAAGGGTGTCGCGTTTCATCATGCAGGGCTAGGCCCGTCCAGCAGAAAAATTGTAGAGGACGCATTCAAGAACGGGGTTATCAAGGTGCTAGCCGCAACCCCTACGCTTGCCGCGGGCGTAAACCTTCCTGCGAGGAGGGTAGTTATTGCCAGCATTCTTCGGTACGACTCCGACTATGGAGGGAGTGTGCCGATAAGCGTCCTTGACTACAAGCAGCTCTGCGGCAGAGCAGGCAGGCCGAAATATGATACCGCTGGTGAAGCGATAATTACTGCCGGCGATTCTGGCGCCAGCGGCGAGGACCTCTATGACCACTATGTCCTTGGAACTCCTGAACCAATAAGGTCTCAATTGTCGAGCGATAGGGCGATTAGGTTCCACCTTCTTGCCACCATTGCATCAGTCCCCGGCTTGAAAAAGCAGGAAATCCAGGATCTTTTCGAGTCCACGCTATTTGCACAGCAGAGCAGGGGCTCGACAATCTCATTCAAGCTGGAATCTGCCATGGAATACCTCGAGCAGGAGGAGCTGGTCAAATCAAAGAACGACAGGTACATTGCGACGGAATTTGGACAAAGGACTTCGCTGCTCTATATCGATCCAGTGACTGCTGTCGAGTTTAGAGATTCTTTGACCAAGGCCGAAAGAAAATCAGGAATGCATACGCTTGGATTTCTTTACCTGATAACAAACAGCCCCGATTTTTACCCCAAGCTGTCGCTTCGCAAGAAAGACTATGAGGATGTCAGCTTGCTTATCCAAGAAGGTAGGGATGAACTATTGCGCGAGATAAGCGAATATGACTGCTCGCGCAGCATGTGGGCATTGAGCGAATGGCTTCGAGAAACCAGCGACAGGGTGCTTGGAGACAGGCTTGGAGTCGAGCCGGGCGACATGCACAGGATCGTGGAAGTGTCTGATTGGCTGGCATACTCGCTATACGAAGTCGCCAAGATCCTAAGGCGCGAGGATTTTTTACCAGAACTTTATAACCTCCGTATCAGGATTAGGTATGGCGTGAAGAAAGAACTCTTGCCTCTCGTATCCCTTGAAGGAATCGGAAGGGTGCGGGCAAGGGCACTGTACGCCGCTGGGCTCACAGATGCATCCAAAGTCGCCAAGGCGCCCATAGCAACGCTTTCTGCAATTTCAAAGATTGGTCCTTCTGTTGCTAGAAAACTAAAGGAACAGCTGGAGAAAAGAAGGCCGGAGTAACATTAGCAAATGCTGGACAACACATCTTTTGTAATCTATGGCGTGATTGTATCGGCGATATCCTTCCTGCTCATCTATTTTCTAACCCCATTTGCAATAAAATCACTTGTGGCAAAGAAAAGAGTGGTGCCGGATGCGCACAAGCCCGACAAGCCCAGCGTCCCAAGACCGGCAGGGCCAGTCATGATAGTTGGGTTAGCTGCAGCAGAGATCGTCCTTTATTTTCTGACGATGAATAACGCAGTGCTTGCAATCTTGCTTACAACAATCATTGCTTTTTTGGTGGGATACGTTGACGATAAACGCGTCCTGCCGGGATGGTTCAAGCCAGTTGCTCTGCTGGGTGCGGCTATTCCACTCGTGATACTGGGTGCACACGCCACCAACCTCAACCTTGTCTTTGGGAGCGCGTTCATACCTCTCCTTTATGTCCCACTAATTTTCGTAATCATACCAATCACCGGGAACACCGTTAATTCAATTGACGTTCTGAATGGCGTTGCAAGCAGGTTCGTCATTATTGCTTCGATACCGCTGATGGCAAGCATCGCAATCTTTGGGAACGTCGAAGTATTTCTCGCTGCTTTGCCACTTTTCTTTGGCACTCTTGCCCTTTACAAATACCACAAGTTTCCCAGCAAGATATTCCCTGGCGACTCGGGAACCCTATTGCTTGGTGCGATGTACGGCGCCCTTGCCATAGCAGGGAGTTCTGAAATTATCG
>Ga0070694_100000059_pt1 | contig 51994 bp, 52 predicted proteins | sample KBSK1251metaG_FD_65470 | JGI IMG/M metagenome (GOLD analysis project Ga0070694, IMG submission 65470) | Corn, switchgrass and miscanthus rhizosphere microbial communities from Kellogg Biological Station, Michigan, USA - KBS K1-25-1 metaG | ecosystem: Host-associated > Plants > Roots >...
GTGATCACGTGCAGGTAGGGGTTCGCCGTCGCTTGGGCCGCCGCGTCCTGCAGGGTGGTGAACTCGCAGGGTTCGTAGAGGTGGTACCAGCCCACGGGGTCGGGCGTCGCCGCGTAGACGGTCCCTCCGAGGCACACGGCCACGACGACGGGCACGAGCAGGACGGCCGACCGGCGCGCCCATCGGGAGGCGCCGGGCGAGGTTCGCTGCGAGGCTTCGACGCCTTCGCGCACGCCGCGCACGACGAGGCTGCCCGCCACGCCTGCGAGGATGCAAAGGCCGATGCCGAGGTAGACGGCCGTGCGGTGGGGCCAGAACTCGCTGTGCAGCGGATTGTAGAGGACGAACGGGTACGTCGCGAACGCGAGCGCGGCGCCCATGTTCGCGGCCGGACTCGGCACGAACGGCAGGGCCACAAGGGCGAAGGCCGCGAGGGCCAGGATGGGGTAGCCGAACATCGAATGCGGGTCGACGAAGCGCGGCATCCCACTCATGAGCGCTGGCGCCGCGGTGACGACGACGAGCACGGCCAGGAGGGCCGAGGCGACGCCACGCGAGACGACGGGCGCCGTCTCGGGGATGGGCCGGTTGAGGAAGCGGTCGAGGCCGCGGCGGGAGAGCACGAAGAGGCTCGCGACGAGGAGCGAACCCACGGTGATGAGGGGAGCCGCCATGCGGAGTTGGGCGCCGCTCAGCACGAAGTCGTCCGGGACGACGTCCTCGAAGCTCGGGCCGCACCAGGTGCCGCAGCCCGAGAGCGAGAGGCCCAGGCCGACGCCGACGACGGCCGTCGCCGTGGCGATGCCGAGCGCCGTCAGGGGTCGGCCACGCGACGCCGGCCAAGGCCACAGGATTGAGAACGCGACGAAGAGCAGGCCCGTCGTGCCCAGGATGCCCAGGAGCCACGGGTGCATGTAGACGAGGAACAGCGTGATGACGCCGGCGACGCCGCCCCACCAGAGTCGCCCTTTGACGGTCTCGACGAGGGCGTAGAAGAGGAACGGCATGAGGGCGATGTCGAGGGCCGTGGGCGCCAGCATCGTCGTCCGCAGGATCACCTCGGGGGCCACGGCCATGGCCAAGGCCCCTACGAAGGCCCCGACGGGGCCGGCGCTGCGCAGGAGCAGGAGCCCAACGCCCGCGATGGCGAGGGCGCCCCAGAGGATGGGCAGGAACCGCACGAGCTCGTACAGGTCGAGGCCCGTGTACACCCACGCGGCCGCGATGAAGGCGTGCATGCCCGGCGGGTAGAGCCGCGCGCCGGGGTTGAGCGGGTCGAGTTTCCCGTCCCGCATGTGTTCCCGGACGAGGGCCATGTGCGTGAACGAGTCTTCAGCCGGAAGGACGGGGGAGGAGAACGGACCATCCGTCCGGAGCTTGACGCCTGCGATGACCGCCGCGGCGATCGCCGCGAAAACCAGCAGGCCGGTTACCCAGTAATTTCGTCTAACGCCAACCATACCACTAAACCACTCGGAAGCAACAGGGTGATTTTTCGCCACGCTAAAAGGCACTATTGGGACGACAATCGAAGAGCGGCCTGGTGCGCGAATCGGGACAGCGGCCGCGGCCGCGGCAACCGCGGGGAACCCTCATCATGGGAAGGTCGCAATTTCCGTGTCATGGCGAAGTTGCGACAGCGAACGGAGGACGAGACCCAGCCTCGCCGACGTTCCATTCCCTGGATGAGCCACATCCTCAACTCGACCGACCTGGTCCTCGCGACCGTCGGGGCGCTCCTGGCCGCGTTGGCCGTCGCGTTCCTCCCCGCGGGCGCCGGCATCCGGCTCCTGAGCGTCCTCCCTCTCCTGCTCCTCATCCCGGGCTACCTCCTCATCGAGGCACTCGTCGTGCGCCCGCGGACGCGACGCGCCCAGTGGGTCCACGTGGGTGTCGCCCTCGGCGTGAGCCCCGCGCTCATCGGTCTTCTGGCGCTCGCGACGGCGGTCATCCCCGGCGGGTTCCGCGCGTCGGCGATCGTCATCGCCGTGACCGCGGCTTGCCTGCTCCTGGCCGGCGTCGCCTTCTACCGCCGCGTCCTCGAATCCATCAAGGTCGAGACGACTGACCCGGGACAGGTCATCCCGGCCAGGGAACCCTCAGCGTTCGCGGGGCCCCTGGGCGGTCGCTCCGAGCCGATGGCGGCATCGCGGGGCAACGAGCCCGCGGCCCCGCACGGCGCGTCCGAATCGCCGTAGCACTAGCGGGCGCGCGCTCTGGCCTGGGCCCGTGGACGGCGAGCCCGGCCCCGGCGGCGTCCGGCCTTCGCCTTGGCCGCAAGCTCCACGACGATCTCGCCCGAGGGTTCCTTCTCGGCCTTGGGCAATGCGACCTCGTTGAAGACGTCGAGGTCCCAGGGATTCTCGACCGAGACCTCGCGTGAGCGTAGCCGCTCCAGCGTCTGCTCGAGGAGGCGGATGACCTTCTCCCGCGCCGGCTTCTGGTTGCGGAACTGGGTGTTCCACACCGGCCACTCGGGTTTCTTGAACGAGACGAGGAACTTCTTGCCCTCCAGGACGGTCGAATACGTGTTCTCGTCCTCCTTGCGGACCCATTGATGGGCCGCGATGAACCAATGGTATTCGCTGCCGGCCTCCGCGCCCGAACCCTTGGGCGCCTTGCGCAGGCGACGCTTGTGGGACGTGAAGACGATGTCCCACTCGCTGGGGCTCACCTTGCGCTCCTTCCACGTCCCGTCCGGGTACGACCAGCGGTGGACGCCGCCGACGCGCATCCCGTGGTACTTCTTGCCCTGGAACTCCTTCGCCTCGCTGTACCTTGCCCACGCCATGGTCGAGCGTTTCGTCCGCGTGCCGGATAAGCCTTCGATGGCGTTCTCGCCAGCGACGCGTGAGGAAAACCCCTAGGCGACCTTGGTCCCGGGGCACGTGGTGCCGCCCGTGCGGGCGGCGCCGTCGGGGTGCGTGAACCAGCAGCTTTCCCACCACGCGCCGTCGACGAGCGCGCGGAACTGAACGTCGTGGCCGGGTTCGATGTGGTAGGATCCCGCCCACGAGCCCCAGGAGCGCAGCGTGATCTCGACCCACGGGCCGTCCGTGTCGCGCGAGAGGACCCGTGAGGGCGTCGCGCCCGCCACGACCGCTTCGACCCACCACTCGTTGCCGCCGCGGTGGTCGAACGCCGGTGCGGGCTGCGTCGTCGGGCACGGAACGATGTCCGCCGACGTCCACCGGTAGCAGGCCGAGGCGACGGGGCCGCCGCCGGTGGTGGACCACGCGAAGAAGCGCACGATGGTGCCGCCGGGCGCGTGGTAGCTCTTGGCCCACGCGCCCCACGACGTGCGGTCGAGGGGTTGGGGCGTGCCACCGTTGAGGCTCACGTCGACGCGCGAGACGGGTTGGTTGGCGACGACGCGGGCCTCAATCCACCACTCGTTGCCCTTCACGTCGGAGAAGGAGGCCGTGAACGTCCCGGGCTGCGAGCACTGCTCGAGCCCGTCGGGGTGCGAGAACCAACAGCTTGCGATCCATTGGCCGTCCGCCATCGCCTGGAACTGGACCTGGTGTCCGGGTTCGACGTGGAAGGTGGCGGCCCAGTTGCCCCAGGACTTCTTCTCGAGGTTGACCCACGGCCCGTCCGTGTCGCGTGCCTGGACCGCGGCGACGGGGCCCGTGATGGAGGCCTCGACCCACCACTCGTTGCCTCCACGATGGTCGAACGTGACCTGGGGCGGCACGTTGGGGATGTCGAAGGCCGAGACGAAGGCGTCGGTGGAACCGCCAAGGCTGCGGTCGTACGCGCCGACGGTCGTCGGGTAGTCCGCGGACCACGTGAAGCCCGTGGCCCACGCGCGTCCCGCGCCCACGTCGATCGATGCGGCCTCGTCCCAGTCGCTGCCCGAGAGCCCCGCGAGGAAGGCGAGGTTCGTCCCGTCGGCGGAGAGTCCCGCGACGAAGGCGTCGCGGAAGCCGCGCTCGCCGGACTTGGCGGGGAGGAACGAGTCGCCGGAATCCGAGAAGCCGCCGACGTAGACGGTGCCGTCGGAGGCGACGGCGACGCTTCGCCCCTGGTCGTCCTTGGAGCCGCCCAAGTACGTGGACCACGCGAAATGGGAGCCCGTCGGGTCCAGTTTGGTGACGAACGCGTCCGTGCAGGGGCCGTTGAAGGAGACGGGCGTGTCCTGGCAACCCGTGGGCGAGGCGAACGTGCGGCGGTAGGCGCCCGCGGTCGTGGGGAAGTCGTTCGAGAGCGTCCAGCCCGTGACGACGGCGTTCCCGTCCGCGTCGCGTGCGACGTCCCACGCGCCGTTCTCGCCCGTGCCGCCCAGGTACGTGGCGTAGGAGAGCGTCTGCATGCCTTCGTCCATCTTGGCGACGAAGACGTCCGCGGGCCTCGACTGTGCCGCCGTCGACGGGACGGGGAGGTTGGTCGAGGCCGTCGAGCCCGTCAGGAGGATCGCCCCGCTCGCGGGGCTCACGGAGATGCCGGTGATGCGGTCCGTGCCGCTACCGCCGAAGAGCGTCAAGCGGTGGAGGGCCCCATCGGTCCAGAAACGCATGAGGAAGCCGTCGCCGGAGAAGGCGGAACAACCCGTGGGCGCCTGGCGGTAGGCGCCGTCCAGGCGGTAGAAGTCGCAGGACTCCGTCCAACCGCCCACGACGGGTCGGCCCTGGTTGTCCAGCTCGAGGTCCTGCACGGCGTCCACGGAGGAGCCTCCGAGGCGCGTCGACCACTTCCACGCGCCGCTCGTCGTGAAGGCCGCGAGGAAGCCGTCCTGCTCGCCGCCCGGCGTCCGGTCGTAGACAATCGAGCCGGTCGTCGGGAAATCGTTGGACGCCGTGACGCCCGCGACGTAGACCGTGTCGCTCGAGACGCGCAGGCCGAACGGGGCATCGTATTGGCTGCCGCCGAAGACGTTCGCCCATTCGAGGCGTTGCAGGTCCGGGCTCAACCGCGCGACGAACACCTGGTAGGGTCCGCCGGACCCGGTGGGGCTCGAGAGGCTCGTGGAGGACGTGACGCCGGCGACGTAGACGTGGCCGTCCGGGCCCAGGTCGACGACGGTGCCTTCCTCGCCGTTGCCGCCGCCCAAGAGCGTCGAGAGGTTGGGCGACGCGGGCGACTGCGTCGCATCGACGGGGATCGCGGAGGCGGTCAGGGCGAGGGCGACCGCTAGAAGGACTGGGAAGCGGTGGAACATGAGGCCGCGATGAACCTGCGCAAATAGGGAGGCTTATGGTTCGACCATCGAAGTCGAGCAGGTCCGCGGGCGATCACGGGTGGTCGGCATCGGGGCGCGTCGCCGATGCGGCGGTTTGCTCACGAGCAACGAGTGGGAAGCCGTCGACGATGGGCGCGCCCTCACGCAGTCGCGCGAGCGCGTCCTCGAAGATGGCGATGAGGCGTTCGCGCTCCGTCGCCTGGCCCGGATACTCGGTGCTCCATCGGCGCCAATGCGCGCGCCGGTGCCCGACCTTGTACTTGAGACCCTCGAGGAACGTGGAATACGTGTCCGCGTCGACCTTCCGTACGCGTTGGTGGCCCAAGATGTACCAGTGGAACTCCGTGTCGACGGGCGCCCCCGAGCCTTGGGGCGACGGCATCATGCGTTCCTTGAACGATTCGAACGTGAACTCCCAGCGGTCCGCGGCGACCTTCGTCTCGCGCCAGATCCCGCGCGGGTACACCCATTCGTGGCGGCCGCCGACGCGCATGCCGCTGTACGTGCGGCCGCCGTGCTCCTTGAGGTCGTCGTACGCCATCGGTGAACCCTCGTGACCGTGGCCTCCCGTTGAGGCTTGCGAGGGGTCGGGTGAAAGTGGGCAAGAGGGCCACGTCGCGGGGCCGATTCGGGTCCGGCGTCCACGCGGATTCCGCGAGGGACCGTTCACGTCTTCGATGCGTGTACCAAAACAACTTATCCCGTTCGTGGACGTGTGCATAGGAGCTATTGTCTGCGACTGAAACGAACCGGGCATCCCAGGCGGATGGGACCGGTCCTACCGTTGGGGCCAGCGCGGAATCGGCGGGTTCTCCTCGCTTGGCCTCAGGCCCCCTGACGGGGCGGCCACGGCTCTCCGTGGTCCTTCTTACGTGGAACGAGGAACGCAACATCGCGGCCTGCCTCGAATCGATGGCGCGCCAGACGGTCCGCGACTTCGAGATCATCCTCATCGACGCCGCGAGCCCGGACCGGACCGTCGAGGTCGTCCAATCGCTCGTGCCGAGCTTCCCTATCCCGTTGCGGCTCGAGGTCGCGCCCACGCGCATCAGCGTCGGGGCCGCGCGCAACCGCGGCGTGATACTCTCGCGGGCGCCCCTCGTGGCCTTCATGAGCGCGGACGCCGAGGCAGACCCGCGATGGGTCGAGCGGGCCCTGCGCTCATTGGAGACCTACGACATCGTCTTCGGCCAACAGCTGCACGCTCCGATGATCCACAACGTGGCGACCGCCGTCCGCGGCCTGCGCTACCACTTCCCCGAGGCGTCCACCACGGATCCCTTGCGGTACGCGAGCCACGTGAACGCGGCCTTCCGTCGACGCGTCCTCGAATCGTTCCCCTTCGGAGAGGCGCCGGGCGCGAGCGCCATCGACGACATCCTCCTGGCCCACCGGTCCGCCGAGGCTGGCTTCCGCGCCGCCTACGATCCCATCATGATCGTGCGCCACCACGACATCGAGTCGTGGCGCGCCGAGCTCACGAAAAACCGGCGTGAAGGCCTCGGCCTGGGCGAGTTCGTCCACGAACTGGGCGTCCAACGGGACGTTCTCATGTGGGCCGCCCTCCTGGCCGCGACGCCGCTGCTCCTCCTCGTCGCCCCGTGGCCGCTGGCTCTCGCGGCTTTCCTCCTCGTCCTCTGGGCGCCCGCCCTGCGCCGGGGTTGGCGCCGCCGTCAGCACATGGCCGGCCGCGACGTCGTCCGCGGCGTCGTCGCGAGCCCCTTCTTCGACCTCGCCTTCCTCTTCGCCTACCTTCAAGGCCTCGTCCTCGGACGAGGCCACCCCCCCAAACAACCCGGAACCCCCGATAAGGTGCAAACATGAAGCAAACCACGCTGTTCGTGATCATCGACGCCGGCCGCGCCGATTACATCCGCCCCGAGACGATGCCGTTCCTCCACAGCATCGCGTCCAAGAGCCTCAAGGGCGCCTTCATCAGCCCGCCCGGTTTCGCCCAACGCACCGGCTTCTTCACGGGCCGCTACCCCGACACGTCGAACAACCTGAGCGCCTTCGTCTTCGACCCCGAGAACAGTCCCTTCGCGTGGCTGCGCAAGTGGGGTCCCCTGCCCAACGTCGTGCGCCCCTACAAGGTCTTCTTCCCCGCCCGGCGCGCCATCCGGTACATCAGCAAGTGGACGAGCGACGTCTACCACACGGACCCCGCGTGGATCCCCACCAAGTTCCAGCCCTTCTTCCGCCCCTGCGAGGACTCGAAGCCGGTCCACGACCCCGGCGCCTTAGGCGCCACCAGCATCTTCGACCTGTGCCGCGAGCACGGCAAGACGTACACGTACCGCGCCCACCCCGTGAGCGGCGACGACGAGGCCGTCTTCAAGGGACTCGTCAAGGACCTCAAGGCGGGCGCGCCCTTCGACTTCTACGCGGCCCAGTTCAGCATCCTCGACCAACAGGGCCACATCCACGGCCCGTACTCGGACAAGATCCAGAAGGAGTGCCTGCAGGAACTCGACCGCAAGCTCGAGGCCGTCCACGCAGCCTTGAAGCAGGGCTACTCGGACTGGAACTTCTTCGTCTGCGCCGACCACGGCATGGCTCCCGTCGACGAACGCGTGAACGTCCTCAACGCGATCAAGAAGCTGGACGTCAAGCCCGCCAAGGACTACGTCGTCTTCGTCAACAGCACGCTCGCCGTGTTCTGGTACCTCACGGAGAAGGGCCGCAACGTGATCGAGGCGGCCTTGCCCGGCATCCAGGGCGCGCGTGTCGTCAGCGAGGAGGAACGCCGCGAGCGGCGCATCCCCACGAACCGCCAATGGGGCGACCGCATGCTCGCCGCCAACCCGGGCGTCCTCTTCTGGCCGGACTACTTCCACGTCAAGGACAGCGTCATCCGCGGCATGCACGGCTACCTGGACAAGTCCAAGGAGAACTACGGAATGGCGGTCCTCACGAACAGCCAGGGCTCCATCCCGGCGTCCACGTTCGAGCCGCGCACGCTGATCGACGTCTTCCCGACGCTCTGCGACCTGCTCGGGTTCCCGACGCCCAAGACGGCCGAAGGCCAGAGCATCGTGCCGCGCCGCCAGGTCCTCGTGACGACGTAGGCCCAGCCGGCGCGTTTCAGAAGGCTAATCAAGCCGCCGCCCAGTGGGAACCCTCACGGCCCACTTCTTCTACCACCGACGCTACCCAGAAGGACTGCTGGCTCTCTTCCTCGCCATCGTCGCCGCCTTCGCCATCCGACCCTACAACGTGTTCGACTTCTGGCTGGAAAACCTCCTCGTCATCGGCATCGTGGGCCTCCTCGTGCTCTCGCGCCGGCGGTTTCCCCTGAGCCACATCAGCTACACCCTCATCTTCACCTACCTCGTCATCCACGAGGTCGGCGCCCACTACGCCTACTCGCACGTCCCTATCGACTGGCAGCGCCTGGGCTTCGAGCGCAACCACTACGACCGCGTCGTCCACCTCTCCTTCGGCCTCTTCATGGCCTACCCCATCCAGGAGATGTTCCACCGCTTGGCCAACACGCGCGGTCTCTGGAGCTACTACCTACCCCTCGACGTCACGCTCTCCTTCTCGGCCTTGTACGAGATCATCGAATGGCTCTCCGCGCTCACGCTCACCGCCGAAGCGAGCATCCAGTTCGTGGGCGCGCAGGGCGACGAGTGGGACGCCATCAAGGACATGGCCATGGCGGGCCTCGGCGCCCTGCTCACGATGACGACGACCCTCCTCATCGCGTACGCCCTCAACCCGCGCTTCCGCGACGAGTTCAAGACAAGCTTCCGGCCCGAACTCGACGAACCCCTCGGCGAGGTGCGGATGCGGCGATGGAAGGAATACGCCAGGCCGACGACGCCCGCTCGCCACGGGCCCAAGCGCGGGGCCGGATGAGGAGCCGCGGTCCGCCGCTTGGCCGCCCGTTGCCCGACGCTCCGCCGGCCCCGTCCGCCGGGCGCCCCGACCTCATACAACGGGCCACCCATAGCGCTATTTCTACCCTTTGACCCTTCACCGGCCCGATGCGTGCCATCCGTGCAATGCCCGTGCTAGCGTTCGCGTTCCTGCTCGTCCCCGCCTTCATGCCTCCCGCCGCGGCGGCCACGACCTACACCCAAGGCGTGTGGTTCAACTGGAACCACAAGCAACTCGACGTGCTCGTCCTCGACGCGAAGGACCCCGTCATCGGCGCCGCCATCCAGCGCGGCATGGACATCTGGGCGAACAGTCTCAACAGCATGTGGCCCGGCCACGGCATCACGTTCCGCGTCTACTGGGGCAGCTCCGGCACGGCCCTTCCCGCCGGCTACCACCCGGACATCGTCTGGATCCCGCAGGGCTTCGCCTCCGTGAGTCCGATCCTCGGCCGCTGCACGGTCACGGCGCCCATGGCCGCCGGCTGGGGCACGTTCGTCCGCGTCACCTCGCACGAGTTCGGCCACTGCCTCGGCCTCGAGCACGTCTTCGCCGACGGCGTCGAGTACAAGCCCAGCCAGGACATCATGGGCGACGGCGACGGCAACAAGTGCGCGAGCAACATCAACATCCAGGTGCTGCAGCGCGTCTTCAGCGGCCAGGGCGGGACGGTCTCGATGTCGCCCTCGTCGTACTCGCAGACGACGGGCTGCTGAGGCTCAGGCCTTCGTCGTGACGTCCATCGTGCGCAAGTACCGCTGAGCCGTCTCGAGGTCGATGCGGTACGTGTTCAGGTCCGTCACGGCGCTGAGGTCGCTCGAGGCGCCTACGCGCATGCCGACGAGCGCGAAGCCGATCCGGCGCAGCATGGCGTTCGGCATCGGGTTGCCTCGACTGGGCTCGCAGATGATCTGCGCGAGCCCGAACCGCTCGTAGAACTCCAGGGCCGATTGGCAGAACAGGGTCGCGCCGTAGCCCTGGCCGCGGACGTCGGGGTCCCACATATGCAGGTGCATCTCCGCGCGGTCCCCGTGCGCGATGTTCTTGAGGCTGCTGTACCCCACGGGGCGGCCCTCGACGAGCCAGACCAGGTAGAAGCTCTTGGTGGAGTCCTGGGGCGCGTCGACGAGCGCCTCGAGTTGGCCCCGCAGCGTCTCCGCCGACGGCACCTTCGCGGGATCCACCGCCATCCGTTCGAGGTCGGGTCGCTTCGCCTTCGTCCAATAGTCGACGAGGTGGGGAACGTCGCTGCGCCTCAGCGGGCGGATGGCGAGCTTCGGCCCGGGCATGCGCGGGCGAAGGAAAACGGGCCAGATAAGCCTCAGCCCTTGGGGGTCCCAAGCCACAGGACGACGCGCGCGTACTGCGGGCCGGAGGCGCCCGACGGGAGTTCCGCCAAGTGGGTGGAGATGCCGGGGCTGAGGTCGAAGTGCCGTCGGAGTTCGGGGAGCGGCCTCACGCCGTCGGGTCGCGCGTTCTCGAAGCGGCGCGTGACGCGCTCGTGGCACAAGAGGAGCCCCTCGGGGTCCATGACGGCGGCGACCTCGCGAAAGTGGCGGTCCTTGTCCTTCCTCAGGTTGTTGGCCACGAGCGTATGCAAGACGACGTCGAAGGAGCGTTCGGGGAAGAGTTGGGTCAGACGCTCCGCGCGGGCGTGCTGGAAACGCACGCGGGAACCTAGGCGCCATCGGGTGGCCTTGCGTCGGGCCACGGCGATCGCGTCCCGGTCGGGGTCGATGGCCTCGACGTTGCGGAAGCCCCAGCGGGCGAGGAGGAGCGCATCCGTGCCGTGGCCGCATCCGACGTCCAGCACGCGGTGACGCTTGCGGATGCGGCCCAAGGCGATGAGGGCGGCCAGCGCCGGCGAGAGGCCGGGGCGTCCCACGTAGGGCACGAGGCCCGGGATGGCGTCATGGCCAAAAGGACCTCCCACGGATTCGACAGGTCGTGCGGCGTCCGGGCCGTGGCAAGGTTCAAACGTGCGGGCGCCGTTGCCCCGGCCCACGCCCGCCAAGACGAAGAAGAAGAAGCCGGCAGGCAAGAAGCCGGCCCGCAAGGCCCCGTCGAAGGTCTCGTTCGGGCGGCCCGGCACGGCCGGCAAGGCCGAAGGTGCCGCGGCCGTCCGCGCGTGGATGGCCGGCGTGAACCCCGCCCACCGTCCCATCGTCGAGAAGCTCGATGCGCTCATCGGCGACGTCGTGCCGGACGTCAAGCGCGCGATCAAGTGGAGCACGCCCATGTACGGGCGCGTCGGCCAGGGCTGGTTCGCGAGCGTCGCCTCGTTCAAGAACTACGTGAGCCTCGGCTTTTTCGCGGGCACGAACCTCGACCCGCCGCCTCCCTTCGGCGAGGGACACGGCATGCGTCGGATCAACATCCGCGACATGAGCGAGTACGACGAGAAACGGTTCCGCTCCTGGATCGAGCAGGCCTCGAGGATCCAAGGCTGGGGCACCGTCCCTGGCTGAGCGCGACGGACCACCCACTGGAGTGAAGGACATGGCGAAAGGAACCACCACGCAAGTCACAACGAAGAAGGTCGCGTCCAACGGCGACAAGACGCGGGTGCAGAAGATCACGCCGAACCTCTGGTTCGACGACAAGGCGGAGGAGGCCGCGCGCTTCTACGTCTCCATCTTCAAGGATTCGAAGATCCTCAACGTGGCCCGCTATACGGACGCCGGGGCGAAGGCGGCGGGGCGCCCGAAGGGCTCCGCGATGACCGTCGCCTTCCAGATCGCGGGCCAGGAGTTCGTCGGATTGAACGGCGGCCCGGTCTTCAAGTTCAGCGAGGCCGTCTCGTTCATCGTCAACTGCGAGACCCAGAGGGAAGTCGACGACATGTGGGAGCGGCTGACGGACGGCGGCGAGGAAAGTGTGTGCGGTTGGCTCAAGGACCGCTTCGGCGTCTCCTGGCAGGTCGTCCCAACGACGTTGGGCGAGATGCTCCAGGACAAGGATTCCAAGAAGGCGGAGCGCGTCATGGCCGCCCTACTGCAGATGAAGAAGATCGACATCCAGACGCTCCAGCGCGCGTACGCCCAACGCTGAGCCGCACTCGCCCTCCCGGGGCGGCGTCCGCGGGGTGGGCGCCGTTAAATCGTCGACGCTCTTGCCGGGGCCATGCCCATCCTCACGTTGGACCAGACCATCGACCGCCCGGCGGCCGCGGTCTTCCACGCGATCACGGCCCTCGACGACTTCCCGAAATGGAACCCCAGCGTGAAGCGTGCCGAGAAGATCTCCCCCGGGGCCCCGAAGGAGGGCAGCCGGTTCGCCTTCTGGGTCCGCGGCTTCGGCCGCACGGAACAGACGCTGGAAGAGTTCGACGCCAACAAGCGGGTCCGCATCGTGCCGCACAGCCCGAAGTTCACGGGCGGCCACCGGTTCGTCCTCAAGCCTCAGGGCAAGGCCACGCGGGTCGAGCACGAACTCGAACTCCGGCCGCGTGGGGCGATGACGCTCGTGCGGCCCTTCCTCGGTCCCCTCATGCGCAAGAACCTCAACGACACGGCGAACGCGCTCAAGGCTTACCTGGAGCATGGCAACAGCCCTGCAACTCCATAGAAATCAATAGTCTCCGGCCAGTCTACATATTGCCCTTCCGGTGGAACTGGTCAGGCAAGATGAGTGAACCCCGGCGCATGACCTGGAAGCAGATCGAGGACATCGTTCGAGCCATGCCCGCCCGTCACAACCTCGTGATCCCCAAGGCCAGCACGCCCGACGCGCCCCCCTTCCGCACGAGTCGACTAGGCCGCCGTCGGGGCGCCTTGCGCCAGTACCGCGACGACCGACCCCGCCACTCGCTCCACATCAAGGAGTACGCCGACCGGTGGATCGTACACACGGACGACTGGAACCCCCACCACCACATGGTCCGCCACCTCGCGATCGACCGAGGCTACACGCGCTTCATCCACCTTCCCCACTGGCTCGAGCATGGGGACCGGGCCGCAGACTTCGCGGTCACGTTCGCCGCCGTCATGGCGGAGTAATCGCCCACGGCCCGCCGGTCGTCACGCGGCCGACGCTGTGATGGCGGGAGCCCCACGGAAGAGGTCCCGCGCCCAGAACACCCAGAGGGCCGCGCAGATCCCGATGCAGACCCACGCGCTCCAGATGGCGCTCACCGCCGCGACGACGTAGGCGACGAAGCCGAAGCGCAGTTGCCATCGCAGGCGCCGGATGACCGCCGCGTCGAGTCCATGCAGGGCGCCGTGGCGGGAGCGCGCCGCGGCCTCGATGAGGAAGTTGAAGGCGAGGTTCACGACGACGAAGTAGCCCGCATAGACCGCCGCGGCGAGCCGCCCGGCGGGCTGGCCGAGGTACTCGGCCGCGAGGGCCGTCGGGAACGGGCAGACGGTCACGAGCAGGAGAAGGAACCCGTTGGCCGCCAGGATGCGACCGTCCATGTGGTGCAGCCGCGTGAAGAGGCGGTGGTGGTTGACCCACATGATGAAGATCGTCGCGAAGCTCAGCGCGAGGACGCCGAGCGGGTAGAGTTCCGAGCGCAGGGCGTAGGCGAGGTCCTCGGGGCTCGCCCCATGGATGCGGGGGACGGTCAGGTCGAGGATGAGCAGCGTGATGGCGATCGAGAAGACGCCGTCGCTGAAGCCTTCCGTACGCGCCGTGTCCTTCGCGTCCGTCTGCTCGCTCGTGGACCGCCCCGGCTCCGCGAAGACGACGGGAGGTTTAAGGCGCTGTTCATCCGCGCGTCCTCTGGGAAGAAGCTTGATACTGGGCTCGCCGGTTCGGCCCTCCGATGGCGCTCGGAGTCCGGTTCGGTTGGGTCGCGGTCGGTGTCCTCCTCGCGATCACGCCCACGGCGCAGGCGCAGGGCCGTGACTCGTTCTCGAACGAGGCGCACGCCTGGGAGTCCTTCTACGTCATCATCGGCTCGTCCGCGGCGGCACTCACGGGCCTCATGTTCGTCGTCATCGCGCTCACGGCCGACAAGCAAGCCGGCAACGCCGCGGCGATGGCGGCGTTCGCGACCCCGACGGTCGTCCATTTTGGCGCCGTGCTCCTCGTCTCGGCGCTCATCGCCATGCCGCATCCAGCCGGCATCCCGGTCGATTGGTTGTTCGTCACCAGCGGCATGGGTGGCCTCGCGTACGTCGCCTTCACCGCGCGCCGCGTGACGGGCCAAGACGCGTACAAGCCCGTCATCGTCGACTGGATCTGGCACATCCTGCTGCCGATCCTCGCCTACGTCGTCCTCACGGTCGCGGGCATCCTGCTTTCACGGAACGTGGAGGACGCGCTGTACGCAATCGGGGCAGCGGCCCTTCTCCTGCTCTTCGTGGGCATCCACAACGCGTGGGATGCGGCGGTGTACATCGCGGTCGAGTACCGCACGCCCCGGGCCACGGAGCGCGAACCCACCGAGCCGCCGATGCCGTAGGCTCGCGCGAGGCGCGTTCTCGTTTTCCCTACGCCTGGTTGGGGCATGTGCCGAGGCTCCCCACCGCGTCGTCGAACTGGCTGCCGTTGAGACCCTTCGGGTTGACGGTAAGGTCCCACCCCTGGTTTCCTTGCAGGTCGTCGTACCAGTCATGCCCGTCCGCGTCATAGAGGCAGGCAGAGAATTCCTTGCCCACGGAGCCGAGCAGGGTCTCGAGGTGCCCGTTCCCGTTTCCCCATTCCTGCGTCACCACGTACGAGTCGTCGCCGCCTCCATCCCAGAGTAGTCCGTTGCCCAGGTAGGCGGCGCCGTTGGTCCCGAGGGCGCCCGCCTGGTACCGGTCGTTGCCCCACGCGTCGACGAGGGACCCCACGCCGAGCGCGTAGCCGCCACCGTTGGCGCCTTCCTGCCCGGCGAGGTAGGCGTCGTGGCCGCCGTTGTCGACGAGCATGCCGTACCCGCCCAGGCTCCCCGCGCCGTTGGCGCCGTACCCATACGTGGAGTGTTCGGGCGTCGCCTCGAAGACGTCGTCGCCGGATTCGTCGTGAAGGAAGCCGATGCCACCGAGGTAGCCGCCGCCGTTGACGCCGCCTTGGCCAGCCTGGTAGTGGTCGTTGCCGGCCGCGTCGTAGAGGAACCCGGCGCCTTGCAGGCCGCCGCCGTTCGTCCCGCAGTCGTAGCCGGACACGTAGTCGTCGTTGCCTTCCAGGTCGGCGAGGAAACCGGTGGGCAGGAGCCGACCCGCTTGGCGGGGCAGTTGGATCTCGAGGACGGGGCAGTTCGTGTTGGCGTAGGTGCCCCCGCCCCCGGCCCGGTTGAGGTAGTGGTCATCGCCGCCTACGTCGATGGAGACGGCCGCGTCCGCGAGGTAGGTCGAGTCCACGCCCGAGAGATCCAGGGTGAAGGCGGGCGCGGCATCCAGGACGAGCGGAGGCGTCGCGGACTGGAAGGCCTGGCCGAAGGCGAGCGTGGCGTCCAGGAGTTGGAGCCGTGCGGCGAAGACGGCGTCGATGCCGGCGCCATCCACGTAGGCGCGCGTGGCTGCGTCGAAGGCGAGGAAGGCCGTGAAGACGCGGCCCAGCGCGGCGGCCGTCGACGCGTCGAGCGTGGCGAGGGACGCGAGCGCGTCCGCATCGCGGGCGCCCGTCCGGTCCAGCAGCTCGTTCGCGGCCGCCAGAAGGTCCGCCGGGGTCGCGGTTGATTGGAAAGGGACTTCGTGGCCCGCCTGTCGCGCGGTGAGGGCCTCGAGCGTGGACATGGCGTCCCCCGTGGGAACGGTGCCCGCGGTTTGCAACGGCGGCCGGTCCGCGTGCGCGGGCAGGGCCGAACCGCAGGCGGCGCCGGTGAAGGCCATTAGAAACCCTAGGGCGGCAAGGTTGCTTACGAGGAGGGAGCGGGGCATGAAAACCGACCTGCCCCACGAGGCCTCCGCTCATTAACCTGGGCAACGAACGTGTTGCCTTGCGCCGGGGGCGCCTCCGTCGGGCGCGTTGGAGAGGGAGAGGTCCGTCCCGTCACATGGGACAGACGGGCTCGGGCGTCTTGTCCTCGAGGCCCGCCGCCCGCCGCGCCTCGGCGTAGGGGCCGAGCGCGAGGATGCACGGGTTCGTGCAGCCGCCATCTTCCAGGACGATCACGCAGTTCGCGTTCGCCGTGTCCACGGGAGAGGCCGCGTGGGGCGCGGCGACGAAGGCGGCCATCACGACGAGCATCGCGAGTGAGATCCGGGCGAGCATCCGGCTTGCGAAGCACCCAGCCGCTATCATCTTTCCCCACGCTTCGCCCGGGCGAACCGTCATTCCCGCATGAGGCCGACGATGGCGGTGAGGGTCAGCGCGTGTAGCGGAGGCGTTTCGCCATGCCCTTGTCGTCGCCGTTGGTCGGTTGGCGTGTCGGTCGAGGTTGAGGCGCTCCGGGCGGGACCGCCGGCTTGGGGGTCGCGGCGCGCTCGTAGGCGAGTTCGACGACGCCCGTCTTGAAGGTGCGCGCGTGATCGAGCCTGAGGCCCGTCTCGGGGACGTCGGTGAACAGCTTCTTCCCCTGGCCGCGCAGGACGGGGTAGACGAGCAGCCGCATGCCATCGAGCAGGTCGTTCTTGATGAGCCACTGAACGAGGGTGCCGCTGCCGTGCACCATGATGTCGCCCCCGGACTGGTCCTTGAGTTTGGCCAGTTCCTCGGCGATGTTCTTGTTGATGATGTGGGAATTGGTCCAGTCGGCCTTCTTCAGGCTCTTGGTGACGACGTACTTGGGCATGCTGTTGAACTTGTCCGCAAAGCCTTCGGCGTCCTTCCGCCCCGGCCAGGCGGCGGCGAAGCCCTCGTACGTGGTCCGGCCCAGGAGCAGGGCGTCGGTCTTCTTCAGTTCGTCATTCTTGAGGCTGGCGATCTCGTCGTTCCAATAGGGGAAGGACCATTTCTCGGGCGATTCGACGACGCCGTCGAGGGTCATGAAGAGCGTCGCACGGATCTGTCGGGACATGGGACGAGGCAACCCGGTTTTTGTCAAGAAGGTTACGCTGCCCGGGTCGCGGTCCACCCTCGATCGGCCGTCGCGCGGTGGTTCAGGGCTTCCCGGTCGCGTCGACGTGCCCTCGCGGCAGGCGGCGCGCCCGGAAGGCGCGGATCCACGGCGCGACGAGCTGGTACGTGCCCGTGAGCGTCAGCGCGAGAAGCGGGAACAGGGGGACGTAGACGACGGGGGACGGAGACAAGGGGTCGCCCGTGAATGAGAAGTAGCCCGCGGGGGGGATGGAAAGCAGGAACACGATGGCGCTGATGCGGTGGATCTTGCGGAGGATGGCGTCGGCGCCCATGCGTCGGGCATCCGTCACCGCCCATATGTCCGTTCGCGTAGGCACCCGGGGCGAGGCAACCGGGATGCGCCCGCCGGGCAGCAGGCGATAACTAGACGCCGCCTCATGCCGACCTCGTGCGTGCCCGCTGGTGGGTCATGATCGCCGCGATTGCCGCCGTCGTCCTCGTGCTCATGGTGTGGGCTCCCGGGAAGCCGGCCGCCGTGCGGCGCGTCGAAACCATCGGCGAACCCGTGCGCGTCTCCCCCCATGCGGGCGCCGACGAGGACCCGAGCGTGATCCGACGCGCGGATGGCACGTACCTGCTGGCCTGGACGTCGCCCCGAAACGGCACGGCCGACATCTGGCTCGCTGAATCTTCGGACGGTTCCCATTGGTCGAGCGTCCGCCAGGCCACCACGGGCCTCGACGACGACTTCTACCCCAGCCTCGTCGAACTCGAGGACGGCACCCTGTGGCTCGCCTGGTTCCGGATCAACGCCGCCACCCGCGACGCCGACATCTGGACGGCCACGTCGACCGACGGCGCGTCGTGGTCCGCGCCGGTCCCGGTTTCGCCGCAGCCGGGCATCGACTGGGCGCCCCGCCTCAGCCGCGGACCCACCGCCGAGCCGTGGCTGGTTTGGGCGAGTGAACGCGCCGGCGACCGGGACGTCTGGGAATCCACTCGGGCGATTGGCGTGTGGACGGCGCCCCAACGCCTGACCATCGGCGCCGACGCCGACGACTTTCCCACGCTCACGTTCTCTGGAGGCCGCCTCCGCCTCGCGTTCACCCGCTACGACGCGTCCCGCGGCGACTGGACGGTGAACCCGACCACCGAGATCTTGGTGAAGGAATCGACCGACGGGCGCAATTGGACCAACCCGGTGCTCTTCAGCACCGATTCTTCGTCACGCTACATCGACGCGCTGCCGGCCTGGTTCGAGCGAGCAGGCCGGTCGTGGATCGCTTGGACCTCTAGCCGCGCGGACCCGATGGGGGAAATCCTCGTCGCGCCCGTGGACAGTTTCGCGTCGTTCCGGGCCGCGACGGATCGGCGCGGCGCGCCCGACTACAGCCCCAGCGTCGCGCCCACGGATTCGCCCGATGGGTTCGTCTTGGCTTGGGTGGGCGTCGCGGATGGCGACATGGAGATCTTGGTCGCGCGGATAGGGGTGGGGTCGTCGACAGTGTGATGCGGCTCCCCGAAGGCGCCTTGGAACCGGCGGGCACGCAGCCCCCCAGTCGATAACCAAACAGCTATGTAACCCGATGGCTATATTGTAGCCTATGGCACCGCCAAAAGTGGTTTCCGCCTCGACCCTGACCCTGCCCTCCGACACCGAGATCCTCATCGAGCGCTCCTTCCGCGCGCCGCGCGCGCTCGTCTGGCGCGCGTTCACCGATGCGTCGCTCTATGCGAAGTGGATGGGGCCCGCAGAGTTCCCGATGACGCGCTGCGAGATCGACCTGCGCCCAGGCGGGAAGTTCCTGTACCAGTGGGGCGGCCCCCAGGGGCATCAGATGCCCGGCGAGTTCGTGGAGGTGGCCGCCCCCCGCCGCCTCGTCTACGTGGACACCGGCGACACGCCCAGCCGCATCACGATCACGTTCACGGAGGAGAAGGACGGCCGCACGAGGGTCGCATTCCACGCGCGGATGCCCTCGAAGGCGGCGCGCGACGAGATCCTCGCCTCGGGTTGGACGGAAGGCATGGATGCCTGCTACGTACAGCTCGACGCGCTCCTACCGAGCCTCGTATGAGCGACCGGCTCTCGCTCACCTTCCACGCGCTGGCCGACCCGACGCGCCGCCGCATCCTGGAGCGCCTCAACCGCGGGGAAGCGACCGTCCAGGAACTCGCCGATCCGCTTCCGATCTCCCAGCCCGCCGTCTCGAAGCACCTCAAGGTCCTCGAGGCGGCGGGCCTCGTGGAGCGTCGGCAGGAGGCGACGCGCCGCTGGGCGCAGATCCGGGGCGGGCCGTTGAAGGAGGTCATCGTTTGGACGAGCGAGTTCCAACGTCTTTGGGATGAACGCTTCGCGCGACTCGACGCGGTCCTCAAAGGCGAGCAGCGCCCGGCACGCAGGCGTGCGCGAGCGGGGCGAGGGCCGCCGTAGCCCATGCCCGCGGATCCAAGCGCTGCTCGCGGGTCCACCACCGGCTCCTTCTGGAACCACCCACGGACCGGCGGCCCGTCTTGGTCGTGCCGGTCCGTCCAACAGGAGAAAGATGGGATGGTCCTGCCGGGGAGCACCCCTCCCAACCGATGGGAGCTGCTCCGAAAGAACCTGACCAGTGAGGGGTTTCGGTGTTGGCTTGGAGGCCCGGCTCGCGAATCCGGTCCGCCCCGGTGCCGTCGTAAGAAACCTTTCCTACAACGACCGTCTTTGGGTCACGAGATGGCTACGCGCAAGACCACCGTGGCCCAGGTGCCGAAGCCCCGGATCTACTCGGTGCCCTTCGCCAGCGTCTATCCGATGTACACCGCCAAGGCGGGACGCAAGGGACGCACCAAGGAGGACGTCGACGCGATCATCCGGTGGTTGACTGGGTACGCGCCGAAGCAGTTGGACGCGCAGCTCCAACGGGAAGTGGACCTCGAGACGTTTTTCGCCAAAGCGCCCAACCCGAACCCCGCGCGAGCGCTGATCAAGGGCGTCATCTGCGGCGTCCGCGTCGAAGAAATCCAAGATCCGACGATGCGCGAGATCCGCTATCTGGACAAGCTGATCGACGAACTCGCGCGGGGCAAGCCCATGGAGAAGATCCTCCGGAAGTTGCCTGAGGCGTGAAGGACGCTCGCAGCGGGATTCACGCTACCGATGAAAACTGGCTTGCTCCTAAAGAAAGCGCCGTGAGGGGGGTTTCGGAGCCATGCTCTCCCGTAGGGGATCATGCCCCCGCCGGGATTTGGACTGCATTCGGTACAATTCCGTACGCGACCCGATTCGAACCGGGCGTTCAGACCTATTGCGTCGAGGACTGACGCGACGCGGGGGAGGGCTCCTCGGTCCCTTCGGTCCCGACTTCGTACTCGCCCGACTGAATCTGGATCTTGTCGGCGAGAGGGGCCGCGGATTGGACGTGCCCGAAGTAGCCACAGTTCACCGACGCGCGCGCAAAACCTCGGGGCTCGCGTATCCTTTTTAGGGACGCTCGGAATAGCTGAATTCGCTCTAACGAGGTGACTACGACGCCCAAACCGACGTCGGTCATCCTACCCCCCGACATCGTCGCCCTCCTGCAAGAGATGGGCCTGACGTGGGATGAGGTCCGCATCTACCAGCATCTTCTCAACGCGTCCTCCGCCATCTCGTCCGCCATCGTCCGAGAGACCGGACATTCGCGAGGCCGGATCTACGAGGCCCTTCGACGGCTCGTGGCCAAAGGCCTCGTCCGAGAGGAGCCGACCCGACCGATCCAGTTCCATCCCACTCCGTTGTCCGAGATCCTCGCGATCGCGCACGCGCGACTGACGCGTCAGCTCGCCGCGGTCAAGGCCGGCCAAGGCATCGCGTTGACGACGGGCGAACCCGGTACGTCCTTGCCGCTGCTCGCGCCTACGCGCGCACGGGACGTGCGCGTGTTCTCCGGCCGCCGCGCCTGCCAGGCGGAGTGGGTTCGCATGCTGGGGGCTGCCCAGGACTTCTTCTGGCTTACGGGCGGCGAAAACCTTTCGCGGCGCCTGGCCGCCATGCCGGACTTCCTGGGCGCCCTCGGAGCCGGGCGCGACAACGGACTCAACGTGCAGGTGGTGTTGCCCAAAAATGACGCCACCGGCGAGGCCTTGGCAGACGTGGCCCGCCAGCTAGGTCCGGGCATCCTTGAGGTGGCCTCAGCGGATGAGTTCGGGCCGCTCGTTTCGTGCACGACGGACAAGGCTGCGATGGAGGTCATCAGTCAACCGGACGACGGCGAGCCCTTCAAGGGCCAAGACGTGGGCATCCAGGTCTCCAGCGACCTCTTCGCGCACGCCACAAAGAAGCGCACCGATCTCGCGGAGGTGTTTCTGCAACGAAAGGGCATCCCGCCCGTCTACCAGTGGCTCGGTCCGAACCATGGATCGGACCTGTTCCTGGAATCCGTCCGCCGGGCTCAGGACGAGGTGCTTGTCTTGGGCCCGCGGGAGTGGAGCAGGTACTTGGCCGCCGACTGGCAGACCAACGCGACCGTGTACCGGGCCGCGAAGGCCCGCGGGGTCCGGTTCCGCGCGGTGACCGCACCGGAAGACCACAAGGACCCGGCTCTGTCCTTCCTTGGAGACGTGTGGGACATCCGGCTCGTGGACTGGCACCCGGTCTGGTTGACGATCGTGGATGGGAAAGAACTCTTCCAGGCGTTCACGCATCCGTCGCTTGGGGGCCCGCCCCAGTTCCGGCGCTCCCAAGAACCCCACGAACTCAAATTCTACTCGACCGTGTTCGAGGGGCTCTGGAGCCACGGTCGTCCGGTGTAGGGTTTTCCTCGCCCGGGCGCGCGGTGTTTGCAGGCGTGGGGCGGACGCGGCGTTATCTGCCGCAACGCCCTTTCAACGCCATGGGCCTGCCGTTCGACCTGAAATCCCTCGCGCAGCGATACGATACCGCTGGCAGGCCCGCGTACTTGTCGTTGTACGCGGACCTTTCCGATTCCCGGCACCGGGACGTGCTTCGAAAGCGCCATGCCGAGATCCGGGCCGCCATGGCGACGGCCGCTCAGCGGGCGCACGTGGATCAAGCGATGGAACGTGCCCTGGCGGGCTACGAACGGGCGAAGGTGTTGCCCGGAACGCGCGCCGTGATAGTCTTCGTGGGCCCGGACGACTTCCTCGAAGAGCACGCGTTGCAGGCGGCACTTCCCACACGCCTCGTCCTCGACGCAAGTCCCTACGTGGCGCCCCTGGCGCGGTACGCCGACGACAATGAATCGTTCGCCCTGGTACTCCTGGACACCGAGCACGCGGCCATCTTCGTGGTGTGGGCCGGCAAGGCCGATCTCCGGAAGGAACTTGAGACCAGCCTCATCGGGCGCCACCGGCATGGCGGCATGAGCCAGATGCGGTTCCAGCGCCACCGCCGGAGCCAAGTCAATCAGTTCTACGACTACGTCATCGACCACTTGGGCATCATCCTCAGCACGGAGGGCGTCTCGCGGATCGCCGTCGCCGGGCCGGGCGTCGCCAAGCGCGACTTCGTGCCTAGGCTGCCAAAGGCGCTGCAGGCAAACGTGGCGGTCGTGATGGACGTGGACTTCACGACGGGACCTGCGGATGACGCCCTCGTGCGGCGCTTCGTCGTACTGATGCGCGACGAGGAAGCCAAGGAGTCCGTCAAATGGGTCGAGGCCCTGCAACGGGAATTGGCGGTGGGGGAACTCGCGGTCACGGGCGCGCTCGAGTGCGCGCAGAACGCGGCGGCCGGGCGCGTGGAGCGGCTCCTCGTCCTCGGCGGAATGACCGTGCCCGGCGCCAAGTGCGAACAGCACCAAGTCGTGTTCGCTCGAGGCGGGACCTGCCATTGCGGCTCGCAGGGAGCCGAGGTGGACCTCGTCAACGAGGCCGTCGAGTTCACGGCGCGCGCCGAAGGCGCATCGGAGTTCGTCGAGCCGCCCAACGAGTTCCTGGCCGAGGCGGGCGGCATCGCGGCCCTCCTGCGATGGTGAAGGAGCAAGGGCCCGCGGTGGACACGCTATGCGCGACCGCGGCTCGCACGAACGTTTGCTTCCTCGGGCCGCGCGACCCTCGCAGGCAAGGCCGCCGAAGACACGGCGAAGTCGCTCTGCGCAATTCCGGCGACCCCTGCGTCGGCCGACCCTTGGGCCTCAACGTTCGGTTCCGCTGCCGGATCCCCCTCCTGAGCGATGAGCGGGTCGTCCAGGGCATGGCCTTCGAAGACGGCCTGGTACGCCTGCACGAAGTCGGGCCGCAGCGCGCCCGCGCGGGCGGCGCGATGGAACACGATCTTGAAGGAGGGCGACCGCGCGATGAGCATCATCTGGTCGTCCATCCACAATCTCCAGCTCTCCTCCGAGACCATCGAACGCTTGCGCAACGAATAGATCTCCTGCGCCGTGTCGACGGAGTCCAGCATCAGGCTGTACGCTTCCGGTCCCCCCACTTGCTCAATCACGGCCTTGATCGAGGCGGGAAGGTCTCGGTTCGAACGGAGGTTGCGTGCCCGCATCTCCCTCACGCGAGCCGAGACGGCGGAGTTCGCAAGCAGCTCCGCGGCCTGCACCGTCTGCACGGCCTGCCGGCGCGCGTTCTCGGCAACGAGTCCCGCTGCCCGCAACGCCTCGGCCGCGGTCTCGCGGGCGCCCTTGGCCACGAGCTGCGCGGCCAACAACGCCTCCACGGCCTGGCGGCGGGCGCCTTCGACCTGCGCCTTCGCGCCTCGAGCCTGGCCCCGCGCGTACACGAGGGACGCGATGGCCGTCACGAAGCCGAAGGCGCCGAGCCACAAGCCTTCGTCTGCGTTCCAAAGCCACTCAAACATGCGCGAGCACCCGCTTAGCCGGGGTGCGAACGTCGTTCACGTGCGCCGACGGTCGGGGCGGCCCGTCGGGGCCCCACCAGATCGTCTGCGAGGGCGAGCGGGGTCGCGAGGTTGCGGCGCCAGTCTTGGGCGCTCAACTGTTGCCGGGTCCGGCGCAACGAGGACGCGATGACGTCCCGGATGGCGGCATCCACTTCGTGGCTGCCCACCATCTCGATGACGGCCGAGAAGAGGCGACGCTCCTCCTTCTCGAGCGTGGATTGGAGGCCGGAGAAGTGCGCGATCTTGGCGAAGGTCCCGTCCTGCAACTGTTCCGCGTATACGCGCTGGAGCACAGCTTCCTTGTTCCGCGAAAGGGCCTGCGCCATCGCGGCGCCGAAATGGGCGGTCTCCAGCTCTCGCTCCCAGCGCGCGAGCATCTTCACGAGGACACGGTCGGAGATCTCCTCCTCCGCGATGCTCGCCAATGCGATCACCTTGCTTTGTACGAAGCCGTCGCCAAGGGTACGGTCGACGAGGCGGATGGCGCGGCACACGAACACGATCCAGAAGACGGCCGGGACCGAAAGGGGTCCCAACGCGGTGATCGGCACGATGGCGACGAAGTCGAACCACCGCCACTTGACGTAGGTGAGGCGGGATTTCTGCCAACCCGTGCGGGTAAAGAACTCGGCGGCGAAGAACAAGGCGAGGGCCACGTCGACGCCTTGGATCAGCGTCACGAGATTGGCGTTCGGCGCGCTCCACATCCAGAGGGCGGCGATGGCGATTGAGACGAGGGCCCCGCCCCAGGCGAGCCAGTGAAGCGTCCGGGACCGATGAAGGGCCGGGGCGAAGATGGGTGAGAGTGGCTTCTCCATCGCGGGGGAGGAGACGCCGGGGGATGGGTGCTTCTTTGCGTGCGCTTGCGTCATGTTGCAACCCCCGGGATTCGTTCCACGTTGCTCCTAGGTTGACCGCTTGGGCCGTCCCTCGACGAGGTCGCCGACCCACACGCCGACGACGAAGAGCAACGTGATGATGACCACGCCCAGGACGATGCCCAGGATGCCGGATCCGACGTAGACGGGGTTGGAGTGGATCGCATATCCGAGGACGGCGAGCACGAGCCCGACGATGAGGCCGAAGATGAGGCCCCGGACGAGGATCTGCGACTTGTCCTGGTGGCCGGGCTTGAGCCACCCGTAGAGGAACCCGATGAGGAGAGCGAGGACGCCCCACATGGGCTTCACGCTCCCGGGCCGTTGGACCCCACGGTGGCCATGGGGGCGACGCCGTGGTGGGCCTGGGCGGCCTGGATCCAACTCTGCACGATCTTGATTCCGATCGTGTTGCCTTGGATTCGGTTGCCCTGGTGCTTCTCCAAGCGGTGGATGCGGCTGAGGAGCGGCTGCGGCGTCTCGGCGCAGAGTTCGTCGATGGAGGACACGTCGGCCCGCACGAGGAGCTCGGCGTACTGCTTGCCGATGCCCGTGACGGCCATGAGCTCGGCCATGGACTGCCAGCTCTCGACGACGGCGGGCGTGATTTTGAGGCCGCCGGCGACGTACGTCGGGTCCGCGTTCCAGAGCTTGCGGGTGTCCGTGAGTCCCCGGTCGTCGAGCAGCTTGCCGTAGTGCTCTCCGACGCCTTCGATGTCACGCACGGGGTGGACCTGTCCGCCTTCGAACGGGTCCGCCATCGGGGCGGCGGGGCCCCGGGCCGTGCGCGCCGTTCGGCTTCGCTCGAGGCGGCCTTGGGTGTCGATGAAGCTGGCATCCTGGCGAGCGGACAAGGCCGCCACGTCGGCGTCCTGGTTGCGGTCGCGGATGACCTGCTCGGCGCGCCATTGCGACTGGACCTTGGCTGCCAGGTCGGCGTGGCGGTTGGCCTGCTCTTGGAGGGCCGTCTCGTGGTGGCTCAAGAGGCCGAGTGTGCGGCGCAGCGTGACCAAGGTGACGAAGGAGACGACGCTGAGCAGCGTGATCGCGATGGCGGTCATGGCCATGGCCGTGCTGACGGTGAAGACGCCTAAGCTCGTGACGCCGAGGACGCCGAGACCCACGACCACGACGAGTCCGAACAAGAGGGCGAAGCCCAGGCCATAGTAGAAGTTGCCGCGTTGCAAGGTGAGCTTGGTCCGCGCTTGGGGAGTCTCGGAGTACGTGGCTGTTTCCATACGGATCACTATCCGTCATCTCTAGTCCTGCACCTCATAAGTAGGCTCGTTTGCCCCGCCGGGTGCAAACAACTCTACAATGGGCCGCGTGCCCTCGGCGCCCGTAGAGGAACCCGAACATGATCATGAAACCCCTGTTTTGCGGCGCGCTCCTTCTGGCTCTCCGCGGTTGTGCCGGCGTGGCACATCGAGGCCCAGCGCAGCGGGGACGACCTCGCAGGCGACGCTTTCCGGGGCAACTGCGCCTTCTACGTCAACTGCTGACGACGGCATCCGCACGGGACGACGGGGCCGCCCTCGCTCGCCCCGTGCGCAACCCTCTTCCTTATACGGTTCCTTAAGCCAGTGATTGCCCATGACCACGACCCTTGCGCTCAGCCCGGGCGCGGCCAACGCGCGCCGCCTCGGTCGCCGCGTGCGAAACGACCGCCTCCTGGACGTCTGGAGCGCGGCGCATTTTGCGTGGGGTCTGGTCTTGGCCCTCGTCGTTGGCCCCATCTGGGCCGTCGTTTTCCTCGTCGCGTGGGAGCCCTTCGAGATCTTCCTCCTCGGGCCCCAGCTCGCGCGATGGGGCATCCCCTTCGGCCACGAAACGTGGCGAAACTCGCTTAGCGACATCGTGTTTGACGTCGCGGGCGCGGCCGTGTCGTTCTTTTGGCTTCTTCCCTTGTGGGACCCGCTCGGCGTAATGTAGCGCCCGCTTCGGCTCCGCTTGGCTTGGGCGTCGCTGCGTCGCACGATCGGATGCGTGCCTCATGGATCGACTGCGGAGCCGGTTTCATCGGCAAGCGGGGGCTCGCGTCGCCCTTCGGCACGTCCCTTTAAATCGTGCCCCGGGCGTGCCTCGCGGGTGGCTGGGGGCCGCTCCCTCGCGCATTCGACCCCCGACGCCGGACGGGCGGAAGACAGCGCCCACGAGTCGCACCGAGCATTCCTTTCGGGGCCCGCGCAGGCGACACTGAGAGCGCGGGTCCGGGCGGACCGCCGACGATTTCCCCGTGTGTTGCGGCATTGCCTGTGGGCCACGCTGGGTCTCGTCGGCGTGGCGAGTCTCGCGATCGCCTTCTTGGCCCTCTTCGACCGGCACACGTTGTTCCTGCTCGGGCAGATGCTCGTCCTCAGCTTCGCGGTCGGGCGCGAGGCCGCCATGCTCCACGCCTATGGTGAGGGGCCCTCCCTCGGGCCGGTCTGGGTCCTCGTGGCGGCGGCCCTCGACGACCTCGTCACGCTCGGTCTCACGCTGCCCCTCGTGTGGATCGGCATCGAGCGCTTGCGGGGCGTGTACCTCCTAGGAGGCATCGTGCTGTCGGTGGAGAAGACCGCCGTGGAAGGGCGGGTGTTCCTGCGCCGTTGGGGCCTCTACGGCCTGGTGGCGTTCCTATGGTTTCCCGGGGTTGGCGCCGGCGTGTTTCTGGCCGCCGCCATCGGCGTCGTCGCCAAGATCCCCCTGCGCCGGCTCATTGCGGCCTTGGCGCTGGGAGCCTTCCTCGTGAATGCGTTCTGGGCCATCGGCCTCTACTATGCCGCAGGCCTGATCCCCACCGAAGGCCTGTGGAGTTACATCCCCGTGGCGTTTGCCATCGCGTTAGGGGTCCTGGCCATCGTGTTCGGGTGGCGGCAGCATCGCACGCGGCACCTGTTCCCGATCGTGAAGGTCCAGATCCTGGACCCGGACCACGCGGCGCGCCTGTTGGAGGTGGGCATCACGGACGGGATCGACCTGCTGTATGCGAACCGCCACGTGCTGGCCCGCAAGCTGGGCATGGACCCCGCCCTCCTGGGCCGCCTGCGGTCCGTGGCCGAACTGTCCATGCTGAGGACCGTGTCGCCTCGTCACGCCGAGATGCTCACCGAGGTCGGCATCAACAGCATCCGCGAGCTTTCCGTCGCGCCGCCTCATCTGGTGGCCGCCGCCCTGAAAGAACTCGAGCTGAAGCACGTCGTACAGCCCTTGCCCGGCGAGGAAACCTTGTTCCTGCAACAGTGCAATCGTTGGACCGAGGACGCACGAGTGTTTTTGGCCGAACCGGTTGGGTAACCTGGAAGCCGACGGCGCCGCGCCACGGTCACGACTCTTCGACGAGAGCCGGCGCATCCGTCAGCATCCTGTGAGGCTATTCTCGGGGACCCATTCGAGGCCACGATTCAGATCCACTTGAGGCGCCGGAAGATCCAGATCATCCACGCTGCGGGAACGACGAGTGAGAGCACGATGACGACGATGAACGCGGTGTAAGCCCCGAGGAAGGTCCAAGAGCCGGTCTGGACTCCGCCCGGCACGTTTACGTTCATGCCGTAGAACGTGCCCACGACGGAGGCAGGAATGGCGAGGGTGAACGCGATTGTGAGCACGGCGAGGATCTTGTTCGTCTTAGCCGTGCTCAGCGCCACGTCTGTGTCCTTGTAGATCTCGATGGTCTCACGTATTTCTTCCACTTTCTCCCAGACCTTTTCGACGTGGTCGTTCACGTCCTTGAGGTATTGGAGAAGGTTCTTGTCGTGACCCCAAAGCTCGGTGGACAGTTCGGCGACGACGCGTTTCAGCGGCACGATGGATGACCGCAGGTGGTGTGCTCGCCGACGGACCGCGGTTATGACGCGGATGACCGCCACTCTCTCGTCGAACACCGCCTCTTCGATCGCCGCAAGCTGCTCGGTCAACTCATCCAGCATCGGAAAGAGGCCGTCCACGAGGGCGTCCAAGAGCCGGTAGACCAAGAAGCCCGGCGACCGCCCCAAGACACCGGGATCGCGTTGGAACGATTCCCAAATCGCCGACATCCCCGGAAGGTCGCCTCCGTGAACCGTCACGAGGTAGTCCTTTCCCAGGAATAGGCAGACTTGGCTGCGGTAATGCCCCGGTCCATCGTCGACGAAACGAGGGAGGCGGAGGATGATGAAGAGGTGATCCTCGTGGTGTTCGATCTTGTTCCGCTGGCGGAGGGATTGGACGTCCTGGATTTCGAGCGGGTGGAAGCCAAAGCGATTGCGTAGGGACTCCAATTCCTGCGGCGCGGCGCCCGCGAGGTCTATCCACGAGAATCCTTGGCCGCGGGCTTCTCTCATCCGCGACGGCCGGGTGGGAATCTCGCTCATCCGACCCCCCGAAGCGGGAGGCTCGTTTTCTCCTTTGGCGTCTCGGGAAGGGACTCGTCCGCGTTCGTTCCCTTTGCTTGCGGTCGCTTCGCAAGGGTTCTCCCGGGGTCAGGGCCCGATCCTGCGCGGCCGCCGGCACGGGCTCCCGTGGATTTCCAATGTCGATGCCTCCCTCCACGTCGGGAGGCGATGGCTCCTACGTGGAACGTTTCCTATGGGAGCGCGATTGCCGCTCGAGCGGGACCGCCAAGGCCCTGGGTTGTTCGTTGCGATCCTCAAGGTCCTCTTCCCGATCCAAGAACTCGGGGCCCTTCTTGTGGAGGATCTGGTTCTCGACGTTTCGTCTCGTTCTCTGCGTCCAAGGCCATCGCACCATAACGTCATCTCATGTAGGATCGTAAGGAGAGTTCGCGCCCCTCGAAACCTCTGGCTCGTGCATCGTGGAGCCGTGGAAAACGAAATCGCGACCGTGACGCCTTGGACCCGAGCATTCTAGCGCCGCGGACGGAGCCGATCGACCCGGGGTTTTGGCTCACTGAATGGGTTGGCACGATTCGAACGGACGAGGCGCCAGGCTGGGACTTGCTCGACCAGCCTGACCAACTTCACGCGATTACCGAAGGGCCGGGCGGCATCCACGCGAGCCTTGTCGACGTCATCGGCGACGAAGGTCTTCCCGTTCGCGGTGACGACGAGCAACCGTCGCTCTCCCGGAAAATATGTGACTGCCCTCACGAGGCCAAGCCGGGTCTGGGGCTCGTGTGCTTCAAGGCGCCCGCTGGCTCGTGGTCTTCGCATGCTGCGAAGCTTGGAGAGGGGTCCCGTAAAGTCTATGGGGACAAGAACCGGGTCGTGGGCTCCCTGCGCCGACGGGCCCGCCCCGTCCGCGGACGTCGTCCCTAAAGGGATTCAGGCTTCGACGCAGGATGAATGGAGCATGCGCGTCACGCTCGTGTCGCCCTACGATCCGGCGCCTAAGGCGTACGCGGACGACCGCCTCCACGTCGGCGGCGTAGAGCGCGTCTTCCTCGACGTCTCCCGCCAGCTGGCCCGGCGCGGCCACGACGTCACGCTCCTGTGCTCCACGCAGGGCCCATCGGCCGACGCCGAAGAGGGGGGCGTCCACGTCTCTCGCCGGCATCGCGCCGGGACGCTCCTGGGAGCGCCGATCGTTCGGTTGGCCGATTCGATTCCTCGGGATTCGGAGGTCGTCCACGTGGCTGCCACCTACCCCTTCACGACGTCCGCCGTACTGCGACGGGCGCACAAGTTGCGCATACCGTCCGTGCTCGACTTCCATTTCGAACCCCACCCCGCATCGCGGCTGGGCCGCTGGGCGGCGGCCGTCTACCGGGGCGTCGGTCCGCCGTCGTACCGGTTGGCCGACGCCACCCTCGTGCGGTCGTTCTCGTATGCGCGAAGCGCTGCAAGCCTCGCCTCCGTGCCGGAAACGCGGTGGCGCCTCGTACCCAACGGGATCGACCCCATCCGGTTTCACCCCAACGGGGGCCCGCCCCCCGGCGATTACATCCTGTTCGTGGGACGCCTCGTCCCCTACAAGGGGCTGGACGTGCTGCTGCGTGCGCTCGCACGCCGGCCGGACCCGCCGCCCTTGGTCATCGCCGGCGAGGGCCCCAGCGAGCACGCCCTCAAAGCGCTCGCCCAGAGGCTGGGCATCCCGGCGACCTTCCTTGGGCGAGTACCGGACGATGATCTGCCTGCTCTCTATCGCGGAGCACGCGTGACGGTCCTTCCCAGCATCGCGCCGCAGGAAGCCTTCGGCCTCTGCCTGCTCGAGAGCATGGCCTGTGGGACGCCCGTCGTCGCATCCGACCTGCCCGGCGTGGACGAAGTGGCCCTCCTGGGCGGGCTCCTGGCACGACCCGGCGATCCGGCATCGCTGTCCGACCAGTTGCGTCGGACCGACGACCCGACCCTCCTCGCGCGCGGGCCGGAATTGGCCGCCCGCATCCACGGCGCCTATGCGTGGTCCACCGTGACGGACCGTCTGCTCAAAGTCTACTCCGAAGTCCTCGAAGCCAAGAGCCCCGAGGTGAACCCCAATGCGAATCCTCGCCGTGACGCCGTACTATGAACCCGAGGGCGGAGGCCTCGAACGCTACGCGCACGCGATCCTCTCCCGTCTCGTGGACCGCGGACACGACATCCGCGTCCTCACGTTCACGCGGGAGGGCCTCGCGGGCTTCCAATGGGACGGCGTCGCGGTCGGGCGCATGCGGCCCCGCATGCTCATGGGCAACGCACCCCTGCATCCCGGCTTTCGCGCGCGGGTGAGCCGGGCGATCCGCGCCGCGTGGCCCGATGTGGTCCTCGCCCACACGCCCGTCCCGTTCCCCGCCGAGATGGCGTACCTCGCCGCCGCCCACAGCGGCATCCCCTTCGTCGTCACCTATCACTCGGGCCAACTCCATGGCAGCTCGCGCCTCCTTAACGGCCTCGCCGGCCTCAACCGGGCCACGTACGAGCGGCGGATGATCCAGGGCGCCGCGGGCCTCATCGCCGTGAGCCCGTACGTGCGCGACCACGCCCTGGCGGCGCGCCGTGGGGACGTGCGCGTCATCCCGCCCGGCGTCGAATCCGACGTCTTCAGGCCCCACGGACGCCCGGAGCCCTCGAACATCCTCTTTGTGGGCCCGCTTTCGGACTCCTACCGGTGGAAGGGCCTTGACGTCCTCTGGGACGCCTTCCAACGCGTGCGGGCGCAGCGCCCCGAGGCGCGGCTCACGATCGTCGGCGACGGCGACCGGTCTGCGGAGTTCGCCGCCCGCGCCGAACCGCTCGGCTCCGCCGTCCGGCTACTGGGCCGTGTGCCCGAAGACAGACTCGTTCGTGAGTACCAACGCGCCGCCGTCGTCGCGCTGCCGAGCACGAGTGACGCCGAATCCTTCGGGATGGTCCTCGCGGAAGCCAACGCGTGCGGGCGGCCCGTCGTGGCTACGCGCATGGGGGGGCTCCCCGACTTCGTACGCGACGGCGACAACGGCCTCCTGGTCGAACCGGGCGACGCCGCGGGGCTTTCGAAGGCGCTGCTGGCGCTCCTCGAGGATCCGGCCCGGGGCCGTCAGATGGGCCAGCGGGGGCGCGAGCGCGTGAGGCGCGACCACGACTGGGACGTCCTCGCGCGCGAGACGGAGAACGTCCTTGTCGAGGCGGCCTCGCGCCGCATTCTTCTCGTCGCCTAGGGGATCATTGGAGCGTCGCGCGCCGTAGGGCTTGGAGACAAGCCAGGGGATTCTCTCCGCCGGGCGCGAGGTTCCCGAATGAGCGCTGGGCCTCCTCCGGGCGTACGCGCCCGTCGAGGGAGGCGGCCAGCAGGCGCAGCGTGGCCACGCGCACGCGACCCGTTGGGTGGAGAATCATCCTGCGCGCGCCGGCCACGCTTCGAGAACGGCGCAGGTAGAAGAGGAAGCTGAGGAGACCGTCGCGTCGGGCGTACTCGTCAAGGGAACGGAGGCCCGCGTGGCGGAGCGCGGCGGGGACGGCGTCGAGGAGGGATTGGGCAGCCACGCGCCAAGCCTCGCCGGCCTCGCGCGGCGGCGCAGAGGCGGGGTCGACCTTGTAGGCGAAGGCCCAGTTGAGCCAGTCTGGGTCGACCGCGAGGATCCGGCCGGCCTTGCGCAGTGTCCGCACCCGGAGCCAGCGCTCCGTTTGGCTGGGCGCGAACTCGCCCATCGTGAGAAGGCGGGCGTCCGCGGCCGCAAGGATCGCCTTGGCCGCTTGCAGCCGTCGCGCGTGGGCTTGGGCGGGTTCGGTGACAAGGAGGAGGCCGGCGGCGCGGTTGACGAGGAGCCGCAGGCCTTCGGCCGGGTCGATCTTGCGCGGGTCGCGGATGGGGATCTTGTCGAGGAGGTCGCGTCCCCACAGGACGCGGCCTCGGAGGGCCGTCTCGTACCAGAAGATCGACGGTGCGACCCAGGCCAGGCGCCATCGGGGGACCGTGGCCAGGTCCACGTGGAGCCCGAGGTCTGCCTCGAGCTGCGCTCGCGTATCTGCATAGGGCTCGCGCGGCCTTCCGGTTCCGCGGATCGCGATGAGGTCGTAGTCGTTCTGGGGAACGCCGTGAAGCGTGGCCCCTTCCCCTCGTGCGAAGCCGCCCGTGAGCACGAGGGAGTGAAGGTGTGGGTCCGCCCGTTGGACGACGTCGAGGACGTGGGAGAGGTCGTGCTCGATGCGTTCCACGACGGCGGCCGAGTCGTGGACCGTGTAGTGCGCGTCAAGCACCGGGGGCCTCCGCTGCGATCGTCGGCTCGAGCTCTGGGCTGGGGGCCGTGGCCACCTGCGGGCGTGCGGGCGCAATCCGCACGAGGCTGCGACCCTCCTGACCTGCGGGGATGGGCAGGCCCAGCAGGTCGCACAGGGTCGCAAACACGTCGACGAGGGGTCGTAGCCCCACGGTGCGCGGCGTGGCTTCGCCGTCGCTGCTCGCGAGGACCGCCGTGCCGTGGCTCTCCTCGTTCTTGTCGAGGTAGCCGTGCATGCCGAGGATGGTCGAATCGGTGACGTGGAAGTAGTCGGGCCAGAACAGTACGCCCGAATCGGCGGCCAGCATGCGGTCCCCCCACCGGTGCTCCGTGGGGATCCTCAATCGTCGCCGTTCCTCGGGATCGACGACGTGCGTGCCGCTGATGTGGGGGAGTGCGGCTTCGATGGTCGTGCGGCCCTTGTCGGTCAAGTACCAGAGGACGGCCAGGGTGCTGTTGACGAAGACGACGTAATCCTTGGCCGGTTGGACGTCCAGCCGGGACAAGGCGCCGAGGACGTTCACCTTGCGCACCACCGGAGCCATGCCGTGGTCGCCGCAGACGAAGAGGTCCCATGAATCGTAGCCCGAGACGAGCGCCGCGTGGATGCTCGCTAGTTTCTGGTCGAGGGCCCGCAGGAAGGACGTCTGCATCGCTTCGCTGAAGGGTCCGTGGACGTGGCCCATCTGGTCGGTGACGCTGAATTGGGCCACGTAGAGTTCGTATGGTGCCCCCGCTCGGAGTTCGCGTACCAGCGTCTCATAGACCTCCTCGTCGTCGCCGCTGACGGGGTGCGCGAGGTAACGGAAGCGAAGCCCGTGCGCCCGGCACAGGTCGAAGACGCTTGGCGCGCCCAAGGCACCCGGCTCGTAGAGGGGCCGCATGTCTTCGCAAGGTCGGAAGAATGGAAGGAACCTGGGGGGAATCCAGGCCGGGTCCGTGTGGTACGCCTTGGTGATCCATTTCGTGATTTTCTCGATGCCCAACCGGGCCGGGAACAGTAGGCGCCTGGGTTTCACGAGGTTTCCGAACCAGCCCAGGCGACGGACCCAGCGGAACGGACTCGCCTCGGGATCGAAGACGAACGCGCTGAAGTTGCCTGACGTGTCCGGATACCGACCCGTGAAGAGGACGGTCCGCTGCGCGAAGCCTGGCGGGCTCTCGAACGACCCGCTGATGCCCTCCTTGGCCAGGCCATGCAGGAACGGCATCGAGTCGGCGCGGACGTAGTCGGACCGGCCTGCGTCCATGATTACGAATACGGTGGCGTGTTTCATGTTGGAATCGTCCTGGTTTCACGGGTGTCGCGGCGCGGACGCAAAAGCCCCCACGCGTAGGTCATGAGGAAGGCCACGTCGAAGAAGGGAGTGGCGGCGATGGCGCGGATCCGGTGAGCGAAGCCAAGCCCGACGTGGTGTCGTAGGCCTCGCCGCAAGGCGGGAAGCCACAGCACGGCGGAGAACAGGATCGCGACCCAAATTGTGTAGCCTCCGACGCGCCAGACGGCAATGAGGAGGAGCGCGAGCACCATGAGGAGGGCCGCCCCCCAGCCGAGGGCGAGGAACTGCAGGCCGAGTTCGCGTCGATAGACGCCGCATCCGTACCCCTCCCTCAGGTTTTTCCGAAGTTCGGCCCGGGCGTCAGGCACGTCGTGGTGGTTCACGACGAGCCGGGCATCGTAGGCGCCACGGAAGCCGGCGGCGACGGCTCGCTTCGCAAGGAGGAGGTCCTCGGCGGCGTTGGCCCATGGGTCGAAAGGGAACGAGGTCAGGATCTCTTTCCGGTATGCAGCGGCCACATTGGACGCGTACCGGAGGGGGTGGGACGTGGGACCGACGGGAAAGTCGTATCGCAGGTCGCGCACGCAGGCTCCCAACGTCCAGCGTGCCGGCTTGTGGACCTGGCGCCCGAACACCATGTCCACCCTACGGAGGGAAGCAAGCGCCTGGTCGACCCAGTCGGCATCGAGTTCTGCGTCGGCGCTGAGGAACGCGACAAGGGGCGCACGCGCGAGGCCCACGCCGAGGTTGCGCGCGGCGCCGATGGGGAGCAAGGTCTTGGAGGCCGTCACCCGCAGGGGAACGGGGAAGGATGGCCGTGCCCGCTCGATGCGCTCGACGGTCTCGTCCGTGCTCGCGGCATCAATGACGATGACCTCGAAGTCCTCGTTGGATTGTCGCGCCAACGAGGCCAAGCAGGAGGCGATGTTCTTGGCTTCATTCCGCGTGAGGACGACGATCGAGAGCGCGGGCGCGTTGATGGGGCATCACCTCCTTTGCCTCGTGGCGAAGTTTCCACGCGGCGAAGAGGCCGAACGGGGCGTTCGCGAGCATCCAGGCGGCCGCGACTCCCGGCAGGCCGTGGCTGGATTCAAGGATTGGCGCCAACACGAGCAGTGTGGCCAGGATGACGAGGGGGAACACGACGAGCGGGCGGCCGCGGTCCTCGGCGCGCAGCAGGGACAAGTAGAGGTAGGACGGGGCGACGAAGAGGATGCTCGCGCAGAGGATGGCGAAGGCCGTCGCCCCTTCGGCCGCGTATTGGGGGCCGAACACCCCGAGGATCGTCGGCGCGAAGAGGATTCCCATGACCGCCGCGGGCGCGACGGTCAGGAGGTGTTGCCGGACCCCGGTGCGGATCACGGCACGGGTGTCCAGGGCGCCGCGTTGGACCATCTCGGCCAGGGCGCTTCGGCTAATCGAGGCCGACAAGACGAAGAGGAGCGAGGCCGCCGTCCAGGCGATGGCGAAGTGGCCCGCACGGGACGGGCCGTCCACGAAGAGTACCAGAGGGGCCAGGAGCAGGCCGGGGAGGAACTCGAGGGCGCTGCCGGCCCCGTTTCGCATGGATCTGCGAAGGAACGCGGCTCGCGCAAGGAGAGGGCCGCTGCGGGTGGGAACGTGGCGTCCGAGGAACAGGGCGGCGAGGGCGGAGGCCACTAGTGCGAGGAGCCACGTCGTCGCGACGGGATGGTACCATGCGAGTCCAATGACGGGAAGCGGAAGGACGATGCGGCCGGCGGAGAGGACGAGGTTTCGTTGGAGGTTGAACCTCGCGTCGCCTTCGGCCAGGAAGTAGGCGTCTTGAAGCCAGGTGATGATGAGGAGGACGGCGGTTGCGCCGACGAGCAGCCATCCGAGGCGCCCGATGTCGGGCAGGGCGTGGAACAGCTCGGCCGCGAGGCCGAGGCCGAGGCTGAGGACGATGGCGACGGCGCAACCGACCAGGATGGCGAACCGCCGTAGGCTCGCGCCGCCCTCGCGGCTCGTGGCGGGGACGCTTCGCAAGAGCGCGGTGTCGAGGCCTCCTTTTGCCACGACGCCGATGGTGGCGCCCATGCCCACAATGGCGTAGCCGATGCCGATTTCGGTGGGAGACAGGTGCGCCACCCGGGCCAAGAGCAGCCAGAAGAGAATTCCCGTGGCCGCGGCGATGAGGTTGCTGAGCATCAGGTAGAACGTATTGCGGTGCTGTCCAAGCGAACCGCTGCGCTCCAGTGTACGACGCCATGAGCCCCCCAGGGCGCTTCTGGTCGATGGCAACTGGACAACCCCAGTTTCTGCTACGCCGCCACGAGCGGAGATTCCACGAAGAAGCGTCTCGGCGTGGGCGAACCGAAGGGCCATGGCCGTTGCGGTGGTTGAGGCGGCTCCAAAGGTCCGGCTACGCCTTCGGCACCTGCCGGAAGGGGTGGGGGACCGTTGATCCTCCCGGCGGATTCGGGCCCGGCGTCGCGTACCGGGACGGTCGTCCCGTCGTCGGGAGCGCCCTGGGCGACCGTTTGGCGATGCAGCAGTTGGCCGACGAACTCCGGATTCGCAAGGGAGTAGAGGCAACAGTTGCGTCCAGGGGTGCGGACGAGGTCGCCCAGGGCGACCATTCGGCTCAGGTGGTAGCCGAGCGTCGAATCCGCGCAACCGAGACTGCGGCGTAGCTCGGTCCGACTCATGGCGCGCTCAAGCAGCAGCTGACCGATGAGGTGGGGGACGCGGCGCGCAAACCTCGCCAGGCCGTGGCGGATGCGGGCATCGTGGTCGCCAGGGACGAAGAACCGCTTGAAGCGGCCGTCCTCGATTTCGACGAGGTCGCCGCGGCGACCGAGGCGGTCCAGGTGATGGCGCAACTGGCCCGTCGAGGAGACATGGGCGGCTCGGCCGAGTCCGCGGAAGTGGATGCCGGGGCTTTCCCGGACGATGGCGCATAGCAGGAGCGCGACGGGGGCGATTTGGCGACGGTGCTCTCGGCTCACGCCGTCCGCCTCCGGAGGATCCAGGCGGCGACCGCAAGGACGCCCACGGCGGGGAGGGCCGCGAGCGCCGGCAGCTTGTTTCCCTTGGAAAGCAGGCTGCCGTCGCCAGCGGCGGTCACTGGGGTCTCTTTGTTGACGCCGAGGACGGTGAAGGAGAAGAGGCTCGCGTCGTTTCCTTGATCGTCCTGAACGGGAGCGTATCCGCGGTCGAAGGCCAGGACGAGCGTCTCGAGGGAGAAGGCGCCGCGTTCCGTCGCGCCGATCCTCACCTCGAGGGAGATTGGCGTGGCGATGGGCTGGTCGAGCGCGTCGACCCAGAGGTTTAGTTCCGAAGGTTTCGGTTGTTCGACGCGGGTCGTGACGATGTCCCCAAAGGACGTAGAGAACTTGACGAGGCCGATGGTCACGGGGCTCGGCCCCTCGGTCGTGACGTTTCGTACGGAGAACATGAGCCATCGCGCGCCGCGGTCGCTGTAGGCCGTGTTTAGCTCGATTTGCACGGTCACGTCGATGGGGTCGCCTCGGATGTCGCGTCGCGCGTCCATCCGGATGGTCCCGAATTCGGTGCATTGGGAGTTCATCCCGCTTACGGCGCACTCCGGAGTCACGTCGCTGACGGGTTCCGGCTCTGCGGTCTCGTTCGCGGCCACGTCGCCGGCCGGTTGCGGCTCCTCCGTCACGGAGGGATCTTGGGCGCCGGCTACGCCCACCACCGATGCGCAGAGAAGGAGAAGAACCCAAGCTGCGCCAAACGTGCGGAGTCTTCGCCGGTTCGTGAGGCGACGGCGATCGTTCTCTGATTCTGGCGTGCTGGGGTCGTGAAGGTTAATCTTCATACGCGCGCGATCCACGCGCCCGGTTCGGATGCGCTCGGCAATAGAAGGTCGGACGACCGCCGCATGTCGTGGTGGGCGGCAGCCTCCGGCGTCCCGCCGGGGCATGCGCCCGATGGGACCCGGGCGGGTCGGGGGGTACGGACATGATCCCGCCCTGCACAGCCACGGAGCCAGACAGGACCCGTTCCGTGAACATGTGCGGCATCGTGGCCAGACCGCAAGATCCGGCGCCGAACATGTTTTCGTGAGAACGTTCGGACGGCCGGGCGGCGGGGCGCGATGGAACGACAGGTTTGGCCGGCGGGCAGCTCCCGCGAGGACGGGCCCGGCGTGCACGCCGCCCTGAGACAGCTCAAGGGAGCGGATGGTTCGCCCAGGTCTCACCCGGCAAGGGAGTGTTGACGTGGTCCGGCCCGCCGGCTCGGTCCACCGTAGGTGTCCGGCGATTACGGCTTGTCGCGATCATCGTCGGCGGACCGTTAGCTGCGCCCCGTCCCTTCCCATCGGGATTCCGACAATTCGTCGACGTAATTCGTGACAATGAGCGCTTCGCCACGGCGCAACAGCTCCGACACGGCGCCCACACTGAGGCCGACCTTCTTGGCCAGGGTGCGCAGGTTTAGTTTGTGGGGAACCTCATAGTAGCCGAGTGCGACGGCCAGCGACAGGATTTCCAGTTGGCGCGCCGTCAGTCGGACGCGTTGAGGACCTGAAAGCGTTTGGCGGACCCGCGCGGTCGAATTCGTCAACTTTGCCGCGTCCACGAAACGCTGGACATTCTCGGAGGAGTCTTCGATGAAGACGGAGGCAGACCCGTCCGGCGTGAGCTCCAGATAGTGGACGACCACGCTGGTAAGGAGCTTCTCCCACGCCGGCGGAAGCTTGTCAAAGCTTGCCCGGAGCACCTTTGGAGACAGACCCGGCGCGATCTGGATGGATGCGGGCGCGTAAGATTCCAGCCAACGGGCAGCGGCAGGCGGCTTGCCGGGCCCCGTCATTCCGACGAGCACCCAGCCGGTGGGCATTTCGAAGAACTTGAGGTTGATTGGGCAGGGGGGCGGGCCGAAGCCGATTTGCGCACCGGGCAAATCCACCCTACGTGCGAGGATCGTGCTGGAGACGGTTTTCAGGTTGGGTTGCCGCCGGGGGCTCACGGTGGGTCCACCTCTGGAAAGCAATGACATATGGAGTAATCCAAAACTTAAACGTTAAGTTCGCAACGTAATCAAATTCATTGATTGAATCAAGCACTCAGCGTGACCGCCCCCGTTCGTCGGTCGAGGCGCCTGTTTTGGGGTTGGCGCCCCTGCGGAACCCATCAGGATTTGCTGAAGGGCCTTCACGTGGCCCGAACGTCCGTTCCTCTTTGCCACCAAGCGGTCGGCAACAGGGGTCCCGGCTATGAACGTGGACGATTCGGCGACGCCGGCACTGAACACGATGATCGTCGTAATCATGGAGGTCTGCTCTACTTGGGGCGAAGGTGCCCATGAAGGACACCTCTACCCTGACATGTTCGAAGATTCCGCCAGGCTACGCACATGAGTAGTTGGCCGGCATTGGCCCGGTCCCGAACTACGGCGCCGCGGTCCGGCAGTCGTGCCTTTGTAAGCGTCTTTATGGAGCGCTCTCCCAATGTCAGGAAACGTGGAGGAGGTAACCAAAGGCCACCGCGCTCCGTGCAGGCCGATTCCGAAGCGCCTCGCCGGTCCCGCGCGGAAGGGATTCGTAGTGGCCGTGGGCGCGTCGGCGGGCGGCCTGAAGTCCCTTGGAAGGTTGTTAGCCGGTCTCCCCTCCAACTTTGCGGCGCCGATCGTCGTCGTCATTCATCTTGATCCCTCCCATCATAGCCAACTGGCGGCCATCCTGCAACGCGAGACGCGCCTGCATGTTCAGGAGGCAAAGTCCGGTCAGCGCTTGATGGCGGGGTCGGTCTATGTGGCGCGCCCCGACCGCCACCTCGAGGTCCGTGGCAACACGATTGCCTTGACAAGGGCGGCACGGGTCCGTTTCTCACGTCCTTCGATTGACCACCTGTTCACGTCCATCGCGGAGTCCTATGGGAAACGCGCCGTCGCAGTGGTTCTAAGCGGGACTGGAACCGATGGCAGCATCGGCGTCGTGAAGGTTCACACCGAGGGTGGCCTCGCGATCGCGGAAGACAGGAAGACCGCCGAATTCGGCTCGATGCCGGAAAATGCCGTCAGCACCGGTTGTGTGGACGTGGAGCTCCCCGTCGAGGCCATCCCAGCTGTACTCATTCGTGCGCTAAGCCAGGACCCGACCGCCAAGATGGCACCGCAGTGGCCGCTGGTCTTGTCATTGCTCCGCGAGCGTTTTGGGACCGACTTCAGTGGATACCGGCCGGCCACCCTCCAACGGAGACTGCAGCGAAGGATCTTGGCAACGGGGCAAGCCGGTCTCCCGTCGTACCTCAAATTGGCCCGCAAGGACGTCGACGAGACCCGTCGGCTCCACTCGGAATTCCTCATCAAGGTGAGCGAGTTCTTCCGCGACCCAAAGGAATGGGAACAACTCTCTCGAAAGGTCATCCTCCCCATGGTTCGTGCGCGCCCGGCCTCCGGCGAGTTCCGCATATGGTCGGCGGGATGCGCCACCGGTGAAGAGGCATACTCGCTCGCGATCCTTTTCTCCGAAGCATTGGGGGGCAACAATCCCGGCCGCTTCAGGGTGTTTGCGACGGACCTAGACGAACCCGCGTTGGCGAAGGCGCGCCACGGGGTCTACGACGCCCGACAACTGGCGGGGGTCTCGCCACGCCGCCTCAACCAGCACTTTGATCGGGAAGGCGACCATTGGCGTGTCAAGAAGACGCTTCGGAGCCACGTGATTTTCGGCAAGCACGACGTGCTGGGTGACCCTCCCCTGGCCTCCATCGACCTGCTCGCGTGCCGCAACGTCCTCATTTACTTCACTCCAGAACAAAGCCAAAAGGCCCTGCGCCGCCTCCTGTACTCGCTGAAACCCGGCGCCTTCCTCTTCCTTGGACGAAGCGAAAGCCCCCGGAAGGTCGAGAGCGGAATCGAAAGGGTCTCCGGATCATCCCGCATTTGGCATCGACTCCCCCCCCAATTCCAACTCAGGTCCCGGGTGGCACGTAGCCTTGGCCGTCATCGAAAAGCGACCTCCGGGACGCCCTGCCGAGCGGGTTTCCCGCAATGTCGCATCAAGCCGCCTTCCGCAATCTGCTACTCGAAGCCGGGTCGGTCCTTATGTTCGGGGTCGATTCGGCGTGGAGGATCATCCTGTGGAACAAAGCCGCGGAGTCGTTCTTTGGCATGAGCGCCCCGGGGGTCCTCGGCAGACCGATTTCTGAAGCGGTCGGCGCGGGTTTCTGGGGCGATCTCAAGGGATTCGCACAGGAGGCCGGCGCGGGACAGGGCGCCGTTCGTGCGACCCGGTTGGCCCACCAGCCGGCCGGCCGGCGGCCACGGTACCTCGATGTAGATTGGATACGCTTCCGCGACGCCGGCCAATCCTCCGCAGGAATCCTCTTTGTGGCCGTGGAGGCGGCCCAGGGGGACCAGAAGGGAGCGCACCCGAGCGACCGCGTCGCGCCAGAGCGAACGGCCCGGTGGACGATGGAGGCGAGCGAGGAGCTTCAAGCGGCCAACGAAGAACTCGAAACGCTCAACGAGGAGTTGCAGAGCACGTCCCAGGAGCAGCAAACGCTCAACGAGGAGCTCGAAAGCCGCAACGAGGAGCTCGAAACGGTGAACGAGGAGCTGCAGAGCCTCAACGAGGAACTCAGCACCCTCAACGAAGAAGTCGGGGTCCGGATTTCGGAGTCGGAACGACTCGCGGCCTACCTGCGCGTCATCGTGGACTTGGCGCCCAGCAGCGTGATCGGGTGTGACCTGAGAAACCGAATCATATTCTGGAACGAGGTCGCCACGCGAGAATTTCGACTATCGGAGGCCCAAGTGCTTGGAAAGGACCTGTTCAAAACTCTTCCCGCGCTTGATGATCCGGCTGTCCGGAAAATGTGGCAGGCGATGCGCGGGAGGCCGCGGGTGCGAATTGGCCAGGGGCCAATGAACTCCGGCTGGCTTGATGTCCGCATGGGCGTCGTCCGAGATCCGTCGGGCCGGGTCAAGGGGTATTGCCTTCGGATCTCGCGCGGTGGCGGAGAATCGGACCGGACACGTAATTCGGGCAAGAAAGGCAAGCGTGGTCGGCGCCGGAGCGCGGCTTGACAGAATCTTGAGGATCCGCGTCGCGAACCCGGCACCCGATGATCGGCTGGTGAAATGACTCCTGTCGAGGGGAAAAGGGCGTCGCCGCGGATCTTGAAGGCCGGAACGGCGAAGAAGGTGAATGGGAGAGCCGGGGGCCGAAGGAAGCCATGAAGAACCTGCTTCCGGACCCCCGGTTCAAGTCAATCGAGGGGCCTACTTCCGCTGACCGCGGCCGCGCATGGCCCGGAGGGTTCTTTCCGCCTGCTCCCAGTCGTCGGCGGCGGTGCCGGGCTTCGCGCCTCGGGCTAAGTAGATCTCGTAGGCGCGCTCCCGAATCGCCTGCTGGGTCGGCTCCACGGAAGCCCGGACGTGGTTTCCGTCCGTGCGCACCAAATCATTCGTGGCAGATCGACGGGCTTCCCGCTTGTATTTTGACAAGGATGGATCGCTTGGCACTTAGCCACGATGCGCAAGGGTCGATTTCCCATTTGCCCGCTCCGAACATGTTCAGCACGGATCCAGTTAGGGACATGTTCGGAGTCCGTCGGACTGATTTCGGCGCCCCACCTATCCCTATCCGTGTCGGACGACCCGAGCGAAGGTCAGAATCGCGCAGGTCGCCGGAACCCGCCGACCGAGACTGCGCAGGCCCGCGAACCGACGAACGAATCCGGCAGAGCGTCAGCTCTTCCCCCGCCCGCTGGCCAAGCCCGGCCGGCGCGCGCGGCCGCAGGCCCCCCGTCCGAAGCCGCCCAGCGTGACGCCCATTCCGAGCCCGTATTGATCGACGCCGCGTCGGCGCCGGGCAAGGGCCGCGCAATCGACGTGGTCGTGGCAGCCGAGGTGATTCGCCGGGTGAACCGGACCCGCCAGGTCGTGAACCTCGTGAGCCAGTTGATCATCCGCGGCTACGACGAGGAAGCCCTTCATGCCGAAACCTGTCGTTTCCTCGTCTCGTTTGGTGGCTACCTGATGGCCTGGGTGGGACTGGTCGAGGACAAACCCGAGAAGATCGTTCGACCGGTCGCGCACGCCGGCTTGGAACCCAACTTCCTGCAAGCTCTCAAGATCACCTGGTCCAACGACCTGACCAGCCGTAGTCCGACGATCCGCGCCATCTGGGAACAGCGACCCCACGTCGTGCGCAGGATCCCGACGCAACCATCCGCCAAGGATGGAGGTTCGGGGGCGGTGCTGTACGGGTACACGGCCACGTGCGCCCTTCCGCTGCAGTTCGGCGGGCACGGGATGGGCGCCCTAACCATCCATTCCGCGGAACCCGACGCGTTCGGCGCCGAGGAGGTCTCGCTCCTGCGTGAACTTGCGAACGACCTGGCCGCCGGCGTCATCGGCTTGCGCGAGAAGACGAAGCGGCAGATGTTGGAAGAGCGCCTCGCGGCCGTCGTCGATGCCGCGGAGGACGCGATCATCGGCTGTGACGTCGACGGCGCCGTCTCGGACTGGAGCCAGGGCGCCGTCCGCATGTTCGGGTACTCGCGTCAGGAGGTTCTCGGACGCCCGATTGCAGAGTTCCTCGTGCCCCCCGAACGCCGGGAAGAGGACAGCCGCGTTCAGGAGGCCGTGGCGCGCGGCCAACGCGTGCCTCGCTTCGAGACCTCGCGATGCTGCAAGGACGGCAGGATCGTGCCCACCTCCGTCACCGTCAGTCCGATCTTTTCGGGCGACGGCCGCGTCGTCGGCTCGACCGTCGTCGAACATGACGCCACCGAGGCGCGCATGGCCGAGGTTGCTCGGCGGGCCCAAATGTTGGAAGAGGCCGAGGTGACGAAACTGAAGGGCCTGGAAAAGATCCGCAAGACCTTCATGAGCGAGGCCTCCCACGAGTTGAACACGCCCCTTACGCCCCTGCGCACCCACGTCGAGACACTGGCCGAAGACGCGAGCCTGACAACGCAACAGCGTGGTCACATCGTGGTGATCGAGCGCAACGTGTTGCGGCTTTGCAACCTCGTCAAGGACATGCTGGAGGCGTCGCGGCTGGAGACAGGGCGTTTCAAGTTGGACTTGGCGGAAACCCCCCTGGCCGTCCTCGTTGAGGAGGCCGTCCGGAGTTTCGTCGAGACCGCGGCCAAGGCCGACGTTACCGTCGAGCTTGGACCGACGGCGCCGCTTGTCACGAACGCCGACCGGAACCGCGTGGGCCAAGTACTGTACAATCTCCTGACCAACGCGATCAGCTTCACTCCCAAGGGCGGCACCGTCACCGTGAGCACGCGAATGGAGGACGGCGAGGCAACGGTCCGCATCCGGGACACGGGCGTTGGGCTGTCCGCGGATCAGATTGGAGAATTGTTCCGACCCTTTTCGAGGCCCCACGAGGGCATCGGATCCGCCCCGAAGGGGACCGGGCTCGGCCTATTCATCTCGAAAGGAATCATCGAGCAGCACGGCGGCCGCATCTGGGCCGAAAGCCCCGGCCCCGGCGCGGGCTCGTCCTTCTGCTTCACCCTGCCGTTGTCGCAGGCGCCGCGGGGCGGAATCGTGGCATCCCATCGAGAGCCGCCCATCGCGCGCCTCGCCTTGCCGCCGCTGGGCCGAACCGCCATCTGAACCGGAGCCCGCGCAGCCGAGACGAGGCGGGCCTGAAGCGCCGACGTTTTGACGTGGAGGCGTCCGGGCCGGACCAGGGTTCACGGCATTGTCCCCAAAGGTTTGCCAAGTCCGCTCGTCATACTGTGGGGCCAGAGCCGAGGAAACGCCTCATGAGACATGCGAAACGGCACAAGCACGCGCGAGAGCTCGAAGACGAAGGCCAGACGAACCTGGCCGCGAAAGCCGAACGCCGCGAACGGCGCGAGCATGACGTGGCCGCGAAGGTCCTGGGCGACCATCAGCGCGGCGGGCTCCGCAGCCAAGGCGAGGTCAATCTCATCGACCCGACGAACGCCGACGCGCCACCCGAGGTCCACGGCCGTCTGTCCTTCCGGGCACGGCACGGCTCGATGGAAATCGCCGATCCCGATCGACTGCCGGCATACCGCATCGACCGTTCGCCGCCGGCCAGCGAATCGGAGGCGGGACCCACCGCGCCTCCCCCTCTGCCATTGCATGCACCCACACTCGCCGCGGTGCCGCCCATCGCCTCACCGGGCGCGACGGACGATGCGTCCGAATCGAAATCCCGTGACTGGCCCAGCGGCTCGGACGCCACGAGGGCCGCACGCGATGAGGAGCGAGAGCTCCAGCATTCGGCTCAGGACTCCATAGCGGACGCATCTGAAGACGAGGCCGAAAGCGCCGCGGACGCTCAAGCGTCCGACGAACCGGGCGAACGAGGCGCCATGCGGGACCGCGAACGGGACGAACAAGAAGACGAATCCTAGGCGGCCCCGCGGCCCCCGCGCAGGACACGGGCAAGGGCGGGCGCTTCCCCGAACCTGCCAAACCCAGCGGGCCGTCACGCCACTGATTCGGGCGCCTCGCACGGCGACGATCATCCCGGCCAGGGCCAGACCCCGGAAAACCGACGGGAAGGAAGGGCGCGCGCTGAACATGTTCGGCCCGCGCGACCGTTAAATCGACCGCATCGGCCATTCGGGCTGTATGGCACGAAACGCGTCATCGCCGATTTCGAAGCAGTTTGCGGCGAGCAGACAGACAAACTCCGAGTCAGCCACGAGCGGGTCCGTCCCGCGAGTCCACCGCAAGCCTACTCAAGAGGCAATCCGGTTGCGCGCGTTCCAAATCTACGAGGCACGTGGCCGCATCCCCGGACACGACGTCGATGACTGGAAGCAGGCAGAACGCGAGCTGCGCAGAAACCGGTGATCGGCGCGCCCCGCGCCCTCGCTCTTCGAGAGCACGACCGCCGGGCCGCTGTTGACGCTTGCCCGCACGCTGTCGCGACCACCGGACATGTTCGCCTACCAGGTAGCATATCCCCGCGTGGGCCCTCCTCTTGGGACGTGGACTCCTGCGCCAGCATTGCATCGCTTCTCGAGCAGCACGGGTTGACCGCCATCCTCGCGCGTCACGAACCGCGCGGCCTCTGCCACCTTGGCCTGAACGGATTTTGTCGCTCGTGCCGCGCCGAGATGCCGCTCGATTCCCATTTGCGGGAATCCGAGGTGGCGCTCCTGGCCCAGATGGAGACGCGGGAAGAATCCGTCGCGATCCAAGCCTGGACCCATCTCATAGACGACGAGCCTTGGCTCTGCCCGGCCTGCCAATTGCTACTACCCTGAGCTTCGACGTCCCGTCCTCAAGCGGTTCGGAGTACTCCACGCTCAGAGCCGCCTGCGACGTGAGCCGCGAGGTAACCGCGCACGGCAAAGGCCCAGGCGTGACTCGTGCGGGTCCCCGGTCGCAGTCTTCCACAAGGACGACCGGCCGTCCGTTGGGGATCGCCTCATCGGCAGCAGCGGGTGGCGTACCTCGGTTCCGGATGTTGGAGGGCGATGGGCAGAATGTTGTAAAAAAGGTCGAACGAGAAGGGTCAGAGAGACGGGTGGTTGGAGCCGCCCACGGGTTGGGGTGACCTAACCGTCGGACGCCGCTGGCGGTGTCCGTATCCACGCGAGCGCAGGCGCTGGGACAGCTGGATGATCGTGACAGCGAGCCTAAGCTCCCGTTCTTCGTCGTCGCTTCGGGCCTGTCCCCCGATTCGCACTTCCGGCTGGCGCTTCACAAGAAGGGCCCACGAGCGTCCGCTGTTCATGTCTATCATCTTCGTCTTGTATCTTGGGCGCACCCTCGGCTTAACGACGACGTTGCGCGAACATGTTCCATGAAGCCGCGATGGCTGGAACAGCCCTGCCAGACGACAAGGGGAACACGGTAGTTCCCGCTGGTTCCATCGTTTCCCGACGGGTTGGGCCCGGTGCCATGGGCGAACGCCGGACATGTCCTGGAGACCACCCCGCAGCTTCCGATGGCGTGAAACTCGTGTGCATGAGCATGCTCGGCTGGCTCGTCATCGTGATCCTCGTCGTCCTCGTCCTTGGCGGTGCCACGATTAGGATCTTCTGACGTTCCCTCCCTGGGGCCTCGCAGTTCTTCGTCCCCGCTTTGTGGTTGCTCATTGCGTAAGAACCGCCATACATGTAGGCATCAGCAAGCCCGCAAGTAGGACGACGCCGAAACACATCCCCACAATTCGGCCTTGGCCGATGGCGGAAACCCCGTATGGAAAGCTATGCCTTGGCCCGCGGACACCACACGTCGATGACACAGCCCTTCAGCATCATCGCGGCGTTGGTCGTAACCTGCATCACCGCCATTGCGGTCGTGGCCTACCTCGGCGTCGCCGGGGCGGGATCGTTCTCGGTCGAGAGCGACCTCTTCCGGCTCGGCTTCATCGAGCTCATCTTGGCCGTAGGGCTGACCTACGTCCTGTCCACGCTTCATTCCGCCCTCGCTCGAAACGAGACGAGCGAACGCCCGTACGGCATGGCAGGCGCCGCGACCGGCAGCGGCGTCGCCGCCGTAGGAATCCTGGCCTTCCTCGGCGCAGTCGGCATCGGAGCCTTCACAGTCCAGAGTTCCTTGCTCGGCCTGGCCTTCATCGAACTCTTCATGGCGATTGGGCTCGGCTACGTCCTCTTCACACTGCGGTCGAGCCTCATGAGTCAAGAGGACGACCACCCATCCTACGGCGTCATCGGTGCCCTCCTCGCGATGGGCGTCGCCGCCACTGCAACGCTGGCCTACTTCGGCGTCATCGGACTCGGCGTCTTCTCGGAGCGAAGCGCCCTGTTGGGTCTCGCGAGCATCGAACTAGTCCTCGCGCTCGGCCTCTGCTTCGTGCTCTTCACGATGAAGGGCTCCATCGCCCAGCTTCGGTACCAGCGCACGCGCCGGTGGCAGGTCCAACGCCGCCCCGCGAAGCCCAACAGCATCGACGTGGCGCCGCCGGGCATCCCGTCCCCCGCAACGCTTGCATGAGCAACCAACCCTCAACGGGAAGCTCGATAGCCGCAACGAGGAACTCGAAGCCGTGGATGAGGAGTCGCGGAGCCTCAATGAGGAACCAGGCACGCTCAACGACCAAGTCGGGGTCCGAAGGCGGATCGGCCCGCCGCCTACTGGCGGTCCGTCCTGGACTTGACGCCCGACAGCATGATTGGGTGGAACGTGAGAAACGCATCGGATTCTGGAACGCCCGTGCGACCGCGGATTGCCGGGTGTCGGAGGAGCAGCCGATTGGAAGGAATCTCTTCATCCCCACATGGAACCAGGTCGGCGCGGTGGGTATTCCTCATGCCGCCGCCCCAACAGGTCTTGCCCCTGCGCTTACCTTGCGCTTCAATCGCTTCTTGCCCATCGTCCGCGGCGTCTTTGCGCGGTCGACCCGATGCTGCGATGGGTCGGTGATCCCTTCGCCCGCTCGCAACATTGCACGGATGCGTAGGATGTGCACCTCCGCGTCCTTGGCTCGCTCCACGGCCGAGGCAAGAATGGCACGGTTGCCAGGACCCAGTTTCTCCAGCACAGCGGGTCGCATTCGTCCCGATGAGGGCGACATCTTGACCAACAGATTCCGGCGCTCCTCGAGCATCCGAAGGGCGACCCAAAGGGTCTCCTCGACCTTCGCCGTCTGCTCGGCGAGAAGTACGGGCGCCGTGAACGAATGACCCGTGTGGCAGCGGTAGCGCAGGGAGTCGCCTTCGGCCATCTCCCACAAGACCCCGCCGCAACCTGGGCAATTGAATGGGACCTGTTCTCCCAGTGCCTCCACCGAGGGCAGGTCGCTTAGCACCCGCTCCGCGATCTTTGCCTCGATGAGGATGTCCTCGGGTACGGCCTTCCGTTTGCCCCGTTTTTTCTGGCAGAGCATCGTCAGGAGGGAACCCATCTCTGACAGCGGGACGCTATGGTCGACCTTGACCTGGGCGAGCGCGTTCAACGGCATGTCGGCGTACGCAGCGTCGGCTGGGTCCTGGACGACGCAGGTGCCCCCGCAGCGCTGGATGGCCATGAGCCCGGCCGTGCCATCGTCCAAGTATCCCGTAAGGACAATGCCGATGACCCGATTCCCGTGCGCGACCGCGGCAGATCGAAACAACGGGTCGATGGCCGGACGTTGACGGTTCTCGCGCGCCCCCTTGGTGATCTTGATGCGATCCTTCCCGACCATCATGTGGTGGTCCGAAGGCGCGAGATAGACGTGACCGGTTTCGAACACTTCGCCGTCCAGCGCCTGGGTGCACTCCAAGGGGCCGCTGGAGCGCAGCGCTCGGACGACTGCGTCGCCGCTCGTGTCCGCAGACATGTGATGCACGATGAAGACTGCGGCCGGCAAACCTTCCGGCAATTGCACGACCAGCCTCTTCAGGGCGTCCAACCCTCCTGCGGAGGCGCCAACGACAATGATCGAACTGGCCGGCGTCGGCCGTCGCAGCCTTTGGGCGGGGCGCCTTGATTTCCCCATCGCCGAGGGGATGGGTGGAGAGGCGGATGAAACCTTCGTTGGCTCGGATCGCCCGAAACGCGAGGGACTCGAGGGCATCGGCTTTGCGCCGAAAATGCTCAGATGGTGGCGGGGGGAACGGGGAAGCCTCGGGCGTCTAGGTCCGTGCTCCGGCCAGGTCGCGACGGTGACCCGCTCTGCCTGATCGTATGGGGGCCGCCGCCGTCGACGTGTAGGAACCGCGCGTCGTCCCCGTTCAGCTCCACGTGTAGGCGGCGCTCGTCGCCGTCGCACCGGAGGCGGCCGTGGCGCGGAACTCGACCTTGTGGCCGTCGGCCACGTGGATGCTCTTGGCCCATGTGCCCCAGGACGTCATTGACAACGCTTTCCATGCGCCGGCGTCGACGCGCGCTTCGACTTTCGCGATCGTGGACGATGATGAGACGGCCGTCTCGACCCACCGGTCGTTGCCGACCGATTTGGGCGTGAACGACGCCGTGAATGCGGACCCCATCCACGTCATGGGCGGGGACGTCGCGGTCTGGCCGGCGGCATTGGTCGCCTTGAAGACGACGTTCGAGCCGCGCGGCACGTTGTAGCTCTTGGCCCACGTTCCCCACGAGGTCTTCGACAGGGACAAGCCCGGCGCACCGTTGACGCTTACCTGGACCGCGGTCGGGTCGCTCGATCCTGTCACCGTCACTTCGACCCACCACTCGTTGCTGTTGGGGGATGGCTGGAAGGTCGCTGTGTAGGCCGTCGCCACCGATGTCGTTCTTGTCGTCGTCGCGGACGCGAGTCCGTCGCGGACGGTGAGGGAGACCGTGTACGTGCCCGCGGCCGTGTACGCGTGGCTCGCCTGTCGTCCGCTTCCGGACGAACCATCGCCAAACGTCCACCCGTAGGTGAGCGTGTCTCCGTCGGGGTCCGAGGAGGCCGATGCGTCGACCGTGATGGACAGCCCGTTCGGGACCACCGCGAAGCTCGCCTGAGGCGCCCGGTTCGGCGCCGCGGCCGTCAACGCCTTCGTGGTCGTGGTCGTCGTCTGGCCGTCGCTGACGGTGAGGGAGACGTCGTACGTGCCCGCGGCCGCGTAATTGTGGCTCACACGGACGCCGGTTCCGGTCGAACCGTCCCCAAACGTCCACGCATAGGTCAGAGCGTCGCCCTCTGGGTCCGAAGAGGCCGCCGCGTCGAACACGGCCGCGAGATTGACGGCGGATGCGTCGAACACGGCGAGGGGAGGCCGGTTCACAGGCATGAACGACACGCGGTCCACGATGAGGTTTCGGTCTTCTGTCGGGCTGAGGGCGTCGTTCGTGAAGGTGATCCTCAGGTCCTGGATTCCGGACGCGGCGGTCCGCACGACGAATTCGCGGTACGAAACTAGGGCATCGACCACGAGAACCGTTTCGCTGCCAAGAGCGATGACGGCGTGGGGGCCCACGCCCGAGACCAACGTCCCGCGGGCCCGCACGGACAGGTCATACGCGTCCCCGCTGAGGTTGAAGCGCTGCTGGACGTAGCCGTTCGACCAGAGGTTCCACGCCTTGCCGGCCGAGGCCGCCGCGTCCGCGATGGATCCGCCCGTGGACTTCGTGGCGAAGCCTTCGGCCTCCGACGAACCCCCCGTGACCGCGATTGGGACGGGGGTGGGCCCGGAGGGCGCCGGGGGTGAGGAGGGTCCGGCGGGCTCCGCCCGCTCGGCCTTGACGCCGTCGATCCACACTTGGGCCGCCGGCTTGAGGGCGCCGCCGGCCGAAGCTGCATGGACGAGGCCCCAGTGCCGTTCCGCCTCGCCGTAGTAGTTGGCGAGGTCCATGGTGGGGCTGTCGTACCACGAGCGGTAGATCATGGCCTGGACGCCCGCCGCCTTGAGGGCGCCCATGCCAGCGAAGAACTCGGCGAGGCTCTGCTCCTGATGGGAGAGGTAGGTCGGCTCCGGGTAGCTGGAGAGCGCGATGTCCGAGAGCATGATCGGCTTGTGGAAGAGCGACTGTAGCCGTTTGACGCCCACGAGTGTCGCATCGTAGAGCGAATCGTAGCTGTCGAGGGTGTCGCGCGTCGAACCGCGCATGCCC